>Ga0335069_10003062_pt1 | contig 25464 bp, 17 predicted proteins | sample Lox_Sample_11_FD_206714 | JGI IMG/M metagenome (GOLD analysis project Ga0335069, IMG submission 206714) | Soil microbial communities from Loxahatchee National Wildlife Refuge, Florida, United States - Lox_Sample_1.1 | ecosystem: Environmental > Terrestrial > Soil > Wetlands | place: USA... | reverse complement strand
GCCGAGAACAACTCGGCGACCGTCATTCCGGCGTTCCAGGTGCCTGAGGACGGGGTGGACGAATATCGAGTGGAGACACAGAACACACCGGCCAGCTATCAGAGCGGCGGAGCCGGCGTGATCAGCCTGGTGAGCAAGTCAGGCGGGGACAAGTTCCACGGCGACGCCTTTGTCTACATCCGGCCCAATGCTATGGCGGCGAACGACTACTTCAACAAGCTGAACAGTCCGGGATCGGGGACGCCCGACTTTCACCGGTACCAGGAAGGCGGAGCCATCAGCGGGCCGATCAAGCACAAGAAGCTGTTCTTCTTCGGCGACTACGAGGCGACGCAACAGGTGCAATACGACAGTGCGGGCACGTTTACCGTGCCTACGATCGACGAGCGCACCGGCGATTTCTCCGCCGACAGCTTCACGATCTATGACCCGCTCCTGCCGGATATTACAGTCGATAACAACAAAGTTCGGCAGCCCTTCTCCGGCAACAAGATTCCGAAAGCCGACCTGAATCCGATTGCCCTCGCCTTCGCGCAGAAGTTTCCGGCACCCAACAAGCCGGGCACCGGGCCCTATCACACACAGAACTACTTCAAGTCGGGCCTCGATCCCCAGAGAGCGCACAAGTTCGACATTCGAATCGACGATCATCTGAGCGAGAAGCAGACGCTTTTCGGCCGCTTTTCGTATGACCACTTCTTCTTTTCAAATGCGAACTTCTTCGGCAACGATTACGACTCGTACTACTTCCAGAATCTGACCAACGCGCGCAATGTGCTGCTCGGCTACGACCTGACGCTGAGTCCGACCTCGGTACTTCAGCTTCGCTACTCGTTCACGCGCCACTTCGAAAACCAGACGGGTAACCCGCAGCAGCTCGGCACCGACATCGCATCGCTGGGATTCCCCACTTCGCTGGCCAGCGAGGTCCTGTACAAAGACCTCCCGGTGATGAACTTCGGCAATGGCACTCAGGCTCTCGGCGGCACCAACAACTACAACACGTTCATCTTTGCCAGTGAAAACAGCGACGCCAATGCGACCTACTCGAAGTCGCTGGGCAAACATGAGCTGTCCGCCGGTTTCGAATACATGAAGCGGTTCATGAACGTGGGCCAGCCGCCGTTCCCCAGCGGTCAATACACATTCGACAACACGGCGACGAGCTCGACGACGTTTGCCGGCGATGGCAGCGACTTTGCGTCCTTCCTGCTGGGCATGGGCCAGCCGCCTGGCTATGAGTCGACCGATTTCACCAAGGACCTGTTCGTCGCGGAGTCCAATCCCTATTACGCACTCTTCGGACAGGACAACTTCCACATCACGCATTCGCTGACGTTGAGTGTCGGCCTGCGCTGGGATATCTTCGGAGGCCGCAACGAGCGGCATAACCGGCTTGAATACTTCAATCCCAATCTGGCAGCAACGGCCAACGGCGTTTCCTATACCGGCGCCGAGGTGTTCGCGAAGAGCGGGGCGAGGTCGCCCTTTGCGACGAACCTGAGCGACCTCGGGCCGCGGGCGAGCTTTGCCTGGCAGCCTGTGCATCAAGCCGTCGTTCGCGGTGGCGCGGGCATCTATTACGGCCCGAGCGTGGAGATGGTCGGCAGCGCGGGACTGGACAGCGATGGCTTTGCGACTTCGACCAACTGGGACGCGACGAACTACAACGCCGACGGCAACACGATCTTCAACTCGTCGGCAAGCTGCCCCAACAACGGCAGCGTGACGGGGTGCTACTCGTTGAGCAATCCATTCCCCAACGGGCTGGTTGAGCCAATCGGCAGCTCGCAGGGTGCCGCCACGTTCCTTGGCGGAACGCTGGCCACGGTGCTGCACTCCCCGCGCACGCTGACCACGTACAACTACAACTTCGGCCTCGAGTATCAGTTTCCGCGCGAGATCGTCGTCAGCGCGGCCTACGTGGGCAGTCACGGGCTGTTCCTGCCGCTGGGCTCGGTGGATCTGAACCAGCTCTCGCTGGAGACGATTCGCCAATACGGCACCAGCTTGTGCGTCGTGCCGGACTCGACCTGCGTGATGAAGCCGAACAAGTGGGAAGCCATCCAGCCGGCGACGAACGCGAACTACGGCCAGTCCACCGTGCCGCTGTGGGTCACGCTGCAGCCGTTCCCGCAGTTCGGCAATGGCGGCTACGGCGGCGGAAACGGCGTGAACATCAACGGCTTCCGGGGCGGAGACTCGGATTACAGCTCGCTGCAGCTAAAGGCAGAGAAGCGGCTCACGCACCATATTTCGACATTGGCTTCGTTCACCTGGGGCAAACTGATCACCGACGACTCCGCCCCGCCGCTTGGATTTGTGGGCTATCACTCGGGTGCGCCGCAGGACTGGAAGGATCTCCGGCTTGAACACTCGCTGAGCGCTCAGGACGTGAAGTACCAGTTCAACTGGCAGGTCTCGTACGATCTGCCTTTCGGCCAGGGACGCCCTGTGAACCTGCACGGCATCGCCAACGAGGCATTCGGCGGATGGTCGGTCAACACGGTCCTGTATCTCTCCACCGGCGTACCCATCGCCTCGCCGACCGGCACCGGCAACCCGTACTTCAATCAGCGAGTGAACCTCACGTGCGACCCGGGCAAGGGGGCGCGGCGCAACGCAACCCAGTGGTTCAACTACACGTGCTTCTCAGAGCCGACGGATCAGTTCGCGCCCGGCACCGCCCCGGCGTTCCTGGGATCCATTCGTACCGATGGTGCGCACCAGCTCGACGTTTCGGTCTTCAAGAACATCAAGCTGCCTCACGAGAATAATGTCCGGCTCGAGTTCTCGGCGTATAACTTCACCAACTCGGTGCAGATGGGCTACCCCAATGTGTTCTGGGATCCGGCCGAAGTAACTGACCCGACCGTGATGGCCGGCTTCGGCCAGGTTTTCAGCGCAGCCAACACGCCGAGGCAGATTCAGTTCGGAGCGAGATACACGTTCTGACTCCCTCCCACCCGGCGCCGTCCCCGGTGCGGCGCCGGCTGTGAGACCCCGCTCACAACCGCCAAGGGGCCGTCCGGTTATCATGGCCGGTACCCGAACATGCCTCTTGCGGCGATCATATGAGCTTCCCACAGCCTCCGTCCGACTCGAAGTCCCAGTTGCGCAAGACCATGGGCTTCTGGGACGTGCTGCTCTTCAACATCGCCACGGTGCTGGGGCCGCGCTGGATCGCGGCCGCGGGACACAACGGCCAATCGTCGATCAGCCTCTGGGTGATTGCGTCGGTCTTCTTCTTTGTGCCCGGTGCATTGGTCATCAACGAACTGTCGTCGCGATTCCCCGAAGAAGGCGGACTCTACGTGTGGGCGTGCGAGGCGTTTGGGCCGTTTCACGGATTCGTCGCCGGCTGGACGTATTGGATCTATACGTTTTTTTACTTTCCGGGACTGTTGCTGGCCTCGGCGTCGATGGCGGCCTATGTGCTGGGTGGGCGCGGTTCGGTGCTTGCGGGCGATCGCACCTTTCAGTTGTCAGTGTCGCTGGCCATTCTGGCGATTGCGGTTCTTTTGAACCTTGTCGGGCTGAACATCGGCAAGTGGCTTCAGAATGCGGGCGGCTTGGGAACATACGTTCCGCTGGTGATGCTGGTAGGCATCGCCGTGATCGTGAGTGCAAAGCACGGATCGGCCACGCACTTCACACTCGCCAACATGATGCCAACCTGGAACTGGGACACGGTGAACTTCTGGTCGCAGATTGCATTCGCGTTCACGGGGCTGGAACTGGTGTCGGCGATGAGCGAAGAGGTGTGCGACCCGCGCCGCACCTTGCCGAGAGCCGTTTTTGGAGCGGGAGTGCTGATTGCATTGATGTATATTGGCGGCACGTTCGCCATCCTGGCGCTCCAGCCGGCCGGGGGCATTAACCCTGAAAGCGGCGTCTTCAGCGCCATCACGCTGGGATCCGCCGCGCTAAAGCTCGGTTTTCTGGGGATTCTCGCCGCAGTGGTTGTCACAGTTGGCAATGCCGGCGGCGTGGGCAGCACGGTGGCGGGGATTGCGCGCGTACCATTCGTAGTGGGAATCGACTGTTACCTGCCGCCGGCCTTCGGCAAGATCCATCCGAAGTGGAAGACGCCGTATATCGCGATTCTGGTGCAGGCAGGAATTTCAGCGGCGATTCTGCTGGCCAGCCAGATTAATGCGACGATCCAGGGCGCCTACCAGGTACTGGTCGACGCCGCGATCATTCTTTACTTCATTCCATTTCTCTATATGTTTGCGGCCGTGATCCGCCTGGCTCACCGCCCCGACCGGGCGCAGAATCCACATGCGGTGCTTGTGCCCGGCGGCACGGTCGGCGTGTGGATTTGCGGCGGCCTCGGATTCCTCGTGGTCTTGTTGGGGATTGTGGTGTCGTTTGTGCCGCCGGGCGATTCAGGTGACCGGATATGGCAAGCGGCCAAGTTGGTAGCCGGGACTGCCGGTTCCATCCTGCTGGGCCTGATTCTCTACTGGCGCGGAGCAAGGTCAAAGAAGAGACGCGGGTGACGAGAGGCGCACCTCCCTCGGATGGTCTGACGTCTGGTTTGCACCGACTGGCGCCGGAAAGATAGACTTGCTGCCGAGCCGAAATCGCCGGCGCACCGCACGGAACGGACTCCCGCGCCCGATCCCAGGAAATCTGCGGCTATAGCGGTGGAGCATCCAAATTCATCGAACGGAACGAATCGAGCGCAGTTGGCTCGATGGAATCGACAAGGAGGGCCTTTGCGCTTCGCCTGGAAATCCATGATTGTTGCCTTTGCCTGCGGCGCGATGCTCTCGTGCGCCGGAATTCAAAGCCGTGCCACTGCCCAATCCCTGCCGGCGGCTCCGCATCCGAAGCAGACTCACCTGATGCATGTCCTTGTCATAGCGCAGACCAAGGGGTTTGAGCACGACTCGATCTCGGCAGCCATGGCGGCGGTCTACGACATGGGCAAGGAGAGCAGCTTGTGGGACACCGAGCTGCGCACGGACACGGAGCTGCTGACCAAGAAGAAGCTCGGCAACAACGCGAAGAACCTCGACTACTTCGATGCTGTGGTCTTTGCCAGCACGACGGGCGAGCTGGAGTTGGACGACAGCCAGAAGGCGGATTTTCTTTCGTTCGTTCGCGATGATGGCAAGGGGTTCGTGGGCATCCATGCAGCGCTGGACACGAACTACAAATGGCCCGAGTACGGCGAGATGATCGGCGGCTGGTTTAACGAGCATCCGTGGATGACGTTCAACGCACCGATCGTGAACGAGGATCCCGATTTTCCGGCGGTGCGGCATTTCCCCAAGCGGTTCGTCAAATTTGATGAAATCTACCAGCCGAAGGAGTGGTCCAGGGACAAGGTGAATGTGCTGCTGAGCCTGGATCCGAACCGGCTGGACTACAACAATCCGCGCGTTCACCGACCCGATCACGACTTTGCCGTGGCGTGGAGCAAGATGTACGGCAAAGGACGGGTGTTTTACTCGACGCTTGGTCATACTGAAGAGGCGTGGTCCGATCCGGACATCCGCACGATGTACTTCGAGGCGATCAAGTGGGCGCTGCGGATGACGGACGGCAGCACGGCGACTCATCCACGGGTTGTTCAGCCGGAAAAGTAGGCGAACGCGGGCCAGCGGTTGCTTGGACCGGTCGTTGTTAGATTTCAGGTTCTTTCGGAGTTTCCGGATTGAAGAAGGCACAATTGCTGCATTTTGCGGTCACCGTTTTGGCGATCGCAACGGGATCGATTCTCTGTTCATTCCTTCGATCGCCGGTTCACGCGGCGGCACTGGGGGCTGCGGTGCAGGCGGGCGGGGCTCAGGATGAGGGCGCCGCGTCGTATGCGGAGCATTGCGCGATCTGCCATGGCGATCATCGCGAGGGAAACCTGCCGGCATTTCCGCCGCTGACAGGCATCGAGCACCAGATGTCGGAAGCGCAGATCGCCGACATCATTCAAAAGGGCAAAGACCGCATGCCGGGATTTCCGGAGATCAAAGATCCGGAGCTGGCGATGCTGCTGCATTTTGTAAGCACGCCGGATGCGTCGCAACGGGCGGCGGCAGGCAGCGGCGGAAACGCCGAAGTTGAGGCTGGAGCGGCGATTTTCAAGCAGAACTGCTCTTTCTGTCACGGGCGCGACGCGCAGGGCGGCGAGACAGGGCCCGACCTGACGCAGTCGAAGCTGGTTCTGGCCGACAAGACGGGCGATGCGATCGCGGCGGTTGTGCGCGAAGGCCGGCCGGCGAAGAAGATGCCGCCATTCAAGTTCTCAGACACTGAGCTGCATGGCTTGATCGCATTCATTCGCGATCGCGTTGCGTTGGCCGAGGCGCATCCGGGCGGGCGGCGTGGCGTGGACGTGGCCGACCTGCAGACGGGCAACGCTGAGGCGGGCAAAGCATACTTCAACGGCGCAGGCGGCTGCGCGAGGTGCCATTCTCCGACCGGAGACCTGTCGGGGATCGCATCGCGCCTCGAGGGTCTGAAACTCGAGGAGCAGATGCTGTATCCGTGGGAGGCAAAGCGATCGGTCACGGTGACGGAGGCGTCAGGAAAGAAGGTAACAGGAACGCTGATCTACGAAGACGAGTTCAGCGTGGCACTGCGCGAAGCGGATGGAACGCATCGCTCGTGGTTCAAGAACCGAGTGCGCTACAAGATCGATGCGCCGGTCGAAGCCCACGTCGAGCTGTTCCCAAAATATACGGATGACGACATTCACAACCTGATGGCCTATCTGCAGACTCTGCGCTGATCCAGTGGCGCCGAAACTCAACCAGGACTGACTTGAAGATGAATCGATTGCAGGACTGTTTTCTCTGTGCCGCCGCTGCACTGTCTCTCGCGTGGGTTTCGCCGCTCGCCGCGCAGAATCTGGACAACTCGCAACTGCTTCATCCCGTGCCGGATACGTGGCCTACCTATCATGGCGATTATTCCGGCCGGCGGCACAGCCGGCTGACGCAGATCACGCCGGGCAATGTGGGCAATCTGTCGCTGGCGTGGGCTTTCCAGACGCACCTTCCGGCGGAGATCAAATCATCGCCGCTCCTGGTTGACGGGGTTCTCTACTTTACGGTGCCGGACAACGTTTGGGCCGTGGATGCGCGGAACGGACAACCGATCTGGCACTACACGAGGCAATCGGTGGGCGAGCACATCGGGCATCGCGGTGTCGCGATGTATGAGGGCTGGCTCTACTTCACGACGCCGGACTCGCACCTGATTTGCCTGAACGCGAAAACGGGCAAGCCGCGGTGGGATTCGGTGATCGCCGACACGAGCAAGGGCTACTGGAGTACGATGTCGCCGCTGGTGGTGCGCAATCACGTGATCGTCGGCGTGGGCGGAGACCTGGATAATGTGCCGGGACTGCTGAAGTCGTTCGATCCCGAGACGGGCGAGGCACAGTGGGAGTGGTTCAGCACCCCGCCAACGGGCACGCCGAACGGAACCACAGGCGGGATGACGTGGATCACGGGAACGTATGATCCGGAGCTGAATCTCGTCTACTGGGGAACGGGAAATCCCACTCCGGTGCTGAATGGGAAATCGCGGCCTGGCGACGATGCGTACACGTGCAGCATTGTGGCGATCAATCCCGACACGGGAAAGATGGCTTGGGGATTTGTGGTTTCACCACATGACACGCACGACTGGGACGCCGTGGAGGTCCCGGTGCTGGTGGACGGCGAGTTCAAGGGCAAGCCGCGCAAGATGCTGATACAGGCCTCGCGGAACGGGTATTTCTTCGTACTTGACCGCACAGATGGCAAAAGCCTGCTGACGGTGCCGTATGGGCCGGTGAACTGGTCGAAGGGCATCGACGAGCAGGGACGGCCGATTCCGAATCCGGACAAGGAGCCGGCTCCGGACGGGCGGATCGTTGCGCCCTCAGAGGGCGGCGTGACGAACTACCGCTCGCCGAGCGTGGATGAGAAACAGGGGCTGTTCATTGTGGACGCGAGCCCGAGCTGGAGCATCTACTTTACCAAGCCGGCCGATGGAGCGTATGGATGGGCGGGCGCCGACTATGACCTGTGGGACAAGGGCGTGATCGAGGCGATCGACTATCGCACGGGAAAGATCCGCTGGAGCCACGAACTGGGTGGGGTCTCTGGCGCAGGCGTGATGACGACCGACTCGGGGCTGACGTTCACGGGCGACGGGAATGGGAACCTGCTCGTGCTGGACACGGCGAACGGTAAAACGCTGTGGCACACTGGGCTGGGCGCGCCGATGCTGAGCTCGCCGATCACCTACGAGCTCGACGGACGGCAGTATGTATTGACCGGAAGTGGCGACGTGCTGTTTGCGTGGGCGCTGCCGGAGGGAGCGGTCGCGGCGCAACACGCGACCGCGAAGGCGCACTAAGCCGTAGAGGAGCTAAACCTAGTGGTGATGCGGGTCACACCCTGGAGGTCACCGGTTTCGCGACAATAGGTCCGCTGTTTGAAGGACCTGCTTATGAGCACGGCTGCGCCCTCTCCATCCATCACCATGGTGGCTTTGCCCGGCGACCCGGTTCGCCAGGTGCAATGGCGGTTTGCCGACCGGTATGACCTGCAAATGCTGGTGCAATCGGCGCGCGCCGTGGCGCGGGGCACGGTGGCGCGGCTGGTGGCCGCCGGCCAGCGCAATACACACGAATGGACGCCGGCAAAAGCAGAGATGCTGGAGGCGTTCGACCGCGCGGGACTGACGGCGGTCTTCATGGAGCCGGAAGAAGGCGGATTCATCGCCGGGCCGAAGAACCTGGCGCTGGCGCTGACGGCGTTCGAGCTGGCGTGGGTGGATGGCGGCGCGGCGACGGCGAGCCTGGCGGGGTTTCTGGCCCTTTCTCCGATTCACGAGCGCGGCACGTCGGAGCAGGTGCACCACTACATGGCGCTCAGTGCGCCGCCGCAGCCAGGCGAGGATCGCAAGCCGTGGCGCGGGGCCTTTGCGCTGACCGAACCTGTGCCTTATGTGGGTGTGGACACCGGCATGCTAAGCGGCAAAGTGCGGGTGTGCGAGTGGAAGGACGGCGATGAGCCGTGGATCGAGGTGGACAAGCGCGGGCGGTTCATCACGAACATCGCGTCTGCGAACTTTGTGACCGCGGCTGTAAACTCGGACGACGCTCGGATCAAGGGCAGTTGCGTGGTGATTCTCGAGGAGACGGACGAGGGCGTCTTCGACCGCGGAACGGCGACGAAGAAGCTGGTGCATCAGCTCTCGTCGACGGGCGATCCGATCTTCCACCTCAAGGTGCCGGCGAGCCGCATCGTGGGCGGATACACGGTGAAGGATGGCGTGATCGTTCCCAACTTCAGTCACAGCGAGATCATCGAGGCGGTCTTCCGGCGCACGCGGGTCACGGTGGGACTGATGACGGCGGCAAAGTTGCTGTCGTCGGTTGAGCCGATCATCCGTTACCAGCGCGGGAGGTATCGCGGTGCGGAGGGCACAAAGCCGGGATCGGTGCGCTACGAGCAGGGCATCCAGCAGCGCGAGGATGCACTGCACCGGCTGGTTGACATCTGGGCCACCGGTGAAGCGGCCGCATCGCTGGGATTCGCGGCGGCGCGCTTGTTTGACGAGCTCGATCCTCTGGAGAAGGAGAAGGCAGCGATCCTGAAGGAGCGCGGCGTGCAAGGCGGGCGCGCCCAGGTAAAGGCGCTACGCGAGAGCGAAGAGCGGGCATCCGAGCTTATGAGCTTGCCGGCCGGTTCGGCGCGGCGCGCGGAGCTCGAGGCCGACACGCTGGTGACGTTCGTGCTGAAGGATGCCGAGGCCAACGTGCTGTGCCCGGCAACGAAGCTCTGGAACACGGGGCACGGCACGAACATGATGCGCGAGGCTGTGAGCCTGATGGGCGGCTACGGAATCACCGAGGATTGCCCGGGGTTCCTGGCGACAAAGTGGATGGACTCGCAGCTCGAGGCCACGTATGAAGGGCCGGAGGCGGTTCAACGTCGGCAGCTCACGGTAACAATGACGAACGAGGTCTTTCTGGCGCAGTTTGCGGATTGGACCCGCGAGATGCGGCGGATCGCATCGGAGTATCCGGAGACCGGGGCTTGCACTGTGGCTTCGGCGATGACGCTGTGGCAGTGGACGCTGAAGCACCTGCAGAGGTCGACCGACGCCGAGGGAAGCAAGCTCTACCAGGGGCAACGGCAGGGCGTGACGTTCCCGCTGGCCGACGCGCTGTGCTGGCTGCTGGCTTCGCGATGCCAGATTCTCGATGTGGTGGAGCTGGCGAAGCGCCAAACCGAAGGCGCGGCGGCGGACGGGTTCGCAGGGACAGTCGAGTTTCTCAGCGACCTTTGCCACACGCAGGCGGCACGGGCTGCGGGTGAGGCGGCGCGCATTTGCAGCGAGCTGGTATTTGGCTACAACCGGCATCCGGCGTGGGACGAGAGCGGACGGATGCGTTGCTTTCTGGCATGCGAGCTGGAGGAGTACGAAGCGACGATGCCGGGCATCGCGAGCGTGGCGATGGATGTGATCGGCAATGATGGCAGCCATCCGCAGAAGGCCGGGCCGTGCGCGGATTGCGCGGGCGGGAGCGAGTTCCTGCGGCTGCAGAGCAAGCTGTCGACCTGCCTGAGCGGGTCGCGGCTGGCCAAGGATCGCGCCGCGGAGGTCGTGAGCAAGGTCATGATCCCGGAGGCGCTGGATTATCCGGCATGATGACGGAAGCGAATAGGCACGAAGGGCCGGCTCTCCATGTGGAGCGGCCATCGATGGAAGTCGATTTGGCCTGCGCTGGGTTCGGTCCCGCGATGGGCGGTTTCCTGACCACGCTGACACGGGCGTGGAATGACGACCCGTCGAATCCGGCATTCGCGAGCGAGGCTGCGCCGGGCATGCCGCTGCAGGTGGTGTGCTACGAGCGCGCCGACGACATTGCCGCCGGCGTGAGCGGAGTCGTGACCCGGGCGCGAGGGATTCGCGCCAGCTTTCCCGATCTGAATGCAGCCGAGATTCCGATGGCCGCCGAAGTGAAGCAGGAGCGCGTGCTCTACCTGCTGGATCCGATTGGAGCGAGCCGGAGGCCGTGGACGCTGCGAATCGCCGATTCCCTTCTTCGGGCCGGACGGGGGCTGTGTCTGAAGGACAGCGCCTTCGAGTTACCGTGGACGCCGGCGTTTCTGCACAAGAAGCCGGGAATGGTGCTGTCCATCGGGCAGTTCAACCAGTGGGTGGGCTCGCGGGTTATGGCGAGCGGGCTGGTGCAGATCTGGCCGGGAACGCCGGTGAGCGAGCCGCTGTTTGCGGACCACCGCGTGGACGGCGTGCGGCTGGCGGATCAGGGCGTGAATCGTACGGGCCAGCCGGCGGACGGATACATGCCCGGAATGGATGTGCACGCGCGACTGACGGTGGTGGGTGACGGGCCGGTGGGCGCCGTGGGGCGCATGATCGACGAGCGCGTCGGTCTGCCGCAGGGGCACGCGCATCGCGAGTGGGCGCTGGGTATGAAGTTCGTGATCGAGTTGCCGGAAGACTCGCAGCTCGAGGCCGGCACGGTGTGGCACACGTTCGGATTTCCGGAACCGGAGATCTTCGGGTTTCTCTACGTCCATCCGGAGCGGTTGGCTTCGGTGGGCATCTTTGTGCCCTCGTGGATGGGCGACCCGCTGCGCACCTGCTATCGATATCTGCAGCACTACGTCCAGCACCCCGCGCTCTGGCCGTATCTGAAGGACGGCACGCTTCGCTCGTGGGGTGCAAAGACGCTCGAGGAGTCGGGGCGGCGGGGCGAGCCGTTTCTGGTCGGAAACGGTTACGCACGAATCGGCGAGGGATCCGGTTCGACAAATATGCTGACGGGCTCCGGCGTGGATGAGGCTTGGACGACAGGCGTGCAACTGGGCGAAGCGGTGCTCGAGTTGCTGCGGGCGGGAAGAGCGTTCACTCAAGAGAATCTGGCCGCGACATATGAGGCGCGGCGGCGGTCGAGCTGGGTGGAGCGCGGAGCGCGGGAAGCCGCAAAGGCACGCGACGGGTTTCATGGCGGATTCATGCGCGGGCTGATAGGAATGGCGATCGCGGGACTGAGCGGGGGGCGGCTTTCGCTCCATGCCCATATTCCGCCGCCGCACCGGCAGATTCGACGGCGGGAGTTGCGGAGTGACGGAACGCTACTCGCACTCGAAACCGGGCGGCCTCTCCACGATGCGATGATGTCGGCGCGAGGATGGCCGGAGATCGAGTTTGACGGGCGGTTGCTGGTGACGCAGCAGGACGCACTGCTTCTGGGCGGCAAGGTGCAAGCCGTGCCAGGATTCGCGGACCATGTCGTATTTCGCGATGAGCGGCTTTGCATTCTTTGCGAGGACAAAACGTGTATTGCGATGTGCTCGGGGCAGGCGCTTTCGCAGGGCAATTTTGGCGTGCCGGCCTTCGCACGCGAGAAGTGCGTGCATTGTGGCGCTTGCCTGTGGAACTGCCCGCATTCCTCCGATGGCGAGCAGGGCAACATCGACTTCCGCGCCGGAGCGGGGGGGCTGCATTCGGGAGAGAACTGAAAGACAGCTTCCAGCCTTCAGCCGGCGGCCATCAGCATTCACGCTTTCCGCAGCGACCAAGACGAACGCGCGGAACCGAGAGAGATTCGGAGAGAGAAAAGAGATGGAAAATATCTTGCACATCGTGGTGTGCGCGGGAATCGTGCCGGATCCGCTGCAATCCCTGGAGCCGGTGACAGGGCCGAACGGGCCGTCGCTGAAGAACGAGACCGTGCTGCCCGCAGTGTTGGATCCTTGGGCGGCGAGCGCTCTGTATGAGGCTGCGGCGCTTGCAAAGAAGATCGCCGGCAGCAGGGTCTGGTTGGTCAGCCTGGGGCCGAAGGCGAAGCTGCAGCAAGTGATGATGACTGTGGCGCAGAAGGCAAGCTTCGAGTTTGTGCCTGTGGATGGTCCGCTGGGCGGATTCGGCGATGCGCATGCGACGGCCGCTGTGCTGTCGGAAACGATTGCGGGACTGGCGGGGCTTGATCGCCAGCGGCTGCTCGTTTTCGGCGGCTGGGAGTCGGCATCGCGCGGCGCGGGTGTGACGCTGCAGCTTGTGGGCGAGCGGCTTGGCATCGGCGACCAGTTCCAGGGCGTGGACCAGATTGAGTTCCTCGAGGACGGGTCGTTCGAGGTGCTGGAGCGCATAGAGGGCGGCAAGCACCAGGTCTCGGTCTTCGCAGGGCCGCCGGCGGTGCTGGGCTGGGCCACAGGCAGCCTGGCCGAGCCGCGCGGCAATCCACAGATCGGGATGGCCAACATGCGGGGGATTATTCCCGCCCTGCAGAGGGCGAAGACCGCCGCGCTGGCCGCAAATGGACTTTACTACATGTCGATGAGTCTGCCAAAAGCACAACGCACAACCAGGGTTGTGAACGACATGGCGCCGGAGGCGATTGCAGCGGAACTCGTAGCGTGGATTCGGGAGGAGTAGCGCGAATGGAATCGATCCTTGTTTTGACTCACGTGAATGAAAGCGGCTCCGCGCTGACGAAGGCCTCTCTCGAAGCGGTGACGGCAGGTGTGGAGCTTGCGGCACGGCTCGCGGCTCCGCTGGCCATCGGGATCGTCGGGGCAAATGCGGCAGGTTCGGCCGGCCCGCTGGCGCAGACCGGCGCGCAGCTGCTGGTTGCGAGCGGCGAGGCGTTTGCGCAGGCGCGCTACTCGACCGATGCGGCCGCATGTGAGGCGCTTTGCCGCGCGGCGCAGGCCAGCCTGGTGCTTGCTCCGGCAAGCTCGCGATTTGCGCGCGTGGCGGCGGGTGTGGCGCACCGCGTGGGCGGATTCATCGATACGCACGTCACAGCGATCGGCGGCGATGGAACGATCGAAGCGAACCGATGCTTCTATCGCCAGCGTATCGAAGCCGTTATCCGCCGGGATTTGCGACCTTGGTTTCTGCTGCTCGATGCCGGGACTCATGCGGCGTATGCCGGCGCGCCAGGCGATGCGAACGTAGAGAAGATTGAAGCAACGCTGCCCACAATTCGCACCACTGTGACCGGCGTGCGCGAGCCGATGCCGAGTGCTCAGACCATCAAGCCGGATGCAAAGATGCTGTTCGTCGCGGGCGCGGGCTGGACGAAGAAACAGCCGGACGGGAAGACCCATACGGATGAAGCAGCGGAGACGATTCTCGGTTTTCTCGCGCGGTCGGGCGCGTCGCTGGGCAGCAGCAAGTCCCTTGTCGATCAGGCGGGCGAGAACCAGCAGGTACTGCCGTTTCTGACGCACCTGAACCAGATCGGGCAGACGGGTGCGACACCACGGCATCCGAAAGGGCTTGCAACATGCTGCCACGGCGAGGAGCCGCACGTGGTGGGCTGGCGGTTTGTTCAAGAGCGGCGTGCGATCAGCCTGGACCCGAACTGCGGCTGGACGCGCGGCAAGGCTGATGTGGTTTACATTGCCGACGCGTTCCCGGTCATGGCGGAGGTCAACAGGCTGCTGGGCTCGGGAAACAAATAATTGTGCAGCGACCTGCACGCTCTCGCTTGCCAGCGTTTCCACGGTGCTGCATGCGACGATGCGCTCGCACCACAGGTCGCTGGCTCAGCTCAATTTGCCCGCGGAGAAGAATCGTGCGCAGGGGAGATCGCGCACCGTCTGTCAGGAGGCTGGTGCCCGTTCGCAAACCCCGGCATACGTTGCCCAGGTGACTTTCAGGAATTTTGCCTTGATCCCTGAGACCTCAGGAACTGGCAGGAAAGAGCGCGTCGAAGATCCGGCCGAGAATCCGGCGAAGGCCCTTTCCTGTGAGTGCTTTCGATTCGAAGTGGCTCTCATCCATCAAAACATTGCCAACAACGAGAGCGATCAGCAGTGCACATTCACCCAAACGGACAACGTCATCGCATGCAGTTGCAAGTCAGCCGAGGGCAAGGTTCTGCCTGTGACCGGCAGCATAGACGGCGCGAAGGTGACATGGAAGTATGATTCGGACTTCAATGGGACACTGTTGATGTTGACCAACACAGCGACGCTGGATGACTCGGCAGGATTGCGGGAAATGTCGAGGTCCTGCCGTTCGGGGTCACGGGCGAGTTTACGGCGACTCCGTTGAAAGACGCGGGAAGGTAGCCGGCCCGAGAGAGGTGTCGGCGCGTCCGGAGTCTCTCGCAATCGAAAACATGCGGCATCTTGGTCATTCGGCGCACGTGCCTTTCGCTTGGGTTGGGACTATGATTGCCAACGCGATGGGCTCAATGGCTCCGGGCGTAACAGAAAATACGCGCCTCGGCGTTGGCTGCGCGGACTTGTTCAGCTTCGAAATGGGAATTCAAATACCCCGACCATGGGGCAGAAAGGCAATCGGGCTTATGAAGAATTGCATTGCACGGTCGATCGCACTTGCAACCGCGCTCGCCTCGGGCTCATGGGCATTGACCCAGATCCCAGGGATGACAACACCGAAACACTATCCCTGGTCGGACAAGAGCCTGTCGGCAGATGAGCGTGCCGACATGGTCATCAAAGAGCTGACACTCGACGAGAAGATCCAGTTGCTTCACGGTCCCGGCTGGCAGGCTATCTTCACGCAGCCGGACTCGGGGCCGTTGACTCGCGCCATCTCGACGCTGGGTTTCATTCCGGGCGTTCCGCGTCTAGGCATTCCCGATCTGCAGATGTCGGACTGCGTGGAAGGGCCCTCAGGCGCGGGAGTGAAAGGCCGCTACGCAACCGCGCTGCCCTCGGCGGAGGCGATGGCTGCGGCATGGGATCCGGCGCTCTCCTACAAGATCGGAACGATGATCGGCAAGGAAATGCGATCGCTTGGATTCAATATGTCCCTGGGTTCGGGCATCAACATGATTCGGGAGCCGCGCAATGGTCGCACCTTCGAATACAAGGGCGAAGACCCGCTGCTTGCCGGCACCCTGGCAGGCCAGGAGTTGAAGGCCGAAAAGGCGCTCCATCTCATCGTTGACTTGAAGCACTACGCGGTGAACGACCAGGATTCCGGCCGTATTGTCGTGAATTCAGTGATCAGCAAGCGCGCCATGCGCGAGAGCGATCTGCTGGCATTTCAGATTGCATTGAAGGATTCGGGGGCGGGCGCGGTCATGTGCTCCTACAACCGCATCAACGGGACGTATGGATGCGAGAATCAGTACACTCTGACCGATGTGCTCAAAAAGGATTTTGCGTTCAAAGGATTCGTTGTCTCGGACTGGGGCGCCACGCAAAGCACGGCGAAGGCGGCGCTGGCTGGGCTCGACATCGAGATGCCGGGCAACGACTCATTTGGCGAACCGCTGAGGAAGGCCGTGGAGAGCGGCGAAGTGCCCATGGAGCGGCTCAACGACATGGTGCACCGCATCCTGCGCACCGAGTTCGATTCGGGCATCGTCGACGATCCGCCGCAGCCGGAGTCTCCCGATGTGGTGCGCGGATTCGAAGTCGCGCAGATGACCGAGGAACGAGGCGCGGTGTTGCTGAAGAACGAAGGCAGTCTATTGCCCTTGAGTGCTGCGTCCATCAAGTCCATCGCTGTGGTCGGAGGGCACGCGGATGCGGGAGTGATGTCGGGCGGAGGATCGTCGCAGGTTTCGCCCGCGGGCGGCAACGCGGTTCCGCCGCCGCCGGAGTTGATGAAGAACCCGCTGGCGAGTTTCATGCTGGTCGAGGTTTACCACCGTTCCGCGCCGCTGAAGGGCATCGCGGAGAAGGCGTCGCGCGCCGCAGTGAAATTCGATCCGGGTACTGACCCTGTAACTGCCGCAGGGCTTGCCAGGAACTCGCAGGTTGCGATTGTGTTCGCTGTGCAACATGCATCGGAGGGCGCGGACCTCAAGAATCTGTCGTTACCCAATAACCAGGATGCGTTGATTGAAGCGGTGGCGGCGGCCAATCCGCACACGATCGTCGTGCTGGAAACGGGCGGCGCCGTGCTGATGCCGTGGATCGACAAAGTTGCCGCCGTGGTCGAGGCCTGGTATCCGGGAATTCGCGGATCGGAGGCGATTGCCAATCTTCTGTTTGGCGATGTCAATCCGTCCGGCAAGCTCCCGATTACGTTTCCCAAGAGCGAAACCGATCTGCCACACCCGGTTCATAGCGACCCGCCGAAGCCCGACGCGAACCATCCGGTTCCGAAGCTTCCAGGGGCTCCTGGGATGATCGGAATGGCGATGGGCATTGGTCCGCAATTTGATGTGCAGTATGACGAAGGCCTGAAGGTGGGCTACAAGTGGTACGACGCGGAAAAGAAGCCCGTCCTGTTCCCCTTCGGTTTTGGCCTTTCCTACACGGCTTTTGCCTATTCTGGGTTGGCAGTGACACCGGGCGACTCGACGGCCGTCAGCTTCACGGTGAAGAACACCGGCAGGCGCGCGGGCATTGAGACGGCTCAGGTCTACGCCTCCTTGCCTGACGCAGCCGGAGAGCCGCCCAAGCGCCTGGTGGGATGGATCAAGGTCGAGCTTGCTCCCGGCGAATCGAAGCAGGTCTCCGTTCCGGTGAGCCGCGAGCGGTTGTCGGTGTTCGACGAGGACTCGGACTCATGGAAGCTCGTGCCCGGTAGCTATGTGATCCGCGTAGGCGGGTCCTCGCAGGATCTGCCGCTGCAGAAATCGGTCTCGTTCTAGAGATCATTCACCGGGTGCCGATTCGATCGGCAACGCGCTCTGCAGAGAATTCGGAAGGCGGGGCAGAATGTCCGGAGACCAGCGCAGCGTTCGGCTCCGCCTCCGCGGTTCCACCAATTTCTTCCGACACCCTGCGCACGATGGCGGGAAGAAAGACTTCGAATGTCGTGCCGCTGGCTCCGTATCGCTGCGACGACCGGAAACGGATGGTCCCGGAGTGAATGGTGATCAGTGACCTTGAAACCCATAGCCCGAGCCCGGAGCATTTAAGGGCCTTGGTGGCGAAGAACGGTCGACCAGCGCGACGCCTTCGCGGAGCGAATCGAATGTGGTCTGCCACTGGGCTGCGACCATGCGGGCGGCGATCTCGGCTCTGCGCAGCCGCAGCAGCGCACCCACAGTCACGGTGAGCACCATCGCGTCAATGGGATGGGTCAGATAGCCGTCGGCTCCGGCTTCGAGCGCGCGCTCGCGGTCGATTTTGTTCACGAACGAAGCGGAGATCTGCAGTACGAAGATGGAAGCGGCTTCGGGTTTCTGCTTGATTCGCTTGCAAACTTCATAGCCCGAGATGTCGAGAAGGCGGACATCGAGGATCAGGATGTCGGGCAAATCCCGGGCCATCTCAAGGGCTTCCGCGCCGGTGCGGATTTCAACACAATTAGAGCATGGCTGGGCCATGCTTCGCTTGACACAACCAATATTCATGCAGAAACAGACCTTGCCATGAAAGCAAGGCCCTTGCCGCCTGCGATAAGCCCGACAAACGTCCTGCTCGGAGGCTTTACGGCAGCATTACTGTCTCTGTCTCTTTATTTGGTCATCAACGGAACAAAAGCGTATCCATCCAAATGCTCATGGATCATGACAACATAACTGACATCACAACATACTTCCGCGCAGACGCGGGCGACCTCGGTGAGCGGATTCTCACCATGTTTCCGCCGCTTCAGACAACGACCGACGAGAGACTTGCGAGCCCTGTCGACTCTATCGACTCCGCTGACCCCCTGGCACCCGAGCCCTGGCCCCGGCTCCCTGATCACTCCGGATTCTTTCCCGGCTTTTCCGGCGATGTGCGCTTCAACTTCTCGAACTCAACCCCAAAGTGAGGATGTTCCCTCGTTCCGTCGATTTTGATGGGCACCTCCGCTCCCACTCCATCTTTCTTGAAGAACGGGTCCGCTGGCTTCAGCAGAAACCCCTTCCATCCGCCCACCATCTGCGAGACTGTCGCCTGCATCTTCGCCGTTCCGTTGAAGTCAACCACTCCTCCCTCCAGCGCGAAGCTCCCGCTCAGGTCGACCTCGACTCCCGGCACGCTGTAGTGGATCTGGGGCAGCGTGACCACTCCGTCCGCCATCTTGAACTTTCCCTCCAGTTCCGACTCGATCGACTGCGGATCCGTTGTCTTCACGTCTCCGGGGCGCCCCTGCCCGCGCACGCTCAGCGCCCGGACCTTGTCCTGCACGTCTTCGCTTGTGAATCGCGCCTGGTCCAGGTGAAACTGGCCATCCAGCTCCAGGCGCTCTTGAATTTTTCCCTTACCCGGGGCCATGTGCAGCGACGTTTTCGCGGAAACGTCGCCGCTCAACAACGGCTTCGACTTTCCCGCCAGCGTCAGAAAATCCTCGATCCGCGCTTTGTCCACGTTCACTTTCAGCGCGATGTCGTGTCCGCTCTCCTGCGGATTGCCGTTGGCATCGACTGTCCCGACGCGTACGATCTGCCCTTCGGCCGTGAAGTGCGAATGCGCCAGCGTCGCGTCCACACCCTCGAGCCATGTGTCGCCATTTGTTCCATCCACTTTGGCGTGAAATTTTGTGTGCAGCGGCATCGCGTGGCCGAAGCTTGTCAGGCTGAAGTCCAGCGTCTCCGTCACTCCATCCACCGTCAGGTCGCGCAGCATTCCGCTATAGTGGCCGGTCGAATTCAGCGTTCCAGCAATGCCCTTGAAGGTCGCCAGATCCGCGTGGTCAAATCTGTACTCTCCGCTCACCGCCGCCGACGTCGGATCATCTGCCACCCACGGCCCGAACTTGCCCGTCGTGTATATGGTCCCCTCCGGCCGTGGATTGGTTAGCTGCGCATCGAAGCTCATCGGTCGGATCGGTGAAGTCTCGTCCAGGCGCAGGTGCGCAATATCGAATACCAAAGGCAATTTGCCCGGTTTGTTCATCTCGAGGCGTAACTGCGCACCCGTACACTCCACCCGGTTCACCACAAAACTCAACCATTCCGCCTTCGTTGCGCCGGCGCCCTGCGAAGCCTGCCTCGCCGCACCCGCAGGCCCCGGTCCCTGCGCCGCCTCGGCATTCTGGTGCTCGATCGTCTTCGCTTCCTGTGCCTCCGGCTTCACTCGCGGCGGCAAATCGATCTTCAGCCCGCGCAGTGTCACAGTGCGTATTACCACCGGCTGGCCAGGCTGGTAGTGCAGCGGCGCATGGAAATGAAACTCGCGAAGCTCGATCAGCGGCCCCTTCGCCGCCGCCAGGTCCAGGTTTTCCGCATGCCTTGGCGGCCAGATTCTCAGCCCCTTTCCCTCCGCCTCCACGCCCTTCACCACCGAGACATGAAAGCTGTCCAGCTCCACGCGCGCGTCGAACCTGCGCGACAGCGCTTCCACAATTTGGCCGCGCAGAAATGGCTCGAAATGCCGCGCCATGAAAGCTGCCGTGACGCCCAGCGCCACCAGCAGCGCAACCGCTGTACCCGCGATCCACATGGACAAGCGATGTCTCCGGTAAAACGAAGGCCTTGATTCAGCCACTTCAGCTCTCCACCCTTACTTTAATTGCCGCCACAGTTTAGATGCCTTTTGTCTTCCCGCCGTAAGACAAGCGTCCCGCCATCTTTTCTTTCAAATCATCCGCGCTGGAATTCCGCCGCACCGCTCGCAATTCCGCTGATTCGCCGGCTCGCCACAATGCTGACTTGCCGTGTCCACACCGGGCACTCGGTCCCTCAATCGCCTGGCGCTCCGGTCCCCGGACCCTTTGCCCTCGACCCATTGCCCAGCAATGCCGTATCCTGCTTTTCACATGTTTCTTACATTGCAGCCGCTTATTGAAAACCTCGCCAAACTCCAGGCAGTCGAGCTCGACCGCGCCCGCATCGCGCAATCCATTCGCCAACTCGCGCCGGAGATCAGCCAGGCAGAGGCGGCCCTTGCCTCCGCGCAGCGCGATGTCTCCGATGCCTCTACCGCCCTCAACCGCGAAGAAACCCTGCGCACCCGGCTCGAACGCGAAATCGAATCGCACCGCCAAAAGGCTGCCCGCGTACGCGCCCAGCAGAATTCCGTCACGAGCCCCGCGCAGGCTCAGGCCATTGAGCACGAGCTCGCCTTTGCCCAGACCGAGATCGAAAGACTCGAAAACGACGAACTCCTCAGCCTCGAGCGCACCGATACCCACGAGTCTTCTCTCGCTGCCGCCCGCGCCCGAGTCGAATCCCACGCGGCCACGCTCGACGCCACGCGTGCCAGCGTTGCACGCCGCCAGGCCGAATTCGAGGAGGAGCTTGCCGTTCTCGCCCAATCGCGCGATACACTTCGCGCCGCCATCGACGCCGCCGACAACGGCCTTCTCGCCCGCTTCGATCGCCTCGCCGCCGCCCGCGGCATCGCCGTCGCACGCGCCGAAAACCAGCAATGCACCGGCTGCAGAATGGGCGTCCGCCCGCAAACCTGGAACCAGCTCCGCGAGGGCCAACTCCTCACCTGCGACAGTTGTGGCCGCCTCCTCTACTGGGATCCCGCCATCTCCCAGCCTGCGGAGTCCAAAGCTCCGCAGCCCGAACCCCTCCCCGGCGCCGGACGGGCCATCCGCAAACCCGCCCAGGCCGGCGACTGAAAAAACATGCGGATGTAGACTGTTGGGCGACTCCCATGAGCCCAATCGGTCACACCGCCATCGCATTGGCGTCCAAGCGCTTCGCACCCGATGTGTCTCTCGGCGTCCTGATTCTTGCTGCCAACCTCCAGGACATCCTTGCCACCGTCTTCGGCTTCGCCGGAATCGAAGGCACCATCCGCATGGGCAACCCCTGGTCGCATGGCCTGTTCATGAACCTCTGCTGGCCGGTCCTGGCCGGACTGCTCGCGCTCCTCTGCTACCGCAGCTGCCGTGCGGCGCTCGTTGTAGCGTCTGTTGTCTTCAGCCATTGGATTCTCGACCTCATCACCCATCCCATCCCGATCACCTCGTTTTCCTTCCGCACATGGCGCTGGGACTACGGCCACCCGCTCCCTTCCGACATCACGGTCTTCTTCAGCGGCTCTCCGAGAGTGGGCTTTGGCCTCTACAACTCCATGAGTGCTTTGCAAGCGACCGTGTTGGAGGTGGCCATGTTCCTGGGGAGCCTGGTCGTGTATTTTCTGTGGCGGCAGCAGAAGAAGGTGCAGGCAGCCGGTGCCGGCTAACCCCGCCAAACCGGTTCTCTAGACTTTTTCCGGCCTGCTACCCTTGAACAAGCCGGGTTCCCCGGTTCTTCGTCCTCGGTCTGTTCGCCCCTGGACGCCGCAAGCTTGACCGTGGTCCCTCACCCTGAAGGCTCTCGATCCCTGCCCTCAAGGAACGCAGCGTGTATCGCATCTGTGTCGACATGGACGAAGTGATGGCCGACACCCTCTCCGAGCACCTGCGCCGTTACAACCAGCACTTCGACGAAGCCGTCACTGTCGACGACCTCACCGGCAAAGGGCTCTGGGAGTACGCGCCCGAAGACCGCCGCCAGCAGCTCCGTGACTTTCTCGATGCCGAGGACTTCTTCGAAGACCTGCCCCTCATGCCCAACGCGCAGCAGGTCCTCGCCGAGCTCTCATCCCGCTTCGAGATCTTCATCGCCACGCAGGCCATGACCGTCCCCAATTCGCTCGGACCCAAGTACCGCTGGCTACAGCGCCACTTCCCCTTCATTCCTCCTGCCCACTACGTCTTCTGCGGCAACAAGGGCATCCTCCGCGCCGACTACCTCATCGACGACCTGCCCCGCAACCTCGAGCGTTTCCAGGGCCACGGCCTGCTCTTCACCGCACCCCACAACCGCACTGCCACCGGCTTTACCCGCGTCGACAACTGGCTCGACGTCGCCGTCTTCTTCGCAAATGTCAACGCCTAGCGCGAGGTTGTCAGCCGTGACTCTCATCCTCACTTGGGCCAAGGAAAACCCAGCGGCGCTGCGTTGTGCTCCAAAGACAAGACCCAGCTCAAATACAACGAATTCCTCACCCTCAGCGGCATTCCGCCCGAAGTCTACGTTACCGTCTCGGAAATCGCAGCGCGCTGGAGTGGATCGTCGACCAAATTTGTATCTCAAGCCACAAACGCTCCGGCATCGTGAACGATCCGAATCGCAATGACGATCCCGAGTACATCGTCCGCCTGATCGGTCAGGTCGACGCGGTCAGCCTCGAGACCGTCCGCCTCGTTCACGAGCTCAGCGCGTTGCCGCTCCTACCCGCTGCGGTTGCAGCCGCAGCCACCTGATCTCGCATTCGATTGCAGAGCTTATCTGCGCTGGCTGAGTCCCGCCGGTGCGCCAGCCGCCGGCACCGGCCTCGGTCCGGGCGGCGCGGCGGCTGCAGGCCTTACCGGAGCCGCCGGCTGGGCGGCGGCCTGGTGCATGGTCACGATGATCGCCCCGGCCGGCTTCTTGCCCGCGCAGACGTAGCTGTGCGGCGTGCTCGCGTCGAAGTACACCGCATCGCCGGCCTCGAGCCGGCTCTCGTTTTCGCCATGCCGGATCGACAGCTCGCCGTCAAGCACATACAGAAACTCGTATCCCGGATGCAAATGTGCTTTGGGCTCCGAATTTGGCGGAGGCGGCACGAATTCCGCAAAGTAAGGGTCCATGTGCCGGTCGGGCACCATGTAGCCCAGGCTCTCGAAAAAATAGGTTGGCAATTCCACACCGGTCTGCGGCAGCCGCACGCGCTCCTTCCGCCTGTGCACGCGAAACATCGGCTGCGGCTCGGTCTCGAAGAAGTAGGAAAGGTCCTTGGAAAAGACCATCGCGATCCGCGCCAGGTTGCGCAGCGTTGGCACCACCCGGCCCGTTTCGAGCTGGGACAGAAAACTCGCCGACAAACCCGTGTGCCGTCCCAGCTCCACCAGGCCCATGGACTTTTTCAGGCGCAGCCGCTTGATTCGCTCGCCGATATGCTTTTCCGCAATAAACCGCTCTGTCGTCTCGGTATCAACCTGAGACTTCTGGGTCTTCTCACTGTGCACCGCCGCCGATTCGGTCATCATCCCTCCGGCACAGAACTGTGCTCAGAATGCCGTTGCACATACTTGGATGCTACCTGAAGGCAATGTTATGTACATCAACAATATTTTTGCCCGGGCCAAAGTGTTGTGACCAATTTGACCCGCATCCTACACACGGCAAAGGAATTAAACTCCATTCTGTGAATATGCAAAAGGCATCGGGCAGGTATCTTTTGAGCGGCGCCTCCGGCATGCTCGGCACGGCGATCCGCCGGGAGTTTACCCGCCGCGAACTTGAAGTCCTGACTCTTGTGCGTCCGGGGCGGCAACTTCAAAGGGGTCAATCAGTTCGCCCTTCGGCATCCGACAGGCCGGCGTTGCGGTCCGTGGCTGTAGCGCTGTCGGGAGAGGTGCCCTGGAATCCAACCGCCGCGCAAGCCGTCCCGCATCCGGAGCTGCTTGAATGTACGGATGCAGCTATACATTTGAGCGGCGCGAATCTTGCAGACCATCGCTGGACGGCGGAATACAAAAACAAAATCGTCTCGAGCCGCGTCGAATCCACCCGCGCTCTTGCCTCGACGCTCGCCGGCCTGCGCCAACGCCCATCCACGATGCTGGTGGCCTCAACCGTGGGAATCTACGGCAATCGCGGCGATGAGATGCTGGACGATTCCTCGGCGCCCGGCTCGGGTTTCCTCGCCGACCTCTGCCGCCAATGGGAAGCAGCCGCGCAGCCGGCGGTCGACGCCGGAATCCGCGTCGTTCATCTCCGCTTTGGCGTGGTCATCGGCAATCGCTCCAATCCTGGCTCGCTCGCGCGAGTCTACCGGATCTTCGGGCTTGGTCTCGGCGGCCGGCTCGGTTCCGGCCGGCAATGGATGTCGTGGATCGGCCTCTCCGATCTTGCCGCGGCCGTCTTCTTCCTTCTGCAAAAGACCGAAATCTCGGGCGCGGTCAACGTCACTGCGCCGAATCCCGTGACCAACGCGCAGTTCACGGTGGCGCTCGCCCGCGAGATGCACAGGCCCGCGTTTCTGCCTGTCCCCGCGGCCGCGCTGCGCCTCGCTTTTGGCGAGATGTCTGACGAGGCTTTGCTGGCCAGCACGCGCGCCTACCCTTCGCGGCTGACTGCGGCGGGATTCCAGTTCGAGCACCCGACCATCGACCTGGCACTGAGCGCGGGGTTGCGCAGGCTGTAAGTTTGGGCAGCCGCATCTCGCGGGATGGCACAGTTTCCGGGTTGGCGTCGAACCTCCCAAAACCCTGTCGATGAGCGACTCGGGTTGAATGCGTCAATTGACGTCGACCTTATCGATCACTCAACACTGGCCGACTCTTCATTCTCTATTTGACGTCAGTGAGTGATTCGGCGATTGTGTGCTCATCCAGCAGCTTTCAATTACCTGAGAAGTACACGAGTTTCATCATCGCTATGTTCTCACTTCAGACAGCTTCATCAGCGAGGCGAGTTTAGGCCAGCGTGGGCTGGCACGTAACTGCTCGCCGATCGCGCTTTGCAGAACCAGCACGACCAGGGAGTTTCGTTCCTCGATCGCTTTCTCGAACCAGTCCGCGGCCCGATCCACATGGCCTTGGCAGGTGTGGAATAGGGCCATGCCTGCCGATGCTCCGTAGGCCTCTCCCGGGCGAAGATTGCGGACCAACTTTTCTCCCTCG
>Ga0335069_10003061_pt1 | contig 25465 bp, 29 predicted proteins | sample Lox_Sample_11_FD_206714 | JGI IMG/M metagenome (GOLD analysis project Ga0335069, IMG submission 206714) | Soil microbial communities from Loxahatchee National Wildlife Refuge, Florida, United States - Lox_Sample_1.1 | ecosystem: Environmental > Terrestrial > Soil > Wetlands | place: USA... | reverse complement strand
GAAGTATGTCGCGAGCTCGGATTTCCACTGCGCATCAGCGATGTTCACGTCCGGATCAACGCCGCGGCCTTGGATCGGCTGCTGGTCATCGCGCAAGGTAATCGCCCGCACCAACAGCAGTGCATCGGTGGTGCTCGCATCGGTCGTCGTTGTCAGCGGAAACGTGTTCTCGACAGTCCCCCACCCGCGCGTGGTTGCTCCGACAACAGAGGCGAGATGGAATCGTTTGAGTGATGCAGCCAGTACCTCAGCGGTCGATTGCGTCATGTCATCGGTGAGAACGGCGACCTCACGGTATCGCGCAAGCAGCGGATCAAGCGGGGCTGTCGTGCGCACCACGTTGTAGGTGTTGTGCGCGTACAGGTCAAACGCATACTGATTGGAGCCCATGAAAGAGCCGAGGAAACTTGCTGCATCGGCGAGCGATCCGCCGATGTTGCCGCGCAGATCGAGGATCATGCTGTCGAGTGCGGGCGTTGTCGATGCGCTGGTCAGTGCATCCTGGAATTCTTGCAGCGTCGTCGGCGACATTTTGTCGATATACAAGTAGAGCGTGTTCCCCATGGTCGTTCTAAAAATAGTCGGTTCTACGTGTGAAGTGTCGTAACGAGCCTTCGTCTGCGAATTGGCGAGTACGTCATGCGCATACGAAGCCTGCTCACGCTCGGCGGCGGCATCGGGAGAAGATGACCCGGCGAGCTCTGTCAGCCGCTGCGCATATGCAGCGTCGACTGCCGCGACCGAAGCGCCGCTTGAAATCCCCAAATCGCTATAGAGATCTTTTGCGGGGTTGACATTGTTGACCGTCTGCTGGAGTTGGACCTGCGCCGTCTGCGAGAGTAGTTCATTGCGTCCGTTGGGCGGCATATTGTAGAGCGCGACCTGGAGAATCCCCGTCGCAAGCGCCTTCTTCGATTCGGTCGTGGTCGCCAACGCAAACGCGCGCTGAAGCATCGCCGCGGTGCCGGCGCGATCCGGCGTCGCAAGCGTTGTCGACGCGCTGCTCACGCCAAACAACGAGAGCGCCTTCTGGGTCGATGCGAGGAACAGCTGCGACACATCAGCGTCGCTCGGCGTCTGCCAATAATTTTTCACGATGGCGTCGTACGCCTCCATGTCGAAGCGCACATACACGTCCGACGCTTCTGCAGGAGTCTGGTACGCCGCCGTCGCTGTCGCAGCAGCCGAGCGCAGATGCGTATACCACCAATAGTATCCGCTCCCCGCTCCGAGGGCGATGATGAGGAACAAGACGAGCATCAGCACTTTCATGCGATTTGAGAGCGGCATCGAGGTGATTATACGACACTGCAACAGAAGCAGAAACAACTAAGCTTTATATCGGGCTTATCAACATTTTCGCGCATTTTCTTAAGAGTTTGATATATAATTAGCTTTCATGATTAATTACCTTTCCCGTAAAGCAAAATTATTATTAAATACGTCCGCCATATTGGGTCTTGTAGCATTCATCGGGTTGATACTTTACATGCTGACACAGACTGTAGCATCGACTAATTGTGGTGATTGCTCCTATTACAATCCGATTTTTTCTATCCTCCCGATTCCTTTTTTATTGTTTGTCTTTTTAATATTGCCTCTTGTCAGCAAAATGATGTACTCGCACGGTTACAATTTTAGATCAGCTATGCTATCTCTCTTAACTATTCTTCTATGTTTCTATGTTCTCGCTGTCGTATCCAGAGAAGATGCACAACTGTTGATTTTTCTATTTTCTCGAATATAGGATTTAATAGTGAGGACGCTGGAGAGAGTCGGTGCTAGGCACATCTAGCTCCGCAGGTTAAATCCGCGGAGCTATAACTCGCGGCTATTCATGGAATGAGATCGTGTCATTGGGAAAGACCGATGACAAAGCATCGAGATACTAAAAAGAAGGAGGCCGCTTTTCATTCTGCGGCCTCCAGGTGAGGTGTGGTCTCAGTATTCGGTGTTTCATTGACCACGACAGGAAAGATGAAATCTTCCTTGATCTTCGATATCAATGCTTCGATCTCCTGATTCGTCGAAGCGTCGTCCGCGCAGAGCAGAGCTATTTTCCGCACCGCATGCAGCACCGTCGTGTGATACCGACCACCAAATCGATGACCGATTTCGGGCGAAGATTTCTGCGGAAGCAGCACGCTTGTCAGATACATAGCGATGTGCCGAGCTCGGACGATGGTCGCATCCCTTTTATATGAGGTGATGACATCGACTTTGACATCGTAGTGCCTTGCCACGACCGCAATAATCGCTTTGATGCACAACTCTCGTTTTTCGCGAGATGACTGTGGCATCTCTCTCACATCAGGTGTCACAGTCGGTTCATCTGATGCTGCTTGCGCGACATTCTCGACTTTCAATACCGTATTTGGAGCGGGCAATGGGACAGGTCTAGCTCTGTACGGGTTAGCAATGTGTCTTTCGCCCGCATGTTCGCACCGATGACCAATGACGACATTCTGTGCTTCTGGGAAATATTCCACTATTGCCGAGCACAAGAGATTGTAATAGTACTTTTCGAGAAATCTCCTGGTTGACAACGTGGCGGTCGAAATGACCACGGTGCCATTCTCAATCCGTTCAAATTCAAGCCGAGAGAAGAAAGATTCGTAGGTCTCTAGTAACACATTTCTTCTGAGGTATGTTTTGACAGCCGACCACAAGTCAGCCGTCTCGCCGAGTTCTGAATCGGATACCGATGCCGCAGTCTTTACGCCTGCAGCCGGCTCGATCGCAGGTGATTTCACGGCGACCACTATCTCACTTGCGGGATTGTTCTCTCCCCGAGAATCGTCACTCGCCACGACTTCTCGTGCGATAACCGGTTCAACGATTTCGATTTTGACCTCTTCCGTTCGATCCCGAAAAAGACAACGGATGCTTTCTTTCGGCAACAAGTTCCACATGTATGACGGGACCTCGCCGATGGAAACGTAATTGGCTGCGATCCAGCCGAGGAGACCTTCTTGCTCTGTGGTAAGCGGCATATCGCCCTCCCCTGTGAATGTACCTAGTGGCACTATATTCTCAATCAGAGATTGGGGCAACGCGCTGAATATTCTTTATTTGTTATCCCGTATCGCATTCAACTCTTTCTTCACCACCTCCAAACTCTCCGGTTCGAGGATGGAGAACGGAATTGCTTTTACTTTTATTTTCTTAAGTGCATCGAGCTTTTCTTTGAGTTCCTTCGGTGTCGCCATATCGCTCTTGGTAAGGAAGACGACTTCGTGCTTCTTGGTGAGCGCGGGATCGTACGCTTCAAGTTCATGGCGAATAGTTTTGTAATCGCGCACGACATCGTCGCTCTCACAGGAGACGAGATGGAAAAAGGTGTCCGTGCGTTCGATGTGCTTGAGAAACTTCACACCGAGTCCTTTGCCATCCGAGGCGCCTTCGATGAGGCCGGGGATGTCGGCGATGATGGTGCCGAAATAGGAGCCGAGGTTGGGTTCGAGTGTGGTGAAGGGGTAGTTGGCGACTTTGGCTCTTGAGCTGGTGAGCTCGTTGAGTAAGCTCGACTTGCCCGCGTTGGGAAGCCCAATGAGACCGACATCGGCGATGAGCTTGAGCGAGAGTTTGTACAGGGCACTGTCGCCGGTCTTACCTTTTTCAAATTCGAGCGGCGTGGTATTGGTCGAAGAACGGAACTTATAATTCCCTCGCCCGCCGATGCCACCACCAGCAACCAATATCCGCTGCCCGACCTTGATAACCTCGTCGATGTAACCGGTGTCGAGGTTGGTAACCATGGTGCCGATGGGCACGGTGAGAATCAGATCCTCACCGCGATGACCGTCGGTAAATGAGCTGCCGCCGTTTTTGCCGTTGTCGGCTTTGATCTCTTTCTTGTTGGAATACATCGCCAAGGCGCCAATATCGACGATGCCTTCGAGATAAATATTGCCACCGTGCCCGCCGTCGCCACCGCTCGGCCCCTGCATGAGCTTCACCTTATTAAAGGCTGCACGGCCCGCACCGCCATTGCCGCCGGTCAGGCGAATCGTCATTTCATCGACTAACATGGCTGCATGCTAGCACAACGAGCCCTTATTGCCGCATTCCTTTGCCGTTGAGCTCTGCACGAAGCTTTTTATAATCTGGCATCGTGCGGGCGACGAGTGACCAGAATGACTTGGAATGATTCATTTCAGCACGGTGGCAAAGCTCATGCACGATAATGTAATCCGCGAGATACGCTGGCAAGAGGACGATCTTGTAGTTGAAGCTTAACGTGCCGCTCTTCGAGCAGCTTCCCCAGCGCGTTTTCTGGTTGCGGATGACGATCTTCTTGAAATCGAATTTGTAGGTCTTGTTGAAATGCGCGATGCGGCGCTCGGCGTAGCCGAGCGCCGCATCTTTGTACGTCTCAAAATCCTTCGAACTGCTTTTGAGAAACATATGATCCGGCAATTTCTTGAGATATTCAAGTTTGTTCGTGATCCAATCGGACTTACTTCGCACGAATCGATCGATCGCCTGTTCGCTCATCGACCGCGGCGCCGAGACGACGACCTCGTCGCGTCCACGGATCGATATGCGGATGCTTCGCGTACGAAGACTTCGCCGCAACGCATAGGAGATCTGACTGGTCATTTTTCGAGATCAAGCACTTCGTCGATCCGTATCTGTGCGACAAACTCCGGCACATGGCTTACGAGAATCATTGCGCCTTGATAGTCAGAAAGTGCTTTCGCGATGACGGGCACGTGGCGGAAGTTGATGTGGTTGGTCGGCTCGTCGAGGATGAGGAGCCCGGGCGCTTCGAGCACGAGCCGAGCGAATGCAACGAGTCCCTTCTGACCTTCGGAGAGATTACCAATCTTGGTGTGGATCACGTCAGCACCGATGAGGAAGGCTGCGGCGGTTGCACGCATCGTTTGTTCAATCGCCTTGGGCATTACCGCAAGGAGCGATTCGGCCACGGTGTCATCGAAATTAAGCGTCGAGAAATCCTGTCGATAGTAACCAATCTTGACACCCTCCATGATCGTCGTACCTTCGGCCTTGTTGCGCGCGATCGCCTCGAGGAGTGTCGACTTACCGATACCATTGGGACCTTTGAGCAAGAGGTGCTTGCCGCGCTTGAGCGAAACATTGGCTTTGTGAATTACTTGCTTATGAGACTTAATCGTCTTGTATGAACTGATATGAAGAATCTCGCCGACCATATGCTGCGCGGGAATACTGAATGGTTTGATCGTCTTATCTTCGGTACGAACATCGACTTTGTTTTCTTCCATCGCTTCGACTTCATCCTTCATCTTCTTGGCGACAAGGCGCATCTTGCCACCCTTGTGCGCGAAGAAGTTGATCTTTTCTTTGTTGGCGAGAATCTTCTTCGCCAGCTGCGCATTCTTCATATTTTCACGTTCGATGCGTGCGGTGATGTCCTTCAAGACATCGTTGTAATTACCTGCATACTGCTCGACCTTCTTGGTTTTCACATCAAGGTATAAGACGCTATCACTGAAAGAATTAAGAAACTCAGCATCGTGCGAGATGACCATGACCGATTTGTCATAGGCGATGAGATACTCGGTGAGGTGCTTGATCCCGGCAGCGTCGAGATTGTTGGTTGGTTCGTCCAAAAGAAGAAGGTCAGGATCTTGGATCAATGCTGACGCGAGCAAGAGCCGTGCTTGTTGGCCGCCAGAGAATGAGCGCACAACGCGGTCGTGAATCTTCCCGTGACCTTTGAGATTAACGATCTCAAGCACGCCGTCGATTCGTTTGTCGATATCATAGATCTTTCCTTGCCCACCCGTAGCCTTGGCGAAGGCGGGTTGGGATAAACATTTTTGAAAAAAATCTCGCACGATGAGATCGAGCTCACTGCGCGGTATCACCTGGCGCGCAAGCGCGATCGAAAGTCCTTGTGCGATATGTATCGTACCGTTCTCGGGCACGTGCGCACCGGTGATGAGCCCGAAGATTGTCGACTTCCCGGCTCCATTCTGTCCCATGATCGTCGTTTTCATTCCACGACGAATAGAGAAGGATACCTCATCGAGGATTTGTTTGTTGTGTCCGTATTCAAACGACACATCTTCGAACCGAATGATTGTTTCTTCCTTCACCACTGGTGTACCTTACTTCATTCTGAAGAAATTACAAAAGACCGCGAGCACCACGTGCATGTGGTGCTCGCGTGACCTTCACATGTATTTTATTGAGATACAGTCGGAGTGGGTGCCGAATTGGCTCCCGACGTGGAACCCGAAACAGAAGCCGACGTACCACCGCCGAGCGATTTGAGTCCTTTGAGCAAGGTCGTGATGTCCTTGCGTGCTGCAGTAATGTCGGCTGCGGCAGTCTTTATGTCGCCACGTGCGGCAACGAGTGCAGTGTGGTTGCTTGCGGCCGTCGTCTGATTACCTTGGTCTGGTACGAGACTAGAAATACCTGATTGCGCAGTGTTCGCCTGCACCGTAGCATCGCCGATCTTCGCCGTCATATCCGCATAGGTAGCTGCAAGTGCCGAGACATCTTTGCCGGCAGACTGATCGGCTGTTATGCGTGTCTGGATGTTGGTACCCAAATTTGCCATGAGTCCGGCGATTGTCATCACGCGGTCGGCGGAGGCAAGAATCCAACCTTGCGGTATGGCGAGTGCATAAATACGATACGTGCCGAATATCATCTGTGCATCGGTGCGCGCAGTCGCGACGTCGGTATCAGCATCGATCTTCGCTTGTAATGTCGTGAGGCCAGTAGTGTTGGTCTGTACCTGCGAGGCAATCGATGCTTTCTCTGTGTCCGAAACGTTTTCCAAACCTTGCACGCGAGTACTGAGCGCATTGAGGGCATGTATGCGCGCAGCAATGTCTGTATTTGCCTTGCTGATAATGGTCGACAAGCGCGCCGCAGCGTTGGCACCAGTCGCTGATGAAGAAGCAGATCCGGATAGATTGACTGAGAGTGCTGATGCAGAGACCGCACCGACAGTAAGTATCGCTGCCGCAATACCCGCCGCACTTACTACACTGATTTGTCTGTACATAGTTGTTTCTTGTATTTCTTTGATTAATCGTTGCAACATACTACTGACTATTGAGACCATTGTCCGCACTTGCATTGTCTGAGTTGAGACCATTGATCTGCGTATCGATGGTCGCACTTTGTTGCGAGAGTGAGGCATCAGATGCATCGGTCGAGGCTTGTGGAGCGACCGAGGTGGTCCCAGATGTATTTAATGTTGTTGGCACTGTGTTTCCGTTGGTGGTCGTTGTCGGCGGTGGAGTGGTAGGACCTTGTGTCGGTGGGATGTTTTGGTCGACTCCTGTTTCCGATGGGGTCAAACCGTTATTGGATGAATTACTAATATACCACCAGCCGCAGAGCCCGAGCACTACGATAACGAGTATGATAATGATTGCCTTTTTCGACATATTTTTGAATTTCTACGTGCAATTAAATCTCGTAAATCCCCTTCCCTATAGTATACCGAATCTCGAGATCTGGAGCCTCTATGCAAAGTGGATAAAAGGGTTCAACATATCTCTACAAACCCCCGAGATCGGCGTTGATACTGGCGTTGGTTGCCTGTATGAAATCCTCTGTCCAGACATAGGTAAGCCACAGGGTGAATGCTGTCGAAAGTACGACGAGTACGATGGCGTTGATCCCGATAGTTTTGAGCTTTGGATCGCTTGATTTGAAGTACCGCCAACCTTGCCATTTATGTATGAGTCCAAAACCGACAAGACACAGAAGCAGTATCGGCAGTGTAATACTCAATCCATACAGCCATGCTTGCGCCGCGATGGAAGTCGAGAGCGGTGCACTGTTGAGCTTGGTGCCGCAGTTGGGGCAGAAGTAATACGTGGAGAGCACTGGCTGGTGGCAGTACGGACACGCAAGTGGTCCCACGGGAGCCGCAGGTATCGTTGCTGTTGCTTCGGATTCCATAATAGATGATTGACTCTGACACTAATTAACGATCGTGGTCGGCGTCATCTCCATGAGCGATCCGTCCATGAAAGAAATATACTTGGTAACGCCGACTGACGGCTGTGCCGTCATTGGCTCTCCTGCCGCGCGGTCGGCATAGTTCACGACGATCTGGCCGTTCTTGATCTCAGTCGTCTGCGGCGCGATGCGATCGCCAAGGAGAATGGCGTTGGTGCCTTGGTAGCCCGTCGCGGTCTTGAGCGCTGCGACAACGTAGTAAAACGTGCCACTACCGCCGCTCGTTTGTGTGAGCAGGAAGGCGGCATCAGGCACACCATCACCGTTTAGATCTCCGGTCGCAACATTGCCGAAGTACTGCGTGACAGTCTGCGATGCCGATCCGGGTGCACTCACAGTGGAAGCAGTACCATTCACCAACGTGACCGGCTGACCGTCGATAATGTACGTGCCACTCTTATAAGCGGTTGGTGCCGATACCGCAGGTTGTCCTGGCGCTTCCGACTTGCTCGGCCACAAGAGAAGAATCGCTGCACCTATGACGATAGCTATCAAAAGTGTTACGAGTATCTGCTTGTGCATGCCGAAAGTATAGCGCCGTATATGCGCATCGTACAGCAACAAAAAACCAGATTGTTACTTGCTGAACAGCTGTGAGACCTTGAGTTTGCAAACCGCGAAGAGGTAGATCACCTCGAGAATGCCGAGGGTATTGACGACAAGCAGTATAACGAACCATCCGGGTTGTCCACGCCTGCCCGCATGCCAAAGTGCGAGCCCTTTCCAGAAGATAGTCCACACGATCAGTAGGATAATGACTGGTGCATTCATAGTGAACACGCTCATCATTACGCTCCCTAACCCATAATCTGAATCAAATCTATGCATAGATAGATCGTACCATACATTTCAGAGTTTCGAATCATGCTTGCCTGCAACGTTGAAATTAATATGCAGGTTGAAAAGATAGTTCGCCATTCCAATTACTCCCGCAACGATGATACGTGCGAATATATAGTAGATTCCTACGAATGAAACGAGCCCGGCGACGAGCATCGTCGTCGTCGCAGCCCCTGAGAGGGCAACCATGATGAAGTATGCGTACCCTGCGTGGAGGCTGCGCTCGCTGCCGTGAAAGACGAAATGCCGACTCCAAAAGTAATTGCAGCTGACCGCGATGAGGAACGAGCATGGTGTCGCGACATAATATGGAATGCCGATGATACTCACTGCGACGTAGAGCATGGCGAGGTCGAGGAGAAAAGTCGACGCACCAATTATCGAATAGCGCGCGAAGCGGCGGTACGTTGGGGAAAGTTGCATGCACGTTTTCTAATCTATCTTATATGGGATCTGCTTTTGGGTGATGTTGAGACAATACTATCTGTAAAAACGATTGGCTCTGCCGAAGCAGAGCCATCCAGTTTCGCAACAATGAGCCCCTAGATTATATTTATCTGCCCGGCACAGGATTCCAAATACAATATATCAGATAGATACCGCCGAATATCACTAATACGAGCTCAAATAATGTGGATGGAATTTTGAAGATACATACCACCACAATAACAACCGACAAATAGATAATCCAAAGGATGGGTAACGTTGCACATGATCTCATTGTTCCCTCCCAAGTCACTCCATTCGATGCTGATTGACACCTGTTAAGATTTTATAGCAATTTCACAAAACTCGAAAACCCTCACTACGAGGCTTTCGCAATAACACAAATATATTACATCGTATCCTCAGGCGTAGCGTCCCAATCCTCCATGAATTTCTTGTTCCAAGCTACCATCATCGGGTCATCCTTCGGCGCAGCCTTCACATCGGCTGCCATCTGCGGATGAGCAGCTTCGAGATGCTTCATACCATTCATCATAAGCTCGTCGGGTGTATTGCCGCTGATCTTCTCCTCGCATTCGCCACCCAACTGCGCACAAGTCATGGTTTTCATATATACACTTTGGTAATTGCTAATGCGAACATTGTATCGTGCCCTTCGCGCTTTCCAAAGTGTGGCGGAACGAGGTTTGTATCTTGAATCGAGAAGCACTGAAACCTTAACTCAAACAAAAATAGAAAACAGTCACCGTTATTACCTGAATAAAAATCCCTAATAAGAGCTTCTTATGAGGTGAGGAGTTGGAAAAATATGCCGCTAAAGATAAAAAATATACTATCACTGCCGTCCCGATAACTACCAGGAGATTTGGACCTTCAGGATCATTGAAAAAGAAAAACACTAACCTAGCGCACACGACGGATGTTATCCCTAAAATTACTAATGAGGTCTTGTGTGACATAGCCATACAGTCACTATACACCGTACGAGCTGGGAGTATGGGACGATGTGGGAACCGTTATAAAACAAAAGACGGTCTCATCGCGATGATGTACTGACCGTCTTTTGCACGTGAGCTGGTAGCGGTTACCTCCTTGTTCGTGCCTCCATTGAGGGAGTGCCTCGGTGGGTTGCTAACCCTGTCTAAATATGGCTACCCTTTTCAATTCCGTCCACTACTCAGGACCATATATCCGATTTTCAGCTCTCTCTCGTTGCTAGTGCGAGATAGTACGATACCGAACAAAAACTGTCGAGCTAACCTCGTCGGATTCGGATAATTCTTCGTCAAGCCCAACAAGGCTTTTCTGATGCTTTTTAGTCTATCATTTCGACGCTCTTCGGAACTAATAACCAATCGATGATATATCAGATAGATCGGTTATTGTCTCATTCAACTCGCTGTCAACAATGCTCCTCGGACGAGATAACCTATCACGACTTGGCTGGCCGTCTCGTGTTCGAACCGTGGTCGGCCAAGCCCTGTTAGACTGAATCACTATTTACTGCACGGCTACCATCACCTCATTGCGCGTCATCCAGGGCGGCGTCCACGGCGCATTGTACCCGGCATACTGGGGCTTTCCTGCGACAGTCACTTTGTCGCGGGCGAGCTCGGCAAGCAGCTGACCCTCCATAGCCTGTACACGGCTATCAGTGGCATACCAAGAGAATGTGAGGACAGCCATTTTTTGAGCGGGCACCTCAACCAATTTCACTCTGGGGTCGTTAGGAGTCGGCAAAGTCGCAAGCGTATATGAGCGAGGCATACCAAAGGATATGGTATGCGAGTTGCCGTCTACGTTAGCGGTCACCGGAGCAGTCATTGCAATCGTCTGGGATGCGCCGCCTTGCGAGGTAACCGGAGCGGTCATGGCGATGCTTTCTTTTTTGGTATTGCCGCCAAATATATATCCGGCAACGATACGAAAGCCTTGGTTTAAGGAGTCTTGGTACGAGCCCTGCACCGTGGTTTGCGCGACTATATGCGCCGGATAATTCCTGATTTCATAGCCGTTTGCTTTCTTCACTATCGAGTACTCTGTCTGCTCAACGCGCGATGAAAAGTAACCCACCAGGGACCACACGACAAGAATTATGATAATGACCAAGAGGATCCAAAGGAGTGTTTTCACTCTGTTAGTGTACCATCCTCGCTTCTATACAAACATCAGCATCACCAACGCCATATTGGCCATAAGAAAGTTCTCAAAGAATGTGACCTCGGTAAGTGGTATGTCAAAAAAGCCTCCGAGGCATGCGCAGACGACTTCTTCTTTTCTCTGTAACTTCAGGTATATACCAACGCACTCGACGAACATGACGATCATCGTTACTACATACGCGAAGGGCAAAAACAGCCGCGCGGTGTACAAAACGCCAAGCCCTAATTCAACGAACGGATAGACATATCCCCACGCCTTAAAGCGCGCCGCTATTACATCGTAGCCGCTAAAAGCGATCGCGAATTTCTTGAGCCTGACCGCTTTCAACATTCCGAAGATAAGGAAGAAGCCTCCCATGAAGTCGAGCATCCACTCGTGTATCGCGTGTCCGTCTATCGACGTGTTCATATCCATGGCCAAGTGCGCGGGAGCGGGCAGCGTGGGAGAGAGGTACAACTTAATGCTTGCCCACATGATTGCTAAAACAAAGAAGAAAATAAGCGGCGCAAATTGGCTAAGTTTTTCCTTAGTCTTCTGCCAAAATGAGTGTGCCTCATATGCTCCCGCCGCAAAGATAGAGCCATCTACGCTGAACCCAGCAATCATGCTTTCGTGACGAAGTACCTGATACTCCGGGCAACCAGTTACCGTCGCGCCCCAACTTCCGTTAGGCAAAGCAAGCGCGTGGAAACTGCAATGAGGCTCTGATTTAACGCCCCATGCGATGTGCGTTTTCCTGTCTTTGTATTCAAATACGCCCGCTGAGATTACTTCACCATTAAACTCAGTCTGGTAGCAGAGTTGTTTCAAGTTTGTCATCGGGACACCAAGCACGCGAAAGGGGTCTACTGTTTTGTAGAGTGTCCATTCGGAAAGATTCAAAGATATGTCGCGGAGGTCTGCGCTCATAAATAAAGTATATGCTCGAACTATATGAATAGAAAAGAGGCCGGGACGAATCCCGACCTCTTGATTGGTAGTGCCTAGCGGTGCTAGGCGGGAGCTTGCGTAGGCCGCTTGGAAAGGCCGATGATGAAGGCCATGATGCGAGCAGCGACTTCAACGCCGATCCACGTCAGGATGAGCACGGTCGAGAAGAAGCTCTCGAGGGCATGATCGGCCGAGTCGAAGAGCAGGTGCGCCCAATGCGACTGATCGCCGCAGATGGCACCATCGAGCATACTCCAGCCGAGCGATGGCGAGACGAACATGAGCTTGATGCCTTCGAAGGTCAGGCTCATGTGCGCAGCGAAGTCGTCGAACTGCCATTTGACGGTGTCCCACAGATTGAGACCTGCGGGTGCCGCGCCATGACTCGACGCGAAGGCAGCTGAGACCGTCGCCAGCAAGACTGCACCGGCAACCAGTGCAGCAGTCATAAGTCGCTTCATACTTCACCTCTTCGGTTGATTGGAAACTACGCAGAAACGCGAAACAACGTCTGTCAAAATTATACTATACAAAATCACCTGGCTTGTAATACCTAGCCCAAGCGTCTACGCTTATCCCATGCTTAAGTGGCTTCGCAAGCGCAATCCAAAGTTCCATGATCGCGTCGAGGTAACGGCAAAGGTCGAACAGGTACAGAAGGCTCTCTCCCCTGAAGACGAGGAGTTGAAGAAAATCGCGCTACGCCTTGCGCTCCCTCAAATCAATGACTCCACAAGCTGAGCAAATCATCGAGAAGATGATCAAAGACAAGGACTTTCGCCTCGCCATGGTACGCGAGAGCTTGTTTTGGTTTACGCACTTCTACTTTGGAGGAACATATGTGAGGTACCCGACCGCCGACTTTCAGCGCGAGATATTTCAGCTGCTTGAGGACGCGGAGAAGCAGAACATCGTCATCACCGCTTTTCGCGGCAGTGCCAAGAGCACCATTGTCACCATGGCGTATGTCATATGGTCGATCCTAGGCAAGCAGCAAAAGAAGTTCCCGATCATTCTTGGCAATACGCATACCAAGGCGCAAGCTCATCTGCTCGCAATCAAGCACGAGTTCGAGCACAACGATCTATTGAGAGCAGATCTTGGACCATTCAAGGAAGAGAGCGACCAGTGGGAGCGATCTCACTTGTACTCCCTCAATATGGAGCAAAAATATCAACCGGCTCAGTGGGACAAAGCGTGCGCGGCTCTCGCCATTACCAGTATCGCCCCGATGTGATTGTCTGCGACGACTTGGAGGATATGGAGTCGGTCAAAACCCAAGAGAACCGTGACAAGCTCTTTGAGTGGCTTACGAGCGATGTGCTCCCCGCCGGAGATAAGGATACGCGCATGGTGTTCATCGGTACTCCACTTCACGAAGACTCTCTACTGAGACGGCTTGAAAAGCAATTTGAGGCGGGCAATCCACGAAACGTGTTTCGCCGCTATCCCATTCTTGATGAGAACAGCAAGCCCCTCTGGCCCGGCAAGTTCGCAACCGAGGCAGACATTCAAGCCGAGCGCGAAAAGTGCTTAAACGAGCGGGCGTGGCTGCGCGAGTACATGCTCAAGATCGTCTCGCCTGACGACCAGTTAGTGAAGCGCGAGTGGATTAAATACTACGCAGATTTTCCGAATGGGCCTGATGCTAAATTTAGACAAATCACTCTTGGGATAGATCCCGCGCGTTCGCAGAGCGCGACTGCCGACTACACCGCTATGGTAGGGGCGCGAATTTATGGCGTGGGCACAGAACGCTCGATCTATGTCCTACCTAATCCGGTTAACGCGAAGCTGACGACCGAGCAAATATTGAGCAAAGTGGAAATGTTAATGCCTGTGTACGGCGCTGACGGCAAGACAGTCCGCGTGTATGCGGTCTGGAAACGAGGGACTCCGTACGTTGTCCACAGCTGAATACTTGCGCACAGATTACAGGTCTAGAACTTAGGTCGCGGATGAACTGGTTAGCCATGCCGAACTCAACGGACATCATTAGTACGTTATCGTTCGAGACGTGGCTTCGGTCGTGCGTTTGGATATGCTGAATTGTTCCCTGTTGGAGTAGCCAACTTATCTGTCCGCCGTCCACCGGATTACGCGCCAATCGGTCGAGCTTCCAACAAATAATGCCCTGCGCCTCGCCCTGCTGTATGCGTCCGAGCATCTCGTTGAACACAGGGCGGCCGGGCATCTTAGCCGTCCGCTTCTCCACAAACTCAGCGGCAATCTCTAGCCGCTCCTGTTTGGCTAAAGCGCGAAGCTCGGCGAGTTGAGCTTCAATTGAGAGAACTTGCCTGTCCTCGACATCGGTACTTTTGCGGGCGTATAAAAAATAGTTGTTCATACTAGCGATGGAGAGCTACAGCTCTACATAGAATAATATTACCGCGCCTGATACGATATGTACAATACCAGTTGTGAATATGGATATATCCGCTAAGTTCGGAAAACGAGTGAGGGCGACCCGTCTTAAAAAGAAAATATCGCAAGCCGATGTTGCTAAACTTTTGGGCGTTCATCGGTCGTTCGTTAGCCAGATAGAGCGAGGCGTGGTGAATCTGTCTCTCAAGAACATAGAAAAGTTAGCGCGAGCGTTGGGCGTTAGTCCCGACAAACTGCTGCGATAATGCCGCGCAGTTGACAGCGGCCATAAAAGAGGACATAATCGAATACATCTCTGTCATCCCGATGGAGTTCTCAAATCGAGGCGCACCCCATAAAGTCGCCAAAGTTTGAGTGTTCTTCGACAGTCCAACCCAACCTAGGAGACGGACAAATGAGCAAAAGCGCTCAATTGAATCCCATCAAGCTCGTTCACGGCGCACTCGACGAAGCCGAGGGTAGCACCACCGGCATCATCCTGCGCGGCGTCATCGCACCGGATTCGCTCCATCACTTGCTGAAGGACGATTACCAGCGCGAAGCGCAGCCGCTCACCTCGCAGTGGCGCATCCTCGATGCGCTGCAAAAGGGCGAGCCGCTGCCGGACATCGAACTCGGCATGCGCGGCCAGAACTTCACGACGCGGGAGGACAATTTCTTCCTGAAAGACCACGTCTACATCGTGGACGGCCTTCAGCGCGTAACGTCGGCTATCCACTTCCTCGGCACGAACCCCGGTTCGCCCGTGCGGCTCGGTGCGACCGTGCACTTCAACACCACGAAGGAGTGGGAGCGGAAGCGCTTCCATATCCTCAACACGCACCGCCTCAAGGTGTCGCCGAATGTCCTGCTGCGTAACATGCGGGAAGAGAGTCCGGCAATCTTGTCGCTCTACGGCCTGTCTACGAACGACAAGGCATTCGTGCTGCACGACCGCGTCTCGTGGACGCAACGCATGACCAAGGGCGAACTGCTTACGGCTCTGACCTTCTGCAAGGTCGTGGGTCTGCTGCACTCGCACAAGGTTGCGGGCAAGAGCAACTCCATCGAGGAACTCGTCCCCGCGCTCGGCAAGGCCGTCGAAGTCTTCGGCATTCAGGCGGTGAGGGAGAACATTCGCGTGTTCTTCAACCTCATCGACGAGTGCTGGGGTATCAAGAGCGTGCAGTATCGCGAAGGCGCGATTTACATGCGGGGCATGTTCCTGTATGTGTTCGCGCGGCTGCTCGCTGACCACCACGATTTCTGGCAGGGCGACGACGAGAAGCGCCTGTTTGTGATGGCGGATTTGAAGCGCAAGATTGCTCAATTCCCCATACACGACCCCGAAGTCGTCCGCCTTTCCGGCTCTGGCGGTATGGCTCGCATCATGCTCTATACGTTGATGCGCGACCACATCAACAGCGGCAAGCGCACCAAGCGTCTGACGCCCCGCAACAGCGAAGCCATGATGGTGGTGGAGGAGGATGATGAGGACACCAAGGCGGCGTAACTCCGCAAGGACATACGCCGAAGGTAAGAAGTTCCTTCGGCTCGCGAGACGGAATATTGGTATCGCATGGCGACGTATTGAGGAAATGCGTCTTCTGCTCGCCAAAACCGCTCGTTGACAACGAGGCCGAGCGCACGCTGTGCGCTCGGCTTTTCCTTTTACATGTTTCGGTTATACGTTCTCACAGGGAGTTTCCGCCAGCCGGAACGGATCGGCGGAAAAAATAAATCTCTGCATAGCCCGCGCACGGGAAGGGCGGGGCAAGGGGTATGCTCGATGAGTGCGACCTCCCCTCCAAAAAATCCTCCCTCCAAAAAATCTTCGGCTCGAACCTGACTTTGCGAAATAAAAAACCGTCGGAATCCCCCGTAAAACAATACGCTGCGCTCCGCGCAGCCCGCGCAAATTTTTCTGAAAATGACCTAAATTTTATTCTGGCTGCGGGACTTGGATTCGAACCAAGATACACTGCTCCAGAGGCAGTAGTCCTACCATTAGACGATCCCGCAATTACTTACAAATACTTACAGAACGCCACAGTGCGTGGCGTTGCGATAGTGTAGCAGATTTGAGGATTTTTCTCACGCTCAACAAAAAGACAGCGGCGCCATCGACGGGCGCCGCACACTGCGTGAAGAGTGCCTCGATGCGCTCCCAGTCGATCTGCAGTCGATCAATAAAGCGCTTCCCGCATACCTGCATCATTACGTGTGCTCACGGCACCACTTCGGGCTCGATCTGCAAACGCCGCTGCAATTTTTATCAAAACGCATCCAAGCTATTGACTAGAAAACGGCCTCAATCCTACTTACAAGAAAAAGCTACATACGAGAGATCGTCGCCGTGATAGCAAGGTGATCCGAAATACCTGAGTGAAGTTCGACATCAGAGGCGATGAAGGAAGGTGTGGTGAAGAGTCCATCGACCATCTTGCCGGCTTGCTCCTCAAGCGGGGCACGATGATACGCGGGGTCGAGACTGGTCGTGTAGCGTGGTGGAATGTTGTCTTTGTATGTACTGGCGAGCTGCGAGAATATTTCTCCACCACGCGGCGCATTGAAGTCGCCCGTGAGTACGAACTCGCCCGAAGTTGCAAGAATATCGAGTAGTAACTTCATATCACGCCGCTGAAAGTCGTCGGGCATACCTTTGGCCGTCCACGTGAAGTGCGTCGTCCCGATGCGGAATGTCTGGCCGTCTTTTTCGACATCGCAGAATGCGAGGACACGCGCTTCGGTTGCATCTTTGGTCTCAGTATTGGTTTGATCGAAGTCATGCATCACATCGCGCGAGCCGTGGTAATAGTGTTCGACATACTGCACAACGGGGAGACGCGAAAAGATACCATTGCCCATAATTCCTGGTCGTCCTTCGGCAGGATGTCGAGTTTCGGGAGCAAAATGGCATTGTGTACCGAGAATGTCTTCAAAATATTGGATATTGTATTCCATAAGCTCCTGCATGCAGACAACATCGGCCGCTTGAGCTTCTAGCAAGGAGGTGATGCGGTCAAGATGATTCGATCGTTCGATGTTGACCGAAACGAGTGAGATTGAGGCCATACCTACGTACTCTTCGCTCGATCCATCCCCGCTTCTATGAACGCGGTAAAAAGCGGGTGCGGTGAAAGTGGCCGCGCCCGCAGCTCGGGATGGAATTGCGTACCGAGCATGAAGGGATGCACATTCTTGGGAAGCTCGGCTATTTCCATGAGATGACTGTCGGGCGAACGACCAGAGAAGATGAAACCAGCCTTTTCAAGTTGTTCGATATAGTCCGGATTGACCTCATAGCGATGCCGATGCCGCTCCGAAATCTGATGGGCGTCATAGGCATCGTAAGCGATGGTTCCCTTTTCAAGTTCGCACGGGTAGGCACCGAGCCTCATCGAGCCGCCGTAATCCTTGCGCGCGAGCTTCTCCTTTTGCTCAGGTAATATATCGATGACTGGATGCGGTGTGTCGGGGTTTATCTCGGTCGTGTTGGCACCCTCGAGCCCGGCGACATTGCGTGCGTACTCAATGGTCATGAGTTGCATGCCGTAGCAAAGCCCGAAGTACGGGATAGTGTGCTCGCGTGCGTATTTGATAGCCAGAATCTTCCCTTCGATGCCACTCTCGCCAAATCCGCCCGGCACGATAATGCCGTCATAGGTCGCAAGATCGCCAACCTTCGTGGGATCGTTCTGGTAATCTTTCGCATTGAGCCAGTGGATGTCGGGCTTCACACCAAGATGGTACGCGGAGAATTTGATTGCTTCGATGACCGAGAGATACGCGTCAGAAAGAACGAAATCGCCGGTGTCGAAGTACTTGCCGACGATGCCGATTTTCACCGTTCCATTACCGTTGTGCGCATGTTCGGCGAATTTCTTCCAATCTTTCAAATCTGCTTCCTGCCGCGGTTCCTCATTGAGCGCACGCAAAAGAATCTCGGATAGGTTGTCGTGTTCAAAATTAATCGGCACGTCATAAATGGAATCAACATCCGGAGCAGAGATGATATGATCGGGCTCAACGTTGCACCAAATAGCCAACTTCTCTTTGCGTTTCTTGTCGAGTGGATGTGTTGAGCGGGCGATGATGATGTCAGCCTGCACACCATAGGAATTGAGCTCGCGTGCGGCATGCTGGGTTGGGCGCGTTTTCATTTCTCCGATAGTTGAGGGCACCGGCAGATAGGAAACCATGACGAAAAGTGCCTCATCTGGATTCTTCAATTTGATAACACGAGCGGCATCAATGAAAAGCTCGTTTTGGAAGTCGCCAATCGTACCGCCGATCTCGATAACGGAAACATCGGAGCCGGAAACGGTGGCTGCACGCTCGATGCGTTCTTTTATTTCATCGCGAACGTGTGGTATCGCTTCGACGAAGTGCCCTGCGTAACCAAGGTTGCGTTCGCGCTCAATGACCGAGCGATACACCATGCCGCTCGTCATATAATCTTCGCTACCGAGGTCTCGATTGAGAAAGCGTTCGTAATTGCCCATGTCCTGGTCAGTCTCAAGTCCCGAGTCGAGTACAAACACTTCGCCGTGCTCGGTGGGATTCATGGTGCCCGCATCGACGTTGAGGTACGGGTCGATCTTCATCAGATTAACTTTGAGTCCACGCGCCGAGAGGATCTTGCCGATTGACGCAGTCGCGATGCCCTTGCCGACTCCCGACATCACTCCCCCGAGGACAAAGATGTACTTATGTCCGCTTGCGCTACGCTTGGTGGCCATACACTCAATTCGTTCGATTCAGATCTTCAAATAGCGCCGAACGGCGAGGAAGCTTGATACGGTACCGAGCGCAATCCCCGAGAGCATCACAACCGCAAAGATAGTGCCGAAGGAGGTCAGGTAGTAGTCAAACACATTGAAGCTTCCGAGAAATGCTTGCGACGCGGGGCCAAGCCACGCGCTCAGCGGATACAAGAGTGCCAAAACAATGATGCCCGAGATGACGCCATAGAGCAGTCCTTCGATCATGAATGGCCCGCGGACATACCAATGTCCAGCGCCGACAAGATTCATGATCCCTATTTCGTCACGCGAAATATAAATGGCAAGACGAATCGTATTGAATGCAATGAGGAGCGATGCCGCGCCGAGGATGAGCGCTATTGCAAGCCCTAGTTTGCGCGAAGTCTGGATGATACTGGTGAGTTTTTGGATTGAGGTTTCGTTCTGGACATAATTGATCTTGTCGATAGCTGATCCCCCGCTCGTACCGCTCGACTGCTCTGCAGTGAGGAACTGCGCGATGTTCGCGTATTGCGATGTGTCTTTAGCACGCACTTCAAGTGACGCACCGAGTGGATTGCCGGGGAGCTCTTGCAGTGCCTGCATGGTGAGCTGGTCGCCCGCGTGACGTGCTTGGAACGCGGAGAGCGCTTGGTCGCTTGAGATGTAGGTGACCGACTGTACTTCGGGAAGTGCTTGGAGTGACTTCTGGACTTGCTCAATCTGATCTTGTGTTGCCCCCGGTGTCATGTAGACAGTGACATCGACTTTGCTGGTGAGGTCCGCAAGGACCGAAGAGAGTGCAGCACTCGATATGAGAAGTGTGGCAGCTACAAAGAGCGTGATCGTCATAATGAGAATCGCCGCAAGCGAGACGAAGCCATTTCTGAGGAAGCCGACGAATCCATATCGTGCGACTCGTTTTGTTGTGACCCAGAATGACATAGTCAGATTATACCCCCTTCAGTCGGAGATTTCCTAAAATTTTGCTGCCCCATCTGGATGTTCATAGCGCATACTTGCCCTCCTTGTCGTCGCGGACAATACGACCCTGGTCCATGGTGACCACACGGCGTCCGATAGCATCGACAACCATTTTGTTGTGCGTTGTAAGGAGGACCGTCGTACCGAGGTCGTTTATCTTCTTCAAGATCTCGACGACGTCATGAGCATTGATGGGGTCGAGGTTGCCGGTGGGTTCGTCAGCGATAAGTACATCGGGCTGGTTGACGATGGCGCGGGCGATAGCAACCCGTTGCTGCTCGCCGCCAGAGAGCTCGCGTGGAAAATTCCATATCTTGTCCGAAAGTCCGACGAGCTCGAGCACATGGGGAACGTCGGCTTGGATGTCCTCATCACTGCGTCCGGCAACTTCTAGGGCAAAGGCAATGTTTTCGTAGACATTTTTGGTTGGGAGCAGACGAAAATCCTGGAAAATGGTACCAATGTTGCGACGAAGCTTCAAAAGCTCACGCCCGGAGAGCCTCCCTATCTCGCGACTACCAAAAAACACTGCGCCCTCCGTTGGGAACACTTCAGCGAAGAGCATCTTGAGTAGGGTCGTCTTGCCAGCGCCCGAATGCCCTACAATAGAAACGAATTCGCCCGGTTCTATTCCGAGCGTTACGTTTTCAACTGCAGCCGGCGCGCCATCGAAGTAGAACTTGGTTACCTTGTCGAAGTAGATCATGAACAATGGGTTCTATTATACCTTACTCGCGACACTGTCCAAACTTTCACCCGCGGAATTAACGCTTGCTATTTTAAAATATCAAGGTTAAACCTTGATATTTTGCTCCGCATCATACATGAGTGCTGCATCGATAATTTCGTGCATAGAAGGAATTTCCTCGTAAAGATCGAAGATATCCTCTCCCAATAATGGGTCTCTTTCCTGTTCCTGACTTTGGTTGTTGAAGAGGCGGAAACTCGAATAGCGATATCTTGCCAGTAGATTCTCAAGTTCATTAGAATTACCTTTCCTTGTTTTCCATTCAGGATCAAAGAGCTTTGCGGGATTTAAGTGGATGTATGAGACAATGTGTTTCAAGTATCGGTCATTCGGCACATGTTGAGATTTGAAGGATCCTGCGAACAACGCTCCTGTCCGTTCGTTTTTCTTATTGAAATACATGGTATAGCCTGTGGTTACCTTTTGCATGAAGCGAGCTATACCATCCTCCTGTTTTTGTTTCAGTAGTAGGTGAAAGTGATTCGGCATAAGCGCATAAGCACCGATTGCTACAAGTGGCTCACCTCGATCAAATCCGAGATCGTAAATCTCTTCCAATATACTGCATTTCAAGTTCGAAACATGAATCGACCTTTTCCCGTTACCGACGAACAATTGGATCAGAAAACGTTCATAATCGGTCGGAGACTGAAAAACCGTGCGCTTATCAACGCCACGATTGTAACAGTGATGCCATTCGTCGAGGGCGACCCCATGCCTCATACCCATGGAGAAACGATACCACACTCACAATCCTTGATATCAAGGTTAAACCTTGATATTTAGTTCTCGATGCTTTTTTCAGCATCGATAAAGGATTGAATGTCTCCTTCCAGTACCTTATCCACATCGCGCCGCTCGTGCTCGGTGCGATGATCCTTCACGAGCTGGTACGGGTGCAGGACGTATGAGCGGATCTGACTTCCCCACTCGATCTTGGTTGACGCGCCGGCCGACATTCCACGCGACTCGGCCTCTTGCGCCGCTTCGCGCAGTGCATAGAGCTTGCCGCGCAGAAGTTCGAGTGCCTTTTCTTTGTTTTGCGCCTGACTACGCTCTGAGGTGACGTGCACCGAAAGTCCCGTCGGCCGGTGGAGCATGCGCACCGCAGTGTCGCGCTTGTTGACGTTTTGCCCGCCGGGGCCACCCGAGCGCGCGATAGAAATCTCAATGTCGCCCTCGGGAATATGCAGGTCGCCTGCATCCGGAACTTGCGGCAAGACTTCGACCAGAGAGAAGCTCGTCTGCCGTTTGCCTGCTGCATTGAAAGGTGACATACGTACGAGCCGATGCACGCCGCCTTCGTATTTGAGCGTGCCGTATGCATTCGCACCGTTCACTTCAAACGAAACACTCCGGAATCCGCCCATTGAGTTCTCATTGGAGTCGATCAAGGGCGTCTTCCATCCCCTGCTAGCGGCATACTTCTGGTACATCGAGAAGAGTATGCGCGAGAAATCCTCCGCATCGTCGCCTCCTGCGCCTGAGATTATCGAAACGAGTGCGCCGTTCTTGTCGTACGAGCCACCGCCCTCGAGCTTGACCTTTAAGTCTTGATATTCTTTAAGTGTCGCTTGCGCCTTATCCTTGTCGCTCCAAAACTCCGGCTCCGCCATCAGCGATTCTATCTGCGCAATGCGCACCGCTATCTCATCCTTTTGCATCTGTGGAGTATACCAAAAACAAACAGATTGGAGCCGAAGACCAGATTCGAACTGGTGACCTACCCCTTACGAAGGGGTTGCTCTACCAACTGAGCTACTTCGGCGCTCATGTATCTTATTGTATTTCGGACTTCTTTTCAATTCGTAACACTATTTTGAGTGTCTTTACGACTTCGCTCGAACTTACTTTATCAAAAATTCGTGATGAACGAAAGCCCCGCCACTGCCTCGCTCCGCTCGGCAACTCCAAAGAAAAATGTTCCTTACTTTTCGGATTTTGCGCGCGACCGATTTTTTCTAAAATGGAAAGGACATTTTTCTTTGGGGTTCTGCCCTCCAAGTATTCGGGCAGTGTGGCGGGGCTTCAATGCGGACTCGGTTTTGCCAAAACTATTTTTCTGGGGAAAAGGATTTGGCAAAACCTCGGCTGATTTCCCGCGCGGAGGAGGGGTCTGGGGAGGAATCCGCGCGGGCTTCGCTTTCGAATTTTTCGGCGACGCTAAGATTTTATTTTAGTCTTCATTCTTCTTGAAAGATTAGGCCAAGAGTTGATTGGTTCTTGGTACAGCAAAGCTACAATTTCATCTTTTGTATAACCCTTTTGCTCAAGCACAGAAATTGAATCTAGCCAATTTTTTAAATCAGCTTTGTACTCTACTTTAAATACAGATTCAATATGTGACTGGACGTCTGCCTCTTCAATTTCAAGTTCTTGAACATCAAATGCCGTTTCCAAACCTTCAACGTTTTGATAAAAAACTTCGCTAACTTCTTTTGCTAATTCCTTTTTTACTAACGCTGGGATTTCAGCAATTCTAGTTTTATATTGCTCCGCGTAGTCGTAAAGTTTTGACTCTGTTAAGTTCCGAAGTGTTTCTTCTGTACTTCGTCCTTCTTTGTAATGAGCAAGGATTTCATCTCGCGCTCGCGAGTCAAAACCAATCCATTTTCTCTCTAATTTTACATAGCCATGAATTAGTTTCTGTACCGCCTCCCCCGGTGTTTTTGTGCCACCAACGGCACGACGCATCATTGTCCAAATATCCTCGCGAGCTTCTAATGGTTGAAATAATTTATTAAATTGGTGTTGGTCTTCGTGAATTCTAGTACGTTCGGACATTTCATCGTTTGGCATCATCGTAAATTCATCTTCTCTGTATTTCACAATCGTGCCTTGAGCAGATTGGTCTTCAATTTTCAGAAACGCATTATCTATGTTGATATACCCATGTATTCGGTTTCCAGCTCTTAGATATTCGATTGTATTATATTGAAGTTGCCCATCACTAACTCTTTTAAGTGAACCTAAATAATTTCCATGAGCGCGCATTTCTTCTGTCGCTTCAACTCGGAGAACATCGAAAATAGGAGGCGCATCAACTTCATTAAGATTCAGAAATTGTATTCTCAATGGCTCGTCTTGCTCGTCGTGTTCTACAATTTTTACTTTCCAAACTCCAACACCTTTGACTTCAATATCAATATCTCCTTTTTGTGAATTAAGAAAAAGCTCAAATTCTTTATTGTGTATTTCTTCAGTTTTTTCAGCTCCTTTTATTAACTCATAGCGGGGGCTATTGTTTCCAACATTTTCAGCAGTAACAGCTCCGGCTAAGTCTTCAATTTTCACACTACTAATAGCTACACCCCCGCTATCATTAGCACGAGCAATATCTTCGGGTACAATTTTTGTTTCATCTCCTCTATGTTTATAAAAACTATTTACAAAAGCATAATCGTCTCTGTCAAAACAACGGAAAAATAAAGTCATCGGGCCTTTAACAATTTCAATTTTCCCCTTTGGCTTTTTACCAAAACATGCTTCAAATAAATTAGTATCGTTGGGATACATAGCCCGATATTTTTCTACCGCAGTGTGTTTCTCTTGGTACTGTTCAATAGCATATTTAAAAAGCGAAATTTGGTCGCGAGTAAATCTGTATTCAGGAGCAAGAGCTTTAACTCTTGATAATAAAATTTCTGTGGTTGCGTCCGGTGTAGATTCCACCGCGTTGCGCAAATCATCAACAGCTCTTGCGATACCTTCTTTTTGGTGAATTAAATTTTCTTTAAACTTTACAAGCTGTTCTGCTCGTATTTTTCTCCTTACTTCACCTGTACGTTCTGGGTCTTCTAACTCCTCTAGAGGTAATCGTCTAATATTTTTTAATTCAATTTTTGGATCAAAAGGTGTGTATGAGAGTGGCTCTTCTTTTGGTTCTTCTTCTGCGTACTTTTCCGCCTCATCAATCATTTCTTGGTCATAATAGTCGTAATCATCTGGCGGAGACCAAAAATCCTCGGCGCGTATAACCTCGATTTTCTTAATTATTTTTGACTCATCAGGACTTTCTTGATGAGGCGGTCTATTTTCTGGTCCGTTTTCCATAAGGGAGTAAAAAATCAAGAAATACGCGCATGGGAGGGCGGGGCAAGTATTTCTACCTTAGTTTACCAGTTTGTGGCTCGTTTTTCCAGTAGCGTCGCCGAAAAATTCGAAAGCGAAGCCCGCGCGGATTCCTCCCCAGACCCCTCCTCCGCGCGGGAAATCAGCCGAGGTTTTGCCAAATCCTTTTCCCCAGAAAAATAGTTTTGGCAAAACC
>Ga0335069_10003059_pt1 | contig 25470 bp, 19 predicted proteins | sample Lox_Sample_11_FD_206714 | JGI IMG/M metagenome (GOLD analysis project Ga0335069, IMG submission 206714) | Soil microbial communities from Loxahatchee National Wildlife Refuge, Florida, United States - Lox_Sample_1.1 | ecosystem: Environmental > Terrestrial > Soil > Wetlands | place: USA... | reverse complement strand
GATGTGCCGGGCCTTGGCCCTTCGTCCGCTATAACGCAAATCGGCGCAACCCGATCCCCCACCTCGTGCGGCGGACCTAGAACTCCCCGGGCATGCCCGGCATCCCCGCGGGAAGTTCCTTTTTCTCTGGCTTTTCAAAGACCAGGACGTTGGTGGTGATCAGCAGGCCGGCGACCGAGGCTGCATTCTGCAGGGCAAGGCGCATGACCTTGGTGGGGTCGATGATGCCGGCCTGCAGCATGTTCACATATTCGCCCTTCTGGGCGTCGTAGCCGATGCCGACATCGGACCCTTCCCGCAGCTTGTTGACGACCACCGCGCCATCGACCCCGGCATTCTCGGCGATCACCCGGGTCGGAGCTTCCAGGCTGCGGCGGACGATGTCGAGTCCGACCCGCTGCTCCTCGTTGACCGGCTTCACCGCGGCGAGCGCCCGGGCGGCATAGAGCAGGGCGATCCCGCCGCCGGGCACGATGCCCTCCTCGGCGGCGGCGCGGGCGGCGTGCAGGGCGTCATCGACCCGGTCCTTGCGTTCCTTGACCTCGAGCTCGGTCGCGCCGCCGACGCGGACGACGGCGACGCCGCCGGCCAGCTTCGCCAGCCGCTCCTGCAGCTTCTCCCGGTCGTAGTCTGAGGTGGTCTCCTCGATCTGCTGGCGGATCTGGGTGCAGCGCCCGTCGATGTCGGCGCGCTTGCCCTTGCCGCCGATGATCGTGCAGACGTCCTTGGTCGCGGTCACCTTCTTCGCCGTACCCAGCATCTCCAGCGTCACGCTCTCCAGCTTGACGCCGAGCTCCTCGCTGATCATCTGGCCGCCGACCAGGATCGCGATATCCTCCAGCATGGCCTTGCGGCGGTCGCCGAAGCCGGGAGCCTTCACTGCGACGATGCGCAGGCCGCCGCGGAGCTTGTTGACCACCAGCGTGGTCAGGACCTCGACGTCGAGGTCCTCGGCGATCACCACCAACGGCCGGCCGCTCTGCACCACGGCTTCGAGCAGCGGCAGGAAGGACTGCAGGGTCGAGATCTTCTTCTCGTGGACCAGGATGTACGGCTCCTCGAGCTCGCAGATCATCTTCTCGGGATTGGTGATGAAGTAGGGCGACATATAGCCGCGATCGAACTGCATCCCCTCGACGATCTCGACCTCGGTCTCCAGCGACTTCGCCTCCTCGATGGTGATGGCGCCCTCCTTGCCGACCTTCGACATGGCGTCGGCGATCATCTCGCCGATCGCGCGGTCGCCGTTGGCGGAGACGGTGGCGACCTGGGCCACCTCCTCGTGGCCGGCCACCGACTTCGACCGCTTCTGGATGTCCTTCACGGCAACCTCGACCGCGAGGTCGATGCCGCGCTTGATGTCCATCGGGTTGAGCCCGGCGACCGTCGCCTTGATGCCGTCGCGGATCAGCGCCTGGGCGAGGACGGTCGCGGTGGTGGTGCCGTCGCCGACCAGGTCGCCGGTCTTGACCGCGGCCTCGCGCACCACCTCGGCGCCCATGGCCTCGATCGGGTCCTCGAGCTCGATCGATTTTGCCACAGTGACGCCGTCATTGCTGACCCGCGGCCCGCCATAGCCCTTCTTGATGAGCACGGTGCGCGCCTTCGGGCCGAGCGTGGTCTTCACCGCATCGGCGAGAGTGTCGACGCCGTGCAGCAGGCGTTCCTGCGCGCTGCGGCCGAATCTGACATCGGTGAAGGGCATGGCAGGGCTCCTGATGCGCGATCAATGACCGCTGTCGATTCGTGCGCGATCCTCGAGCTGGCGGCGCATGGCGTCGAAGGCGTCGCGGACCGCGACCTTGATGTCCTCGTGGGCGTGGTTCTGATCCGCCTCGCGGCCGACCACGATCTCGTGGCCGGGCACGGTCACGTCCACCCGCACATGATAGATCCGGCCCTTGCGCTGGTGGCGATGTTGCGCCTCCACGACGACCCGGCAGCCGGTGATCCGGTCGTGGAACCGGTCGAGCTTCTCCGCACGCTCGCGGATCAGCGCCTCGGTGGCGGGAGAGATGTCCATGCCTCGGAAAGAAATCTGCAGCGGAAGTTCCATGATATTCCTCGAAAATCGGGGTGCCGACGCGATGTCGGCGCCGCGGTTGCGCAAGCCAGCTTGTCGATCCGGCGCCGCGGCATCCTTGACGCAAGTCAACCTCGATCATGATTCCTGCGATCGTGAACGGTCTTGACGTGGGTCAATGAGTGCGCCCCGGCAACGCGTTCTCTTGGGATCCATACGGTCGGCAAGCGGCAATGGCGTAACGGCGGAAACACATGGCGGAACCATCCCCTCTCGGCCAATCCCCGCTGCGCGCCGAGGCGCTGTGCCATCGGTGCGATGCCGAGCGGCTGCCCTTCGCCACCACGGCGGAGCTCCGCGATCCCGACGGCGCCCCCGGCCAGGACCGGGCGATGGGTGCCCTCAAGTTCGGCACCGACATCCGTGCCGAGCACTACAACATCTTCGCGCTCGGCCCGACCGGCCTCGGCAAGCATCTCGGCGTCACCAGCTATCTCCGGGGGCGGGCGATCGGGGAGGCCATCCCCGACGACTGGTGCTACGTCCACAATTTCGCGGAGCCGCACAAGCCCAAGGCGCTGCGCCTGCCGGCCGGCAACGGCGTCCGTCTGCGCCTCTCGATGGCCTCGCTGATCGACGAGCTGAAGGTCGCGCTGCCTGCGGCGCTCGAAAGCGACGACTTCCGCACCCGGCATGACTCGATCGTGGAGGCGACGAAGAAGCGCCAGTCCGCCATGTTCGAGAAGCTGCAGGAGGACGCGCAGGCCGAGGGAATTGCGCTGCTGCGCACGCCGATCGGCTTTACCTTTGCGCCGGCGAAGGAAGGTGAGGTGCTGACGCCGGAACAGTTCCAGCACCTGCCCGAGACGGAGCAGAAGCGGCTGCACGCCGCCATGGAAGTGCTTCATGGAAGGCTGGAGGAAATCGTCCGGCAGATGCCGCGCCTGGAGCAGGAGCAGCGCGCCGCTTCGCGGGCCTTGATCAGCGAGGTGACCACCCATGTGGTCGATCACCTGTTCGACGATCTGCGCACGGCCTATGCCGGGCTCGCTGTCGTGCTCGATCATCTCGAGGCGGTGCGCCGCGACGTCATCGACAACGCCCAGGAATTCCAGTCGTCGGAGGCCGACGGGGAGCGTCCGCAGGGGCTGTCCCTGGAATTGCCCAATGACGGCGGCGAGATCATCACTGCGCTCCGGCGCTACCGGGTGAACCTGCTGGTGGACCACAGCCAGTCGAAGGGTGCGCCGGTCCACTACGAGGACCATCCGACCCATGAGAACCTGGTCGGCCGTATCGAGCACCTGTCCCGGTTCGGCGCGCTGATGACCGATTTCAACCTGATCAAGCCGGGCGCGCTGCATCTCGCCAACGGCGGCTATCTGGTGATCGATGCGCTCCGGGTATTGAGCCAGCCGCTGGCCTGGGAAGAGCTGAAGCGGGCGCTCCGGGCGCGGCGGGTCCGCATCGAGTCGCTCGGCCAGATACTGAGCCTGGTCAGCACCGTCTCGCTCGATCCGGAACCGATCCCGCTCGACGTCAAGGTCGTCCTGTTGGGCGATCGTCAGCTCTACTATCTCCTCAGCGCGCTCGATCCCGACTTCAACGAGCTCTTCAAGGTGCCGGCCGATTTCAGCGACGACATGGACCGTTCGGAAGCGAGCGAGCTCGACTTCTGCCGCTACATCGCCGCGCTGCAGCGCGAGGAGCAGCTCGCCGTGCTGGACCGCGGTGCGGTGGCGCGGGTGGTGGATTTCGCATCCCGCCTCAGCGAGGACGGGGCCAAGCTTTCGATCCATCGCCGCGCTCTGGCCGATCTGCTGCGCGAATCCCACTACTGGGCGGAGCGGCGGAACGCGGCTGTGATCTCCGGCGCGGACGTGAGACAGGCGGTCGAGGCGAAGATCCAGCGCGCCGATCGCGTCCGCGAGCGGGTCTACGAGGAGATCCAGCGCGGGACGCTGATGGTCTCGACCGTCGGCGCCGTCACCGGCCAGGTGAACGGCCTCGCGGTCACCCAGCTCGGCGGTTTCAGCTTCGGCGCACCGACCCGGATCACGGCGCGGACCCGGCTCGGCCGCGGCCAGTTGGTCGATATCGAGCGCGAGGTCAAGCTGGGCGGGCCGATCCACAGCAAGGGTGTCCTGATCCTGCAGAGCTTCCTCGGCGCGCGCTATGCGGCCGAACGACCGCTCTCGCTCCATGCCAGCCTGGTCTTCGAGCAGTCGTATTCCGGCGTCGAGGGCGACAGCGCCTCGGCGGCGGAGCTCTGCGCGCTGCTCTCCTCGCTGGCCGAGGCGCCGATCCACCAGTCACTGGCCATCACCGGCTCGGTGGACCAGCTGGGAAGGATCCAGCCGATCGGCGGGGTAAACGAGAAGATCGAAGGTTTCTTCGACGTCTGCAGCCGGATCGGCCTTGCCGGCGACGAGGGCGTGCTGGTGCCCGCCAGCAACGTCCGGCACTTGATGCTGCGGGACGACGTGGTCGCCGCCTGCCGCGCGGGGCGGTTCCGGGTCTACCCGATCGCCACCATCGACGAGGCCGTGACCCTGCTGACCGGCCTTCCCGCCGGTGAGCGCGATGCGGGCGGCCGGTTCCCTGAAGGCTCGCTCAATCGCCGGGTCGACGATCGGCTCGGCCATCTGTTGGCGATGGCACGCAAGTTCAGCGCGGACGACAAGGGGGCGGAGCCGCAAGCGGCGACAGACCATTCCGCCGATCGTCATGGCTGAGATCCGGCGCATCCTGCTGGCGTTGGATCCTGGCATGTTGCAGAGCCGGTCGCTGGAACTCGCGGCGGCGCTGGCCGCGGAGGTCTCGGCGGAGATCGACGCCCTGCTGATCGAGAGTGCCGCGCTGCGAACCGCGGCCAGCCTGCCCTTCACGCGCGAGACCTTGACTTCGGGCGGGGCGGCGCGCGCCTTCACGCCCGACGATCTCGCGCTCACTTTCCAGATGCTCGCCCGCCAGGCGCAGCGGCGGTTCGCCCGACTGGTCGGGCCGCGCGGATTGCGCTGGACGCTGCGATCGGTCAGCGGTGATCCCATCGCCGAGATCGCCGCGGCGGCGCCGGGCAGCGACCTCCTGATCGTCGGGCGCTCGCTCGACGGATCGCTCGGATTCGAACGGATGCGACGGATCGCGCGGCAGCTCGGCCGGCCCGTGGTCTTTCTCGGCGACGCGCCCAGCCGTTTGACCGCGGTCTCGCTGGTGTTCGAAGGGTCGGACTTCAACGGGGGATCGCTGGCGATCGCCGGCGCCCTGGCCCGCGCCCTTTCCGGGGAGATCACGATCTACCATCCGCAAGCTGGTTCTCAACCGTCCCAAGCGGAAGCGCTGCGCTCCGCCGCCGCAGCGCTTCCCAATGGATTGCGCGTCGTGGTCGCGGCGCTTGCGGGGTCCGACCCGGCCGACAATCGGGAGCGCGCAGTCCTGGTGATCCCGGAACAGGCGTCGCGCCGGGACTGACGCTGCGACACGGAACTGTCACATTCCGCGGCTACGGTACGTGGTTCGCAGCCGCGCCGAGGTCGTGCCATGCAAGTCGACGTTCCAAACCTGAAGCCCGAAGGGGCCGGCATGCCGGCTTTGCCGATCATCGACATGCCGCTGATCGAAGGCACGGCGGCGGTGCTCGCCGGCTACGGCGAGATCGTCGATGACCCCGAGAAGCAGAAGATCGAGATCGTGCGCTGGCCGGCGCAAGGCTGGCGGCCGGTCGATCTCAACAGCGGCGACGAGGGCGGCACCACGGAGGGCGTCTTCGCCTGCCAATGGGTCGGCGACATGCTGAAGGCGCAGAACCACGCGGTCGGCGGCGACTATGTGCTGGGCTGGAGCTGCCTGCCGAACGAAGCCTCGGAGCGGAATTCCACCCTGGGGCGGCATCGCGCGCTGATGTGGCGCGCCAACTATCATCCCGATGGCGGGCAGATGTTCTTCCCGCTGGAGAAGGCGCCCTTCGTGGTGCCGCTCGCACTGCCCGGCGACGACGTGACGCCGGCGGAGTTCAAGGCCTTCTGGTTCGACGGCTCGAAGGGCCTCTATATCCACCCCAACATCTGGCACGACGGCGTCTTCCCGGCGACCGATACCGGCCGCTATTTCGGCCGCCAGGGCCGGGTGCATGCCAGGGTCAGCGTCAACTTCCCGAACGAGTTCGGCTGCTATCTCGGCGCGCCGCTGCTGCGCGAGAGCCTCTAGCGGTCGAAGTCGACGGCGACGGTGTTGCCGCCGCTGACCAGGATCCCCACCCGCTCGCCGGCCCGGGGCCGGTAGCGTCCGGAGAGCAGGGCCGCCGTGGCGGCGCTGCCGCCGGGCTCGGCCACCACGCGGAGCACATCCCAGAGCGCCTTCTGCGCCGCGCGGATCGCATCGTCGCTGACCAGGACGACCTCCGCCACATGCGCCTTGGCGATCGGATAGACGTTCTCGCCGATCTGCCTCGGCGCCAGCGAATCCGCGGCGATGCCGCCGGCTTCGGCATCGACCGGTCCGCCGGCGGCGAGCGCCTTGGTCAAGGTCGGCGCCAGCTCGGGCTCGACGCCGACCACCTTCACCTTGCCGCGATACCAGGAGGCGATGCCGGCGATGAGGCCGCCGCCGCCGACCCCCACCAGGAGCGTGTCGAGATCCGGCGCCTGTTCCTCCAGCTCCATGGCGAGCGAGCCCTGGCCGAGCATGGTCTCGCGCTGGTCGAAGGCATGGACGTCGACGGCGCCGGTGCGCTTCGCCCATTCCTGGCTCGCCGCCAGGGCCTCGGCATAGCGCGCGCCGCCGACCACGAGATCGGCGCCGTAGGAGCGGATGCGGGCGATCTTCGCCGGCGAGGAGATCTCCGGCACGAAGATCTTCGCCGGAACCCCGAGCCGCTTCGCCGCGAAGGCCACGGCGGCGCCGTGATTGCCGCCGGAGGCCGCGACCACGCCGGCCGCCGGGATCTTCCGCGTCAGCAGATGGGTGAAGGCGCCGCGGCTCTTGAACGAGCCCGCATGCTGCATGAGCTCCAGTTTGTAGGTGAGCGGCTGGGGGCCGAGGCCGAAATCGCCGGCATCGACCGCGATCACCGGCGTCCGGCGGATGTGCGGGCGGATGACGGCGGCGTTTGCGGCGATGTCGTCGCGCGTGATCGAGATCTGGTCCATGGAGCGTGCCTCGGTCGGCCGGATTTGGTTAGGCATTGACAATAATTCGTCTCTTAGCAAAATGGCAATATGCCTAATCGCAATCCATCGCCGGAGGACGGCCCGGGCCAGATCGACGCCCTGCGCGCGGTGGCGAATCCGCGCCGGCTCAGGATCCTCGACTGGCTGAAGGATCCGGTCGCGCATTTCCCGCCGCAGCAGGACGGCGACCTGGTGAAGGACGGGGTCTGCGGCGTTTCGATCGCCGCCAAGCTCGGCATCAGCCAGCCGACCGCCAGCGAGCACTTGAACATCCTGGTCCGCGCCGGCCTGCTCCAGCCGAAGCGCCGCAAGCAATGGACCTTCTATCGCCGCGACGAGAAGCGGATCGCCGCGGCGAAGAGAGCGATCGCGCAGGCGTTCTGAGCGAAGTCACGGCGCTTCATCTCGGCGGCACGCGCCGACGAATTCTCTCGCAAAGGTTGTCGCAGGACCGGAAGTGCGCTATACTCTCACTCGCCAGCCCCGACCGTACTTTGACGGAACGCAAAATCGGTTCGGGCCCGGCCGATGACATTTAGGCATTCACTATCAGACGCTTGATGCGCTTTGACCGGTCCTTCGGCGGGCCGCGAACGTCAAGGTAACGGTCGCGCCGTGCCTCAGCGCTGGTTGCGCCAGCGGTTGACCACGTTCTGCAGGTACTCGTTCGAACTCACCTCCTGGTTCCAGGCGGTGGAGAAGGGTGCCGTCTTGCTGCGCGGGCGCGCGTCCGGCGGCAGCTGATCGAAGCAGATGCGGGTCGGGATCGGCACGCCTTCGCCGACCGCGATCGCCTCGGCATTGCGGAGCGAGGGCAGCTCGTCGAGAAGGCCGATGCCGGATTCCGGCATGGCGGCGCGGAGGAACTCCTGGTCCTTCTGGTTGCTCATGCGGAGCGCGAAGATGCTGTTGCACTGGCTCAACACCGTCGAGGCCAGCTCCGAGGGTCGCTGGCTGATGAGGCAGAGCGCGACACCGTACTTGCGGCCCTCCTTGGCGATGCGGGAGAGCGCGCGCTTGGTCGGCTCGAAGACGGTCTTGTCCTCGGCCGGGGCATAGCGATGCGCCTCCTCGCAAACCAGCAGGATCGGCGTGGTCTGGTCGCTCCAGAGCGCGAAGTCGAAAGTCATGCGGCAGAGCAGGGAGACGACCACGTTCAGCACTTCCGAGGGAATGCCGGAGGTGTCGATCACCGTCACCGGCTTGTCGCGGACCGGAATGCGGAACAGGCGCGAGAGGATCGCGGCCATGTTGTCGCGCACGGTGACGCCCGGGAACATGAAGGAGAACCGGCGGTCGGATTGCAGGCTCAGGAACTGCTCGCGGATCCTCAAGTAGGGCGCGGAATCGACCGGCCGGTCGAGCTTGCCCATGGCCTCGTCCAGGAGCTGGGTCACCTCCGAGAGGCGATAGGGCACCGGCGTGTCGACGCTGACCGAGGAGAAGCCCTCCTTCATGGCGAGCAGGTTGCGCTTCGCCTGCACGATCACCTGGTGCAGGATCACCTGGTCGATCTCCGGCGTCTGGCTCGACTCGCCGATGATCAGGTGCCTCATCTCATCGAAGTTCAGCAGCCAATAGGGCAGCTGCAGGTCGGAAGGCGAAATGAGCTCGGCCATGTCGCCGAAGGCGGTCGCATACTCGTTGTGTTGGTCGAGGATGACGACATGGGCCTTCACGTGCTGGTTGAGGATGGCCCTGAGGATACCGGCGACCGCGCAGGACTTGCCGGTGCCGGTGGTCCCGATCACGGCGAAATGCTTGCCCAAGAGCTCGTCCACCATGACGCAGGCGGGGATCGACTTGTCCTGGTGCACGACGCCGATCCTGACACCGCTCTCGCCGGCGCGCATGAAGACCCGGCGCAGGTCCTCCCGCGAGGTGTGATAGACCACGTCGCCGAGGCCGGGGAACACCGAGACGCCGCGCCGGAAGACGCCGTCGCTCTCGATCTCGCCGATCAGCTCCAGCTCCATGATGCGGAGCTCGGCCTTGCCTTCCAATTGCTCCGGGATTGGGATGCTCAAGCCGGTCACCAGGCCGAAGGCGGTGGTGCTGCCGGTCTTGACGTTCACCACCTCGCCGATGTCGGGGCGCCGCAGCGCCGGCTCCTCCTCGGTATCGCTCCAGTGGTCGAGGAGCGTGATCACCTGGCTGCCGGAAACCGAGACGATGCGGCCGACGCGTGTGGCCTGGATCTCGGTTTCGATCGGGGCGCTCTCGTTCATGATGCCTGCCTCTCCGAGCCGTTCAGCCGATGGACGTTGCCGGTCACCTCGCGTGCGCGAAGCCGCTCCGGCGGAAACCGGACGATCACCGTGGTGCCGTGGCCGGGCTCGCTCTCGATCACCAGCGTGCCGCCATGCATCTCCACATAGCCCTTGCTGAGCGGCAGGCCGAGCCCGGTGCCCTCGTACCGGCGGCTCAATTCGCTCGAGATCTGGGCAAAGGGCGTCAGCGCCTTCCAGATATCGTCGGGTGCGATGCCGATGCCGGTATCCGCAACGGCGACGCGCAGCCAGCCGTCGGGCTCGACCGCGCCCATCAAGGTCACCGTGCCGCCCTGGGGCGTGAACTTCACCGCGTTGGCGACGAGGTTGATGAGGATCTGCTTGAAGAAATGGGCGTCGCCGTAGATCAGCGGCATGTCCTCGGGAATCTCGGTCCGGAGCTCGAGGCCCGCGGCTTCCGCCTGGGGCCGCACGAAGGAGATCGTGGTCTTCGCGCCGTCGCGGGGATCGAACCACTCCTCGTGGAGCTCGGCGCGCCCCGCCTCGATGCGCGCGAGATCGAGGATCTTGTTCACCTCTTCGAGCAGGTGCTCGCCGGCCTCATGGATGTCGGCCGAATAGCCGGCGACCTCGGAGCGGCTGATCTGCCCGCTGCGCTTCTCCATCAGCTCGGAGAAGCCGAGGATGGCGTTCAAGGGCGTGCGGAGCTCGTGGCTCATGTTGGCGAGGAACTCGGTCTTGGCGCGGTTGGCGGCCTCGGCGCCGAGCATCGCCGCATGCATGATGTCGGCGTTGCGCTCCGCCTCCTGCCGCGCCGCGACCAGGCCCATCTCGGCATGGCGCCGGCGCACCAGAATGCCGAGCTGGCTGGAATACTGCGTCAGCAGCGTGGCGCGACCCGAGGGTCGGCGATAGTAGGATCGCATCAGCGCGCCTCCGTCCGTATCAACATGTCCGCCCCCAGGATTTGCACGCCATATCGAGCCCGGAATGGTTAATGAAAGGTTAACGCCGAATCTGATCTTAGGCTGGGATGCCTGATTGCGCGACCGTCCTGAACCAGTCGTAGCTTGCCTTCGGAACCCGGTCTCGGCTCGAAAAATCGACGAACACCAGGCCGAAGCGCATCTTGTAGCCCATCTGCCATTCGAAATTGTCGAGCAGCGACCAGGCGAGATAGCCCTTCACGTTGCAGCCCGCGCCGATCGCCCCGGAGAGGGCGCGGAGATGGTCGCGGAGGAAGGCGATCCGATCCTCGTCCACCACCCGGCCGTCGCGCACCTGCATGTCTGAGTATGCCGCCCCGTTCTCGGTGATCATGACCGGCGGATTGCCGTAGAGCTGCTTCAGCTCGCCGAGCATCTCGGCGATGCCCTCGGGCTCGACCGGCCAGCCATAGGCGGTGAAGCGGTCGGCATGCGCCTGGCCCCAGCCGACGTCGAACAGCCGGCCGGCTTCGTGGCGCACCGTGAACCGGCTGTAGTAGTTCATGCCGAGGAGATCGATGGGAGTCTTCACCAAAGCGAGGTCGTCCGCCTTCACGATCTTCGCCATCTGCGGCGCCAGCACGTCCGGCACGGCGCCGCGCAGCAGCCCGTCCAAGGTCACCCGGTTCCACATCGCGTCCCAGCGGATCGCCGCCGCCCGGTCGGCATCCTGGTCGGTCTCGGGCAGCACCGGCTGCAGGCTGAGGACCGTCCCCAAAGTGAGGCCCGACCGCTCGGCGCGGAGCGCGCGCAAGGTGCTGCCCTGGGCGAGGTTCTGGTGGTGGAGCGCCGTCAGGACCGCGCTCGGACCGCCACCGATGCCTGGCGCATGCTCGCCGGTGCCGTGGCCGAAATAGGCATGGACCGCGGCCTCGTTCAGGATGAACCAGTGATCGACCCGGTCGCCGAGCCGGCGCATCGCCGCTTGGCCGTACTCGGTCAGCCAGGCGGCGCTGTCGCGGTTCAGCCAGCCGCCTTTCTCCTGCAGCGCCTGGGGCAGGTCCCAATGGTAGAGGCAGGGCATCGGCTTGATGCCGGTGGCGAGCAGCGCATCGACCAGGCGATCGTAGAAGGCCCAGCCCGCTTCGTTGGCTTGGCCCGTCCCCTGCGGCAGCACCCGCGGCCAGGCGATGGAGAAGCGATAGGCGCCGATGCCGAGGCCCTTCATCAGCGCCACGTCCTCGGCCCAGCGGTGATAGTGGTCGCAGGCGATCTCCGGCGTGCCGCCATCGGCGATCTTCCCCGCCTCGCGCGCGAACACGTCCCAGATGCTGGGGGCGCGGCCGTCGATGGCGGCGCCGCCCTCGATCTGCGCCGCGGAAGTCGAGACGCCCCAGATGAAGCCGTTCGGGAAGGAGGATCCGGCATCACCCAGCGCAACGCGCGGCAGCAGCGGCAGAGATGCTGCTGCCCCGAGGAGGGCGCGACGGGAAATGTCTCGGCTTCGGCTCATCCGGCCATCCGACTTTTCACACTGCAACGTACGCAGGTCACTATTACGTCAGATTTACGCGGGCGGCGAGCGTTACGCCATCGGGGTGTGCGCCCGTCAGTCGGTCGGCGCGCTATCCAACACCAGAAGGTCTTCTTCGCCGAAATTGATTTCCACAATGCGGCCAAATTTGGGCGGGGCGGCCTTCGGGTCGTTGAAGGTATCGAGCAGGATGCCGCTCTCGCCGGTCTTCACCCGGATCCGCACCACCGAGCCCAGGAAGCTCACCTGCTCGATGGTGCCGCGCAGTGTGTTACCTCCGGAGCCGGCGGCACCCAGGGTCACCGCCTCCGGGCGCAGGGCGAAGGCCCGGGTGGCGCCCGCCGCGGCGCCGTCGAGACCGCAGGCGACCCGGATCTCCTGGCCGTCGATCGCGACCCGTCCGGCGGCGCCGTCGAGCACCCGGCCCTGCAGGATATTGAGCGTGCCGACGAAGGAGGCGACGAAGCGGGTCCTGGGCCGGTTGTAGATCTCGAACGGCGTGCCGACCTGCTCGATCCGGCCCTCGCTCATGACCACGATCCGGTCGGAGATCGAGAGCGCCTCCTCCTGGTCGTGGGTGACGTAGATGGTGGTGATGCCGAGCTTCCGTTGTACCGCGCGGATCTCCTCCCGCAGCGCGATCCGGATCTTGGCGTCGAGCGCCGAGAGCGGCTCGTCCAGGAGCAGCACCTGGGGATTGACCGAGAGGGCGCGGGCCAAGGCGACGCGCTGCTGCTGGCCGCCCGAAAGCTGGTGCGGGTAGCGGTCGCCCATGCCGGGAAGCTTGATCAGGCCCAGCATCTCGGTCACGCGCTGCCTTATCTCGTCCTTGGGCCGCCGCGCGATCTTCAGCCCATAGGCGACGTTCTCCGCCACCGTCATGTTGGGAAAGAGCGCGTAAGACTGGAACACCATGCCGATGTTGCGCTGGTTGGCGCGCAGGCCGGTCACGTCCTTGCCGCCGATGGCGATCCGTCCGGAATCCGGATGCTCGAAGCCCGCGACCATGCGCAGGGTGGTGGTCTTGCCGCAACCGCTGGGGCCGAGGAACGAGATGAACTCGCCCTGCGCCACGGCGAGGTCGAAGTCGCGCACCACGGCATTGGTGCCGAAGCTCTTCTGCAGGCTCTCGATCTCCAGAAACGCCATGCTTCGCAAGTCCCCCGATCAATAAGCGCTGGCCGCAACGCCGCGTCGCCCGCGGCCCAGCAGCTGGATCACCCCCATGCAGCCCCAGGTGATCAGGAAGGTGATCACCGCCAGCGCCGACGGCTCATAGGCGCGATTGGCGCCGATCAGCTGCAGATAGGGGCCGAAGGCCGGGCGATCGAGCAGGCTCGCCATGGTGAACTCGCCGATCACGGTGGCGAAGGTCAGGAACGCGCTGGAGACGATCGCGACGCGGAGGTTGGGCAGGATCACGCCGAACAGGATCGACGGCCAGCGGGCGCCGAGACTCTCCGCCGCCTCGGTCAGGGTGCGGATGTCGATCGACTGCAGCCCGGTATCGATCGCCCGGTACATATAGGGCAAAGCGAGGGTGATGTAGCTGCAGCCGAGCAGCACGTCGGTGGACCAGGAGGCTGAGGTCAGCGGCAGCAGCGAGGAGCTGTTGTAGATCCGCACATAGCCGAAGACCAGGATGATCGCCGGGATGACCAGCGGCATCAGGGTGATGAACTCGACCACCGGCCGGAGGCTCGGCAGGCGGAGCCGGATCCAATAGGCGGTCGGGACGACCAGCAGCGTACCGAAGACGATGGTCGCGATCGCGAGCTCGGTCGAATAGAGGAAGGTCTCCTGGAAGCGGGAATCGCCGAACACGTTCGCATAGGCGGCGAAGCTGTACTGCCCGCGCTTCAGGCGCAGCGAGAACTCGAAGGTGCAGGCGAGCGGCACGACGAAATAGATCGTGCAGATTGCCATGATCAACCAGGGGAGAAACTTCTTCATCTAGCGCAGTCCCTGGCGGCTGCGTGCCCGCAGCACGATGTATGCGGTGTTCGAGAGCACGGTCACGACCACCATGCCGAGGGAAAGCGCATAGCCGAGGTTCTGGTCGTGCAGCACGTCGCCGCGGATCTGGGCGAACAGCATGATGGTGACGAGGTTGATGCCGCTGCCGGTGAGGCCATAGGCGGTCGCGACCGCGCCGAAGGCGTTGGCGAACAGCAGCAGGGTCGTGCCGACCAGGCTCGGCCAAAGGATCGGGATCGCCACATGGCGCCAGAAGTGCCAGGCATTGCCGCCGAGGATGTCCGAGGCCTCGCGCCATTCGCGCTTGAGGCCGTCCAATGCCGGCACCAGGATCAGCACCATCAGCGGGATCTGGAAATAGAGATAGGCGAGCACCAGGCCCCAGAAGCTGGTGACGTTGAAGCCGTGGTCATAGAGCTTGAAGCCGAAGACGTTGAACAGCAGCGCGGTCACGAGGCCGGTGCGCCCCAGCGTCGCCAGGAAGGCGAAGGCGAGGGGGAGGCCGGCGAAGTTCGGTGCGACGCCGCTGAAGGTCATTAGCACCGGCCGGACCCAGCGCGGCAGGCCGCCCATGACCCCGGCATAGGCCAGCAGGAAGCCGATCACCGCGCCGCCGACCGCCGAGAGCATGCTGATCTCGATCGTCACCCAGAAGGACGACATGATCTGCGGGGTGAAGAGATTGACGATGTTGTTGAAGGTGAAATTGCCGTCCGCATCCTCGAAGGCGCCGATCACCAGATGCAGCGTGGGCAGCATCAGGAACAGCACCGCAAAGAGAAAGAACGGGGCGACGCCGAGCCAGGCCCAGGAGGCGGGTGCCACCCCGGTTGCGGGCCGGCGCGGCGCGGCGGCGGTTTCGAGGGAGGACTGCGCCATCACTCCAACTGCGGAATAACCGGACGAAGAAGGTCCGGTCCCCGGGATGGGGACCGGACCACATCAGACGACATCCAAGGGACGGAAGCCAAGTTTGAAACGCCGGGGCCGGAGACGCCGGGTAGGGGCGGCGCCGCGGCCGGACGGTCAGTCGGTCTTCACGTTGACGCCGACGATGCTGTCCCACTGCTTGGTGATGATCCCCTTGGCCTTGCCCTGCTGGTCGAGGGTGGGGAACAGCGCCTTGGCGTAGTTGTCCGCCGGCGGCAGCTTTGACATCAGCGCATCCGGCACCTTGCCGTTCTTCACCAGGTCGTTGAACCGGATCGGGTGGCAGTAGCCCTTGAGCCAGGTCAGCTGGGACTCGTCGGAATAGAGATGCTCCATCCAGAGCTTCGCGGCGTTCGGGTGCGGCGCATAGGCGCTGATCGCCTGGACATAGACGCCGCCGACGATACCGGTCTTCGGCACCACCACCGCGACATCGGGATTGCCGGCGAGGGTGTCGCGGTCGCCGAGCGCGAGGTAATCCCAGCGGATCACGATCGGCGTCGTGCCCTGGGCGAGGGTCGAGGCGCCGCCGCCGATCGGCACGAAATTGCCGGCGGCGTTCAGCTTCTTGAAGAACTGCAGGCCGGTGTCGGCGGCCTTGTCGACGTCGCCGCCGGCGGTCGAGAGGCCGGAGGCGAACACCGCCTGGATCGATTCATTGGACGTGCGCGGATCGCCGTCCAGCGCCACCTGGCCCTTGTATTCCGGCTTCAAGAGATCCGACCAGTCGGCCGGGATGTTCTTGATCATGTCCTTGTTCACTTCATAGGCGAGCACGCCGTAATAGTCGCCGTACCAGTAGCCCTCGGCGTCCTTCTGGTCGTCCGGGATCGAGTCCCAGGTCGAGACCTTGTAGGGCTGGATCAGGCCTTCCTGCTTGGCCGAGGGGCCGAAGGAGAGACCGACGTCGATCACGTCCGGCGCCTGCGGGCCCTTGTTGCCCTTGTTCGCCTTGATCGCCTCGATCTCGTCGCCGGAGCCGCCGTCCGGGTTGAGCTCGTTCATCTTCAAGCCGTACTTCTTCTTGAAGCTGTCGATCACGTCGCCATAGCCGCACCAGTCGTGCGGCACGGCGATGATGGTGAGCTCGCCTTCCGCCTTCGCCGCCGCGATCAGATCCGACATCGCATCGGCCCGCGCGCCCGTCGCGCCGATCGCTCCAAGGCCGGTTCCCAACAGCAACGCCGCGAGCGAGACCCGCGCCGAACCTTCCAACCCAACCCGCTTCATGTGCCTCTCCTGTCCGAAAGTTTTTCGATGCGTGATTTCGGGAAATGCGCCGCCGCCCGGTTTCCCCGTGAGCTGCGGAACTGACAGAACGCTATCATCGCACATGTGGGACTTCAACGAATTCCTTTGTAAGTTCACACATCTTTAATGTAATCTCTGTGTAACATCACACAGAATGCGTCGCGAAGGCGCCTCAGAGATTTCCCATGGATTTCATCTTCATGCTGACCCGCCAGGACCGGACCATCGAGGACTGTCTGGCGGTGCTCGATCTCATCCGGCCGGTGGACCTTCGGCACATCGGCTTCAAGGACGTCGGCGTCGAAGAAGCGGTCCTCGCGAAACTCAATGCGGCGATCAAGGCGAGCGGCGCCACGAGTTATATGGAGGTGGTCAGCACCACGCCGGAGACCTGCCTCAACTCGGCGCGGATTGCGGCAAGGCTCGGGGTGGACCGGCTGCTCGGCGGCACCGATGTGGCAGGCGTCCAGGCGGCGCTCCAGGGTGCGCCCACCCGTTACTATCCCTTTCCGGGATTTCCGCGCGGCCATCCGACGAAGCTGGCGGGCAGTCCGGCCGACGTCGAGGCGCAGTGTCGCGACTTCGTTGCGAAGGGCTGCGCCGGCGCCGATCTCCTCGCCTATCGCGCGATCGAGGCGGATCCGATCGCGCTGGTGAAGGCCGCGCGCCGCGGCCTCGGGCGCCATCACCTGATCGTCGCGGGCAGCGTCGCCACGGCCCAGCAGATCGCGGCGATCGCCGCCGCCGGCGCCGACGCCTTCACCATCGGCTCCGCCGTGTTCGACGGCAGCTATGCCCCGCAGCGGGGCTCTATCCGCTCGCAGCTGGCGGCGATCAACGCCGATTGCGCCGCGGCGCGCACGGGAGGGCCGGCCGGGGGATGACCGCGGACCTGCTCAAGAGTCTGCTGGAGGGACGGCTTACGGATCCCGATACCGGCGAGCGGCTCGTGGTGCCGACGCGCCAGGTGGTGATCGCCCCCAGCCTGCGCGCCGAGGAAGCGCCGCTGGTCAGGGCGCTCGGCATGGGGCGCCGCCTCGCACTGGTCGCCGACCCGACCACCTGGAGCGCGCTCGGTGCGCGGATTTCGGGTGCGCTGGCGGCGGCATTCACCATCGCGCCGGTGATCCTGCCGGAGCATCCCCATGCCGACATGGAGACGGTGCAGCAGGTGCGGGCGCGCAGCAGCGTGGCCGAAGGCCTGATCGCGATCGGCTCCGGCACGATCAACGATCTCGCCAAGTATGCAGCGCATCTCGACCGCAAGCCTTATGCCTGCTTCGCGACCGCGCCCTCGATGAACGGCTACACCTCGACCAACGCCGCGATCATGGCGGAGGGCGTGAAGAAGTCGCTGCCCGCCACCGCGCCGCGGGGCGTCTTCATCGACATCGCGGTCTTCTGCCGTGCGCCGAAGCGCATGATCGCGGCCGGCTTCGGCGACAGCCTCTGCCGGCCCTGCGCCCAGGCCGACTGGCTGCTTTCGCATCTGCTGCTCGACACGCCTTACCGCTCGGTGCCGTTCCGGCTGCTGGCCGAGGACGAGGCGGCGCTGCTCGGCAATCCCGAGGCGCTCGCGAACGGCGACGTTACGGCGATGACCCGGCTCGCCCGCATGCTGGTCATGTCCGGCTTCGGCATGGCGCTTTGCGGCGGCAGCTATCCGGCGAGCCAGGGCGAGCACCTCATTGCCCACTTCCTGGAAATGCGCGGCGATTCCGCGGCGAGTGCCTCCTTCCACGGCGAGCAGATCGCCGTCACCACGCTCACCATGGCGCGGATCCAGGAGCGCATCCTCGCCCGCAACCGCCTCAGCCTCTCGCCTTCGACGGTGACCGAGGCGGACCTTGTGGCCTATTACGGGCCGGAGGTCGGCGCCGCCTGCTGGTCGAGCTTCCAGCCGAAGGCCCTCGATGCCGAACGCGCCGAGGCGCTGAACGCGCGGCTCGAGCGCCGCTGGCCGGAGATGCGCGACGCACTCGGCGCCGTCTCGCGGCCCGTCGCCGATCTCGAGGCCGCGCTCGGCCGGGTCGGCGCGCCGGTCACGAGCGCCGCACTCGGCGTCGCGGCCGGGGCCTATCGCGAGGCTGTGCTGCATGCCCGGGAGATCCGCGACCGCTTCACCTTCCTGGACTTCGCCGCCGAATCCGGGGGGATTCCGGTCGAGGCCATTATCTAGGATGGCGTCAGGACGACGTTGTGTTCCGCATCGAATCGCCCAATGATGCGGCGCATGAACGAGGTTCTGAAGCTCTCGAAGAAGGAACGCCAGGACCGCATCCTGGCCGAGCTGCGGGTCTCCGCGACGATCCGGATCTCCGACCTCGCCGCTGCTCTCGGCGTCTCCTACGAGACCATCCGCCGCGATCTGGAGGAGATGGGGCAAAGCGGCCTCATCAACCGCACCTATGGCGGCGCGGTGGCGCGGCCGTTCGGCTTCGAGCCCGCGTGGAACGAGCGCTTCAACAGCATGACGGCGGAGCGCGAGCGAATCGCGGCCCTCGCGGTCGGCCTCGTGGAGGCGCGCGAGGTGCTGATGATCGACGCCGGCTCGACCACGCTCCACTTCGCCCGGCGCCTGGCGGCGGAAGGCAAGGATCTGACCGTCATCACCAATTGCTTCGCCGTCGCCATGGCCCTGGGCGGCAATCCCACGATCAAGGTGATCGCCTGTCCCGGCCATTACGACGCCCATGAGGGCAGTGTCGGCGGGGCCGACACCTTGGACTTCCTCGCGCGATTCAACGCCAACCGCTGCATCATCGGCGCCAGCGGGCTGACCGCCGAAGGGCCAAACGACGCCGATTCCGGGGCGGCGGCGGTGAAGCGGCTGATGCTGCAGCGTTGCCAGGAGCGGATCCTCGTGCTGGATCATTCCAAGTTCGGCTCGCCGAACCTGGAGCGCGTCTGTTCCCTGGGCGAGATCAACCGGCTGGTGACCGACCAACCACCCCATGGCGAGCTCGCCGAGGCCCTGGCCGAGGCCGAAGTCCAGGTGATGAGCTGAACCCGTCGCCGGGGTATTCCAGGTAGTCAAGGTTTTCCAAGCCGTTGACCCCATGGGTTCAGGGCCGGGCAGACCGCGGCAATCGACGTGGCCAGATCAACATTCCTATCGAATCGTTTGCGACTCGCTCTATCATCGGCTCAGGGGAACGTCACAAACGGGCAGCAAGAAATGGTCCAGGGAGCGGTGAAGGTGTCGAAGAAGGAGCGGCAGGACGGGATCCTGAACGAGCTCAGGCGCTGCCCGACCATGCGCATCTCCGAGCTCGCCCAGCTGTTCGACGTCTCCAACGAGACCATCCGCCGCGATCTCGAGGAGCTGGGGCAAAGCGGCCTCATCAACCGCACCTACGGCGGCGCCATCGCCGCGCGACCGCTCGGCCTCGAGGCGGGGTGGAGCGAGCGCTACAACAAGATGAGCCGCGAGCGCGAGCGGATCGCCCTGAAGGCGGTCCGGCTGATCCAGCCCGGCGAGGTGGTGATGATCGACAGCGGCGCCACCACCCTGCATTTCGCCCGCCGCCTGGCCAACGAGCTGAAGGACGTCACCGTCATCACCAACTCCTATGCGATCGCCATGGCGGTGGCCAACAATCCCAGCATGACCGTGGTCTCCTGCCCGGGCACGTTCGATCGCCATGAAGGCTGCGTGGTCGGCGCGGATACGGCGAACTTCCTCACCCGCTTCAACGCCAATCGCGTGGTGATCGGCGCCAGCGGCGTCACCCGCGAGGGGCCGAACGAGGCCCATCTCGGCTCCGCCGCGGTGAAGCGCGTGATGCTGGAGCGCGCGCAGTCGCGGATCCTGCTGGTCGATCACTCGAAATTCAACCAGACCAATCTCGACGTGGTCTGCCCCCTGGGCGGAATCGACTACATGGTGACCGACCAGGCGCCGACGGGCGAGCTCGCGGCGGCCCTGCAGCGCGCGCGAGTCGAAGTCCAGGAGAGCGCCGTCGACTGAACGGCGTCGGCCTTTATTCCCCGCCGCTGTTCACGACCGCGCGAGCCTGGGAAAGATCGACAGTGCAGTATTGCGCAATCTTTCCACAGTATGTGACACTTCCAACATTGTCGGGGTGCCCGCACATTGCCCCCATAATGCACATCGTTATGCGTCGCCCTTGACGCTTTCTATAAGCACGGATTGTAGCGACACAATTTGAAAAACCGCCACGCGCGATAGTCCCGGGCCGGAGCGGCTCTGCAATTTCACGCTGTTGTGACTTAACACATATTGTGATGTGAAGCACACCACATTCCCCACAGAGCCCGGTATGGTCGCTGGCCTGCCGAACAGCCGAGGGAAGTGCCAGATGACCGACATTACGGGGACCGCGGGCAACGACACGCTCATCGGTACAAAGGACAGCGACCATATCGACGGCGGCGTCGGCGCCGATCGGATGATCGGCGGTGCGGGTGACGACACCTACGTGGTCGACGACAAGGGCGACCGGGTCATCGAAGGCATCCACGCCGGCACCGACGGCGTCACCTCTTTCCTCGCCAGCTACACGCTCGCCGCCAACGTCGAGAACCTTTCCCTCGACGGCACCGCGATCACCGGCATCGGCAACGAGCTCGCCAATACGATCGTCGGCGACACCTTCGCCAATCATCTCGCGGGCGGCGACGGCGACGACACCATCAGCGGCGGTTTCGGCAACGACACCATCGATGGCGGCGCCGGCGACGATACCCTGCACGGCGAGGCGGACGACGACGACGTGCGCGGCGGCGCGGGCGACGACGATCTCTTCGGCGACGAGGGCAACGACCATCTGGTCGGCGGCGCCGGCAACGACGAGCTCGACGGCGGCCTTGGCTTCGACAAGATGGAAGGCGGCGCCGGCAACGACGTCTACGTGGTCGACAACGCCGCCGACGTCGTGATCGAGCATGCCCACCAGGGCGTGGACACGGTCATCACCACGCTCGGCACCTATGTGCTCGGGCAAGATGTCGAAAACCTCACCTTCGATGGCGCTGGTGCCTTCACCGGAACCGGCAACAGCCTGAACAACACGATCATCAGTACGGGTGGGGATTCGACGCTCGACGGCGGCGCGGGCGACGACGTCCTCATCGGAAACTTCGGCAACGATCATCTGATCGGCGGCGCCGGCAACGACTTCCTCGGGACCGAGGTCGGGGTCAACCTGCTCGAGGGCGGCGCCGGGAACGACACCTACGAGATCAACGACAACGACACGGCGGTCGAGCAGGCGAACGCGGGGATCGACACGATCGTCTTCGACGGCGCGAACCCGTTCGCCCTGCCCGACAATTTCGAGAACCTGCGCATCTCCGGCGGCAGCAAGGCGAGCGTGACCGGCAATTCCGTCGACAATGTCATGACGGGCGACTTCGGCGACAACACCCTCAACGGAGGCGCTGGCAACGACCATTTGAGCGGCGGTGACGGCAACGACACGCTGTCCGGTGACGCCGGCGACGACGTCATCATGGGCGGTGCCGGCAATGATCAGCTCGAGGGCGGAAGCGGGAAGGACACGCTCGCCGGCGGCGCCGGCGACGACATCTATCTCCTCAACGATGCCGGCGATGCCACGGACAAGGTGATAGAGGGCCACAACGCCGGCTTCGATACGGTCGAGATCGCCTTCACCACCCCGACGGCCTACCACCTGCAGGACAACGTCGAAGATCTCGAACTCTCCGGCGCGGCGACCCGTGGCATAGGCAACGACCTCGAGAACGTGATCCAAGGCGAGACCGCCGGCGTTGCCTACCATCTCGACGGCGGCGGCGGCGGCGACGTCCTCAACGGCAACACCGGCGATGACACGCTGATCGGCGGCAGCGGCAACGACATCTTCAACGCCGATAGCGGCAATGACACGATCGACGGCGGCGACGGCCGCGACATCGCGAACGGCAGCGACGGCAACGACCATGAGAGCGGCGGCGCCGGGGACGACATTCTCAACGGCGATGGCGGCGACGATACGCTGATCGGCGGCTCGGGCGATGACGATCTGCTCGGCGGCACGGGAGCGGACAGGATGTCCGGCGGCACCGGCGACGACATCTACCATGTCGACAATGCCGGCGACGTGGTGACCGAGGCGGCGCACCAGGGAATCGATACGGTCTTCAGCACGATCAACTACGGGCTTGCCGACAACGTCGAGAACCTGACCCTGGTCGGCAACACCAACCTGCTGGGCGTCGGCAATGCGCTCGACAATGTCATCAAAGGCAGCGGCGGCAACGACGAGCTGATCGGCGCGCTCGGCGACGACACGCTGGACGGCGGGGCCGGCAACGATCTCCTGATCGGCGGGGATGGCAACGACACCTACATCGTCGGCATCGAGGACACGCTCCACGGCTCCAGTCTGGACGTGATCCAGGAAGACAAGGGCGGCGGCATCGACACGGAGATCAGCTCGGGCTTCGACACCACGTTGGCCGAGAACGTCGAAAACCTGGTGCTGACCAGGGTCCGGACCGACATCGGCCACACGCTCGGCCGCGGCAATGAGCTCGACAACGTCATCATCGGCAGCGCCGGTGCCAACGTCTTGATCGGCCGCGGCGGCGACGACACCCTGATCGGCGGCAAGGGCAACGACGAGTACTGGCTGCGTCAGAACGACGGTCACGATAAGGTCGTGGAGAAGGGGGGCGGCGGCGACGCGGACACCGTCGATTCGGCGTTGGACAACTACACGCTCCCGGCCAATGTCGAGAACCTGTTCTTGCTGGATTTCGACAGCGACGTCGTCGCCGGCGGCGGAAACAAGATCGGCGACATCAACGGCACCGGCAACGCGCTCGACAATCTCCTGATCGGCAACAGCCACAATAACCGGCTCGACGGCGGGGCCGGCGACGACGAGATCCGCGGCGGCGACGGCAATGACACCCTGTTCGGGGGTGCCGGAGATGATGAACTCTCGGGCGACAAGGGCGACGACCAGATGCATGGCGGCGCCGGCAATGACGTCTATGTCGTGGAGGACGCCGGCGACAAGGTGTTCGAGGGCAAGAACGCCGGAATCGACGAGGTGTTCAGCTCGGTCTCGTTCGACCTTTCTGCGAACGGTGCGAACGTCGAGATCCTGGAGCTCAGGTCCGCGTCCGGGACGGCGGATTTCACCGGCATCGGCAACGACCTCGCCAATTCGATCTCGAGTGACGACGGCAACGACACGCTGTCGGGTCGGGGTGGGAACGACAGGATCCAGGGCGAGGACGGCACCGACACCCTGAACGGCGACCAGGGCAACGACGTCCTGTTCGGCGACGCCGGCGACGACCATCTGTTCGGCGGCGACGGCAACGACACCATGGACCTGCGCGTCTTCAGCGACGGTCAATTCGACCTGGATGCCGCCGCCGGCGCCGACGAGATGCACGGCGGCAAGGGCAACGACACCTATTTCGTCGACAACGCCGGCGACACCGTCTTCGAGGCGGTCGGCGAGGGTGTCGACACGGTGAAGTCGATCATCACCTACAGCCTCGCGGCGGGGCAGGAGATCGAGAACCTGGTCCTGGTCGGAGCCAATGCCATCGACGGCACCGGCAACGAGTTCGCGAACACCATCGTCGGCAACGCCAATGCCAACACGCTCACCGGCGGCGGCGGCGCGGACACGCTGGTCGGCGGCGACGGCGGCGACTTCTATATCCTCAATGCCGGCGATGCCCACGACAAGGTCATCGAGACCGGCAAGCACGGCATCGACATCGTGCAGATCCACTTCGACACGCCGACCGCCTATCACCTGTCGGCGGGCGTCGAGGAACTGTTCCTCAACGACGGGGCATCGACCGCGATCGGCAACGACCTCGGCAACTTCATCGAAGGCGTCAACGACGGCGTCAGCTATCACCTCGGCGGCGGCGGTGGCAACGACACGCTGATCGGCGCCGGCGGCAACGACGCGCTGGCCGGCGGCGCCGGAGACGACGAGCTGTTCGGCGGGGGCGGCACCGACCACCTGGCCGGCGGCGCCGGCAACGATACCTACGTCCTCGACAATGCCAGCGACGTCGTCATCGAGGCCAAGAATGCCGGAACGGACACGATCCTGGCCGGCTTCTCGTTCGACCTCAGCGCCCATGGCGAGAACGTGGAGAACCTGCTCCTGCAAGGGAACGGCGACATCGAGGGCCATGGCAATGCCCTCAACAACCAGATCCAGGGCAATGCCGGCAGCAACCTGCTGACCGGCGGGGCCGGCAATGACCACCTGTTCGGCAACGACGGCAACGACGTCCTCCATGGCGATGCCGGCAACGACGTCCTGGTCGGCGGTCTCGGCGCCGACACGATGAGCGGCGGGGCCGGCAACGACGCCTTCGTCTACCAGATCACCAACACCGCGCAGATCACCCAGATCGGCGGCGACACCATCACGGATTTCCAGTCCGGCCACGACAAGATCGACCTCCGCGACCTGTTCACGGATTTCGGCCTCGGCCACAAGGGCAACCCGATCGCCGACGGCCACCTGATCCTCAGCCATGTCGGCAACGACACCCTCGTGCAGTTCGACGCCGACGGCGCCGGCGGCGCGCCGCCGGTCACCCTCGCCACCGTCACCAACGCCAATCTCACCGCCGGTGACATCGTCCACTAGCGACCCGAAACGCGTCCAACATCCCCAGGCAGATGACGAACCATGCAACACTCACACGACATCCCCCATCTGGAGCGTTCCAATACGGCGACGACGCCGGTTGCCAAGGCACCGATAGCCGGGCGGCACCGTCTTCCCAAGTACACTGCGCATCCCGCGAGCATCCCCGTCGATGCCGAGCGCGTCATCGACCCGCCCACGCATTGTGAAGCGGGCGACCTCGGCTACCAGCTCAGCCCGTCGCCGGGGCTGCGAGACTGGCTGTCGGCCTATGGAATCGGCCTCGTTTTCTCGACCTACGAGCTCGGTCGGGTGGTGATGCTGGGTGCCGGCGAGTCGAGCCTCGCAGTCGCGGATGCGTGCTTCGATTCCGCCATGGCGCTGCTGGCGGGCACACGCGGCCTCTATCTCAGCACCCAGGATCGGGTGATGCGTTTCGAGAACGCACTGCTCGACGGCGACACCTATCGGGGCGCCGACCGGCTCTATTTGCCGCGGGAATCCCACGTCACCGGCGGCATCGACGTCCATGACCTGGACATCGACTGGTCGGGCAAGGTTCTGGCGGTGGCCACGCTCTACAACTGCATCGCCGCGCTCGACCGGCAGGGGCAGATCACCCCGCTCTGGCGGCCCCGCTTCATCGATGCCCACGTCGCCGAGGACCGCTGCCATCTGAACGGCTTCTGCACGCTCGACGGCCGCCCGGCCTATGCATCGCTGATCGGCGCCAGCAACGAGAAGGACGGCTGGCGCGAGCATCGCGTTGCCGGCGGGCAGATCATCGACATCCGTGCCCAGAACGT
>Ga0335069_10003058_pt1 | contig 25477 bp, 21 predicted proteins | sample Lox_Sample_11_FD_206714 | JGI IMG/M metagenome (GOLD analysis project Ga0335069, IMG submission 206714) | Soil microbial communities from Loxahatchee National Wildlife Refuge, Florida, United States - Lox_Sample_1.1 | ecosystem: Environmental > Terrestrial > Soil > Wetlands | place: USA... | reverse complement strand
ACCGGGTTGATGATGTCCTGTAGGCGGAAGAAGTCGGCCTTGCCCCACACGACCTGCTGCTTGCCCACGCGGAGCAGGTTGGAGCCGAAGAAATCCCAGCGGAAGTCCAGATAGGCTTCGCGCATCGGATAGTAGTACTGGTTGCTGTCGTCGCGCTCGAAGCGCAGGTTGTTGACCGACTGCCACGCGTTGATACAGCCCCAGCAGGCGGTCGGCACGCCATTTACCACACGATAGTCGCTGATGTTCTGTGATACCGGCTCCGGAAAGCAAAGGTCACGAGCGACAACACCCTTGAACGCCGCCGGGTTGTAGCCGAAGGCACGGAGCAAGCCCAAACCGGCTGTCTGACTGGTGCATTCAGTCATCCGGTTGCCGATGCCCGAGAATTCATTCGTGTGATTGCCGAAGCGGTCGCCCACGAGGTCATATGCGCCTTCGTAGCCGAACCGGATATCGGCAAAGTAGTTTACCGAGAGCCCGGTTCCCAGCGGCATGCCGAAAGCGTTTGGGAGGGTGGCGTCCTTGATGATCTGCCCCGAGGGCTGCAAGTCAATACGATTTCGGATCGACGCCAGGTTGTAACTGTTATTGAAGTTTTCGCTGCGGAGGATCTCCTGGTTCTCCACGTAGCCGTGGAGCTCAAAGCTGTCCTCCAGGTTTTGCATGATTCCCTGCTGTGCGTATGCAGGGCCGCCCACCACCAGCGCGAGCGCTGCTATCAATCCCAACAGCCAGAGACGCTCTCTGCTTTTCCCACCTACATTCATGTTGCTTCCCCCGAAAGTTTGCTAGATCTCCAAAACTTTCTCTTAAGGCTAAACAGAGCCTTCTTCCCCAGTCTCCATTCAGCTGACTTCCGCCGAAACGTCTTTCTCGATCATCTCCAGATCCTCGTCCGAGATCTCGGCGCCGCGTTCGACGAACTTGGGCCGGAAAATCGCGAAGATCGACGGCACCAGCGTGATAGCCGACAACCAGTGTGTGATCATCAGCAACGCCAGCAACATCGCCATCTCGGCCGAGAACCGCAAATCCGACATCCACACCCACGGAATGACACCGCCGACCAACGTCGTTGCGGTGAAGGTCACCGCCATTCCCGAGGTCGCGATCGCGCGCTTGATCGCTGCGTCATGATCGTGCAGGCGGCCATACTCGCGCTTGATCCGATCAACGACGTACAGGATGTAGTCGACGCCGATACCCATACCGACCGCGGTCACCGGCAGGGTGTTGATGTTCATACCGATGCCTTTGAGGCCGATGTACAGGAAGCTGACGATACCCGCGGCGACGAGCGTGATCATGACCATGCCGCCGGCGACGAACGACATGTAGCTGAACGTCACCAGCATGAACACCACCGCGACGATCAGGATGGTGCTTACGCGGTCGGAGTATGCCACTTCGTCGTTCAGTGCGGCGGTGGTCCCGATGGTGCCGCCGGCCAGCACGAACTTGACGTTTTTCATCGGATGTGCGGCCATGAACAGCTTGGCCCGCATGATCGCTTCATCGATCGTCGTGCCCTTGGCGTCCTTGTAGAAGACCACGAACTGTCCGTCGCGGGCATGGAAGTCCATGTACTCCAGGATCACGCCAGGCACCGGCGCGTTGGCCTCATACATGAACGTCATGTTGCCCACGCCGGCTTCGGTGCGCGGAATGACCGCCCACGCCGGGTCGTCGTAGTGATAGAGCCGGTTGACGCTACGCACCAGGGTCGGCAGATCGCGTGTACCGCCGGCCTCGGTCTGTTCCATCATGTAGTGGCGCAGGTTGTCGAGCACGGCGAGGACCTCGGGATCCTTGAGTGCGTCGTCCCGGCTGCCCTGCATATAGATGACCAGCTGGTTGGAGCCTGCGAAGTCGGCGTTGATCGCGCGCGCCGAAATATTGAAGTCCGAGTTCTGGAACAGCAGCGGCGATCCGGCCTCGGTCTCGCCGACCTGCACCGAAGTCGCCTCGTAGGCGCCGGCGGCGACGATCACCGCGGAGATCGCAAAGACCGCCCAGCGTCCGTTCCTGCTGGTACAGAATTCACCGACCCACGCAAGCAGATCGTGCATCCACTGAGGGACGTAGTGATGGGTCTTTGCAGGGCGCGGCAGCACGTCGAGCAGCAGCGGGATCAGCAGCAGAATCGTGAAGATGTTCGAAAAGCCCCAGAAGCTCGCGAAGAAGGCGAGCTTGCGGACCAGCGGGATGGTGGCGACGGCCAGCACCAGGATGCCGGCGGCGTCCGCGAGGACGCCGATTCCGCCCGGGAGCAGCAACTCACCCATCGCGATTGCGACGGCGTGATGCTTGTCGCCGGTGGCTTCAAGCTCCTCGAAATAACGCTCGACCATCTGCACGCCGTGGCTGGCGGCGCGCGCTGAAACCAGCAGCGGGATAACCAGGACAAGAGGGTCGAGGTTGTAGCCCAGAATACCCAGGAAGCCGAGGCCCCAGATAGCCTGTGCGACCGCGCCGATGAACGGGAGCAGCACGCCGTAGAGTCGGCGGAAGTAAACGATCAAGGTGCCGAAGATGAAGATGAACGTGACCGCGAAGATCTCCGCCAGCTCGCCGGTGTAGAACCACACCCAGCCCTTGAGCATCGGCTCGCCCGCCGCGTACAGCACCGTGTTGCTATCCTCGACGTGCTTGCGGATCTCCATGATCTGGTGCTGGATATTGCCGTAGTCGAGACGCTCTTCGTTGAAGCCCGCCAGGATCAGCGCGGCCTTGCCGTCAGTCGAGAGATATTTCCCGTAGACGATGTCGTTGTTGTACATCGCCTTCTTGAGTTCCTTGAGTTCGGCCGGGTCGGTCGGAACCTGCTCGGGCAAGACCGGCACCGACTTGATGAGGCCGCCCGAACGCGCCTCTAGACGCCGAATCTTCACGTGGGAGAGCGAGGCGACCTGGTAGTGGTTGACGCCGTCGATCTGGTCCACTTTCTCCGTGACGTAACGGATCTTCTTCAGCGTGTCGGTGTTGAAGATGTCGCCTTCCTTCACCCGCAGGGAGAGGCTGACGATGTTGGCGCCGCCGAAAGTCGTGCGGAAGTGATTGTACGCCTTGATGTACGGATGGGCCTGCGGCAACAGGTCGGCGAACTGGCTGTACATCTGAACCTTGACCGCGTGGAAGGCGAAAAAGACCGTGATCACGGCCAGCACCCCCAGCGTGGGCCATCGATGCCGCAGAGTTATTCGAGCAATGCCGTGGGTGATGCGTTCCGCCGCCGGTAGCTTGCTGAGATCCTTGACTGCCATTGAAGTTCCTGCTTTTAACGTCGGGATTTTCTGACGGCGTATCGCGCAGCCGCTAGGCCCCCGGTCGGTTCGGCTTAGCTCTCTGCTCGGTTCAGCTCTTGGCAGCGGCGATTCCCGCGGCCATGATCGTATCCTTGTTCAACGCTTCCCACGTCGCGCCGCCGTCGTGCGAGACGAGGATAGCTCCGTTTCCTCCCGTCATAATTCCCAGGGAGCCGTCGGGAGAAAACGACACGCTCCGCAGCCACGTGTAAACACGGCTCGAAACGCTCTCGTCAATCGCCCACCCCTTGTCACCTTCGTGGACCACCGTCCCGAGGAGCCCACCGGCTACCGCCGGATGTCCGGCGGGCGCGGCGATCGCAAACAGCGAGTTGGTGCCGCCACGATGAGCCTGCCACGTCGCGCCGCCGTCGTTGGTCTCCAGCACGTAGCCGCTGGCGGCCACGATGTAACCCTTCTGCGGGCTCGTCCATGCGCTGCCGAAGAGGTACAGATCCTGCTCGTTCAGTTCCGGTATTCCGCGATGGTACGCCTCCTCGTCGGTCACGTCCTCAACGTACTTGGGCAGCCCCACGACCTTGTCCGATTCCGTCCAGGTCTTGCCGCCGTCGGTCGTGTGCTTGATAACCCCGAATTCGCCCTGCACCCAGCCGTCCCTGTCGTCGAGGAATGCAACCCCGTTGAGCGCCTCGTCCTTGTGAAGGCTCTGGTCTTCCCAGGTCTTACCGCCGTCAGAGGAGTGAATGATGGTGGCCTCGGGGCCAACTGCCCAGATCTGATTCGGGTCTTTGCCGCGCCCGATCGAGAGCAGGTTTTCGCTGACGTTCTTTGGGGCGTCAACTTTATCCCAGGTCTTGCCGCCGTCGGTCGTGTGCAGGATGAGAGCGCGCTCGCCCCCGACTACGCAGTCGCTGGGGCTGGCACAGCTCACCGCGAACAACGAGTAATGTGTCCCGCTCTTCTGCAGCGCAACCTTGGTCGCGTTGTCAGTGATGCTCAGGATGGTTCCGTAGGTGCCGACCGCCCACGCGTGGTCTTTGTCCGCCACGGTTGAGCCATAATAATCTTCATGCTCGGGTAGCGATCGCCCCTCGGAGGAGTTTCCTATGCGCTCGGCGATCATGCGCTTCTGCGCCTCGCCCTCGCATCCCACCGACGTCACGCACAGCGCCGCCAGCGCCGCGCACATAATTGACAGTTTGCCGATTCTACCCATTGCCCCGTGCAGCAAAGGCCACCTCTCGAAAAATTCTCGACGCCGCATCGTTACCGTAACTTTCGATGGCGAACTCTCGTGCGCGGCCTCCCCGGCCACCGCAAACTCGGCCTCGACCCCCGAACGGTTACGTACGGACCAATTGGACGCGATGCCTTGCGCTATCGCGCCTTCCCTATTTCACCCATCAGTTGCCCCAGAGCCAGACCGAGAGTTGCCCTAATGGACACACTTCCCTTGGGTAAGACCCCTCCGCAGGCCACGCCCTGAGTTGGACGCTATAATGCTTGATCCAAAGGGAATGTCAAGCAGCCCGAAGCAATTAACATCCACCGTTTTTTTCCCGATCCCCTCCAGAGTCATATTTCGGTAACATTAGTCCGGCACTAAGTCCACGAGGTGCCGAAGACAATAGCCTGGCTGCCCGCCGGGCGGCATTCGGAGGTCCCGCCGCTTCATCGTCAAAAGATAACCTTGTGAGCTATAAACACTTCATAGATGAAGCCAATCCGCGGCTATGTCACTCCCGGGGGAAAAGAACGGAACCGGATTCGACAGCCCGAGCGCCAAGCCTCCGCTTGAAAAAAATTCACCGAAATGCTTGAGCTATCCGGCAACCCGTTGCGAAACAATAGCGGCATCGGGGGGGAGCACCAACCAAAGGAGCCGAAGCTGATGTTGAGAAGGAAATCATCGTTGTTTGTGGCGATCGTGGCGTCCATGATCGTTGGGGCGTGGTCGGGGATGGGGATGGCAGCTGATATCACCCCCGAAAACGTCGGAACGATGGCGAGCAGCGCCAAGACAGCCGACGATTACGCGGCGCTCGCGAACTATTACGACGCCCAGGCCAAGGCCGCCAAGGAACGGGCCGACGACGCCAAGGCGCAGTACAACACGATTCACGCGCCCAAGGGCCTGCGCACGGGAGCTGACACGGAAGTGATCACCACGCAGCGCGTCTTCATGAAGCGGTCGGCTGCGCACTACAACGCCTTGGCCGATCAGTACGCGAAGATGGCCGAGATGTACCACAAGCTCGCCAAGCCCGCCGGCGGCGGACAGTAGGCCAGAGCTTCCTTCATTTTGACCGGGCCGGACGCGAGCGTCCGACCCGATCATTACCGCCCCCTGGTATCGCCGACAGAAGCGTCGAAGGCGAAATCAGGGGGCGGATCGTTTTTCAAATTGAAACGGCGAATCGCACCCGGCGCACCAGGGAGCCGGGGACTGCAGCTTACTGCCCCAGCCATCCGGCGCGATCGAACAGCGCAAGCGAATCCCCAAGCGCGCGCAGGCGCGCCTTGTACTGTGCGCGCAACTGCAACGCGTCCTGGATGGTGACCGCGCGAAAACGAAAGCGCGTGCGCGGCGCCGCCTGGGCCACGCGATCGAGGTCGCACTGGATCACGGTTCCGATCGTTGCGTAGCCGCCACCCGTAACCGCGTCGCGCATCAGCAGGATTCCCTCTTTGCCGCCGGGCACCTGGATCGATCCGACCGGATAGCCGACGTCAACCACGTTCGAGGGATCGGAGCCGGCGCCAAAGGGCGGTTCGCGATCGCGAAATTTAAATCCGACCCCGTGAATCCGGTAACCGATACGATCGGCTTCGGTCGAAACCTCCCACGGCGTGCTCAGAAACTGCGCGACGCTCTCCTCGGTAAGCCGATAACTGCAAAGGCCCATCAGGATGCGCAGTTCGACGACCTCCGGAAAGGCCGGCAGCATTCGCGGATCAAGCCGCCGCCCGGTCAACTCCGCGGCGGCGCGCCGGGGCGCGCCGATGGCCAGGACGTCTTGCGCGGCGATCGCGCGCCCGCTTATTCCGCCGAAACGTCCGAGCATATAGGTCGAGCGGCTCCCCAATAGTTCGGGCACGTCGATTCCGCCGGCCACACAAACGTACGAGCGAACGCCCGCGACCGCCTGTCCGCACTGCAGCCTGTCGCCCGCCTTGAGCGCGAGCGCGACCCACATCGGCGCGGGCCGCCCGCTAACTCGCAACTCAAGCGGCGCGCCGGTCACCGCGACCGTGACCTCGGCGGCGGCCTCGAGCTCGGGGCCGAGAAAGGTCGTTTCCAGCGCTGCGGCGCCTGCGTCGTTGCCGACCAGCAGGTTGCCGGCGCGGAGAGAGAACTGATCCATCGCGCCCGACGGCGGCATCCCGATGTGATACCAGCCGAAGCGGCCGGCGTCCTGGATGGTAGTAACCAGCCCTGGTCTTAAGACTTTGAGCATCAGCGCGCTTCTTGCTCGAGGCGGTTGAGGTAGCGCTCAGGATCCTTGAAATAGACCGCAGGTCTGAATTCCTGCTCGACGATTCGGTAGCGATAGGTGCCGGCCTCGACCTCCGCGCGAATCGCGTTGAACTCGTCGAGATCGATCGGCCGCAGTTTCCATCGATCGGCCGCCTTGGCCAGGATTCGCGTCTCGCGCAGATCGACCAGCCGCCCTTCGGGTTCGTAAACCGGCACCGGCGTCATCCCGATCAACTGATAGCCGCCCGGCCCCCGCACCGGGTAGATCGCCATGAAAGCGCCGCCGTGCGAAACCGTGCGCTCGGGCGTGTCGGTGCGCGGGCGGATGTACTTGGGCGCCTGCAGCGCGCGTTCGCGCGGCACCATCTGGTAGCCCCAGGCGGTGCCGGGCACGAAACCGACCATCGAAATCCAGTAAGGGCGCCCCGAGTGCGCCGCGATAAACTCCTGCTTGTCGCTGAAGCCATTGATCCGCATCAGGTACTCCAGGTTGGTGACGGAGGGGTCCTGATGGCGCTCGGCAAACTGCCTGGCGCACTCCTTGGTCCACGGATCATCGTAGAGCACCGGGATGTCCACGATGCGCGAGCTGATGCTCGTGATGTGCTCGGCCTGATGCTCGAACTCGCGCAACGCCTTGACCAGCTTGTGCGGATCGATTTCCTCGGGCCGGTAGTGCACCAGGTACGATGAGTTGCCCGGGCATACTTCGATCACTCCGTCCACGCGATCGCGATCGATCGCCTGGCAGATCGAGAGAATCTTGAAGTTGACCTCGAGGCTCATCTCGATATCGAAGTCGACGAAGATGTATTCGTCGCCGCCGAAGTCGTAGCGGGTCTCCATCGCGCAGCGCCCCCCTCTCTCTCCCGCGCTAGGCCGCGGCCATCTCGCGCAGCACCTCGTCGGCCACCCGCAGCACTTCCTTGACGTCGTCGGCGGTATGCGCGGCCGAGAGGAACCCCGGATGATGGGGCGTAAGCAGGATGCCCTTGGAGAGGAGACCCATGCTGAACTCATACTGGCGGGCGGCGTTGGCGCGGATCGCGGTGCGTTTGCTCGTGACCGGAGCGTCGGCGAAGTGGACGTGAAAGAGCGAACCGACGCCGGTGACCTGGACCGGGAAGCCGTGGCGGCGCGCGCTCGCGGCGATACCCTCGCGCACCGCGTGGCCCATCGCGCCGACATACTCGTAAACCGGATTGCGTTCGAGTTCCGTGAGCGCCGCGAGTCCGGCGGCCATGCTGATCGGGTTGCCCGAAAACGTTCCCGAGGCGAAGCTCTTCTCCTTGACGTCCGACGGCTGCTTGGTCGGCGTGATCACTTTTTCCATCAAATCGCGCCGCCCGCCGAAGGCGCCTACCGGAAAGCCGCCGCCGACGATCTTGCCGATACATCCGAGGTCCGGGCGCACGCCGAAGTGGGCCGACGCGCCGCCCAGACCGAGGCGGAAGCCGGTCACGATCTCGTCGAAGATAAGCATCACGCCGTTCTCTTCGGTCGCCTTGCGGAGCGCGCGCAGGAATTCCGGATCGGCCGGCACCGCGCCGGTAAAAAACGCGGCCACTGGCTCGATAATCACCGCCGCGAGTTCGCGCCCGTGGCGGCGCACCAGGTCGATCGCGGCCATGTCGTTATACGGCAGCAGCAGCACGCTATCGATCACCGAATGCGGAATTCCGGCGCAATCCGGCATCGCGAGCGGCTCGTTTTCGGGTCCCTGCCCGCCCACCGCGCCGCCGACCAGCGACCAGTCGTGCTGGCCGTGGTAGTTGCCCTCGAACTTGGCGATCCGCTCGCGCCCGGTGAACGCGCGTGCCGCTCGCATCGCCATCAGCGTCGCCTCCGAGCCGCTGTTCACGAAGCGGATCATCTCCATGTAGTCCATAAGCTGCGCGACTTTCTTCGCTAGCTTCACTTCGAGCTCGGTGGCCATCAGCGGCAGGATCGCCTCGTCAATCTGCTCCTTGACCGCGCGCGTTATTGCCTCATGACCGTGGCCGAGAATCGCCGCGCCGACCGCGTCGAGCAAATCGACGTAGTCGTTGCCGTCAACGTCGATGACGTGCGCGCCGCGCGCGCGCTTGACATAGAGCGGGTAGGGCTTGAGAAACTTGGCGTTGCCGCTGACGCCGCCGGGCAGGACCGTGCGCGCGTCTTCGTAGATCGCACGCGAGCGCGGCGTCCGCGCGATGTAGGCGTTGACGAATTTTTCGAGCGCCATCGTGATTCGATTCTCCTGACTTGAGCGGGCGCAATATTTACGTGGGCCGGCTACGCACCGCGGCCCGCCTTCCGCCCGGTCTTTCCCACCGAAAACGAGAATCCGCAGCTAATCAGGCATGGGCATGCGCGGCATGCGCGCGGCCGTTGCCCTTGCTCTTGCCCTTGGCCGCTAGGTCCTGCACGGCGCTCCGCGCGGTCACTCCGGCCTGCTTGAGCGCCTTGTGCAAGGCGGCCAGAACCTCGGGCGCGTTGATCACGTCGCCGTGCACGCAGATGCTGTCGGCGTCGATCTTGATGTCCTTGCCGCTTGAGCTTTTGACCTTGCCCTCGGTGACGAACTTCATCACAAGGCCGACCATCTCCTCGATGTTTTCCTCGCCGTAGGTGCGCTTGACGCCGATCGAACCGTCTTCGGAGTAAACCAGGCCGGGATAGAACTCCTTGATCACCCGAAAGCCCATCTTCTCCGCGACCTCGAGCATCGGATGACGCGGCAGCGCCGGCAGATAAGCGACGAAGTTGGGATCGACTTCGCGGAAGCCTTCGAGGATCGCCCGCGAGTTCGCCTCGCTCTGCTGCGCCCACAGGTAGAACGCGCCGTGCGGCTTGGCCGCGATCAGTTTGACTCCGGCGGCATCGGCGAAGGCCTTGACCGCGCCGACCTGGTAAACCACGTAGTCGCGCGCTTCCTGCTGCGTGATGTTCATCAGGCGCCGCCCGAAACCCATCTTGTCGGGAAAGCCCGGGTGCGCACCGAGCGTCACGCCATAGCGCTTGGCCGATTCCACCGTGCGCCGAATCCACACCGGGTCGCCGGCGTGAAAGCCGCAGGCGATGTTGGCGTGGTTGATCTGTTTCATCACTTCGTCAGGGCGGCCCAGCACGTAGTTGCCGAAGGACTCGCCCATGTCGCTGTTAAGATCGATCCAGCTGCGCATTGTCGGTGAACCTCCTGTATCAGCCTTTGACGTGCGGCATCACTTCCTTCGCGAACAGCCGCATCGAGTTCATGGTCTTGTCCATATCCACGCCGGGAAGCTTCATCCAGCAGATAAGATAGTCCATTCCGATCTCGCTCCGATAGCGCTTGATCTCGCGCACGCAATGGTCGGGGCTGCCGATGATGAAGCGCTCGCGATGGCTCTCGAAAGTCACCGTGGCCGGGTCCTTGACCAGCTCGCCGTGGTCGTCGCGCAGCGGCCGCACGCCCGACCATTTGCCGTACATTCCGCCGTGGATGTGCATCACACCGTCGCGCGCCTGTTCCTCGGCCTGCGCCGTGGTCGGGGCGCAATAGACCTCGCGGATGACCGGCACGTAGGTGGGATGCTTGCCGAACTTGCCCAGGTACTCGTGATAGACCGCGAAATGCTGCTTGAGCTCGGCAACGTGGTGGCGCGGCGAGGCGACCAGCGCATCTGCCCATTGCGCGGCGCGGCGCACGCCGCCGCGCGTCGACGCGCCTATCCAGATCGGCGGGCGCGGCTTCTGCACGGGCTTGGGCGTGACTGAGGTCTCGGGAATCTTGTAGTAGCGGCCTTCGTACGAAAACGACTCGGTGGTCCAGGCCTTGATCATGATGTCGAGCTGCTCTTCCATCCGCCGCTCGCGGCCCGCGCGTTCTTCTTCGTATCCGGCGAACTCCTCGGGCCGGTAGCCCGCCGCCACGCCCAGGATGATGCGGCCGTTGGAGATGTTGTCGAGCACCGCCACGTCTTCGGCCGATTGCACCGGGCGATGGAGCGGCAGGAGATACATGCTGGTGCCAATGGTCATGCGGCGCGTGCGCGCCGCTATGGCGGCCGCCGCGATGAGCGGCGACGGGCAAAGGCCGTCAGTGAGAAAATGATGCTCAACGAGCCAGGCGGAATCGAAGCCCAGGGCCTCCCCCGCCTCAAGCTCCTCGAGCATCTCCCGGTAAAGCTGAGCCTGCGTGGCGGGCTTATCGGGTCGTGTTTGTTGGGAGTACAAGAGGCCGAAACGCATGGTTTTGCTCCTGATGAGCCAGCCGGCTCAGTATAGGCGCTGCTATACCACAGCCGGTTTCAGCCTGACAGCCAGAGCGCGCGGCGCCCCGGAATCCGGGTTAGCCAGGCGGCGCGAGCGCCCAAATTCAAGCCATCGGGGTGAAAAATAGGGGCGGATGGGGCTTGTCGCGGGTGATGACATATGCAACAACCTTGCAGGTTAGTTTTTGAGGGGGGAAGGTTCCCAGGTAACTCTAGCTGGCCGGGGGAGAGGCATCGCTGGAGCGCGCTGCTCGTCCATGGCTGGGAAGGAAGGATGATGGTGATTAGAAAATTCGGTCTGTACCTGATGGGAGCGGCCGCCGTATGCATGGTCGCCGGCTGTTCAGCCAATGAGGAACAAAGGGGCTGTGAAACGCTGGGCGCTTTGGGGGGCGCGGTAGTCGGAGCTGGAATCGCCACTGCCGTGATCCTGGCAGAGGAGAATCACAGCTCGCACGAGAGCAGCTACTTCGCCTGGGGCATTCCGACCGGTCTAGCCGTGGGCGGTCTGGCCGGTGGAGCGATCGGTCACTATCTGTGTCCACCGCCGCCGCCTCCGCCGCCGCCTCCTCCGCCTCCGCCGCCGCCTCCTCCGCCTCCGCCGCCGCCTCCTCCGCCGCCGGAGAAGCTAATCCTGCGTGGCGTGCACTTTGACTTCAACAAGTCGAAGATCCGTCCGCAAGATGCGGCCGTGCTCGACGAAGCCGCGGGTATCCTGAAGCAGCACGCCGATGTATCGGTCAACGTCAACGGCTACTGCGACGCGATCGGTTCCGTGCGCTACAACCTGAAGCTCTCCGAGCGCCGTTCCGACGCGGTGGTGAAATACCTCGTCGACCACGGAATCGCGGAGAACCGCCTGAGCCCGCACGGCTATGGCAAGACGGACTTCGTCGCGACCAACAAGACCGCCGAAGGACGTGCTCAGAACCGCCGGGTCGAACTGATTCCGAATCAGTAAGAGCCGGGCTGTAAACAGCAAAAGCAACGGCCGCAGCCCCCTAAAGGGCTGCGGCCGTTGTGCGTTCGGCCGCCGCGCGCACCTCCGGGCGCGCGTCGGACGGCCTGAAGTTCATGAGATTAGCGCCCAGGTGCCCACATGACCGGTACGGCCAAAATGCGGGTTGCGCGACCAACCGACAACCTGGAAGCGGTCGCGCGCTTTTACAACGAAGGCCTCGGCTTTGCCGAGTTATACCGCTTCGAGCATCACGCCGGGTTTGACGGAGTTATGCTCGGGTCGCCGGGCGCGCCGTATCATCTGGAATTCACGAAAGCGCATGGGCATTGCGCCGGCCGAGCGCCAACGGCCGACAATCTGCTGGTGTTCTATCTACCCGATGAAGGCGAATGGAATGCTGCTGTTGCGCGGATCAAAAAGGCGGGCTACGAGCCGGTCCCGTCCTTCAATCCCTACTGGGACCAACATGGACTGACTTTCGAAGATCCCGACGGATATCGCGTGGTGCTCGCGCATGAAGCCTGGGAGCTATAGACGCACCCCTCGGCCCTTCGCCCCAAAACGCACGGCGCCCGCGATCCCCTGATTGAGGATACGGCCGCCGTGTTTTTTCGACGCATCCGGGCGCGCCGGACTATTTGACCTACTTAACTTCGACGCTGATCTCGCGATACACACTCTTGCCGACGTTCGCGAGGTCGCGCTCGACTCCGGACGGCTGCCAGTACACATCCTTGGCGTTGCGCGTCTCTTCCTTGGACCGCTCAGGGCCCGCGGCGGCACGTTCCGTCACCTTGACCTTGCCCGGCTGGACCACAAACACCGCGGTATCGCGCTCGCAGTGCCGCTTGCCGAGGCTCTTGCCCGGCGGCAGCGTAGTCTCGACGATCCGCATCCGCCCATTCTCCATCACGCAGATGCTGCCCGCGCGATCCGCGGTGCCGACCAGCGCGTCGCAGGAGGTGAAGCCGGCGCGATCCTGGCCGGGCTTCGGCGGCCGCTTGATTTCGATCAGAGCCTCGCGAAATGGCGTCTCGCTGACGTTGCGGAAGCTCTCGGTGCCGCCGGCCTTGATGTAATAGACCGAGCGATCGTGCGCGACGAAGTCGTAGGCGCCGTAGTCGCGGTCGTCAACTTTGAGATTCGCGCCGCTGGTGATGTAGAGCACGTAGTCGTTGGTGTGGTGATGGAGGCCGAAGGTGGCGCCGGGCGCGACGTCCATCTCCCACACGCGCACTTCCTGGTTCTCGAACAAGGACCGCGTCGCGATCTGGGTCATCGGATGTTGGCCCTTGGCTTTCGGCTGCTGCTTGTGTTCGGAAACGTGTCCGCTGCCCGCCATATATTTTCCTCCTGGACCGCCGCGGAACGATCGCCGCGCGATCTTCCGCAAGGTTTTTGTCGGCTCTCCGATCCGCCCTATACCACCGCCTTGAAAAAAGCGCCAACGGTCGCGCGAGCCCACGCCATCTTCGATCATCCTTTGAGCTTGAAGTAGTCAGGGCGGCCGGCGGTCCATTGTTCCCCCCACATCTGGAAGCCGCCGTCGATTGCGAGGATTTCGCCGGTGATGAATTTTCCGCTTGGCCCGGCGAGGTAGCAGCAGGCGTCCGCAACGTCCTGCGCGTCGCCGAATTTCATCATCGGATTGGCGCGCCGGAACTCCGCCCTCGCCTCCTCCGGATAGACGTTCATGCCTTCGGTCGCCGTTACGCCGGGCGCCACATTGTTGATCCGAATCTTGAGCGGCGCCCATTCGACGGCGAGCGTCTTGCTCAGGTAGATAACCCCGGCGCGCGCGGCCGCCGTATGCGCGACTCCCGGCATACCGCGTTCCACTACGGCGACAATATTGACGATACATCCGGGGCTCCCGGTGGCGCGCCATCGCCGCGCCGCCGCCTGCATCATGTACCAGGTGCCGTTGAGGTTGGTGTCGATCACTGCGTTCCAGCCCTTGACGCTGAAATCGATCGCCGGTTGCGGAAACTGGCCGCCGGCGTTGTTGACCAACACGTCGAGCCGTCCGTAGCGACTCCACGCGGCGTCAAACAGCGCCGCGACCTGCTCCGGGTCGCGGATCGTCATCGGATGAACGAGACAATCGATTCCAAGCGCACGCATCCCCGCAGCCGTGCGCTCCAGCGGCTCGGCCCTGCGACCGCAAATCACCAGCTTCGCTCCGAGGCGGCCGAACTGGTAGGCGATCGCCTTGCCCAGCCCCGTACCTGCACCGGAGACCAGCGCCACCTGGCCCTCGAACAGGCCGGGCCGCCAGCTGAGCTCGAGCGTCGCAAGCTCTTCGTCGGTGAATCCGAAAATCCGATAACTATCTCGATGACTATCGGCCATCGCCGGTTCCCCAACCATTTGCAGGAAGCCCGCGATGGCCCGTATCGATATGCTCAGGATCGAGATGGGCGGGGCGCGCGCGCGCCTCGCCGAACTCCGCCTCGCGCAGGATCTTCCGCGGATTTGTCTCGCCCTCGACGAAGGCGGTCACATAGCCGTTCCCCATCGCATCCGCCGCGTCGCATTCGAAAATCGGCTCCGGCACCGCCATTCCATGCGCGTGCGCTATCCGCATCACGCGGAACTGCACGGCCGGCGGCAGAGACGGACTTTCGGCTTCGTCCGGGATTTCCTGGCGCGAGACCGGGCGGCGGCGCACAGCCTGGCGGAACGATTCGAGCTCGTCTGCGGAACTTTTGTTGGCCGGGGCTTGGGCGGCGGAATTTTGCCTCGCGGATGCTCGCGGCATGCATAAGTCTTTACGCGGGAGAAGCGACCGGAGGCAAGCGATCTTCCTGACGGAAGGCGAACGCCGGCAAACCGGGCGGCGCGTCGCAGCTCGATGCGGCTTTGGAGAGCCGGCCGAATCAGTTCAATGCGAATTTGACGGGCGCGGAGCGCTGCCCTCGCGCGACGCGCACGATCTTTCGGCTTCGAGCAGCGGGCGGACGACTCTCGCCTCATGTTCGATCTCGTCGAGCAGCGGCTGCGCCCCTTCACCCGACCCTTCGCGCGCCAGGACTTCGAGTTGGCTGCACAGCCTCGCCATCCGGGCGAGGCCCAGGCTAAGACACGAGCCCTTGAATTCGTGAGCGCGCTCGTCGAGCGCGCTCAGCTGGCCGTGCAACGAGGCTTCGCGCATCGAGGCCAGCCGGGAGTCCAGTTCGCCGTAGAACATATCGATAAGCTCCCGCAGGAAATCGCCGCTTTCGCATCCGCGCGAGAGGTCGAGCAGCTCGATCATCACCTCGGGATCGATACTGTCGCAACTCGAGGAAGCCCCCGCCCGGCCTGCGCCGTTGTGCGCGTTTGCGGCCCCATTCAACGGGACCCAGCGCGCCAGCGCCGCCTCGAGCGCCTCCAGCCTTACGGGCTTGGCCATGTAGTCGTCCATGCCGGCGGCAAAACATCGCTCGCGCGCTCCCTCCTGGGCAAAGGCGGTCATCGCGATGATGATCGTGTGCTGGAGGCCTGATTCGCGCCGCCGAATCTCGGCGGTGGTCGCGTAGCCGTCCATCTTCGGCATCTGGCAATCCATCAGGACCGCCGCGTATGATCCGCGCGCCAGCATTTCCAGCGCAGCGGGGCCGTTGTCGATCGCGTCGGCGGCGTAGCCAAGCTTGCGCAACTGGTTGAGCGCAAGCTTCTGGTTGATCGCGTTGTCCTCGACTACCAGCACCCGCAAGGCATTGGGGGGCTGGCGGCGCGATTGAGCTTCTCCGATCAGCGCGCCGTTGACGCCGTGTCTGGCCTGCTGCTCGCGATGTCTGTGCTTCTGAAGGTCGCCCAGGATGAGCAGGAGTTGCGACGGCCTGATAGGCCGTGCGAGCCAGCGGTCGGCTTGCAACGAATCTCGCGCCCGGCTCGAAGCTTCCGCGTCGGGCGAACTGGTGGCGATAAGCCAGGTGCCGCTGATCGCCGGGTCCGCCTTGATCGCGCGCATGAGATGAGCGCCGCCGCCGGCGGGTGCGTGCAGATCGACGATCGCCGCGTCGTACGGCGTTCCCGCAGCGGCGCCGGTGCACAGCAAGTGCAGCGCGCGCGCGCCGTCGGCCGCCGCGTCGGCGTGCACGCCCCATCCCGCGAGCCGCTTGCAGAGGCTCGCGCTCAGCGTCGCGTTGTCCTCGACCACCAGCAGCCGCATGCGTTTAAGCTCGGCGCGCAAATCCGTCGCAGCGCTCACGAAGGGGCGCTGCTTGTGCAACCTCATCGTGAAGCGAAACACGGATCCGCGGCCGGGCTCGCTCTCGACCTCGATCCGCCCTCCCATTCGCTCGACCAGCTGCGCCGAGATGGCCAGCCCCAACCCCGAACCGCCGTACTTGCGCGTGGTCGAACCGTCAACCTGGGAAAACGGTTGAAAGAGCAGCTTCTGCGCCTCGGGCGCGATCCCAATCCCGGTATCCCGCACCTCGCAGCGCACGGCCGTTGCGGCTGCGGACTCCTCTTCTTTCACCAGGCGCAGAACTATCTCGCCGCGCTCGGTGAACTTGACCGCGTTGCTGATCAGGTTCACCAGCACCTGCTGAAGCCGCGCGGGATCGCCCCGGAGCAGACGCGGCACCTCATCGTCGACATCAAGAATAAGCTCGACGTTGCTGCGCTGCGCGCGTTCGCCGAAGAGCCCGACCGCGGTCTCGACTACCTGCAGAAGGTCGAAGTCGATCTGCTGCAGCACAACCTTGCCCGCGGCGAGATTGGAGAAATCCAGCAGATCGTTGACCATTCCGAACAGCAGGTCGGTGCTCAGTTGCACGGTCTCGGCGTACTCGCGCTGCTCGGGGCTGAGCTCGGTGCCGAGCAGCAGCTGCGTCATTCCGATAATGCCGTTGAGCGGGGTGCGGATTTCGTGGCTCATGTTGCTGAGGAACTCGGAGCGCAGCCGTTCCGCCTCGCGCGCGAGCGCCTGGGCGCGTTTTGTATGCTCCTCGGCAATTTTTCTCTCGTTGATGTCGCTTATCACCACCATCCCGCCAAGGATGGTGCCGTCGTCGGTTCTGACCGGGCGCGCGAAGATTTCGACCCACAAGTCGGACGCCCTGGCCGGCCCACGCACGATGAACTGCGCGTTGTTGACTTCCTCGCCCCGCATCGCACGGGAGAGCGGCCACTCCTCCACCGCGATCGGGTTTCCGTCATGAGAGGCGAGCAACTGGCATTGGTCGCCGGCGGCGTTGAGGTCGACCCCTCGCAGGTCGGCGCCACAGATCGCGCTTGCGCCGCGGTTGAACAGCACCAGGCGCGAATCCCGATCGCAAACCATCACGCCCTCGCCCATATTGTCGAGCACGAACTGCAGCAGGTCGATCTGATGACGAGGTGGTAGCTCGAGCGCGCCCGAGCCGGCCGCGTCGGAGGACGCGGGCGCGCCGCTGCGCCTGGATCGCGCTCTCAGAAACTCCAGCATGTTGGCTCCGATTCCGGAAAGGTCCGCCATTGTCTTAATGCCTCAAGCCTCCGCGTGCAGATTCGGCATGCTTTCCAAGGCCAACAGTGAGCAGCGCGATCCAATACCGCGGATTCTGGAGCCTCCCGCGGGCCTTGGGAAAAGATTCCCGCGGAAACTGTCTTTATGCAGAATTTATGCCTAGATGAGCGTTATGACGCACCTATGACCAAATTTCCCGCTCGTTATTGCGCTTGCTACAACTGAGGTTTCGTTCGCGTCTCGAGGGTGAGCACTGTTAGTCAATGTTCGCCATAAATAGGCACCACACTGCAGAGATCTGATCCGCTCGGGGATATTCGTCGAAGCATCCCGCACACTGGCGCTGCAAGATCGCGCAGATGCTGTCGTGCCCGCGCCACAGCGATGTGTCGCTTTTTTGACCGCTTGCTGCGCCGCACAACCATCATCAGCAAATTTTTTTTCAAATTTTCGCAGTTCTGAGCATTTTTAACTTTATGTGCGCGTACAATTCAGCGAATTCGCCGCGCCATCTATGCGGCCTTAGCTGATGATGCTAGACAGGCAATAACAGCCTCTGCGCCGCGCAGATATGCTGTCAGCCGCGTGCGAGACTGCGATAGGCGCTGCCAAGGGAGCGCCGGTGCCGGATCCGGTGAGTGAGAACCTTTCCCGGCTCATTAGAAGAATCTCCGGCGCGTCGCGGGTGTTTGCAGGGTTGGGGGGATGATATGGCTCGAGATAGTGACCGGCCGTTGTTCGGACGACAGAGCAAGGTAATGACCGTGGAGGAGGTTTCAGAGTATCTGCACGTTCATCCCTCCACCATCTACCGGCTAATCAAACGGCGTAAGATTCCAGCCTTTCGGATCGGCAGCGACTGGCGCTTCAATATCGAGACCATCGACAAATGGCGGTCGCAGATGGAAGGCGGCGTTCCCGAAACACCCAAGAGCAAAACTTAGCGCGCCAGACTTGCGCGCGCTTGTAACCGAGCATCCCGGGTGTGGCACCCGCAGCTCTGGCAGGCGCCTGCGCGCGATGCGCGCGTCTTAGCGGTCTGTTGGCGATCGCAGCGTCGGCCGCACTATGATGCGAATGCTATGGGCAAGCTTCCGCTTTCGCGCTTCAAGGTCATCGACCTAACTCGCGCCCGCTCTGGACCTACGGCGGTGCGCCAGCTCGCCGACTGGGGCGCCGACGTCCTGAAAATCGAGACGCCCGATAACGACGCCACCGAAGTCGGCTCGCGTGCGGGTCCGGATTTCCAGAATCTCCATCGCAACAAGCGAAGCCTGACACTCAACCTCAAGCATCCCGAGGCGCTCGAAATCCTCCAACGGCTGGCGGCCAGCGCCGACGTGCTGGTCGAAAACTATCGCCCCGATGTGAAACGCCGCCTCGGCATCGATTACGAGAAGATGCGGGCGATCAATCCGCGCCTGGTCTACGCGAGCATCTCAGGTTTCGGCCAGGACGGACCCTACGCCGATCGTCCGGGTCTCGACCAGATTGCGCAGGGGATGGGCGGTTTGATGTCGATAACCGGCCTGCCCGGCCAGGGTCCGGTCCGCGTGGGGATCGCGGTCGCCGATCTCACCGCAGGGATCTTTTGCGCGATGGGCATTCTGCTCGCGCTGCTCGAACGGGAAGAATCGGGCGAAGGACAGTGGGTGCAAACCTCGCTGCTGGCGGCGCAGGTGGCGATGCTGGATTTCCAGGCGGCGCGCTGGCTGCTTGGCAATGAGGTGCCGGAACAGGCCGGCAACAATCATCCGACCTCGATTCCGACCGGCGTCTTCGCCACCGCCGACGGATACATCAATATCGCCGCTTCCGGTCATGAGCTGTTCGCGCGCCTGTGCAAGGCGCTCGGCGCGGAGCAACTCGCCGCCGATCCGGCGTACTCGAGCGGAAAGGCGCGCCTTGGCAACCGCGACCGGCTCAACGCCGCGATCGAGGCGATCACGCGCACCCGCCCGTCGGCCGAATGGGTCGAGGTTCTCAACCGCGCCGGCGTTCCGTGCGGCCCAATCTACCGTATCGACCAGGTCTTCGCCGATCCGCAGGTGCGCCATCTCGGTATCGCACGCGCGATCGAGAACGCCGCACATGGACGCCAGGTGCTGGTCGGCCAGGCGGTGAATCTCAGCCGCACCCCGTGGGAGGTGCGGACGCCGACGCCCGAGAAGGGCGAGCATACCGACGCGGTGTTGGGCACGCTTGGATACGACGCCGCGGCAATCGCCGGATTGCGCGCGCGCGGCGCGATCTGAAAGCAGGACGATGGAGCCCAAACCGCGAGCCTCGATGCGCTCCCTCTTGCCCGCGCCGACGGCGTTGGTTAGCCTGCACCCCGTCTTGAGAATTCATCGCTTCACAATTGCGGCAGGCGTGATGGCGCTGGTTATCGCAGCGGTCTCGGCGGCGGTTTCGCCTGCGGACAGCATTGCCGACGACGCGAGCGCAAAGATCAATATCAACGTCGCGTGCCATTGCTCTGACCCCGTCGGAGAGAAGTTCTGCGCGGACTTCAAGGACAAGATCAAAAAGTCGGTCGGCTATCAGCTGGCCGACGGCAGCGGCGGCTACGGAATGGGCGTTCATCTTTCATGCGTTGATATGTGGAAGGGTATCGACAGCAAGCTCGCCGGCCGCATGTCCGCGGTGGCGCTGACCTTCACGATCTATTCCGACAAGCTGCCGGGCGAAGTGTTCGAGGACGCCTCCGTGTTCAGGGTCGGCAAGGACAAGGTGCCCGAAATGTCCGACCAGGTTGTCGCCGCCCTGGGGCAGCTCGCGAGCGCAAACTCGGCCTTCTTCGAGAGCATGCGTGCGGGCGCGCAGGGATCGGCGCCCGATTCCACTCCTTCGCCCTAAGCGGCGCGCGCTCCCGAGTCAGGCAGGAGTATACCGCCGATGGCAATCACGGTATGTCCGGTGACGGAGAGTTTCGCCGCCGAGATCGGCGACATCGATTTGTCGCGACCGCTCGATTCCGCCGACCTCGCGGCGATCAAGCAGGCGTTCTGGGATTACGCGGTGCTGATATTTCCGGACCAGGAACTCACCGATGAGCAGCATCTGGATTTCTCCCGCCATTTCGGACCGCTGGAGACCACTATCGCGGCCTTGAACCCGGGCGCGAGACTGCGCGTCTCGGACAAGCTCGCCGACGTTTCGAACCTCAACTCGCAGAGCGCAATCTGGGGCGAGAAAAGCCGGACGCGCATGCTGCAGCTGGCCAATCGTCTGTGGCATACCGACAGCTCGTTCAAGTATCTGCCGGCGCGCGCCTCGCTCCTCTATGCGCGCACGATTCCGCCCGTCGGTGGGCGCACCGAGTTCGCCGACCTGCGCGCCGCTTACGACGCGCTCGACGACGGCCTTAAGCGCCGGCTCGAAGGCTTGGTCGCCGAACACGCGCTTGCCTTTTCGCGCGCGCGCATCGGTTTCACCGCCTTCACCGAGGCCGAGCGCAACAACCTGCCGCCGGTGCCCCAGGTGATGTCGCGGACGATTCCGGAAAACGGCAGAAAGACGCTTTATGTCGCGTCACACATCGGCCATATCGCCGGGATGCCCGACGTTGAGGCGCGCGCGCTGGTCGATCGGCTGATCGCGCACGCCACCCAGCGCCAGTTCGTATACAGCCATCGATGGCGCGTGCACGACCTCGTGATGTGGGACGATCGCTGCACGATGCATCGCGGCACCGACTTCGACGATCTGCGCTGGCCGCGCGACGTCCGCCGCGCCACCGTCAACGACGTCGCCAACACCTGCGAGCAAGAGGGCATCGCGGTCGCGCCCCCTGCACCGGGCGCGGCGGCAAACGCCGAAGACTACTAACCTTCGAAGACTACTAACCCTGGAAGACTTGTAAAACCTGATAGACAGCGCGGCGAGCGCGCGCTGCGCCCGGCGCTAATTCCTTTTCTCAGGCGCGAAAAAAGCGATCGTGCGCGCCTCGATACTCTCGCGCGGCGCGGCGTCGGGGGGAGAGGTCGGATCGTCGAAGGCGGTATGCGCGGTCCAGCGCGCACGCCCGTCGGCGGCGGAATCGTAACATTTCAGCAGCAGCGCTTCATCGCGCAGCATCCGCGGAAAATAGAACCATCGATGCTCCGGATTGAAGGAGACCGAGTAAACCTCGCCCGTGCGATCGCGGTACTTGAGATCGGTCGGAACGAAGTCGGCAAGGCGCATGCTCTGCGCGTCGCATACCGCAAGCGGCGCTTCTTCAACGGGGCCGCGAATCGGCCGCCATACGTTGATGAACGTGAAGCGGTTCTTGAGCAGCGTCTCGGCCTCGGCGCCCAGCAGATCGCGCACGCGTTGCGGTCCGGATTTAAGCGTGTAGTCGTTGTGTGCGAAGCGAACCGGCTCGCGCGCGCCGTTGCGCCCCTCTTTCGCCATCGGCCCGCAGCGCACGTTGTGATCGAAAACCACCACCCGCACCGCTCCCGTCGCCTGCTTCACCAGGCGCTCAACTTCGGGATAGTAGATAGCGCGGACCTCGGCCTCGTCGTAGAAGTTGGTGACCGCGGTCGGGTGATGAACCAGCGCGAAGCCCTGGCCGTCCAGGGTCAGCCGCTCGTCAACGGCGCGGCCGTTCAGAATCGTCATCGTGTGCTTGATGTTGTGGTAGGTCCGCTGCGGCGCGCCGTCTTCGGTCTTGTACATGTAGGTGACCGGCTTTTCGGCGCTCTCGGCGAGGTAGTTCAGCGCGGCCTCGACACTGCCAACAACCTCGCCGCTATGGGTGCTTTCATTCATTGTCCGGGTCCTGCCTTCTGCGTCCGTGCCGACGGACTGCTATGACTTCTCAGATGCTGGAGCAATTTCCGTGCTTGTGAGAATAGTCAAGAAAAACGGGAATTTCTAATGGCGGCGTTTCCCGAAATGCGAGAAAAAGGCACCTGCGCGGAAATATTCGCAAAACGCCGAATCAGCCCGGTTGGATTCGCTCAAGCGCGGCCCGTAATCGCGCGACGGTTCGCGCCTTGCCGAGCACCGCTATAACCTCGTAAATTCCCGGACTGACCGTACCGCCGGTCAGCGCGACGCGCACGGGCTGCGCGAGCTGGCCAAGCTTCATCTCGAACCGCCCGAGCACCCGCTCGAACGCCGCCTGCACCGCCGCCTCGTCGAAGTCGCCGGAGATCGATTCGATTTCGTGCGCGAGCGCTTCCAGCGGCCGCGCGGTCTCGGGCTTGAGGAATTTGGCGGCGGCCTTGGGATCGATTTCAATCGCGCCGCGCAGATAGAACTTCGCGAATTCGACCAGCTCGACCAGCGTCTTGGCCCGCTCGCGAAGCGTCGCGATCATCTTTTCGAGCCAGGCCTGGTCGCCGGGAATATCCGCATAGCCGGCGCGTTTGATGAATGGGATGACCTCGCGCGCTAGCTGGGGCAACGGCCGCTCCTTCATGTAGTGAAAGTTCAACCACAGAAGTTTCTCGGCGTTAAATATGCCGGCCGATTTGCCGCAGGCCTCGAAGCCGAAATAATCAACCAGCTCCTTTTTGGAAAAGACCTCCTGGTCGCCGTGCGACCATCCGAGCCGTGCCAGGTAGTTCAACAAGGCTTCGGGAAAGTAGCCGGCGTCGCGATAGGCAAAGACCGACGTCGCGCCGTGGCGCTTGGAGAGCTTCTGCCCGTCGGGCCCCATCACCATCGGCAGATGCGCGTATTCGGGCGGCTTGAGCCCGAGGGCGTAGAAAATCTGCATCTGGCGCGGCGTGTTGGGAAGATGGTCGTCGCCGCGGACGACGTGGGTGATGCCGAAGTCGGCGTCGTCGAGCACGGTGGCGAAATTGTAGGTCGGCACGCCGTCGGAGCGGAAGATGATCAGGTCGTCGAGTTCCGCGTTATCGAACACGGCGCGGCCCTTGACGTGGTCTTCGACCACGGTCTGGCCGGTGCGCGGCGACCGGAAGCGAATCGTGTAGTTGCGGCCGGCGCGCTTGTCGGGAAGCTCGAGGTCCGGCGAGAACGGCAGGTCGCGGCACTTGCCGTCGTAGCCGGGCTTGCGATGCTCGCGTTCGGCCTGCTTGCGTTTCGCCTCCAGTTCCTCGGCGGTGCAATGGCAGGGATAGGCCTTTTTCTCGCGCAGCAACTGAAGCGCGCCCTCGCGATAGCGGTCGAAGCGGCTTGACTGGAAATAGCTGCGATCGGGCGGTCCCTTATCCCACTCCATCCCGAGCCATCGCAGGCTTTCAAGAATCTCGGCGAGCGACTCCTCGGTCGAGCGCTCCTGGTCGGTGTCGTCGATGCGGAGGATGAACTCGCCGCCGCTGTGGCGCGCATACAGGTAGGCGAACAATCCCGAGCGCACGTTGCCGATATGCAGCGCGCCGGTCGGGCTCGGCGCGTAGCGGGTACGTACGGTCACGCGTGTGCTACTCCCATTCGATGGTCGCGGGCGGCTTGGAGGTGATGTCATAGACGACGCGGTTGACGCCGCGCGCCTCGTTGGTGATGCGGTTGGAGAGATGCGCGAGCACCCCCGGATCGATCCGCGCCCAGTCCGCGGTCATCCCGTCTGACGACTCGACCGCGCGAATCGCGATCACGCTCTCGTAGCTGCGCCCGTCGCCCATCACGCCCACGGTCTTGAGCGGCAGCAACACCGCAAACGCCTGCCAGAGCCGCGCGCCTAACCCGGCCGCCGCGATCTCCTCCATCACGATCAGGTCGGCGCGGCGCAGCAGCTCCACGCGCTCGCGCGTCACCTCGCCCACGATCCGCACCGCCAGGCCCGGGCCCGGGAACGGCTCGCGATCGACGACGTCGGCACCAAGGCCCAGTTCGCGGCCGACCGCGCGCGCTTCGTCCTTGAACAGCTCGCGCAGCGGCTCGACCAGCTCCAGGCGCATCCGCTCCGGCAATCCGCCGACGTTGTGATGCGACTTGATCACGGCCGAGGGGCCCTTGAACGAGACTGACTCGATCACGTCCGGATAGAGCGTTCCCTGGCCGAGGAATTTCGCGCCGCCAAGCCGCTCGGCCTCCTTTTCGAAAACTTCGATAAAGGTGTGGCCGATGATGCGCCGCTTCTGCTCGGGGTCGAGCACGCCGGCGAGGCGCTTGAAAAAAAGCTCGGAGGCATCCACCACGCTGAGCGAGATTCCCAGTTGCCCGGCGAACACCGTCTCCATCCGCTCGCGCTCGCCCGCGCGCAGGAGGCCGGTGTCCACGAAGACGCACTTGAGGCGGTCGCCGATCGCGCGATGGATGAGCACGGCGGCGACCGACGAATCGACCCCGCCCGAGAGCCCCATCAGCACGCGACCGTCGCCGCCGACGCGGGCGCGAATCTCGCCGAGCTTGGTCTCGACGAAAGCGGCCGGCGTCCAATCGCCCGCCTCGCCGCAAATCCGGTGCACGAAGTTACCGAGCACCCGGATCCCGCACGGCGTGTGGGCGACCTCGGGATGGAACTGGATGCCGCGGAGCAGACCGTCGTGCGAGCGCACCGCCGCATACGGCGAATTGCCGCTGTGCGCGATCGCTTCGAGCGCGGACGGAATTTCTTCGACGCGGTCGCCGTGGCTCATCCATACCGGGAATTCGCGGTCGGCGAGCCCCTCGAACAATTCATCGCGACGGTCGATTATGAGCTCGGCCGGACCGTACTCGCGCTTGCCGGCGCCCGCGCTATGCGCGCCCAGATGCTGCGCGATCACGTAGAGCCCGTAGCAAATTCCCAGCACCGGGCATCCGATGCGCAACACCTCGGGCGCGATATCCGGCGCGTCGGCCTCGTAGAGGCTCGCCGGGCCGCCGGAGAGGATGATTCCGCGCGGATGCATCGCGCGAATCTTTTCGATCGCAAGATTGTAGGGATGAATCTCGCAATAGACCTTGGCCTCGCGCACGCGGCGAGCGATTAGCTGCGTGTACTGGCTGCCGAAATCCAGGATCAGGATCACTAAAGCCGACCTTGCGTATAGCTACTATATCCGACCCGTTTGACGCGGCGAAATGCGGCCGGCGCGCACCTTTCCACAACGCCGGCGCCGCTTCGCTCGGCGCGGGCCGCCACCCCGCTCGTCCGCACGCTCATCGCTTCGCCCTGGGCCCCTTGGCGGATGTCTTGGCGGATGTTTT
>Ga0335069_10003057_pt1 | contig 25481 bp, 19 predicted proteins | sample Lox_Sample_11_FD_206714 | JGI IMG/M metagenome (GOLD analysis project Ga0335069, IMG submission 206714) | Soil microbial communities from Loxahatchee National Wildlife Refuge, Florida, United States - Lox_Sample_1.1 | ecosystem: Environmental > Terrestrial > Soil > Wetlands | place: USA... | reverse complement strand
TGAAGCGAGTCGATAGAGTTCAGATCGCAGTAACCGATCGCAACGAGGCCGAGCGCGCGGTTGCGGAGGTGTTCGGCGGCGAGCTGATTCGCCGCGACGAGATCGCCCGTCTCCACGCGCGTCGGTCAACGATGCAGGCAGGCGCGAGCCATATCGACTTGCTGACGCCCGACGGCGCCGGGCCGATCGCGGATTTTATCGGCACGCACGGAGGCGGTCTTTACGGCGTCGGATTCTCGGTCGCGGACGTTGACGCTGCAGCGCGCCATTTCGAGAGCAAACAGGTCGGATTCACGCGCGAGGGGGCTGAGTTATATCTCGATCCGAACGTGACGTTCGGTCTGAATGCGGTGATCTGCGCGTTCAAGGAGCGCAAGCCGGTCGGCGCGATTCGATGGATTTACGAGACCACCAACGTCGTCGCGAGCTGGCAGGCGGCGAGTCGACGCTATGCGGACATCTTCGCGCTCGACGCTTCGAAATTCTGTCCCATCAGCAGTCCCGAATTCGGATATACCGGGACGCTCACGATGTTCGATTCGCCGGCGCGTCTGGATCGGATCGAAATTTCACAGACGACCGCCGATACGAAGGCGATGGGTCGCTTTCATATGCGCCGCGGCGATTCGCTCTACATGTTTTTCGTCGAGACGGATGACGTATCGGCGCTGTGCGAGCGGCTCGACGAGCGCGGCGGAAAATACGCGTCGTGGCGTCGCGACGAGGCCGGCCTCGCTGAGGCGTTCATCCATCCCTCCGCCTTTCTGGGAGTGCTCGTCGGGGTGAGCCGCACCGAACATGCATGGTTGTGGTCGGGAGATCCGGAGCGATCGCGCCGCGCCGCCAAGGAACGCGCCGCGCGGTAGGTCTCGAAGCGCCAGCCGCGAAGTCAGATTGCGGCGGAGCCGTGCTCCTTGGTGCGAATCCGGATCACGTCATCGATGGTCGTAACGAAGATCTTGCCGTCCCCGATGCGACCGGTTTTGGCCTTGCGGACGATCGCGTCGATCACTTGATCGATCTGGTCGTCCTGCACCACGACTTCGATTTTGAGCTTGGGCAAGAAATCGACGACGTACTCGCCGCCGCGATATAGTTCAGTATGTCCCTTCTGGCGGCCGAAACCCCGGACTTCATACACGGTCAGCCCGTTTATACCGGCGCGCTCCAATTCCATCCTGACGGCGTCAATCGTGAACGGCTTGATAACAGCTTCGACTTTTTTCATTTCCCGTGGCGCCGCCGCTCAAACGCAGCGGTAGCGTCATGGGTTGAAAGCAAGCCGTAAGCCATCGTTGATACCCGCGCAAATGCATACTTACGTATCTGTACTCGGGCGGGCTGCCGTCCGCGCTGGCAGCGATGCCGGTTTTCTGGGCACACGAAGGCGCGCGGTGGAATTGCCCAAGCCCAGTCTACTCTTCGCTATCCGAGCCGTTGCTGCCGCCGTTATCGTCGTCCTCTTCGCGTTCGGCGAGCGGCACTACCGATCGCACTCTCTCGCCTTCCTCCACCTTGACGAGATGGACTCCCTGCGCGTTGCGTCCCGTGATACGCACGCCCTTGACGGCGAGCCGGATCACCTTGCCTTGATCGGTAATCAGCACGACCTGATCGTCCGCGCCGACCTGGCGAACGCCGACGACCTTGCCGGTCTTGTCGGTCACGTTCATCGTGATGACGCCCTTGCCGCCGCGATGCGTCAGGCGATACTCGGACGCCGGCGTGCGCTTGCCGAAGCCGAGTTCGGAAACCGTCAGCAGTGTCTCGTCGTCGCGAACGGTTGACATCGAGACTATCTCGTCGCTGACCAGCGTTGTCGTTTTGCCTTCCTTGACCGGATACGACTCCAGCTCCATCCCGACGACGCCTTGCGTATCGCGGCCCATCGCGCGCACTTCGGACTCGGGGAAGCGAATCGCCTGACCTTCGCGCGTCGAGAGCACGATCTGCTGATTGCCGTCCGTGATACGAACGTCGACCACGGAATCGCCCTCTTCGAGGCTGATCGCGATAATGCCGTTAGAGCGCACGTTGGCGAACTGCTCGAGGTCGGTTTTCTTTACGCGTCCGCGCCGGGTCGTGAAAAAAACGTTGCGCCCCTTGGTCTCGCGCGGCACCGGGATAAACGCCGACAGAGTTTCATCGTCCGCTAGGCTCAAAAGATTCGCGATCGAACGTCCGCGCGCGGCCCGCCCGCCTTCCGGCAGGTCGTAGGCCTTGAGCTGATAGACCTTGCCCTTGTTGGTGAAAAACAGCAGCCGATCGTGCGTCGAGACGCGCTCGAGGCGCTCGACGAAATCCTCTTCGCCTGTGCCTGCGCCAATTTTGCCGCGCCCTCCACGACGCTGTGTGCGATAGAGCGACAGCGGAGTGCGCTTGATATAGCCGCCGTGCGTGACGGTGACGAGGACATCCTCTTCGACGATCAGGTCTTCGATCGAGAACTCGCCCTCGGATTCCACGATTTGGGTGCGACGCGGATCGGCGAACTCCTTCTTGATATCCTCGATTTCGCCGCCAACCAGCTTCATCAGCTCGCGCTCGTCGCCGAGGATCTTCTTGAGCCGCGCGATCGTCTCAGTGGTTTCCTTGTGCTCGGCTTCGATCTTCTCGCGTTCCAGTCCGGTCAACCGGCGCAGAGTAAGATCGAGGATCGCCTGCGCCTGCGCCTGACTGAGTCCGAAACGCTGCATCAAGCCGGTCCGCGCGGTTTCCACGTCCTTGGAGGCGCGAATCAGCTTGATGACGGCGTCGAGGTTGCGCAGTGCGATCAAGAGTCCTTCGAGGATGTGCAGTCGCGCTTCGGCCTGACGCAGTTCGAATCGGGAGCGGCGGGTGATGACGATCCGGCGATGGTTGATGAACTCGAGGAGCATGTCGCGCAGGTTCATCTCGCGCGGGCGCCCCTCGTGAATCGCCAGCATGATGAGCCCGTAGCTCTCCTGCATCTGGGTATGCTTGTAGAGCTGGTTGAGCACGATTCGCGGCTCGGCGTCGCGCTTGAGCTCGACGACGATTCGCATCCCGTCGCGATCCGATTCGTCGCGCAGATCGCTGATTCCTTCGATTCGGCGATCGTTGACCAGCTCCGCGATCCGCTCGATCAACCGCGCCTTGTTCACCTGGTAGGGAATCTCGCGGACGATAATCGAGGAGCGCCCGCTGCGCTTGTCGGTTTCGATCGCAGCCAGCGCGCGCATCGTCAGGATTCCGCGTCCGGCCAGATAGGCGTCGCGAATCGCCTTGCGTCCGAGCAACTGTCCGCCGGTCGGAAAATCGGGTCCGGGGATGATATCGAGAATCTTGGCGAGCGAAAGGTCGGGATTTTCGATCAGCTTGAGCAGCGCATCGCAGACCTCGCCGAGATTGTGCGGCGGGATATTGGTCGCCATCCCGACCGCGATTCCGTCGGACCCATTGATCAGCAGGTTCGGGACCTGCGCGGGCAGAATCTCGGGCTCCTTGTCCGAGCCGTCGAAGTTGTCGACGAAATCGACGGTGTCCTTGTCGATATCGGCGAGCAGCCGCTCGGCGAGCCGCGTGAGGCGCGCTTCAGTGTAGCGATACGCAGCGGGCGGGTCGCCGTCGATCGAGCCGAAATTGCCCTGTCCGTCGATCAGCGGGTAGCGCATGCTGAACGGCTGCGCCATCCGGACCAGAGCGTCGTAAACGGCGGAGTCGCCGTGCGGATGGAACCGCTTGAGGACTTCGCCGACGACACCGGCGCATTTCGAATAGCGGCGATTGGAGAGCAATCCTTCGCGGAACATCGCGTAGAGGATTCGCCGATGGACGGGCTTCAGCCCGTCGCGCGCGACCGGAAGCGCACGTGCGATATTCACCGACATTGCGTAGTCCAGGTAGGACTGCCGCATGTCGTCTTCGATATTCAGGAGCGAAGGCTCGCCGCGAATCGGTTCGTTACCGTTGGTTTCTGGCATTACTTTGTCTCGATTTGAAAATGCTTTCGGGCGTTATTTGCGCCTTTTCCCTTTTCCGTCATTCCGAGCGCAGTCTGCGGAGCGAGGAATCCCGGATTTTTTCCGGATCGCTCCAAGAATCGCTCAGGTCCTCCAATCGCGGATTGAGCGACTCGATCAATTCAATCTTCTTCAACCGTCTCCAACTCTTGATCTGCTTCTCACGCGCGATAGCGGTGCGCGATCCGTCAGCCTCTTCCGCAAAAACGAGTCTGTTCACGTTATATCGCGAGCAGAAAGCGCCCGGTGGTTTGCTTTTGTGTTCGAGTATCCGGCGGGGCAGGTCGTTGGTCACGCCGACATACAGAGTGCGCGAAGGACTTGCCATTATGTACACGTAGAAAGTTCGCACGGACCGTCATCCGTGAACCGGGATTCCCCGCTCACCAGTCCTGCTTGCACTCACCAAAGGAAGTAAGTTCCGTCATTCCGAACGGAGTCCGCGCAGTGAGGAATCCCGGAAACCAGCGCGTCGGCGTTCACTAAATGCCCAATTGATTCGAGGCTTCCCGGAAGCCGGGATTCCTCTCTCCGGCAGCCTGCGCTCGGAATGACGGGGAGTTGGCAACCCTCACGGCGCGGCACTATGTATTCTTCTTCCAAAGAAACTCGTCAGAAAACTCTGCAAGAATCGTCGCTCGGTCTCAAATATCCAGATTCTTCACATCGAGGGCGTTTTCCTCGATAAACTTGCGGCGGGGTTCGACCTGATCGCCCATCAGCTTCGAGAACATCTCTTCCGCCTGTTCCATCGATCCGATCTGGATCTTGAGCAGCGAGCGCACCTCGGGATTCATCGTCGTGTCCCATAGCTGCGAGGGATTCATCTCGCCGAGACCCTTGTAGCGCTGGACCTCGATACCCTTCTGGCCGTGCTCGATAACCGCCTGCGCGAGCGCGACCAGCGTCTGGAAGGTTCGCTCCTCGTCGCCGGTCTTGAGCCTCAGCGGCTCCTTGATCGATTCGATATCCGGGATGAGCCGGCGAATCTCACGAAGCTCACCGCAGTGGAGCAGCGCAAGATCGATTACGGTCGGAGGATTCGCGCCATTTTGCGTATGAGAAAAGACCGCGCGCCAACGAGTCGCACCGTCCTCCTCAACCTTGAACACTAGGCTCGCATCGCCGACCTTCTTACGAATCGCCTCGGCCATCTCCTTGGCCGCTTTTTCTGACTCGAAGCTCTCGTCGCTGATTTTCTTGTCGGCAACGAGATCCGCCATCGCGGCGATAATCGGACGCTCTTTTGAACGCCTCTCAAGCTGCTCGAACATACGTTCGTAGTAAAGCGCTTTGCGCACGAGAGACTTCAGGGCGGCGCCTTTGAATTCGCGCGCATCCTTGCCCTTGCCCGATTCGAAAGTCGCGGCGTCTGCGCCGAGGTCGCTCAGATACTCTTCGAGCGCGGCTTCGTCCTTGACGTAACGCTCCTGCTTGCCCTTTTTGACGCGAAACAATGGAGGCTGCGCGACGTAGAGATAGCCGGACTCGACGATCTCGATAAACTGGCGGAAGAAGAACGTCAGCAGCAGGGTACGGATGTGCGAGCCGTCGACGTCGGCGTCGGTCATGATGATGATCTTGTGATAGCGGAGCTTCGATACGTCCTTGTCGGCTCCCACGTTCATCCCGAGCGCCATAATCAGCGTGCGCAGTTCGGCAGACGAGAGCACTTTGTCGATACGCGCGCGCTCGACGTTGAGGATTTTGCCGCGCAGGGGAAGGATAGCCTGCGTCTTTCGATCGCGACCTTCTTTCGCCGTTCCGCCTGCGGATTTTCCTTCGACGATAAACAGTTCGCTGTGAGCGGGGTCTCGTTCCTGGCAGTCTGCGAGTTTGCCGGGCAACGATCCCGAATCGAGCGCGCCCTTGCGGCGCACGAGTTCCTTGGCTTTGCGGGCGGCCTCGCGTGCGGTCGCAGCTTCGATCGCGCGAACGATAATCCGCTTCGCATCGCCGGGCTTGTGTTCGAAATATTCTCCCAGCTTTTCGTTGACGAGACCGGAAACGAGGCCTTCGACTTCGCCGTTGCCGAGCTTGGTTTTGGTCTGGCCTTCGAACTGCGGCTCCGCGATCTTGACGCTGACGACTGCCGTCAGGCCCTCGCGCGTATCGTCGCCCTCAAGGCGCATCTCCTTGTTCTTAAAGAGATTGTTCTTGGCCGCGTAGGTGTTGAGCGTGCGGGTGAGCGCCGAGCGCAGCCCCGACAGGTGCGTACCGCCTTCGATCGTGTGGATATTGTTCGCGTAGGTGAAAACCGTTTCGTGGACGGCGTCAGTCCACGCGAGCGCGACTTCGATATCGACGTTATCGCGCATCCCCTTGAAAAAAATCGTGTCGTGCAGGCGCTCGCTACCCTCGGTGAGAGACTCGACAAACTCCTTGATGCCGCCCTTGTAGAAAAAATCCTCGCTCTTGCCGGTGCGTTCATCCTTGATACGAATCGTCAAGCCTGCATTGAGATACGCCATCTCGCGCAGATACCGCGCGATCAGTTCGTACTTGAATTTCACCTCGGGAAAGATTTTTGGATCAGGAGAGAAGGTGGTTTTGGTCCCGGTCGCCTTCGTCGAGCCGCGCTCTTCGACCTTGGTTTTGGGCGTGCCGCGCTCGTAGCGCTGGAAATAGATTTTTCCGTTCTTGCGGACCTCGACTTCGAATTCCTCGCTCAGCGCGTTGACGACCGACGCACCGACGCCGTGAAGCCCGCCCGATACCTTGTATACGCCGCGATCGAACTTGCCGCCGGCGTGAAGGACAGTGTGCACAACTTCGAGCGCGGAACGTTTTTCCGTGGGATGCATGTCCACCGGAATTCCGCGTCCGTTGTCTTCAACCGCGATGCGATCGTCGGAGAGAATCGTTACGTCGATTTCATTGCAGAATCCGGCGAGCGCTTCGTCAACCGAATTGTCGACGATCTCGGTGACCAGGTGATGAAGTCCGCGCTCGCCCGTGTCGCCGATATACATGCCGGGGCGTTTGCGGACGGCTTCAAGGCCTTCAAGAACGCGGATCGATTCCGCGCCGTACGTATCGGTCGATTGCTTGTTTGCCATAGAGAAAAGGGTGAGAAACCGCCCCTCACAGACCAGCGTTCAGAGGTTTTCATTGTACAGTTGAGTTCGGAAATAGTAAAGCTGGTTGAGGAGGAATTTGAACGCCAATCAAACATTATTTTTCAGGCTTCGAAGAGACGGCAAAAAATGCTGTATTTATCGGGTGGATTTCCCGATTTCGAATCCACGCCGAGGCACCATTGAATTGGCGTCAAATCAGGCCATCAACAGAACGATGTTTGATGATGCGAAAGAACCGGAATGGAAAGTCAGTCGACCTGCTTCATGTAATCCAGCATCTCGCGAGGGCCGAGATAGCCGACTTCCTGCTTGCGAATGTGACCTGAAGAATCGATGAGCAATGTGGTCGGAACACCCTGGATTTTGAATCGCGCCATCAGCTCCTCGTTACGCTTGTCCTGCTTCGTCAGATCCGCGCGCATCCGGATGAATCGACCGCCCTCGCGCACCACCGCAGGATCGACGAACGTCGAGTGCTCCATCTCGCGGCATGGGATACACCAGTCGGCGCTGAAATCGACGAGCACCGGCTTGCGCTGGGCCGCAGCCGCTTCGAGAGCCGCCGTATCGAATGGCGTGAAATCGAGAGCCCGCACAGCGCCATGCGACGTCAGCATCACAACTATTGCGATCGCAGACGCCGCTCCCAGAACTGATCGAAGTATGAAAAACGGACGCCAGCTTCGTCCCGCCGCCGACAGGAATCCGAGGAAGATTCCGACTACGGCGGCATAGTAGGGAAGCAGTCGCGAGATCAGACGATTCGGTACGAGTGGCTCGATGAAATACAGCGCCAGTCCGACCAGGATGAATCCAAAGAGCTGCTCGACCCACGCCAACCATTCGCCCGAGCGCGGTAGCCGCCGGATGCTCCCGGCTGCGAGAGCAAGTGCGATATAGGGAAGCCCAAGTCCGATCGCCAGCGTGAAGAACAGGGCGAAGCCGAACAGTGCGCTGCCACTTCGCTCGACCATCAGGAGCAGCCCCAGCACGATCGGTCCGATGCATGGCGCAGCGATGATTCCCATCCCCAGCCCCATCAGGAACGAGCCCGCGTAGCCGGGACGGGCAGCACCGGCCCACTGTGCCATCCACATCGGTGGCTGGATAGTGAACACTCCGAAGCTCGACGCAGCCAGCGCGAGCATCAGCGTCGCGATCGCTGCAAGCACGTACGGATTCTGCATCGCGGCGCCGAACAGACCTCCCGAGAGCGCGATCGCAACACCCACCGATGAGAACATCAGTGCGATTCCCAAGACGAAAAAGCTCGCCAGAACGACGAGCCGTCGCGGTCCTCCGCCTTGATTGCCGAAATATGCGATCGTGACGCCGATCAGCGGATAGACGCAGGGCGTCAGGTTCAGGGCGAGTCCGCCCAGCAGCACAAACAGGAATCCGAGAAAGCTTCCATGGGCGTGAAACGCGCGCTCGATACTCGATTCGTGCGTGTCCGGCGCGGCTGACGTCGCCGCCGTCGCAACTTGTCCAGCACTGTCCGCGGATTCGGCAGTCGCGGTCAGATCTATCGTCGCAGTGACGGACGTGGGGCGCAGGCATTGGACGTTGTTGCACGCTTGGTACTTGATCGTGACCGTCGCCGGATGTGCTCCCGTCACATCGAAATCGGCGCTCGCTTTCAGCTCGGCGGCGAATTCAATCGCCCCCGAAAACACGGACAGCTTCTCGCCGCCGGAGAAATCGAGCACCGTTTCCTGCGACGGCGGATACTGAATCGCGCCGACCGCGGCTCCGGCAGGCGGAACAACTTCGAGTCGCGTGGGTATGTATTCGGGAGTCAGCGGATGGTCGGAATTGATATGCCATCCCTGCTGCACAATCGCGTTCACGAGCAAGGTGCTCGTCTTGCCGGGCTCCAGGGTGGCCTTAAGATGCGCTCCGACGAGCGTTACGACGTCGGGCTTTCCGGCCGCGATCGCCGGAGGCGTCGCAGTCGCAGCCACAAGCGCCGCGAACATAAGGCTAATTGCGATCGATAGTCTGCGTCCGGAGGCGCGCATGGTCGCAATCGATTTGCGTCGCCTATTCCCGATTGACGTGCGTGGTCGGACGGCCCTCGCTGGTCAGCGGCACGCTGCCTACTATCTCCAGACCGTAGCCGGGGAGATTCGCCAGGCGAGGAGGGGTGTCGGACAGCACGATCATCTTGCGCATCCCGAGGTCGCGGATAATCTGCGCACCGATACCGTAGTCGCGGAAATCCGCGTCGGGCTGGTTGATACGCGTAGTGGGGCGCTTCGGATGCCCGTTCTCGTCGCGGTCAAGCTCGGCAGCGATCGTGTTGGCCTCGCGTTTCACGTAGAGCAGGATACCCTCGCCCGCCGCGGCGATCTTCTCCAACGCGGCGCGCAGCAGCTTGCGCGTGTTGCGCTGCGAATAGCCGAAGACGTCACCGGGGAGATACTCGCGATGCGCGCGCACCAGGGCGGGGCGCTGCGGATCGATCTCGCCCATCACGAGCGCGATATGCTCGGTGTAGTCAACGAGCGTCCGATAGACGATCGCACGAAACTCGCCGAACGCAGTCGGTAGTCGGGCTTCGGCTACGCGCTGGACCATCGTTTCGTTGCGCAGTCGGTATTCGATTATATCGGCCACGGTCACGATCTTGAGTCCGTGCTTTCGCGCGAACTCGATCAAATCGTCGCGCCGCGCCATCGTGCCGTCGTCTTTCAGGATTTCACAGATGACGCCCGCCGGTTTAAGCCCCGCCAGTCGCGCGAGGTCAACCGCGCCCTCGGTTTGTCCGGTGCGCACCAGCACGCCGCCGTCGCGCGCGCGAAGCGGATAGACATAGCCGGGCGAGGTGAATTCCGCTCCGGTCGCATCTTCGCGCACGGCCTGCTGGATCGTCAGCGCGCGGTCGCGCGCCGATATTCCCGAACCCGGGCATCGACGCGCCGTGATCGAAGCGGTGAATGCGGTCCCAAGCGGCGCCTGATTGTCGCCCACCATCATTCCGAGGCCGAGCCGATCGATTCTCTCGCTCGACATCGGCAAACAGATAAGACCGCGGGCGAACTTGGACATGAAATTGACGGCGTCAGCGGTGACTTTTTCCGCCGCCATCGAGAGATCGCCTTCGTTCTCGCGGTCTTCGTCATCCATCAGGATGATCATGTGACCGCGTCGGGTTTCTTCGAGCGCTTCCTCGATCGAAATGAAGGGCGCTTTGGCCTGCTTGCGCGGCGGGATCTCTCCGAACATTGCGAATTCGAACCTCTTTGGAACTGCGCCGGCGACGCGGTTGGGCGTTCGCTGCAACGTATGATTTTACACCGTGAAGAAGAGTTCCGCGAACCCTACTTTTCTTCGATAGTTCGTGTTTTCCGGGTCTATCCAGCCTTCGCGGTGCAGCCAGCGACGATTGGATAGCCGGCCGTTTCGGGGCGGATCGGCTGCCATAGCATCCGGTCCAATCGAAGCTCCCCTGGGTCGCGAAATTCCGTCAGCCCGATCGTCATCGCCCGATGGCCGGCGCCCGGCTGCGCCCGATAGGTCCCGAAAATCCAGTCCCACCACGGAAGATTGAATCCGAAATTGGAATTGGTTTCGTCGCGCTCGATCGAGTGATGCACGCGATGCATATCCGGCGTTACGACGAACCGCCGAAGCCAACGATCCACATGCTCCGGAATCGCGACGTTGCCGTGATTGAACATCGAGGTCGCATTCAGAATCACTTCAAATGCAACCACTCCGGCAACGGATGCGCCAAGTGCGGCGACGGCGGCGATTTTTATCAGTGTCGAGATAAGTATCTCCAGCGGATGAAAACGCGCGCCGGTGGTGAAATCGAAATCGAGGTCCGCGTGATGCATCCTATGAAGCCGCCACAGAAGCGGGACCGCGTGAAACATCACGTGTTGGAGGTAGACGATCATGTCGAGCGCAACTACCGTGAGCACGAACGCGCTTGCGCCGCTGAAACCCATCGAGTGCAGGAGGCCCCATCGCTTTTGCAATGCGAGTTCGGCAAGTCCCAGAGGTGTGACGCTCAGAATGCAAAACATGAGAATCGGATTGAGCGCGGTGACTCCCAGATTGCCGGGCCAACGCACGACGCGCGGCAGCGAGAGCGTCCGGCGCGGCGCGGCTTTTTCCCACGCCGCCATCGCCGCGAACATCACCGCGAACGCGCCCAGCCGAATCGCTCTCTCCCAAAGCACGGTTCATCATAGCAGCATCGCGAAGTAACGAACCGCACGCGCGCTCAGCGGTCGCGCAATGCTATAGATTCGGTCGTGAGCCACGTGATTCGCAAAGCCGTGCTGCTTGCCGCAGGTCGGGGCGCCCGACTGGGAGCGTTGACCACGACGACGCCCAAGCCGCTGCTTGACGTTGCGGGCAGGCCGATCATCGAGCACATCGTTGGCGCGCTCGACGCGGCCGCCGTCGCTGAGATCGCGATCGTTACCGGATATCTCGGAGAGCAAATCGCCGAATGGGCACGCTCATTCGTCGCGAGAAATAAACGCTCGCGCATTCAAACCGTAACGCAGCGCGAGCTCAACGGGACTGCGGGCGCACTCACCGCCGCGCGGGATTTCGTCGCCGGCGAGACGGCTTTCATCTTCGGATGGGGCGATATCCTGATGTCTTGCGAGAACTACCCGCGATTCGTCGAATCTGCGCGTGCAAGCGATGCCGATCTGATTCTGACGGTCAATCGGGTCGACGATCCCTGGCGCGGCGCAGCGGTCTACGTCGACGCGAATTGGCGCGTGCAGCGCGTCATGGAAAAACCTCCGCGCGGAACTTCGACGACGAATTGGAACGACGCCGGGCTCTTCGCGGCGACCGCACTGATCTGGAAATACGTCGACGCCTTGCGACCGTCCGCACGCGGCGAGTTGGAATTGCCGCAAGCGATAGCCGCGATGGTCGAAGACGGACGCGACGTGCGCGCGGTCGACGTGCGCGGCTTCTGGAGCGACGTTGGAACGCCGGAAGACCTTCAGATCGCGCGCAGGAACTTCGCATGAGCACCATCGAGGAATGGGGCGATTCCGAGTTGGAACGCGCGCGTGCGATGCGCGATGCTCTTGGCGCTGCATCGTCGCGTAGTCGCGTCGTCGCGGTCCGCGCACCCGGACGCGTAAATCTGATCGGCGAGCATACAGATTACAGCGGACTTCCGGTGCTGCCGATCGCGATCGATCGCTCCACCATCATCATCGCCGCGCCACGCAACGATTCAGGCCTGTTTTTGTCGAACGCTGACAGCGCCTACGCGCCGCGCGAATTCACCCTGGAAACGAAAATCCCCCCGTATCCGGCTGGCGACTGGGCCAACTACGTCAAGGCTGCTGTGCAGGGCGTCATCGATCATTTCGGACGCCGCGGCGTCGATGTGCATCGGATGCGCGGCGTAACGATGCGGCTGGACAGTGCGGTTCCTGCCGCCGCGGGTCTCTCGTCGTCGGCTGCTCTCACGGTCGCCGCGACGCTCGCGTTCATGGCCGTCAACGACCTTGAGCTTGCGCCGCTGGAGACGGCATCGATGGTCGCACGCAGCGAGTGGTACGTGGGCACGATGGCGGGCGGAATGGATCAGGCGGCGTCGATTCTCGGCGCGCGCGATCATGCGTTATTCATCGAATTCAATCCGCTGCGCCTGCGCCGCGTCGCGATGCCGCCCGAAGCTGCGCTGATCGTCGCCGACAGTCTTGAGGTTGCTGACAAATCGGGCCGTGTGCGCGAGGAATACAATCGACGCGTCGTGGAGTGCGGCATCGCGGCACGAATTCTGAGTCGCGCGCTGAATATCGATGGGGCAAACATTCTCGGCGACATCGTCACACGCGTCCCGGATTGGCGCGCGGACGAACTTGTCGACGTTCTTCGCGATTCGGCTCCGGAGCGACTGTCGGGCGGAATCACGCAGGCCGCTCGCATTTTGGAGATTCCCGAAGCGCGGCTGCGAAGTCAGCTTCTTGGCGATGCCAAGTCAAATCCGATCCGAATCGACGAGCGGCGACCCCTCGAAATCCTGCGCCGCGCACGTCACGTGCTGACGGAAACCGAACGCGTCGTAGAAGCCGCGCAAGCGCTTTCCGCGGGTGATCTCGCACTGATGGGCGAGTTGATGAACGCGTCGCATCGGAGTCTGCGCGACGATTTCGACGCGAGCACGGCGCGTCTGGACGCAATGGTCGAATGCGCGTGCAGGGGAGACGCGCTTGGCGCTCGCCTGACGGGCGCGGGATTCGGCGGGTGCATGATCGCGCTCGCGCGCGATGCAGAGGGGCCGAAAGTGATCGAGGCGCTTAAGCGCGGCTATTACGCGAAGATCGACAATTCCGAGAGCGCGCTGTGCGCAATTATGCGCGCCGGCGCCGGCGCGGGCGCTATCGAACTTCCGTCTTGACGCGCGCTCGTATCAACCGCGATTCATGCGGTTGCAGCAAGACGCTCAGGGGCGCGTCGCTTTCCGAACCGTCAGCTCCGATGGTTGTCGCGCTGCCGCACGCGAGAAGTTTCGCAAGGTCTGCATCGCGTGGCGAATCGGCAGTATTCAGAATCAGATGGAGCGCGCCGTCCCGCATCGATTTTGACAGGATTTTGATTTCTGAGCGCCGCATCAGATCGGCGTCGAGCGCCGGCTCATCCGCTGAATCCGCATCGACCTCAGCGCCGATTTTTCCGAAAACCTGAAACGTTTGCGCGGCTTCGGCATCGAGCAGACTCATATCATCCGAGATAAGAAGCATCCCGCCTGATGCTGCGATTGTCGCGGCGAGGGACATTCGCTCTCCGCTCGTAAGTTTGGTGTGCTTCGCACGCAGCATCAGGCAGTCAGGGTCGTTCAGCCAGAGGCGGCGATGCATGAAGCTTCGCGCGATGATCGCGTCGATAGCCTGCGCAGTGCCGGGCGCTCCCGCGTGCGCCGCGTGCGATCCCCAATACGGCGCTACGTCGGGACCAATCCGCATCCCGTCGACGATCCCGACTGCCGGTGCGAGCGGGCACCCGCATCCGAGGATGAACACGCGATCTCCCGCGGCGTCGCGGATCGTGTCAAGTCCGTGGCGCAGTGCTTCGGCTCGCGTCATCCGCGAGTCGTATCGCGCGCCTTCAGCAGCACCCGCATACAGGAAATCCAGCTTGAGATAGTCGTAGCCGAGGTCGTGAACGATCCTCGAGAAGAGACGGCGAAGATGCTCGGTGAACCCGGGATGGCTCGGATCGAGCGCATACGCAAACGCGTCCGAATCAGTCGTCCAGTTGGTGTTGTATGCGGCGCGCAGCGGGCCGTTCTCATAGCGGATGAACCAGTCAGGGTGCTCCCGCATAATCCGGGAATCGCGCGCTGCCAGAAACGGCGCGGTCCAAAGCCCCGCCTTGAAGCCGGCGTCGCAAATCTGAGTCGCGATTGCCTTGAGCCCGCTCGGGAACTTCGCGTTGGTCGTATCCCAATCGCCGAGCGCCGATTGGAAGCCGTCGTCGAGCTGAACAACCCCGACTGGAAAATCGCCGCGCATCTCTTTGAGCGAGCGAAGATTCGCGAGCAGCGCGTCTTCAGTGATTTCGTGAAAATAGTGATACCAGGAGCACCATCCGCGCTGATACGACGCGCGCGTGCGAGCGTTCATCCCGCGCCCGAGCGTGGATGCCCATCGCGCGGCCAGCGTTGCCGCGCTTTGATTCGAGCTAATCATCATCAGCGGCTCGACTTCCCGTTCCTCGCCCGGATTCAGCGCCGCGCCGTCAAACAACGCACGCGCGATCACTCGCGACGGCGACTCGACGCACAGCGTCGTCAATTGATGCGCGGCGCCGACGAATCCCGCGAGCACGCGATCGGTCGCGCCCTCGCTCTCGATGATCGTAAAGATCTCCGAGCTGGATTGTTCGTCGATGCCCGGCGGTCGGACCAGTTCGCTGCGATGATTAAGCCGCACCAGAAAATGCGCTTCGTCGCCCGAGTTCGATCGAGAGCCCGCATCTGCAGGGCCGGAGGCGCTCCACGATTGGTAGCCGTGCTTGAAGAATCGCGCAGGAGCGTTTGGCCGAAGTCCGGTCGCGATTTCAATACGCGCATCGACGAGCTTTATCGGTTCGCTCGAACGATTTGCGACCGACGAACGCACGATCGTTGCGCCTTGCTCAGTCTCGATTCGGAAATTCGCGACGATGCCGCCCTGCTCGACGCGGGTTGCATCCGATCGAGTCGAGACAGTGTGAAGTCCGTGAGAATCGCGAAACGAAATTCGAAGCGCATCAGGATTCATGGAAGTCGAAGCTAGGCCATCGAGCGCGCGTCGGCAACGCAGCTGCGCCGACGAAAAACATCGTGCGGCATAGACGCTCGATTACACAATCAGGCTCTGGCAAACTGCTTTTATCCGTCCGGAGTAAAACCGATCGATACCGTGCCCGAAATCGAAGCCGCAGAGGCTGACGATCAGGGCGCTGACGTTGCGGCCGAGAGCGTGTGGTCGGGCAGGCTGGCAGCGTTTCGCGCTCTGCGTCATCGCAACTTCCGCCTGTTTTTTGCCGGTCAGCTTGTTTCGCTCGTCGGCACGTGGATGCAGTCGGTCGCGCAGGCGTGGCTGGTTCTCAAGCTGACCAACTCGCCGCTGGCGCTCGGCATCGTCGCGTTCGCCGGGTACATGCCGATTGTTTTCACTTCGCTTTTCGCCGGCGCGATCGTAGACCACGTTGATCGGCGCAGGCTGATCCTCGTCGCGCAGACCCTGCTGATGCTCAGCGCGTTAGTGCTCGCCGCGTTGACGTGGACGGGCGTCGTTCAGGTCCATCACGTCATCTTCCTGGCAGCCTTCAACGGATTCGTCAGTTCGTTCGATATGCCGGGACGCCAGGCGTTTGTCGTCGAGATGGTCGGCAAGGAGGATTTGCCGAATGCGATCGCGATGAATTCGATGATCTTCAACGGCGCGAGGATGATCGGCCCCGCCATCGCCGGAATCCTGATCGCAGTCGTAGGGGTTGCGACGTGCTTTCTGCTCAATGGCGTAAGTTATCTTGCCGTCATCTGGGGACTCCTCGAAATGGATATCCCGCGGCGCACTGCCGGCGCTCCGTCCTCGGCGATGTTGCGGCGTGTGCGCGAGGGCCTGAGTTACGTCTGGCGGCATCGACCGTCGTACTACCTGCTGCTCATCGTGGCGATAAACAGCGGCTTCGGGATGCAATACACGGTGCTGATCCCGATGTTCGCACGCGATGTGCTTCATAGCGGGGCGCGCGGCTACGGTTTCCTGATGGCCGCACAGGGACTCGGCGCTGTCGCAGGCGCGATCGCGATGAACTCGCGCGCGGCGACTCCGCGAGCGCTCAGGCAAAACCTGGTGCTCGGCGTGTTTTGCTGCGCTGCGTCGATTCTCGCGTTCGGAGCCTCGCCGTGGATGGCGCTGTCTCTCATCGCGCAGATGTTTATCGGCGTCGGGTTGATGCATCACATGGTGACGACGAACACGATGCTGCAACTGTTCGTATCCGACGAATTGCGCGGTCGCGTGATGAGTATCTATACGCTTTCGTTCATCGGGACCGCGCCGCTCGGCAGTCTCGAAGTCGGATGGGTCGGGGAGCACCTCGGACCGCGTATCGCCGTGGTCTCTTGCGCGATGTTCTCGCTGGTCTGCGGCCTGTTCCTAATAACCAAACTTCGCTTGTTCGCCGAAGCGCAGGAGGAACACGCAGCCGGCATCACCTGATATGGATGTGCGCGGGTCTCTTGCGCGGATGCTCAACGGTTCCCGATAATCGTCCGCGATGACCGGCAAATCCCCTCGCATCAAGCCAAAGTCCGGCAAATCCAAACAGGATCGCACCGCGCTATTGCGCTCGCTGCCCGCGATCGACGAATGCGTTCGCGTCGCGCGCCTTACCGGTAGCTTTCAGGGACTTTCGCATGCCTATCTGAAATCGATTCTCGAGCGCAGCGTCGCGAAACAACGCGAGGCAATCCTCGCGGGCGCGGCCGATATACCGGCGCAGCGCGAGGCCATGGTCGCGGCAGTGATCGACGAAGCGCAGCACTATCTTAAGAGTGACCTGCCGCCGCTGAGGCAGGTGGTTAACGCGACCGGAGTCGTGCTTCATACGAATCTGGGTCGCGCGATTCTCGCCGAATCCGCGATCGAAGCGATCGAGCGGGCGGCGCGTTCACCGGTCAACCTCGAGTACGACCTCGAAACAGGAGGACGCGGCGATCGCGATAATCTCGTCGAGCGCGATCTTTGCCGGCTGACCGGCGCTGAAGCGGCGACCGTGGTCAACAACAATGCCGCCGCGGTCCTGCTCGTTCTCAACACACTGGCGCTGGGCAAGGAAGCGATCGTGTCGCGCGGCGAGTTGATCGAAATTGGCGGATCGTTTCGCATCCCCGACGTGATGGAACGCAGCGGCGCGCGGCTGCGTGAAGTCGGAACCACCAATCGCACTCATATCCGCGATTACGAAGAGGCGATCGGTCTCGAAACCGCGCTCCTGATGAAAGTGCATCCGTCAAACTATCGCCTCATCGGTTTCACCGCGGAGGTATCGTTGTCGGCGCTGGTCGACCTGGGACGTTCGCGCAAAATCCCGGTGGTCGAGGATTTGGGCTCAGGCGCGCTCGTCGATCTGAGCCCATATGGGCTGCCGCGCGAACCTCTTGTCGCCGACAGGGTATCCGCGGGCGTCGACCTGGTAGCGTTCTCCGGCGACAAGCTCCTCGGAGGCCCGCAGGCCGGTATTGTCGTGGGACGGCGCGATCTCGTAGAGCGCCTCAAGCGAAATCCCCTGAAACGGGCGCTGAGATGCGACAAGCTTACGCTCGCAGCGCTTTCTGCAACATTGAGGCTTTATGTCCGCTCAGCCGACCTGGCGGCAGAGCTGCCCACATTGCGGATGCTCACGCGCCCTCGCGCTGATATCGAGGCGATAGCCCATCGGGCGCGCGATATCGTGGCGCAGCGGCTGGGGACAGGGTTCGCCGTCGACATCGTCGATTCGCCGTCGCAGGTCGGCTCGGGCGCGCAACCGACCGAGGAAATACCGAGTGTCGCGCTACGGATTACGCATCGCACGATATCGCCCGAACAAGTCGCGCGGATGTTTCGTCAGGCGTCTGTCCCGGTTCTCGGACGCATCAGCGACGATGCCTTCCATCTCGATCTGAGAACGATCGAGGACCCTGCCGACCTCGCCGTCGAGCTCGGACCGCGCCACCGGGGGTGATTCGCGGGTTTGCGTCACGCCGGCGCGCGATAGACGATCGTACTCGCAGGAGGAAGCCCATGCCGGACAAAACCTACAAGATCATCGAAGTCGTTGGCGTATCCGAAGACAGCATCCAGCAGGCGGTTCGAAACGCGCTGGCCAAGGCGCGCCAGACGATCCGGAACATCGACTGGTTCGAGGTCAATCACGTGCGCGGCGCGGTGAAGCCGGACGGTTCGCCGGTTTTCCAGGCCGAAATTCGAATCGGTTTTCGGCTCGAGGGCAATCCCGCCGACTGAGAGCTGCATGGAAATCGCTTGCTCGACAGACGTTTCCGGCGCTAGAGCAGTTGCTGGCTCGTGCGTCGGAGGCGTCGAATGAAATTCGCAACGTTCCTGTATCAGACCTCGCCCAACAGTCTCGCGGCGATCGCTCGCAAGGCCGAGGATCTCGGCTACGAATCGCTCTGGATTCCGGAGCACATCATTCTGCCGGTCAACTACAAATCGGCGTATCCGTACACCGCGAATGGTCGGATGCCGGCGCCGCCGGAGACTCCGTTGCACGATCCGATGCTTGCACTCACCTACGTCGCAGCGATAACGACCAAAGTCAGGCTTGCTACAGGCATCTACGTGGTGCCGATTCGAAATCCGATCGCCACGGCAAAAGCGGTCGCCAGTATCGACGTTCTTTCCGGCGGGCGTTTCATCTTTGGCGTCGGAATCGGATGGCTCAAGGAAGAGTTCGACGCAGTCGGCTTCAATTTCGAGGATCGCGCCTCGCGCACCCGCGAATATATTGAAGCGATGAAGGAACTATGGACCAAGGATTTGCCCGAGTTTCGCGGCAAGACCCTTTCGTTCGCGGGGGCCAAATTCATGCCCAAGCCGGTTCAGAAGCCTCATCCGCCAATCGTTTTTGGAGGAGATACGGAACCTTCGCTGAAGCGGGCGGCTCGATTGGGCGACGGATGGTACGGAATTGCGGAATCGATCTCCGGGACTCGCGATGTCGTCAATCGCCTGCGCGCGCATGAAAAGGCGCTGGGTCGCACGAAGGCGCTGGAACTCACCGTGGCTCCGCGGCTCGGCGAACCTCTGACGGTCGAACACGTCCGACAGTTTGGCGATATGGGCATCGAGCGGATCATTCTTGGCGCGGGACCGGCAACGCGCGATCAACTTCATGCGATGGAGCGCTTCCGCGACGAGGTGATGTCGCGCGCCTAGAATTGCGCTTCAGATTTACTGGCCTGCACGCCGAGCTGTGAATATCATCGTCTTAAGATAACGTCTGGCAGGATCCGGGAGATACTTCTGGTCAATGAAAAGCTGTCCGCGCTGTCAGAGAACGTATCCGGATAACGAGGTCTTTTGTGAAGCCGACGGAACGGCGTTGGTTTCGGCCGGCCCGGCATTCACAAGAACAAGCGCGCCCGAGGGTTCGATCGAGTGTCCATCGTGCGGCGGAAAAGCCGAGCCGGGTGAGGTCATCTGCAATTTCTGCGGCACGCGGCTGATTCCCGAAGAAACCGCGCCTCCCCATCCTTCTCCTCAATCCTCGCTGCCGCGCACCGAACCGGTCCGCCCTTCCGGCAGACTCGCGCCAGGTTCGCCGATGCAAACCGGCGGCCTTCCTCCCGAGGAAAACGACGATGAGGGCCGGAGCCCGCTATCCATCCTGATGTACGTTCTCGCTGCGGTCGTCGCGTTGATCGCCGGAGCGTGGCTGGCGTTGCGAATCAGTTCAAAACCGGCCCCCGAAGTTGCGGTCGCATCTCCTACAGCGGCGGCAACTCCGATCGCGCCGTCCGTGGCCGCATCCGGACCGATCGTCGCGCTCGCTGGATCGATTCCGCTTCAGGTGACGGGCGATTCCGCGTCAGCGCCCGAGCGAAACGTCGACGCGACCCGCAGGATATTCGACGACAGGAAGAGCCTGCTTATCGACGCCTACGGGCACGCGTTGACGACCGACACAAAGGCCAACGACGCGATGATGGTCAGAATCCGGATTCTTCCAGACGGGACGGTGACAAGAGGTGAGGTGAGGATCTCGACATCGCCGAATCCGAGCCTCGACGCTGAAGTTGTCAGCGTGATGATGGGCGCGAAGTTCGCGGCTTTTCCCGGCGGCAGCGTCGAAGCCGACTACCCAATCCTTTTCGCGCACGATAATGCCGAGCAACTCGCTCTTGAAGGGAATCTCAAGAACAAACTTGCTTCGTTATCGCCGACCGAGGCCGCCGAATATGCAACAGCCGCGTCGCCATCGGCGGTTGCCTCGCCGGCTCCTCCTGTCGCGGCGGCTCCTACAGTCGAAGCGCCTCCACCCGCGGCAGCGCCGCCGGTTGTCGTCGCCAAGCCGAAACCGCGTCCGAAAGCGACGCCGCGACCTCCTTCGCTGCTTGAGCTCGTGAAAGAACGCCTGCGGTCGAGTCCGAAGCTGCGACGTGTCAACGCCTACACGTCGGACGGTGGGGTCGTGACCCTGTTCGGCAAGGTGTTCGACGACAATGACAAGGCGTTCGCCGAGCGAACGGTTCGCCCGGTACCCGGGGTGAATCAGGTTATCGACACGCTGACGACTGACACTGCGCAATGGGCAGAGGAGCAGGACCGCATCGCGCGCCAGCTTCAGAACGCGGGGCTCGACAAGGTAACGGTGAAGGTCATCGGCAGCGATGCGTTCCTTAATGGGACGGTGAAGACCGAATTGGAAAAAACCCGCGCGGTTACGATCGCCGAAAGTGCTGCGCCGGTGACTGTACGCACCAATCTGATTCGCGTCGAACCGGGAAATATGTTTGGTTTTTAAGAACCTGAAACAATCCAAAGACACTTAACGCGGGGTTCAGAGTCGCGGTATTGACATGTCATAGAGCCCAAGCTTATATGGCAAAGAGCGCGGCAAAGCCGCCCCCCACCAGGAGGTTTCCGATCCAATGGCTGATGCACCTACGTCTTGTAAACAAGCGTTTGAGATGATGCCGAGCCGTTTCAACAAGGATGCGGCGAAGGGACTCACCGCTGTCTATCAATTCGACCTTTCCGGCGATGGCGGCGGGAAGTGGAACGTCTCCATCAAGGACGAAAAGTGCGAAGTTAAGGAAGGGGCCGCGGCGTCACCCAGCATCACGATTTCGATGACTGCGCAGGATTACCTCGACATGCTGAGCGGCAAACTCAATGGCCAGGTTGCATTCATGAGCGGCAAACTCCGTATCGCGGGCGATATGGGGTTGGCCCTCCGTATGCAAAGCCTTTTCCAGTCATAAGCGGAACTATGACCCGGGCCGGTTCGGAGAATTCGAGCCGGTCCGGGCAAAAAGAGCCCGGCCAAGCTTTCCCCGCTTTAATTATTGCCTATCGAACATAGTCTTCCATCTGGAAAAACATTCCGACGCGCTGAAATGCCGAAGCGCAGCATCGCAATTCGTTTCTGATTTATCCCGACACGACTTACATTTTTGCAGTTTAGATTCCGGAATAATCGCACCCGAAAGGAGCAAGGGAATCGCAACCCCAGGAAGAGAGGAGCTGAATGAGCTCTAACGAAAATACTGACGTTCAGGACCAAACGCTAGAGGATGCTGAAGAAACGGCTTCCGGTGGTGAGAACACCGTAGCCAACAAACTGTCCAAGGAATTGAACAATTGGCGGCGCCAGCGCCATTCGGCAAAGCCACGGCGCCTCCATGGAGGGCCTGCGCCTCAGCAGCCGTCGGGACCCGCACGCACCATTCGCGTTCGCGGTCATGAAACGCTGGTCGTGCGAAAAGCGAAGCTGGCGCCGAAGCCGGCAGCGCCGCGCCCCCACGATCAGGACTGATTCCCGCGCTCGGGCCGGCGGGCAAATTCCTGGCCGAAGCGAAATCAGGTCCGGAACAGTTCCACCGGCATCTGATGCGATGCCTGGCGCGCGGGATATATCGTCGCAAGCAGGCATAGTGCGACCGATGCGGCGCACACCCACACGAAACTGACCGGATCGACAGATATCGGTAGCGTAGAAATTCCGTAGATCTCGCGCGGGATGTGGATGAAATGGTAGCGCGCGAGCGCCTCGCATCCCACGACTCCCAGCAAGGCGCCCATCACGGTTCCGACGCCGCCGACGATTAGTCCTTTCAGAACGAATACGAGCCGAACTTCTCGCGGCTTCGCGCCCATCGCCATCAGCACGGCGATATCCTTGCGCTTCTCCATCACCACCATGATCAGCGTCGCGATCAGATTGAACGCCGCTACTCCTATCAGAAGCATCAGGACTAGCGCATAAACCTTTTTGAGAACTGCGAAACCGGCTGACGCCGACTGATTGAACTCGATCCAGTTGCGCACGCTGTAGGGTCGCGCCAGCAGACGTCGCAGTGCGCTCGTCACCTCATCGGTAGCGTCGAGCGAGGTCAGGTGAATATCGATGCCGTCGACCTTGCCGGGTCGTCCGAAGAACGTCTGCGCCGTCCCCAAATCGATGAAGACCATGTTGCTGTCGAGGAAATTCATTCCGGAATCGAAAATCGCGCCGACTTTGAACTCGGCGGTCTTGGTCGTGATCGATGATTCCGACGTGCCGGCGAGGATCGGCGCAACCATCCTGACCCTGTCGCCACGCTTCACCTTGAGCTTCGACGCAAGCGTCACGCCGATCGCGACCGGATTGAGCGAAGTTCCGGACGGTACGGGCGGCGCAACGAGATCGTGGAAGGCGCCGTCGATCATGTATCGCGACCACTGCGACAGGACCGTCGGATTCTCCGGCTCGACGCCGCGAACGATAACGCCGCTGACTGCGCGCCCCGAACTCAGCATCGCCTGCCCGACCACGAACGCGTCGGTGCCGCCGATCTTTGGAACCGGCGCGATTTTCTCCTGCAGCGCGTGGTAATTGGTGATCGAGCCTTCGGAGCTGACGACCTGCACCTGCGGGCTCAGCGCCAGCACGCGCGAGCGCAGGCTTTCCTGGAATCCGTTCATCACCGAGAGTGTGATGATGAGCGCGGCGACGCCGATCGTAACGCCGATCGCCGTGAACAGCGTCGTGACGGAGATGAACGCATCTCTGCGCCGCGAGCGCAAATAGCGCAGCGCGATTTGTAATTCGTATCGCAAGAAGAATACGAGGCCGGGGCCGAGTTATCGGCTTGGCCGCGTGCGCCTAGAATACCACGTTGTCGGCGCGCAGTTGCTCGATTTCTTTCGTGCTCAGGCCGAGCATCCCGCCGAGAATCTCCTCGTTGTGCTGCCCCAAAGCGGGCGCAGGACTTCGCAGCTCGCCCGGAGTGCGGCTCAAGCGATGAGACAGCCCCTCGTACGGCGACGGCCCCATCACTTTGTGATCGAGCCAGTGCCAGAAATCGAACGCCTCGAGATTCTCGTCATGATGTATGTCCGCGCAGTTCTGGACCGGATACGCGGCAATTCCGGCCGCTTGAAGCTTGCGAGTCACATCCCAGCGCTCCAGCCCACGCACGAGCGATCCGACATATTCATCCAGCGCCGCTCGATTGTTCTTTCTGCCCGCCTCGGATTCAAAGCGCGAATCGCCCCGCGCGCCGAGCGCCGCCAGCATCGCCTTCCACTGCGCGTCGCCCTTGACCGCGATCGCGATCCATCGCTCGTCGCCGTCTTCGTCGACGCATCGATAGGCTCCGTGCGGCGCATAGCGTGGCGAGGCGTTGCCGGTCGGCCCGAGCACGCGTCCGGTCGCAAAGTAATCGACAACCGCAGGCGCGAGATTGAGCAATGCGGCCTCGTACTGCGACATATCGATGTACTGCCCCTTGCCGGTGCGCCGACGATAATCGAGTGCCGCAACCACCGCGCAAGCCGAAAGGCGCGGTGCAACGAAATCGCTATACGCGCCGTAAGGCGGACAGGGATGATCTTCCGAATATCCCGAGATGTAGTAGAAGCCCGACAGCGCCGCCATCAACTGCCCGAATCCCGGATATAGCGCGTTGGGGCCGGTCTGCCCCTGCATACAGGTCGAAAACATGATGAGGTCGGACTTGATCTGGCGCAGATGCTCGTAGTCGAGCTCCCACTTGCGCATCGCCTTTGGCGTGAAGCTTTCCGCGACCACGTCAGCCCACGGCACCATCTTGCGAATCAACTCGCGCGCACGCGGCTTGCCCAGATCGAGCGTGATTCCTTTTTTCGAAGTGTTGAAGCTGGCGAAGAACTGGCTGTTGTCGATTCCCGGCGTGGCGTCCTTCCATGGCGGGCCGAGCCGCAAAACATCGAGCCGCGCGGCGGACTCGATACGGATGACGTCGGCGCCATTGTCGGCCAGATACTTGGTTGTGATCGGCCCAACGCCGATCCATGCGAAATCCAGAACGTGAATGCCTTCGAATACAAAACCGCCCATTAGATCGCTCCCGCCGAACGAAGCCGGTCCAGCTCGGCGCGGCCAAGCCCGATTAATTCGCCGTATACGCTCTCGTTGTGCTCGCCGATTTTCGGCGCGCGCGTCGGTGCGTCGATCGGCGTCTCGCTCAATTTCGCGAAAGCTCCCGGAAAGCGCAGCGTGCGCCCGAGCGTGTCTCGATGGTCGACGTCGACGAAGAATTCCCGCGCCTTGAGCTGCGGATCGACGACGATATCGGCGACGGTCGCCACCGGCGCAATCAGGATGCGTCGCTTGAGAGCGCCTTCGTACGCCTCGCTCTTCGTCATGGAAGCGAAGTGGCGCCCCACGCGATCCTCGAGCTCCACGATCTCCTCGCGATCGCGACCCGTCATGTTCATCATTATTCCCGGCAGCCATGAGAGCCAATCCTTGGTCTTCATCCAGTCCATGGCGAGGCCCTTCTCGTCCATCCAGCCGATGAGCGCCTTCGTTGATTGGCCCAACGTTCCCCCCAGGATGACTGTCGAAATGTGGCCGTCCTTGCACTTGAAGACCATCTGCCGGCGCGTGTCGCCTGATCCGACAAACATGCCCGAGCGCCGCAGGATATCGCCGTGGAAAATCGGCATCGCCTGCTCGTTCATCAGCGTCCACACGATGCACGCCTGCATGTCGACGACGACCTTTTGTCCAAGCCCGTCGGTCTGACGAGCATAGTGCGCGATCATAGACGAAATCGCAGCTTCGCCGCCGCCGTGCAGGCCCGCCTGCGGCAGGCTCATCTCGATCGGTGGTTTGCCCTCCTCGCCCATCAGGAACATCATCCCGCCTGCAGCCCACGTGATGATGTCGGCCCACGCGTAGT
>Ga0335069_10003056_pt1 | contig 25482 bp, 23 predicted proteins | sample Lox_Sample_11_FD_206714 | JGI IMG/M metagenome (GOLD analysis project Ga0335069, IMG submission 206714) | Soil microbial communities from Loxahatchee National Wildlife Refuge, Florida, United States - Lox_Sample_1.1 | ecosystem: Environmental > Terrestrial > Soil > Wetlands | place: USA... | reverse complement strand
TTAACATTCCACGCAAAGACCCGTTTCCAATACTTGTTAAATATAATCCCAACAAATGACAAAGCCCCACCCATTGAGATGCTGGTCATTTTTGTGACTAGACCGGCAAATCCTAAGGTGCCTGACAGATATGTGCTGATATACTTTGTGACGGCGCCGGTAGTTGGGAGCACTCCAATAAGTACCTTGTATATATAGCGACCAATGACACCAGCAGGTTGAATGGTGCCGTCCAGAACCTTCTCAGCGGTTCTGGTGTCATTACCTACGAACGAGGCTGACCCTGCAAGGGCATGGTTCATCTTAGCAGCAGGTTGTATCGATTCTGAGTATCCAACAGTCTCCGCAAGGTGTGGGGTAAACTTGCCATGCACAGACATGGCTTCAGAGAGTGGCACCGTTTCAGATATAGAGACGATAACCCTCTTAATAGTACTAATCTGTTCAGACAGGGGCGTTATAGTCTCGTTCAGGGCAGCGCTAAACTTAGCATGCGCCGATATCGTCTCAGACAACGCTATCGTCTCAGACAACGACTGCCGGAACTTGGTCGCTATCGACACTGCCTCAGACAAAGCCACTGTCTCATTGAGTCTGGGCGCTGCGATCAACATCACACTCAGCGCCTCTGTCAGCGAGACCGTCTCAGACAAATCGGCTGTGTAGTGCCCTCCGCCTCCACTTTGAGTGGCGGTTATATTCTCTGTTATAGATTCCGACTCGTTAAGGTTGACGATCGCCCTAAGTCGTGTGGCGATCGCTTCACTCAGAGTCACTGTCTCAGAAAATACGACAGAATCGTGGGTATGCCCAGCCAAAGCCTCAGAGATGGACACACTCTCTGATTTGTTTACTATGCCCTTAAGTACGACATGTAGCGATTCTGCCAAAGACACTGTCTCGCTAAGCGATTGTGTGAATTTGGCATGAGTGGCGAGTGACTCACTGACCGACACAGATTCAGAAAGATTTACTATCGCCTTACGCAATGCGGCAAGCGACTCAGACAGTGTGACCGTTTCGGACAGAGACGGTCTGAATTTGGCGACGACAGACATCGCTTCTGACAAAGAAATTGTCTCTCCAAGTGCTTGGACGAACTTGGCATGTGTGGCCAGCGACTCAGACAATGACACTGTTTCATTCAATGAAGGTTTGAATTTGGCCTGAGTAGCAAGGGCCTCAAACAACGTAACCGTTTCATTTAGGGAGGGCTTGAACTTTGCTGTTATAGATACAGCCTCAGAATATATAGACCACGACTCGCTAAGCGCGAGGGAGATGTGCCGACTAACCGCAAGGGCTTCTGACAGGGCGACCGTCTCATTAAGAGATGGCTTAAACTTAGCATGTATGATCAACGCCTCAGATAGCGTAACAGCCTCGCTGAGCGACGGTCTGAACTTAGCGACGATAGCCAACGCCTCAGACAACGTAACCGTTTCATTCAGGGAGGGCTTGAACTTGGTAACAATAGCCAACGCTTCTGACAGAGTAACCGTCTCATTAAGAGATGGCTTGAATTTGGCTTGGGCGGCAAGCGACTCAGACAGTGTGACCGTTTCGGACAGAGACGGTCTGAATTTGGCGACGACAGACATCGCTTCTGACAGTGAGACGCTTTCATTAAGAGATGGCTTAAACTTGGCTACAATAGACAGCGCCTCGGCCAGAGAGACCGTCTCTGGCAAAGAGGGCTTAAACTTGGCCTGAGTAGCAAGCGACTCAGATAGCGTAACCATCTCTGATAGAGAAGGTTTAAGCTTGGCCTGAGTAGTAAGCGCTTCAGATAGTGTAACCGTCTCTGACGGAGTGGCTTTGGTTATAAGGACGACAGAGACCGACTCTGAGAGTGGTACAGTCTCGGCCAAATTGAGCCCACTTGAGCCCATCCGCAGGTTCTGGATAATCCACTGTTGCAGCGGCATGGACTTGTTCCCAGAACCTACGGATGGCTACTTCAATTACTGTGACACCTCCTCCCACGTGAAGGACGCGGCAATCACGTGTGAGGTACCGGTACCACCCGCACCGAGGGTTAGGATGCCGCCCGGGGGCAGAACCAATTCGCCGTCGAATATCTCCAGCTTCACCTGATCGGGGGTGGTAGCGGAGATGGCCGAGGCAAGCGCGTTGATCCCGAGGATGCGGAAGAACGTGTGTGCGCTGGAGCCGGTGAGGGCGGTCTGGGTGTAGCAGATCACCGACCCAGAGTTGCCGCCGGCGAAGGCGTTGGTTGGGTAGGCGCCGGAGACGCCGGCGTTGTTGGGAGTGGCTGTGATCACCTGGTTGTAGGCGGCGTCCAGGGTCATCGCCGTGCCGTTGGGCGTGCCGGAGATGTTGTTGACGATGAGGCGGTGTACCACGGCGAGGACGCCGGAGCCGACCGGGTTGTAGATGCTGAGGATGGAGGCGGCTCCCGCGCCGACTGGCGAGACGTTGCCGGAGACGATGGTGGTGCCGGTGGCGACGGTGGAGCCGTGGAAGAGCTTGCCGCGCTGGGCGGCCTCTGCCAGGGCCGCGTGGGCCATGGTGACGACCATCTCGCCCGTGCGGCCCTGGCGGACCTCGGAATCGCTGCCATCGGCCATGTACCTCGGGCCGACCTGAAGTTCAGCCGTGACGCCCATAGTGGTCTCCTTCCCGGTCGATTAGACCGGGACCTCTTCCCAAGTTATGGAAGCAGCAACGACGTGCGAGGTGCCGGTGGCGGCATCCGCGATGGTGAGCACGCCACCGGGCGGCACGACGATCTCGCCGTCCACGTAGTCGACGTTGGCGATGCCGGGGTTGGCTGCGGCAACGGCGCCAGCGAAGGAGGCGAACCCGATGGCGCGGAGCACCACGTGCACGAGACCGCCCGTGAGGGCCGTCTGCGTGTAGCCCTGGCAGATCGGGTTGGCACCGCCGATATAGTTGCAGCGCGGGGTGGCGTTCTGGGCTGCGGTGATGCGGTTGGCCCACGAGACACAGTACATGAACGCACCGGCACCGGGTGTACCAGAGATATTCTGGAGCACCGTCTTGACAATGATTGCGTTGATGTTGGAGCCGAACGGGTTGTAGAGGCTCAGAATGGTCGCGGCAGCAGCTGCTGGGGGAGCCGCGTTGGCAGACACGATGGTGGTGCCTGCGGTCGCGGTGGAGATTGTGAAGAGCTTGGCGCGCGAAGCCGCCTCGTAATACTTCGAGTGCGCCGGCTGGACGACCGCGCTACCCATGCGGCTGAGGCGCAGCTCGGTGTTGCCGCCGTCTTGGACGATGCGCGGACCGACTTGTCCTTCGATGATCATGACCTCTCCTTAAGTGTGTGCCGTTAGCTGTCCACGTCGCCAAGCTCGGCAAGCTCGGCGTCGTCTAGGTCATCCGCGTTAAGGGCAGAGGCAATCAACTTCAGCAGACCCGTCTGCACCTTCATGTGTAGGAGGATATCGTCCAGCTTGTTGTTCGCATCCTCGTCCCAGGTCTGCGCTGGCACGCCGAGACCGTTATCGCCCTGATGCCCAAGGAGTGTGCCATCGTCGAAGCCCATGACCACGCGAGCGCGCTTGGCCGTCGTTGTCGATCCGTCCGTGTTGTTCTGTGTAACGGACGACTCGTCCATCGTGTCGCCACCGACACCGGGATTCAAAATTGTGGTGGCGTCATTAGGCTTGATCGGCATCTGCTACCTCTTGGAGGTACCGTTGACGATCGGCGGGACGGTCGCTGCCGGCTGCACCATGTGCTCTCGATCGGCGTTGAATTTCACAATCAACTGCTTGGACACCTCCAGCAGGCCGAAACACAAAATCTGGTCCTCGATGGGGCCGTCCACAAGAACTTTGCCGTTGCTCAGGGTGATCTTCAGTACTATATCCTTGCTCATGTTGCTGCCCCCTCCGACACCAGCGACTAGAAATTAGCCGAGGGTGATGGTGTAAGTCACCACAAGCTGGTCGCCAATCTGAAGCGAGCGCTGGGTGAAGGTGAGTTCGTGGTTCATCGTGCCCGAGGACGACGCGGTGAACAGCGCCGCCGCCTGCGCGGCCTGTGGAGCCGAGGCGCACGTGAAGGTGTTGGCCACGGTCGTGGTGTTGGTGGAGCCCGTGTGAGACACCGTGCCCTGCGCGCGCGCGAGGCCGTTGGCGACGATCTCACCGGAGAGGGTGGTGTCGCCAGCGGCCGGGGTGACGGCCGTGTTGGTGAGGGCGATGTAGTTGAGACCGTTGCCGGCGGTGTAGCTACCCTGGCTAGCACCCGTGCCCTGATAGCCCTGCTGGTGGAGGAAGTCACGCCCGGAGTTTGTGATCTGGTTCCACACCTTCTCCGTCTCTTCGTCGATGTAGCTTTGGCCGTTCGGCACCCAGATGCCGTCAGCCTTCTCGACAGCGCCCTTGGCCTCCAGCTTGGCCCACACCACAGGATCCAGCTTGGCGGCGTCGAAGGTCTTGGTGTCGATCTTCTGCCAGTCGGTAGCACGACGCACGTGCACATCGAGAGAAGCACGCCCGATGGGCACGTACTCCTTCAGATGTGTGTTCATGATGGCGCCAACCAACAGCTGCTCGCCAGCCTTCACCAATTCCTTTAGGTTCATGCTATCTCCTTGATGGGATTACCCGCCAGAGTTAATGGTCAGGGTATATTGAAATTGAATGCTGTCCTGGTTTTGGACGTTGATGGGCGCGAAGACGCTGCGGTCCCAAAGAACAGAACCACCGCCACGTGAGGCTTGGCTAAAGACACCGTGCTCGGTGATGGCCAGTGGTCCTGAATATGTAATCACCCCAACGGTCCGATACTGTCCGTTCGCAGGGTTTGTCTGTGTTCCAGTGGCTCTGGTAGTTGGTCCGGCTGGAGTCTGAAGATCTGTGTCACCAGCCGATTCGGCGTTGGTGCCAATACCAGAGTCGTGATAGTTTAGAGCGGTGATGTCCTTGACGCCACCAGCGAAATCCTGGGCCATGAACTGCACGCCAACATCGGTGACAACACGGCGACAGATGACGCCAAGCTCTTCCTGCTCACCACCAGCTCGAAATATTGTGGCCGATAGCTCACCGGTAAATACTACATCTCCACCAGGAGGACCATTGGTCGTGCCCTTTACAAAGGCACGCAAATGGGCTCGCCAGTTACGTAGTAGATATGTGAACTTAGACCAAAAGGCCATACGGTCCCACCTGGTCAAATGGTTCCAGTGAGACTGTACGTAGAAACTTGAGGCCTACTTGTGCCAGGCCTTGTAGCCCACTGCAAGGCCCGTCAAGATGCCGCCCGCCGCCACCCCTATTAGGGTGAGCATGCTTGCGTTCGTGTAGACTGGAGCAGGGTTCTGGCAATCGTTGATTAGCTGCTGTGCCCTGGCATTGGTAAAGAACCACCCATCAGCAGGAGCCGGCTGACCCTTGAGGAGCTGGCTTGGGGGCGGTGCATCAGGAGTCCCACCATCTGCCGGCGGGACATCCTGGGTGGGCCCGGCGTCCGGAAGACCCACCGCCACCACGCCACCGTCCACATCCGCATACGCAGCACGCGTGGCGAAGACGGAAACAACAAGGACGATGGCGAGGTAGCGCATGGGATTTCCTTACTTCTTGGCCGAGATGGCGGCGAGGCTCTGCGCCATGTTCACGGTGTTCATCGCCTGGGTGGCCTGGGCGTGGGCCACATCAGTAGCGGTATTTGCGGCGATGCCCAGAAGGACATTGGCGGCTCCGCTGGTACCACCCATCGCAGTCTCGAACTCCGCAGCCGCAAGTGGACCCATGACGGCCTTGGCCTGATCCTCAAGTGGCGTCGCGGCATTCGAAATGAGCCAACTCTTGATGGCATTGGTGTCAGGCTTGCCGCCCAGGAAGGCGAAGAAGGCATCGAGCTTGGCGCCGGAGAGGGTGTTGAGGAGAGCGTGCTTCACGGCGTCGCCGGCCAGATCCAGCATGGCGTTGGCCTTCTGGCTGGGGGTGTGCGCCTGAGTCGGAGTCGAGAGGGCTGGAGTAGCCTTACTCCAGAGGTAGGTACCGAAGTGGATTGCCGCCAGCAGCGCACTGAGGCCCGACAGGGCCCCAATGACGATCATCGGGGTGGTCATACTCTTTCTCCTGGTTAGGGTTTACCGAGCAGCCCGCGAGATGCCCTTCATGGACTGCTTGATCTCGGAAATGGATTCAGACTGGTTCTTAACGTTGGTGTTGATCTCTATGAGCAAGTCGTGCTGGGCTTGTGCCGACTTCTCCAACGTACCAATACGCTCGTTGTGATCCTTCAGCTCAAGCTCGTATGACTTGTGGTCATCTTGAGCCTTGATGGCAGTATCGTTCCACACCTGCTTGGCCCGGGTGTCAACCCAGTCTTGGACGTCAGAGTCGGCCTGCCAAGTTGTCTTGGCCCGGTTGTCCACCCAGTCTTGGAACTTGGTGAACCCCATCAGGACACCCACCACCGCACAAGCCAATCCTACAACTAGGATGAAAGCTGTGCGGTAGGTGGGTGAGATGATCTTCCCGACCGCCGCGAGCGAGCCCATCGGGGTTTCCCCATCAAGGCCTTCTCCCATCTCTTCTAGGGTGCGGAGTGCGGGCACGGCTCGCCGCTTTGGTCTCGCCTGCGATCGACTGGACCGGCGAGTTGGCTTGCGACCCATGATCCTACTCCGCGGCTACCCCTCAACCTAGGTCCGAGCGGCCTTCTGGGCAGGCTTCTTGGCCTGCGCCTTGGCCGGAGGCGGCTTGGCCACAGCCGGCTCTCCGGGCAGATCGTCGCCCGCGTCCTGGGCTGAAGCGGAGGCATTGGCCTCTTCCTCGGCCTTCTGGCGGATCTGCTCCTTGGCCCAGTTGCGCACGGTCTGGTACCAGCCATGCGCCCGGATGTACTCGAAGTCGTCGATCTTGAGCAGCGGCGCCAGGTTCTCCAGCTCCGAAAGGAGCTGCGAGGCGGGCATCTTCTCTGCATCCAGAACATTATGGCTGACCTGGAGGCAGAGGTGCTGCACGGTTGGGTGGATGATGTCGTCGGCCGAGATGCCACCATCGAGCGGCTTCACGATCTTGCGCTCACCAAAGCGGGTGCCGTCGGAGACCACCTCGTGGATGGGCTTGGGCTCCGGGGCATCCTTGAGCGGGATGTGGTTCCGGATCGCTTCCTGATTCGTCATCGCGTGGTCGATGGCGCCGTCGATGGCCTCTTGCGTGACCTCGGCGGTCTTCGGGAGCCGGTTCATGGAGCGAGCCTTGTTCGCGTAGTAGGCCTTGAACTCCTCCTCGGTGAGGAGCTGCAGGGCCGGCGGGCGGCGCTCCAGCATGCGGCGGAAGTCCATCGATGACTTGATGGCGGCGAAGGGGATCTTTTGGGTGATGTTCACCGGGTCCGGGCTCTTCACGAAGAGGTAGCTCTCCGTGACACCGGGGGAGATCTGGAACATCACCGAGACCTGATGCTGACCGGTGACGTTCTGAACGTAGATCTCCTTCTCCTCCTTGAAGAAATCAGTATAGTTCCGAATGCGAGCCATGGTACTTCTCCTTGCGTAGCCAGGACGATCCACTAGGATCGTCGTCATTTGGATGGAGAAGGGCTGCTTCGAATGGATTCTCGCCTCGCCGCTTTTCAGAAGCTTCCTGGCTCTACCTGGGTGGGTATAGTCCAGAATCTTCATGTTAGCGTCGTAAACGATTACCCTATCCGAAGTCTCCCGAGCCATCCCATTGACGTTCTGGCTATTTTGGGCGTATTGCACGCCCAGGGCTTTAACCTACCTGGCCACCTCACACCCTATGTGTGAGCAGACCGTGAACTGCCTTAGGATACTTTACTGTGGCGTGCTGTTGGCAATCCAACGAGCTAGCTAGAGGTGCCCAAGCGAAGTGCCCAAGCACCCTATGGCAGCTCCTTACTTCTGCGTAGGGAACTTGTCGTTGGACGGCTTGGGCGGAGGAGGCGGAGGCGGCAGCGGCTTGCAGGCCGGGTGGCCCTGCTGGCCGCACTGAGGATCCTGCCCGGGGCGAGGGGGCTTGCCGGGTGAGGGCGGTACCTGGGACAGGAGAATTGCGAGAATGATCGTCTTCATGTGTTACCTCCTCCGATCAACGAGTTAGTAGTTACTAACGCAGCAGCCGTGCTGTCCGTTGCAAATCGATCTCATGTGGATGCTGGATCCCCAGATGTTACCGGTGCCGGCGTCGCTCCCGTCCCAGAAGGTCTTGGTGATCCACGAGACACCATTGTCGAGACTGATTAGGTTAGTGGTGTCTCTGGAATCAATACCCTGGAACCCATCTAGATAAGGAAGCGTCACGAAGCTGTTGCTACCGCACTGCACGACCCCACTGCCACCATCTGACTGGTACGTGTTCGCGGAAGCCATGAAGCCTCCAGATTCAGAGACATAGAATCCGGGCCCTTGCGTGTTGCCCATGTTGATCAAGTTATTGCCAGGCAGATACAACCAGGCACCGTTAGACACGGACCCCAAGACGAACATGCCGTCATTGGGCTCAATCACGTTGTTGTTCATCGTGATAGCACTACTGTTGGCGACAGCGATCGGCAGCGACGACCCTCCTAAGCCTCCCTTGATCAGGTTACCGAACACGTTGGCTTGAGCACCTGTACCCTCCGAGAGAATAAGCTGATACCCGAAGTCGATGTTGCTCCCAACGAGCATGAGGGGCGAGTTCAACAGACTAAAGATGTTGGTGTAGTCCACCGCACTGGAGTGGAAGGTGGCGTTCTGGATGAACGCCGGGGTTCCGCCCATATCAATGACGGTGCTGAAGCTCGTACCAAGGGTGGCAGGGGCGTCAGCGAAGTCGCAGTAATAAATGTTGATCGGAGCGGTATTACGAGGGAAGCCACCAGAGCCTCCGACGTACATGGAATCGATTGTGTCTGTACCTCCGTTGCCGCCCAGGAAGAGGTCTGTGTACACGTACGTGCTCGTCGTCGAGCCGCCATCCGGATACGGGTGGAAGTGAGAGCCCGGCGCGAACACGGTGAACGTGGTCGTCGCATCGTAGACGTCCGTGGTCAACGAGGTAGACGGAATATAGGTAATCGTATTGTAGTTGTTGTGTGCCACCACGTAGGTGCGATTGCCTCCTTGTCCCGAAACGCCCGCGAGGAACTCACCACGTAGTGCGTCGGTGCGCAGACCGCCGTCCGTATAGGCGTAACCCGCATCAACCGCGTAGCCACCCCAACCTCCGTCAGGCGTGACAAACTGCACCCATGCCTCGTAGTAGTACGTCCCACCGATGGTGCCGGCGTCCATGACCGACATTGAACCGATAGATATTGCCTGTACAGCGCAATCGATGGCCAGAGACCCTCCAGTATCGAATCCAAAGCCCTCAATATCAACAAGCCCCTTTTGGCTAGCAGAGTCTGGTGCGCCACCATCTGAGAGCGCGACTGGAGCGTAGTAGGCACCCTTGTCTACATAGATGGTGACCGGGGCGTTGACATATGATCCCGCTAGTTTATGCGCCTTCCCGATCGCCCCATTTACAGAGGCGCACGGCCTAGCTGCATTGAGACAAGAGTTGGAGTCCGAACCAGATGGGCTCACGTAGAGGTTGATTGGGCTAGACGCCAATACTGCGATCAAGAGATGCGAGAGCATGGATACTCCTACTTGTTAGTGATGCAGGTGCCCCACTGAGCGTTGCAGATGGAGTGTTGCCCGGCCGCACCTGCGTCGTTGGTGCTGTATGTGGTGGCAGTCGTCCAGGTGTTACCGTTATCTAGGCTCACGAGGTTGCTGGAAGCGTTGTAAGTGTTGCTGGTCGCAGAGACATTGGCGTTACTTGCACCTGAGAGCAAGAGGATCCCCGTGCCACCATCACCGTCGAACGAATCGCCAGATGCATAGACGAAGGAACCCTGCCGGGCTCCAATCACGTCGCTCCCAGCACCGCCTGTGTCCAAATCGGTGTAGCCAAGCCAGAGCGAACTGGAAGCCAAGGCAATCATCTCGCTATACGAGGGAAGACTGGCGGTTGATAAAACGGACCCTTCTACACTGGCCGTTGACCGAGAATTCACCACGAGAAAGGCGCTCTGTTGGGGTGGCTCCGTGACGTAGTCCGCGGTGAAGTAAAGACGGCTCGTGTCCCAAAGGTCCGCAACGTTGAACCCGCCGGTTATGGACGAATATTGAAAGACAGCGGGCGCGCTGCCGATAAGGGTCAACGCAGCACCATAGCTCGGAGCATCCGCCTCTACGGACCCGTAAGCAAAGAAGAGCAATCCGGGCCCGCGCACTTCAACGGTACTGTACGAGTGCGAGCGAGCCGAGACTGAATTCGCCATGTCGCAGTAGTACAGGTTCACATTGCCGGGCGTAGCCGTGGCGGTATACCCGGACAATAGGAGTACCCCGTTGCTCGTCTCTGCGCTGTTCCCCGCGACATACAGGTCAGCCTCGCTATAGCTGTTCGACGGGCTACCGCCAAGTGGGTATGGATAAAAGTGAGACGCAGGCGCGTAGAGACTGATCGTGGTCGTGATGTCGAACGGATTGGAGGCGTTGCTGCCCCGCACAAAACTGATCGTGGTCAGGTCGTTATTCACGATGGGGAAGACGTCACCCACTCCTTTACCACCGGTGGCTTGAAGGAACTCCCCCTTGAGTGCGTTGGCAATCAGGCCGCCGTCCGAGTAGGCGTAACCCGCGTCGACCGCGTAGCCACCCCAGCCTCCAACCGGCGGGGCGACCTGTACCCATTCTTGCGAGTGTTTGCCGCTCACCGCACCGCCGTCCAAGAATGCGGCAGATAGTCCATTGGAGAGCGACTGAATAGCACAATCTATGGTGAACGACCCGTTCGGGCCAAAGGCAAAACCCTCGATGTCGATGAGACCCATGGCGCTGGCCGGGTCTGGCGCACCACCGTCACTAAGAGCCAATGGTGCATAGTAAGAACCGGAGGCCACATATATGTTAATTGGGGCATTGACATATGGCCCAGCCAGCTTGTGGGCCTTGTCGATGGCAGTGTTAACCGTAGCACACGGTCTAGCCGCATTAAGACAGGAGTTGGAGTCTGATCCGGTTGGACTCACATATAGATTGACGGGGGCAGCAGCCAAGGCGAGTGTAAGGATGAGAGTGTGCATGGCGGCTCCTACTTGTTGGAGATACAGTTGCCCCACTGGACGTTGCAAATGGCGTTGTATCCTGCCGCACCACCATCCGTCGTAGAGAACGTGGACGTGGCAATCCACGAGATGCCATTATCGAGGCTCACGAGGTTGACGGAGGCGTTGTAGTTATTTAAGGACACAAATGCACTACTGCTATCGTTAAGTTGGAAGATTCCTGCTCCACCATCCCCGTCGAACGTATTGAAGAATGTGTACACTTGAGAATTAAAACTAGGCGCAATGACAGCCGCAGCGGCCCCGCCCGTGTCGATATCATTGAACAAAAGACTCAGGTCAGCACCATATGCCCCGGAGAATGCCGGGCTGGTAGTACTCATGCTGGGCGTAGAGAACGTGTTACCGCGCAGCTGTATATGCGGGCTATGGGTCCCGGTGACAAAATTGTATTGCCCCGCCGGCTTAGTGACATAGCTCCCATTCAACCATAAGAACGCACCGTTGTTGACGACAATTGACGTATAGGCGCCGGACAATACTTCGCCCTGGACTGCGACAGGTGCGCCATACGTTACTATATCCTCCCCGTAGGCGCTGGCGGTCGCCTCGATCGACCCATACGCGAGTTGAAGCAAGCTGCTGTCGCGCGACTCCACCGTGACGCTATGTGAATCCGCAAAGTCGCAGTAGACGACACTAATCTGTGCCGGATAATACTGCGCATTCTGGACCTGGTTCACGGTGCTCCGAGCAGAATTGCCGGCCACGAAGAGGTCCGCCTCACTGTAACTCGTACTCGCGCCACCATCGACAGGATACGGGTAGAAGTGCGAAGCCGGTGCGTAGAGGGAAAACTGAGCTGTCGCGTCGAGCTTGTACGAAGAGCTACTCGGCGTGACGAACGTGATCGTGGCGTAGTCGTTACTCTTGATCGGGTAGATGAGGCCGGCATGGCTCCCAGATGTAACTTGTAGGAATTTCCCCTGGAGGGCTGTGGCGATCAGTCCGCCGTCCGTATAGGAGTAGCCGGCATCGACAGCATAATTGCCCCAGCCTCCATCAGGCGGGATGAACTGCACCCATGCCTGCGTGCTGTAGCCGCTCACCGCACCACCATCGACCACCGACGCTGTAAGTCCGTTGGAGATAGATTGAATGGCACAATCGATGGCCAGGGAGCCACCAGGACCGAAGTTAAAGCCTTCGATGTCGATAAGGCCCATGGCATCTGCAGGGTCCGGAGAGCCACCATCTGGTGCGTATGGAGGTGTGTAATAGCTACCGGAGGCCACGTAAATGGTGACGGGTGCGTTTACGTAGGGGCCAGCTAGCTTGTGGGCCTTGTCGATGGCAGTGTTAACCGTAGCACACGGCCTAGCTGCATTTAGACAGGAGTTAGAATCGGATCCTGTCGGAGCAACGTAGAGGTTGACCGGGGCAGCAGCCAGGACCGCCACAAAAATCGCGATATACATGGCGACCTCTTAAAACTGAAGCATCATGACGGCATAGGTGCCGAACTCGGTACGCACCTCGACTAGGGCCACTTCACCAGCAGTGCCGTCCTCAACAGTAAAGGCAATATTACCCAGAGCATCAGTCTTGGCCCACACCTCTGAGGTGCCACCACCCGAGGTTGTGGTCCCGTCCTGAACGGTAATGGCTACCGGTCCAGTCGGAGCCATGCCCTTCAGGAAGACGTTCTTTAGCCCCGGCAGCTTATTCAGCTGGTTGTCCACGATGGACCCGGTTACCTGGATGGCACCCGCTGACAAGCCGCCTGGAGTGAGGTCCAGGGAGGCACCAGGAGAACCTGCGGCCACGTAGGAGATGTAGCCCTTTGCCTTGGCCGCCTCCAGGTTTGCGATCACGCCTTCATAGCCACGAGAGTTGGCATTGATGGTGCCAGTGCCACCGGGGGCGAGGTTGAGAACATCAACCGAGATGTTCTTAGAGGTCAGGTTCTTTACGGTTACTGAAGGCATTATTGGCTCCTGGGTTATTCGAAGATTCGCGAGAATTCGTGTGCGTTGGTGAGCGAGGCCGGGGTCATCCCGGCCAGAGTGGCGTAGGTCACCGCCGTGGTTCCATCGACGGTCAGGTCGCCCTTGGTCCCGGTGACAGTACACTGTATCGAGACGCGGACCTGAGCACCGTCGCGGCTGGAGATCCCCCAACCGCCGCCGCCAGAGCCTGCGATTCCGCCGGAGAACAGGTTCACCATGCAGCCTGGACCCTCTACATTCACGCAGTCACCACCAGTCACTAGCATCTGCACGTTGTTTAACCGGCCCGATGGGAAGCCTGGCGAACCGTACTGGATCTTAATGCCGTGTGAGGTGCTCTCGGAGTCGGTGTTCTCGATAATCGTGTCCTGTAGGCCCCACAGGAGTCCACCTGTATTGAGGTAGATGGTTTGGCCGCCTTGCACCGACGACACGTAGCAGCCATTGATATCGAGCGCGCCGCCGTCAGCGGCGTAGACCGAATTGTAGCCGCCCAGGTAACTGTTGTAGGTCACAGCGAACGCACCGGCTGCCCAAGAATAGACCGAGCTGTAGTAGGTCGCCAGGTCGTTATTCGTGGAAATGTGCGAAAAGAGCGCATTGCCGCCCTTGACGTTGGCGCCATCCACTGGGAAGTGGACACTCTCGATGATGACCGGATAGGCCGGGGACTCAAACGAACTTGAGAGCGAATCGGTGCGGATCAACATCGCACCGTAGGCGTTGTTGTAGGAACCATCATTGGACTGCGGCCCATCATGGATAAGCGAGTCGTTCTCAATGATGTCGAATACCGAAGTGTTATCCGGGGTGACATAGAGACCGACCGCCAAAACGAACGTAATAGAGTTGTTCGTGTTGTCGGTGATGGGGAAGGTATTCGGTAGGGGCTGGCCAGGGACCACGTCAGCGAGCCCAGAACCGCCCGAGGTGAAACGAATAAACTTGCCCTTCAGCGCGTGCGCGGTGAACGGGGTACCAGTGACGTGTACTGTCGCTCGTGGATCGGGCGAGGCCGGAGCGGTATAGCTCGACACATGCTTGCCGGCGAAGAGTGCGGTGGTGTGACCCTGGACACGAAGGTACGCGAGTCCCGCAAGCTGCCGGAGGCGATCGAAACCAAACCCCTCGACCACAACAGTGGCCACTCCAGTGTAGTATCCCTGTGGGGTAGCCGGATCCGAGTAGTAGTCGCCTGCCGCGAGGTGGATGGTAACCTGATGCCGGATGAGCTTGGGGATGGCATCAAGTGCGGCCTGGACGGAACGCAGCGGCGACGCGAACGTGCCAGCATATCCATCGTTGCCATGTACTGGGTCAACATATAGGTCCATATCCTGCGTAGTCGCTGCTGGCAGGACGGACAAGCCACTGTTGGTGGCTAGAGCTGTTGAATATGAGATATAGCCCTTGTTCTTAAGGGCATCCAGCTGCTGCATGGACAGAGCATATCGTGAGTCGTCGATGGCGAGCGGGCCAGACTGTCCGGCACCCAATGTGATATCCAAAACCGACAAAGAAGAGGCGGTTAGATTCTGAACAGTCACAGTGGTCATGTGTATCTCCGATAACTGCTAAAATTCAGACTATGTCGATCAGCCGCTAATGACCGTCGAGAGCGTGTTGGCGTTGTTCAGCGCCTTGTTGGCTGCACCGGTCAGGTTGGCGTACGTCTTGGCGGTACCGTCGATGATGATGTCGCCCGAGGTGCCGGTCACTGTGGAGTTGTAGGTGTAGATCCGACCGCCCTGAGTGGCCTGCATCCCATGACTACCAGCGGTGCCGCTAACCACGTCGATAATTATAAAACCGCCCAGGAACGCACCGAAGCCGTCACCCCCGGGGGCACTGTCCAGGACAACGTCACTGAATGAAGCAACATTCCCGTGTTGGTAACAGTAGGCTGCGGTATTTTGCGCTGCGCTGATGTGAGAGTAGGTGATGTGTGCGTAATTGGAGGCGCCGGAGATATCGATGGCTGATCCGCCACCCCAAATGACGCAATCGTCGACCTGGACGTTCGATCCAGAATCGACCTGGCTAATGCCGTCATACGTAAACCCACCAACCGCTTTTACGTTCACCAGCGAATCTACCAAGTGTAGGTTGGCGTTTCGGCCCACCTTGAAAGCAGCGGATGTAGTGCCAGAGATGTCCGTTGACGCGTCGCAGATACAGTCGCAGATACAGGCCGCAGCATTTTGCAGGAACACCCCGTGCCCGTTCTCGGCTATAAGGTCCAAGTTTATCAGGTAGAGACCGCGGACTGGCGAGTCATAGGCGGCGGTGCCGGAGACATCACGAACGTCCACTACAGACAGCTTGGATGTCGAGACGCCTGCCCCTGAAGTGGACAATCGGGCGTAGACCTTTGCGGACGGGGTCACGATCCTGAATGTTGTCGTGGCGTCCATGCTGAGAGTATTGAGGCCGCCGGCCACGGTAATTGTTGTAGCATCGTTGGCGATGATTACGTTGCGGTTGTGAGGAACGTTGCTGGTCTCCGCGACGTGCCCAGTGCCGCCGGTTATCTCTAGGAAGGCGCCCTTGTACTGATTCACTGTGAACGCGGCACCAGAAACATGAACGACGAAATCGACGTTGTTGGGCGAAGTAACCGAGGCGGCGATCTGAGCGTCGAGGAGCACAGTCGTCGTGACGCCCAGGACCTGTAGACTGCCACTCGGGCCAAAGGTAAAGCCATGCGCGGTTATGGTGCCGAACCCGCTCTCAGCCGAAGCGTAGTGGTTGCCAGCCGCGAGGTGGACAATCACCTGATGCAAAACGAGCTTCGGAATTACATTAAGTGCAGCCTGGATGGTTTGGAATGGGGATGTCGCGGTACCAGGGTTTGTATCCTTACCGGACGTGGGGTTAACGTACAGGTCTAGATTTTGTGATGTTGAGCTAGCGATAACACTCAGCCCAGAATCTGTCGCAAAAACGAGCGAATATGATATATATCCACTATTGCGGAGCTGGTCTAGTTGAGGGATGACCAGTTGGAACTTTGAATCGTCAAGTACAACAGAACCAGTCTGATGGGGCCCGATAGTGGTGCTAAGCACCGAGAGCTGTGAACCCGTCAGATTGATGACTGTCGCAGTGGCCATCTACAGCTCCATTGTTTCTTGAATGATAAGGTTGAAATGACGCTAGAATCCCACACCTCAAGTAGTCGTCGACCCCGCCAGATTGCTCCAGCGGGGCCGACCAAGGTCCAGAGGGGGAGGGGGGGACCCCTGGGCCAACTTTTGCGAACAGCTAGGGCTTACTTCATACCCTTCGCGACGGCGCGGCTGTTCGGGATGCCGAAGCCGATCAGCTCACCGAAGGCCCAGCCCTTCACCAGCTCCTTGTTCGCGAACTTGTTGAACGGCTCCGAGAAGAGCTCGATGCGGACACCCATCTCGCCCATGTACTCCGAGCCGGTCACGGCGTAGAAGGTGCCAGCGGGCACCACTTCCTCCACGCCCGTGCCCGCTGCCGTGATGATCTGGCAGTTCAGGACGTTGCCCACGTAGCCGGCGAGAATCAGCTCGCGCTCGGTCACGGGGTCCACGTGCTGGGTGCCGTTGAGGCCCACCGCCGTCTTCACCAGGTCGGTCAGCTCGCGGCGGTTGATGAGGAACTTCTCCACCACGAGGCGGTGACGCTCCACCTGGTAGCGGACGTCTTCGAACGCCGACACCGAGAGGGTGGTGAAGATGGTCGTCGCGTTCACGGTCTGCGAGGCGCGATCGATGATGTTGAGGGCGCGCTTGTCCTCCTCAAGCTCGATCTCCTGGCGGGCGGTGTCCTGCGCGCGATCGAGGACGTCGAAGTTCATCTGGTAGATGTCCTCGATGTCCACGGTCGGGAAGGCCGCGATCTTGAACTCCGACGGCTGAATGTACTTGCCGTAGAGCCGAGACTCGATCGCCTGACCGTCCTGGCCGATCACCCACGCAGTCGCGCGAACGTCCTTCGCGATGCGGAACAGCTCACCCTGGGCCAGCGGGCGGACGCGGAAGACCTTGCGCGCCCAGCCCTCGTAGTCCACGATGTCCTTGATGGGGAGCAGCAGCTCCTGGCCCACGAGGGCAAATCCCTCTCCCGAGGGATCGGACATCGCAGCCGCCAGTACCTTGCGGCGATCCTCGGCCGCCATGGTCGAGGCCTCGCGGTAGAAGGTGCCCGGAGACGCCTTCTTCGCGATGTTGTTCAGCAGGTACGCCGTCATCTCCAGCGCCTGCTTGGTGTCGTGGGCGTTCACCTGCCCCGACTTGTCGAACATGCGGTCGCCGTCGGCGCTCGGGGTCACGCTGCCCAGAGCCTCGCGGATGGCCGCGCTCTTCTGCTGGGGCGTGCGGGGGTTGAACGTGCCGTTCTCGTCGTAGATCGCCTCGTCGGCGTGCGACGTGAAGGCGGTCTTGGGGGTGGCGTGGACGCGAGCCTGCGGCACCGCCTCGCGCACCGGGGAGGGAGCGGGGGTGTTGCCGCCGCCATTGCTGGCGCTGGCCGAGCGTACCATCCGGTACGGGTTCTGCTGCTGGGTTCCCATGTTTCTAGGTCCTTGTGAAGGGTTGATGAGCCCACCCACACTAGCGTGGGCTCAAGGTTGGCTAAGCCTCTAGGGCTTAGATGCCGTAGACACCCACGATCGGCTTGATGCCGAGGAACGGGTCGGTGGCCTGCGGGGGCTGCATCACCTTGCCCACCTTGATGGTGCCGTCGCCGCTGTTGTTCGTCACCATGCCGTACTTGGCCGCAGTGGTGCTCGCGTAGAGCGTGTCGCCCACGGCGTAGGTGCGGGTGGTGTCGAACTGCGAGGTGAAGAGGAAGTCGGCGTCGGTGATCACGGTCACGCGACCGTCGGCCACCGAGACCTCATCCGTGGTGTTCCAGAAGTTGCGGCCCTGGAAGTCCAGGTCGGTCGACTGGAGCGCGTAGGTGTAGGTCACGTACACCGTCGAGCCGGCGGCGATGCCACCCATGCTCACGGCAGTGACCTGGCCATTGGCGGCGTTCACGGTGTAGTCCGTGGTGACGGCGTAGTCCGAGCCCGCGCCGTTGGCCGCGCTCGACACCTTCACGTTGGACACGTTGCCCTTCTTCAGGTTGTACGCGGTGCCCTGAGCGACGATGACGATCGCCTCATCCACGTTCACCGCGTAGAGGGTCGAGGCCTTCGTCCACTTGGCCCAGCCCAGCACCTTGGTGCCGTCCGACACCTTGACGTACTCGGTGGTGGCATCGAGCATGACCAGCATGCCCTGGAGGAAGGTGGTGTTCGGGTCAGCCACGAACATGCCCGGCTGCTTCTGGATCTGGCAGCGACCCAGATCCAGCCCGTTCGGGAAGATCTGGTTCTGGAAGGCCGCGAGGCGGCCGGTACCGGCGAGTGAACCCATGGTTTGTTTCTCCTATCAGAATTGCTGGCGTCTTTGCCCGACCCTATGTCGAGGTATTACGCCTATGGTTTAGCCACCGTGGCGGCTGGTTGGGGTGGTCCGACTGACCTTGGTGCCGGACAGTGCGGAGCGGATGGCGGCGGTCCGGCTCTCACGACCACCGCGAGGAGACGGCTCCTCTGGAGTGGGGCGCGAGGCGATCGCCATGTTGCCGTGCGAGGCCTGGCGGCGAAGGTCGGTATTGGCAGAGCGGGCCTGCGGAGCCTCAGTCTCGGGCGGGGCCTGGACCTGAAGGTTCTGGGAGGCGTCCTTCTCGATGACCGCCAGGGCCTCCTCGCTCATGGCCATGAACTCGCGGGCGCGGCCCAGGAGTGACGCCACAAAGGGATCGAAGCCATCGGCACAGGCCGTCTCCACGATGGCCACGGCGGTCCGGCTGTCCATGCCTGGGAAGAACTCGTCCCCACCCAGGTCCAGCTCCGAGAGGAGGGCGTCCCCGAAGGCCACCTTGATGGGCGACTGCTCCAGGTTCAGACGCTGACGCAGCGCGGCGAGCTTGATGGCGCGGCCAAACTTGGCCTCCACCTTCTTGAGCGCTTCCTTCTCCACGTTGGCGAGCTTCTCAGCCGATTCCTTCTCCAGCTTCGCCACGCGAGCCAGGGCCAGCTTCTCTTCACGGGCGGCCTTCTTGCCCTTGTCGCAGCCCTTGCAGGCGATGTCACCACAGCTGCACTTCGCCTCGGCGGTCTTGCCGTCAGCCGGAGCCTCGGTGCCGGAGTGCTTGTTCATCATCATGGCGCGGAAGGACGCCTCGGCGTCTTCCTTGGTGTCGTGGTGCGAGAGCACTTTGCCGGTGCCCTTCTGCAGAACCACCCACTTGCCACCCTGCTCCTTGACGTACTGGTTGGACTCGTGGTCCATACCACCCATCTTGCAGGCGGCGCAGTCCATTGCACCGTGGGTGGCGCACTTCTCGCTGGAAGCCATCGCCGGGCCGGGGCCGGTCGGGGCGACCGGAGCCGCCGCAGGAGCAGTGGTGCCGCTCATTGGGGCGACCTGCGCGGTCTTGCACTCGGCGCAGTCGGCCTTGTCGTGCTTGGAGCACTTGGCTGAAGCCACCTTGGCGTGGTCGGTCACATGATCATCGATCGTGTGATCCTTACCCACGCTCCGGTCCTTGCGCTTCTCGGCCATGTCGCTCTCCTGCTGCCCGGTGATGGTCGAGTCCGGGGCACCATCAGGGAGGACGTGGTCGGGCTCGTGGTGGTCGGTGACGCTATTGCCACCCTCGCCCGCGATGTTCTCGTGGTCGGTGGTGTGCTCAGCGTCGGTCGCTGAAGGGGGCTTGGCGAGAGGTGGCTGCTTGTCGTCGTCGTGGTGCTCGGTGATGGGACCACCATCACCGTCCTTGCGACCACCGACGAAGTCCGCGATGGCGTTGTCGAGCACCGAAGCCGCACGCGACTTGAAGGTCGCGTTGAACTCCATGGCGGTCTCGACTAGGCCGTTGTTGGCGATCGAGGTCAGGATTTGGTCCGCCAGCTCCATGCCGGCTTCCTTCGACACCGGCTTCGGGTTTGGGCGCACGGTGAAGATGTCGCCCTGCGAAGCGAAGACGCGAATGTTGCCATTCGGCGTCACCGAAGCCTGGAGGTCGTGGTACGCTGGAGCAAAAGCGAGATCCATAGCCAATTCCTTATGAAGGATGGTGAAGTCGTTTGAAGCTTCGGAAATATTCGAAGCTGTGAGCTGCTTCAGTGACACGTCTTGAACGGTCACAGCACTGCCGCTGTGCTCAAACCGACCAGAAAGTCCGGCTGCAGGAACGCCATCTGGATCAATACCCATTTCGGCCGGGGTCTTGGGCATTTCCTGCTTGTTCTTCTGCTCCTCGGTGAATTCGGTGATGGAGACAGGCTGACCATCGCCCGAACCGGGGTCGAGGATACGGTGGAGCGTACGATAAAGCTCCGGGTGCGTGTCCTTGATCTCCTCGATTGCCTCAAGCCCCTCATTCTTCTGGGCATTGGGAGGAGTCTGCTCTGGGACGGTGGCAGGCGCTGGGGCACCAACCTCAGGCGGCGCCATCTGGGCCACCTTAGCGGTTGGAGCCTTGAAGCACTTGCACTTACACATCTTGCAATCGCCAGCGCTTCCGTCGAAGGCCCGTCCGTGCATCGCCTTGGCATGACCACACTCGCAGGTGGTCAGGTCATGCTGAGCCTGCTTGTCGAGAGCGTCTAGAGTTACGGCCAACTCCATCGCCATCGACTTGAGCTGAGCGATGCGCTTGCTGACGTCATGCCCAGTCTTGGCCTCGTCCGCAATGCTCGCGGCCATCTGGAAGATCTCGCGCTGCTTCGCCTTTGGATCTGCCGGCTGGCCAACGCGTGAGTACTCGGAGAAGATGACGCCCTCACACCACTCAAAGGCGACCTTGTCGCCCGAAGCGGTCTTGAAGGTCTTCTTCTTTCCACGGCGGATGTGGTCGCAGAATTGCTGCTTGGAGAAGGCGCGGTGAGCGCAGACGTTGCAGACGGTGCTCTCGCACTCGCAGCCCATCGAGCCTGAATCGAGTGCGCCGGTCCGAACACCATCCGCAAACTTTGGGTCCTTCTTCTTGTCCACTGCCAGGAACAACTCTACGAATTCGTCCTTGACGGTGTGACCGCACTTCTTACAGTTGAGGCCGGTCGCGTCGTCACGATTCTCGCGCTCCGCCGTCCGGTTGCCGCACTTGCCTTCTAGGCCAGGGCAAACCTCAAGCGGCGGAGTGGAGTCGTTGTAGTGCGCATCGAGAATGACGCCCCGAGCTGCCTTGGCGTTGTCCGTCCGATGGTTGACGTGATGCGGCTTGAGGACGAAGGTCTGGTAGACGCGGCGCGCCAAGCGCTGGTCGAAGCGCAGTAGCTCTTGCCGGGAGAAGGCGTCGCCATTCTCATTGGAAACGCCGGCCGTGCAAGCCCGAATTGCCTCGAAGAGGTAGTCACTCGGATTCGAGGAGATGTCGTATTGTTCTGCCACTTCACCAAGCATCGCCGCGATATCAATCTTGTTTGCAGCGACCTGGTTCTCGTAGAATGAGGACTGCCCATCATGAAGCTGAGCAGTACGCTTGAACTTGAGGGACCCTGAAGGCTCAGTCCGATCCTGGTCGTACTCGGAGTACGCAAGAATCTCGACTTTGGCAAACTTCAGGATGGACATTTCACTTGTCCTTGGGGGACGTCTGCTGCACCGGCTTGGTCTGCTTGGGCTCCTTGTCAGAGCCCTCGACCTTGATGACGCCGAGTGATTGTCCCTGTCCGGTCTTGACGAATGGCATGTGAGTGCCCCTCACGGAGAATGGTGAAACGTTTTACTTTACAGCAACATCAATGACTGAGTTGGATGTTGCTCTGGCCTGAGGTGTTACAAAAAGAAGATGTCGGTAGGTTTTGCCCCTTGCTGACCGTCCAGGTGATTGGGGGCAACGGGTCTACAGGCACCGGGAAGAATGGCGACGGAACACTGATTGGCGCGTATGGCGCATAGAACGTCTGTGGCTGCCACCCAGCTAGAATGGCAATCTCCTCAGGCGTCCCCTCTGCCTCGATAACCGTCCCGTCCGGCTTCGTGATCTTCGCCTTCATCGCCTACGACCTTTCTCCAGTTCAGCCATCTGCTCGGAGATGTCGCTGGAGAGCTTTCGGCTACCCCTCAGCGGGGTGGACTCTCCAACCAAGAGACGGTCTCCCTGGGTTTGTACTGGATTCTTCTGGATGTTTGCGGACATCTGCTCGAAAGCGTGAGCGAAGTCTGGGTCCTTAAGGGCGCCCATCTCGTCGTCAATCTGATCGAGCATCTGCTCCAGATGCGGACGGCTGCTGACCTGCCGCTCGATGATGCCTTCCGTCTCAAGCACATGCTTGAGTGCGTTGAGGTCTGACTCCGGGTATCCCTGGTCGCTGAAGTACTCGGTCATCACCTCAAAGGCATGCGCCTTATCGCCACGATCCAAAGAGTTCTTGAACTCTTCGTTCCCTAGGAGCTGAATAAGCTCAGGGTCGTCGCTGTCTCGCTCTTCGAAGAGCTGAGCTATGTCGTCTAGATCCTTAGCCTTCCAGTTACCATAGCGATCATCGACGTAGATCGGAGCCTTGAGGAACTGAGCGTCACTCGGGGCTTTGGGCTTCGGCTGGGACAGTTCCTGTAGTTGCTTGGTGGCCTTACCCTTGTCCTTACCACCGTCGGCAGCTGCGGCGGGAGCTGGGCCAGGCGGGGCGCCTTCCTGACCTGGGGGCGGCGGCCCACCCGGGCCGGGCTCACCACCAGGCGGCGCGCCCTCTGCGCCAGGCTCTCCCGGCGGCGGAGGAGGCATACCGCCACCACCTGGCGCCCCACCACTGCCACCACCGCCTGGCTGCTGTTGCTGCTCGCCGGGTCGAGTGGGTAGGAAAGTTTTTTCGAATTCGATCTCCCGGTGGATCTTCTTTGTCTCTTCCTCGAAGTCGAAGCCGGCCACGGCCATCTTCGAAGTCTTCGAGAACTTGACGCCTATGCCCTCAAGGGCAACCATGGCGTTGACCAGATCGGTGGGTACGCCAGGATCGAGCTTCTTGGACCAAACGAGCTTCGGGATGATGTAGCGGTTCTCGTCCATTAGCTCGCGATTAGAGCGCTTCACGCGATACCGATGGTTCAGCTCGTTCTTCTTAGGCTTGATCCAGCCGTTCATCCGAGCCACCGGCTCGAAGAACTTGGGGTAGATCCACGACTGCTCGAAGAAGGTCCGAATGCCCAGCACACGCTGGAGGAAGACCTGGATCGAAGACGACGCCGAAGCGTACGAGATCTCGCCAGTCGTGAAGGCCTTGGAGACGCCTAGGCCGGCGAGCTTGATGCGCTCGATGACGTCCCACTCCTTGGCGATCGACATCATCCGATCAGTCGTGCCAATGGTGTCGAACTGGATGCCGAAGTGGTAGACCAGCCAGGCGTTTGGATCCACTTCTGCCTGCGCGAGGAGCTGGAGGAGGCGCTGCTCGTGGTCCGGGCCAGGAATCCAGCCTGTCTGGGGATTACCCAGCTTGGCAACCTTGAGTGGGCCTGCGTGGCGGCGAGCCGTCTGGATGGACGCGTTGAAGACGGCGTCCTCGTACATAAAGATGCGCCAGAGTCGCGATAGGATGGAAGTCCCACGCGTGTCGTACGGGTGCATCTTCCGCGCGATGAACGTGGAGTTCACCGAGGAGAGCGGGATGTTCTGGCCACCCTGGAGGCGGGACATAATCTCTGGCGGCAGGTTCTTGCGGATTTGCGCGACAGCCGGATTGTTCGTTTCCAGCACTCGACGCAGGCGATTGTCTGGGATGAACTCGACAATCGGGTCCATCTTGATAAACGGCGCGTCGATGACTTCAAGCTGGTCGGGGTTGTGGATGGCGATATAGGTCCAGATGCCCTCAGCCTCATCGAAGAAGAGATGGGGAACGACCTCGCCAGTGACCAAAAATTCCTTGACGAAGAACGGTAGCAGTGTGAGGACGCGCGTCATCTCGCACATCTTCTCGTACGACTGCTTCACCTCTCCTTCGACGCCCTCACCGGTCAGCTCGAAGTTGGACCATGGCAGGTCCGAGAACATGTCGATACAGGAGCCGACGACCGGGTCGAGCTTGTAGAACAACCGCCAGTAGCGGTTGGCCAAGATGCGGTGGACTGGATACTGCTGCCGGTCTGGCGACTCGAATTCTGGCTGGTATGGTCGCTGCTGCGTGACCATTGTTCCGCCGCCGCCACCAATCGACCCCATACCAGGGATGGAGTACCCACCATTCGCCTTCTTGTCGATGGGGTCCCAAGATGCGCCGTCTGGCAGCATCGAATCAAACAGTGTCTTGGGGCCGGAGGACTTGGACAAACCAGGCAGAAATGACTCAAACCTGGCCGCCAGGGCTTCCATCTGCTGAGGCGAGTATGTCGGTGCGTTCCGCGCCTGCTCTCTTGGGTCGCCGTAGCGCGAAGCAACCTTGATCAGGGACATAGGGTAGGCGCCCTCAGACGACACAACTGGCCGCCCCAAATAATTGGACTAAGTTTGGCGGCAGAAACGGCTACTTCTTGTCCGACCTGCCGCTATATCCACCACGGCGCCGCTGCTTCAATAAAATCTGTGTTCTGGTCTTTAATCTATGACAATTGGCACATGTTAAATCACATTTGCATATCTCACCTAGTATCCTGCTCAATGCCAACCCCTTCTTCAACATTTGTGAGACCGCCATATATTTATTACTTGGATCCCTATGATCAAAGTCCATGCACTCTGGTGGGTAGGTTTTGCCACAGTCGGCACATGGACCAGCCTTTGCTTGTCGCATTTCTTGTATCCGACAAGCACGCCAAGCTTTAATTGCTGCCTTAGTAGCGATGATCCTATTTCTTTTTGTCTGGACGACCAGAGTACCCACCCCTACGACGCTGGCGTAGCCACACATTCTTGAAGTGGTCCATGGTCATGGTCTCACAATGACCAAAGCACCACTCCGGGACGTGCTGCTTGTAGCACTCGGAGGCTTCATCCGCATCCTTGAAACCGAGCATGGCCTTGTGCTCGTCAAACTTCCCTTCCTCGGTCTTCTGGTGGATGATGTAGACGTACGGCTGCTCACCACCCTGCTCGTTCAGGTATACGTCCACCGCCTCGCCGTCGGCGCCCTTGGTCCGAGGAATATAGCCATATGAAGCGTGCATCTCACGCTGCCAGGCCTCACCGGTCTTTTTGTTGACGCCTTCCTTGTAGTCACCCTTGTTGTATTCAATCTTGCAGGTGACCCCCATGTAAGTGCGCTGCCGCTTGGCCTTGCCGGCGCGGCGCCAGAACTTGGCGATGCGCTTGATACCATCAACACCATCGTCGTTTGCACCCGTACCCTCGGTGGTGCCAAACATCTTCTCACATTCGCTGGCGATATGCTTACGAGTCTTGGCTTCGTGAGCATCACAGCTCGGAATGAAGG
>Ga0335069_10003055_pt1 | contig 25482 bp, 21 predicted proteins | sample Lox_Sample_11_FD_206714 | JGI IMG/M metagenome (GOLD analysis project Ga0335069, IMG submission 206714) | Soil microbial communities from Loxahatchee National Wildlife Refuge, Florida, United States - Lox_Sample_1.1 | ecosystem: Environmental > Terrestrial > Soil > Wetlands | place: USA... | reverse complement strand
CAGCCGCCGGAGTTTGTTCAAGCCGGGTCGCAACCCGCCAACGTCGGCCGCGACATGAAGTACCCGGGCGAGGGCTTCGCGCGACAGCAGCGCGCCGGGTATCCGACGCTTGCCGGACTGCCGCTGCCCGGTTCGCCGGACGAAGTGTACGGTCGCGTGCTCGCCGCCGCGAAGCAAATGCCGACCTGGCAGATCACCCACGACAACGCGGCGGCGCACTCACTGGAAGGCGTGGATACGACGTGGCTGTTCCGCTTTCAGGACGACTTCGTGATTGAAGTGCGTCCGCGCGACGGCGGCAGCGTCGTGGAGATGCGCTCGAAGTCGCGAGACGGCAAGGGCGACACCGGCACCAACGCCCGGCGCATCGAAGCGTTCTTCGCCACACTCAGGTCGTAGCCAGCGCCGCTTCGACGCGTGCCAGGTCGTCCGCGCTGGTGATCTCGAGGCGGTGCTGAAATTCGATCCAGCGCACATGCCCACCGGCGGCGATCTCGTCGTTCAGCGCGGTCGACAGATAGCGTTCGCCACGCATCGCCGCCGTATCGCGAGCGCGCACAAGCATTCGATCGGGGAGACCATAGAGGGGTAAACTGATGACGTTCGACGCGGCGGTTCGCGGCGCCGGCTTTTCGACAATCGCGCGCACGAACCCTCCCTCACACACGACCGCACTCCGCGTCGCGGTCGCCTCGACGTCGAGCGTTTGCACCGCGACCAACGGATCATCAGGATTGGTGTCGGCCGCCGCCAGCATCCGGCGGAGATCATCGACGGCGAACAGGCTGTCGCACGCACAGGCAAGGAACGCGCGCTCGGCAGCGAGCAACGGCGCCGCACAGCACAACGCGTCGGCGATTCCGTGCCGCTCGGTCTGCAGCGCCAAGTCGGCACCGACTCCCTGCGCGTGCTGCTGCAGCGCCGCGTCGCCGGCATGTGCGACGATGACGAGCCGCGCGATGCCCGCTGCCCGTAGCCGCTCGGCGACCCAGTCGATCAACGGCCGCCCACAGATGGGAAGCATCGGCTTGGAGGAGCGTCGCCCCAGCTCGCCCAGCCGCGACCCGGCCCCGGCCGCAAGAATGACGCCGGTGCGAATCATGTGGACTCAATCCGTGCGCCCGTCAACTCCACGGGCAACACGAAGACCGCTGCGGCGCCGGCCGCGCGCAGCGCCTTCACAATCGCGTCGGCAGAATTGGGTTCGGCCAGCGCGAAGATTGCGCCGCCGCCGCCGGCGCCGGTCAGTTTCGCCCCCAACGCGCCGGCGGCCAACGCCGCCTCGATGAGTCGGTTGACCTCGACGCCGGCACCGTCTCGGTAGCCGCAGCGACGCATCAAGTTGTCGACCAGGCGCTGATTCTCGGTGATCTGCCGCCCGACTTCCGCGAGGTCGTGCGCGAGCAGCGCGATCTTGCCACGCCACGCCGTGGCACCGAGCGCGCGCGCCATCGGCAAGAGCGGACCGGTGCCGGCGACGCGCTCGCGCAGATAGCGTTCGCGCATCGGCCGATGCACGTCGCCGGAGTTGCGCGCGACCCCGGTGGTCGCCACCACGAAGGTCAGAGCGGGTGCGAGCGCATCGAGGCGCTCGTAGGTGACGTACGGCTCCTCGCCGAGCGCGGCGTGATGCAGTTTGCCGTGATAGCTGAGGTACGCGAGGCCGCCGAAGAGCGGGACGTAGCGGTCGGCAAAGCCGCAGGTGATGCCCAGGTCGATTTCTTCCGCGCGTTGCGCAACCTCTGCAAGAACGTAGTCGTTGTGACGGCGGTGATCGAGATCGGACAGCGCGCGCAGTCCCGCCAGCACCGCAAGCAGCAGCACCGATGAACCCGCGAGGCCGCTCGACGCCGGCACGTCGGTCCACAGATGGATCGACGCACCGTGGCGCCGCGACTTGGCCGCAAACTCGTCACTGTAGCGCGCGAGGGCGCTGATCGCCGCGCGTGTCAGCTCGAAGCCGTCGCGCTGCGGCTCCAATCGGCCGAGCGGTGCACGCACCTCACCAGACATCCCGTCACGTGCGAAGATCCATTCGGGCGCGAGTGCCATCCGCACGCCTCCGCGCAACGGGACAGCACACGAGACCGTCGCATACGCGCCCTCGACCGCATCGGTTGGGCTGCCGAGAATGTTGATGCGCGCGGGAAGGGAGATGCTGATGGCCGATGGCATATGGCAGATCGCCTATCGCGCATCGATCATCGTCGGACGTCGGCGACAGGCCGCATGCGATCAGCGATACGCATCTCGTTACCGCCCCTCGAACGCCGGTGCGCGCTTTTCCTTGAACGCGGCGACCGCTTCGGCGTGATCGCGGGTGCGATAGAGATGGTCGAGCGCGTAGGCTTCGGTGCGCACCTGGGTTTCGAAGCTCGCCGTCAGTCCCTGATACAGGGCCTGCCGCGTCAACATGATCGAGAGTGGCGCGCACTGGCTGATCTCCGCGGCCAGCTCGCGCGCCTTCGCGGGTAAGTCGGAGCCGGGGACGACGTGGTTGACCACTCCGGCGCGCGCACACTCCTCCGCCGGGTACATCTTGCCGGTGAACATCAGCTCGCAGGCGCGGCCGATGCCCACCAGCCGCGGCAAGATGAACGTTGAACCCAACTCCGCCATCACACCCATGCGGGGAAACAGGAACCCCAGCTTGGCTTCGGCGGCGGCGATCCGGATGTCGCACAGCAGTGTCATCGTACAGCCGACGCCCAAAGCGTAGCCGTTGATGGCGGCGATCGTCGGCTTCGACATGCGCTGCATCAACAGCGGCCACTCTTCCACCCGCGACGGTCCCGCGCCGCCGCCGGCGGTCGTGCCGCCACCGGCCTTGATCTGGCCGGCGAAGAAGTCCATGTCGGCGCCGGAACAAAACGCGCGGCCGGCACCGGTGAAGATCACCACCCGCACCGTCCGGTCGCGGTCCGCCTCGCGAAAGACGTCGAGCAACTCCGCACCCATCACCGGGGTCCACGCGTTGAGTCGCTCGGGACGATTGAGGGTGATGGTGGCAATGCCGTCCGATTTTTCAAACAGGATGGTTTCGAAACCCATGGCTCTTCTCCTGTGACGGTCGGCGACCATAGTTGTCGCGTTTCAGAGCGTCAACGGCGGCCGCGAGTCGGAAATCGTCACCTTGAATCAGTGCGGGTCCCTGGTTATCTTCGTGCCTCGCGTAAAGGAGGCTATCGTGGCCAACGTGGTGGAAGTCAGTGACGGATCATTCGAGAAGGAAGTCCTGCAGTCGGCCGAGCCCGTATTGATCGACTTCTGGGCGCCGTGGTGCGGGCCCTGCAAAGCGATCGGGCCGGTGGTTGAGGAACTGTCGAAGGATTATTCCGGCCGCCTCAAGGTCGTGAAGATGAACGTCGACGACAATCCGCAGACGCCGTCGAAGTACGGCGTGCGCGGGATTCCCAATCTGATCATCTTCAAAGGCGGCCAAGTGCAAGATCAGATCGTCGGCGCGGTGCCGAAGGCGCATCTGGTCAAGGCCATCGAGCGGACGCTGTCGTAGGTCGGTCATGGCCGGCATAGTCGACGTCACCGACGCCTCGTTCGACATCCAGGTGTTGCAGGCGGATCAGCCCGTACTGGTAGATTTCTGGGCGCCGCATTGCAGCGCCTGTCGCTCGCTGTCGCCGACGGTTGACGAGATTGCGCGCGACTACGCCGGCCAAGTGAAGGTCGTCAAGATCAATACCGACGACAACCCGCAGGCGCCGGCACGCTACGGCGTCCGCGCGATTCCGAACCTACTGCTGTTCAAAGGCGGTGCGGTGCAGGCGCAGATCATCGGCAACGTGCCGAAGATGAAGCTGGTCAAGGCGGTCGAGCAGATGCTCGGCTGATTGCTCCCCGTCACGTCGCCACGCGAAACGCGCGCGCGGCGTTGTCCCACAAAATCTTCCGTTTGCTCTTGTCCGAAATCGGCTGCTCGTCGAAGCGCCTGAAGCCGAACGGAAAGGTGCCGTCGGGATGGGGATAGTCGGTGTTGAACACGATGTTGTCGTCGCCCACCAGTTCGATCACGCTGCGCAGGGTGCGCTCATCGCCGCGACAGGCCACGAATACGTTGCGCGTGAAGTACTCGGTCGGATGCTGTTTGAGATCGGGATGCTCGGCGTTGCCGGAAAACTCGAAGTGCTGCTCCATGCGTTGCAGGAAATACGGCACCCAGCCGGCATCGGCTTCGACGTGAACGACCGTGAGACGCGGGAAGTGTTCGAAGACGCCGCCCCAGATCAAACTCATCATGGCCGCCATCGCCTCGAACGGATGGGCGATGATGTGACCGGTGGTATGCGTCTCCATTCGCGCACCGAACGACGGCAGATGCGGCGACCCCGAGTCGTGAATCGAGATCGGCAGGTTCAAATCCTGAATCGTTGCCCACAGCGGGAAGTAGTCGCGGTGGTCGAGGTTGCGCCCGTTGATCGGATTGGGCCGCACGTAGAACGACACCGCGCCTTTGGCCGCGGAACGCGTCGCCTCGGCGATCGCGAGATCGACATCTTGCATCGGCAACATGGCTGCCCAACGCAATCGCTCGCGCGCGGCGGCGCAATACTCCGCGCTCCAGTCGTTGTAAGCGCGGCAACACGCCGCGAGCAGGTGCGGGTCGCGGAACGCGCGTCCGAGCAGTTGCCCGCCGACGGTCGGATAGAGCACCTGCACGTCGACGCCTTCGGCATCCATGTCGTGGAGACGACTCGCGGCGTCGAAGCCCGCGGTGCGCGCACGCTCGAACTTCTGCATGCCTCTCGCGAGTGCCGCGAGAAAGTCCGGCGTCGAGAACGGATACTTGCCTTCATTGGTCAATGACTCGCCCTCGACCGCCATCGCGCGGCCCGCGCCGAACGTCTGCGGTCGCGGTGCCTGCGCGCGAAAGCGCGGCTCGATGAACTGCTCCCACATCCCGGGCGGTTCCATCTGATGAGTATCGGTGTCGATGATCTTGCGTCCGTCACGCATCGCCGAACCTCCTTGAGCCACGCTCACAGCTCGATGGCTACCGCGGCGCAGAATTCGGTCGTGCTCGCACGGCCGCCTTGGTCGCGCGTCAGTGCCCGCCCATGCCGATAAACCTGCTCCACCGCGCCTTCAAGCCGGCGCGCCGCATCGGCGCAACCGAGATAATCGAGCATCATCACCGCCGACAGGATCGTCGCCGTCGGGTTGATCGCGTTCTGCCCGGCGATGTCCGGCGCGGTGCCGTGCGCCGATTCGAAGTAGGCGTAGCGATCGCCGAAGCAGCCGCTCGGCGCCAGACCGAGTCCGCCGATCACACCGGCGGCCGCGTCCGAGAGAATGTCGCCGTAGAGATTGGGCAGCACGACCACGTCGAGATCGTGCGGCGTGGCGATCAGGCGACGAGCGAAGTCGTCGACGATGAAGGTTTCGAAGACGATATCGGGGTACTCGCTCGCCACGTGCTGCGCCACGTCGCGAAACAAGCCGTCGCTCTGCGGCAGCATGTTGTACTTGCTCGAACAAGTCACTTTGCCGGGACGACCCTGCGCCTTGCGGCGGCGCGCCAGCTCGAAGCTGAAGCGGACGACGCGCTCCGACCCGGCCTCGGTGATGACTTTGAGCGCGTAGCGCCCGACACCCGCGTCCGCCACGTTGCGCCGGGTCATGCGACTGGTCAGCCCGAACGGTCGCAGCGTTTCCAACTCACCCTCGACGCCGACGTAGAGGTCTTCGAGGTTTTCGCGCACGATGATGAAGTCGATGCCGTCGGGTCGCGCCATTGGGCTGCGGTAGCCCGGCAGCCAGCGCGCCGGCCGCACGTTGGCGTAGGTGGCCTTGCCCCACCGCAGGTAGAACAACGCCGCCGCGCTGCGGCCGCTGGTGGAACCGAACAGGGTCGCGTCCGAGTCGTCGATGGCGCGGCACGTTGCCGCATGATCTTCGACGTCGGGACGCACCCAGTCGATGTCGAGACCAAGTCGATCGATCAACTCGACGGATGGTCGCACCGCCTCGGGCGCGGCATCCTCGCCTTCAATGACGACCACGCACGGCATCGCAGTCAGCTCAGGTTCACGAGCTGTAATACACGAGGCTCCCGCGTTGCAACCGTCGCGTCCCAACTGATTTCGAGCTAGAATGCCGCGCAGCGATGAGCCACGAGCGAGCACCCTATATTCCCGCGGCGGGCCACGATCTCCTTCTACCGTTGTACGATCCGGTACTGCGGCTGCTGATGCGCGAGCGGGTCTTTCGTACCCGATTCCTCGAACAAGCCGACATTCATTCCGGTCACAGAGTTCTCGACCTCGGCTGCGGGACGGGAACGATGGCGGTGCTGATTCGACAACAACGGCCGGAGTCGGTCGTGGTGGGCGTCGACGGCGATCCGCGTGCGCTCGAGCGCGCGCGGCGGAAGGCGGCGCAGGCCTCGCTTCCGATCCAGTTCGACCAAGCGTTTGCGGATCGGCTCCCGTATCCGGATCGCAGTTTCGATCGCGTGGTGTCATCGTTGGTTTTCCACCACCTCACGCACGACGATAAGCTCGCCGCGCTGCGGGAAATCCTCCGAGTGCTCAAGCCGGGCGGATGGTTTCATCTCGCCGACTTCGGCCCGCCGGTCGGGCGCTACGCAACGCTTCTAGTGCAATTGACCAATCCCAATGAGCGGCTCCGCGAGAATCTCGGCGGCAAACTGCGGCAGCTCTGCTCCGACGCTGGCTTCACAAGCGTACAAGACCGCGGTCATCACAACACGCTCTTCGGTACACTCACCCTCCTGGCGGCATCCGCGGCGAGTTGAGTCCCTCGCCGAAACGGGGCACGATGCCCGCATGCCATCGGAGTCCCGGCTGCGAGTGTTCCCGTCGGTGGATGCGGTGCTCACCAGCGCGGACGCCGCGGACCTGCTTGCACGCTACAGCCGCGCCGCGGTGACCGACGCGATCCGCGCGGTGCTCGACGACACCCGCACGATCGTGCGCGCGAACGGAGCCGCCGCCGAGACGCCGACGGTTGCGCGCGTCATCGCCGACGCCGATCAGCGTCTGCGCGCCGGTGCGCGATTGCCGCTGCGGCGCGTGATCAACGCGACCGGCGTGGTGCTGCATACCAACCTCGGACGCGCGTTGCTCGCAGAGCCGGCGGTTGCGGCGGTGGTCGACGCCGCGCGCAATCCGGTGAACCTCGAGTACGACCTCCAACGCGGCGAGCGTGGCGAGCGCGACGAGCTGATCGAAGGGGATCTATGCGCGCTCACCGGCGCCGAGGCCGCCACCGCCGTCAACAACAACGCCGCGGCGGTGCTGCTCGCGCTCAACACGCTCGCCGAAGGGCGTGAGGTCGTCGTGTCGCGCGGCGAGCTGATCGAAATCGGCGGCTCGTTCCGCCTCCCGGCGGTGATGGCGAAAAGTCTGGTCACGCTGCGCGAGGTCGGCACCACCAATCGAACGCATGCACGCGACTACGTCGATGCCATCGGCGCAGATACCGCCTTGCTGCTCAAGGTACACACGAGCAACTACCGCATCGTTGGCTTCGCGGCCGAAGTCGCGCTGCCCGAGTTGGTGGCGATCGGGCGCGAACACGAGCTCCCGGTGATGGAAGATCTCGGCAGCGGCGCGCTGATCGATCTGTCTCGCTTCGGCTTGCCCGCGGAGCCGGTCGTCGCCGAGCGTATTCGGCACGGCGCCGATGTCGTCACCTTCAGCGGCGACAAACTGCTCGGCGGGCCGCAATGCGGTCTGATCGTCGGCCGGCGCGAGCTGATCGCGCGCATCGTCCGCAACCCGCTCAAGCGGGCGCTGCGGTGCGACAAGCTCACGCTGGCTGCGCTCGCTGCAACGTTGCGCTTGTACCGCTACCACACCGACCTCGCGATCGCGTTGCCGACGCTGCGCTCGCTCACGCGTCCGCTGGCGGAGATCGCCGGCGTGGCGGTGCAGACGCAGCGACTGCTACAGAACGCGCTCGGTCCCGACTATCGCGTCGACGTGATCGACGCGCAGTCCGAGATCGGCAGCGGTGCGGTGCCGACACAAACGATCGCGACGAAAGCCGTCGCGATCACGCATCCGTCGCTGGGCGCACACCGCATTGCCGAACGGTTTCGGCGTGCCGATCCGCCGATCATCGGTCGGGTTCACGACGGCGCCTTCCTGCTCGAAGTGCGGACCATCGAGAACCCGGCCGATCTCGTCCCGCACGAATAGCGACTCCACCCTGACCTGACGGCGACGGCTGTTCGAAACCATGATTCCGCATGCCATCGTCGGCACGGCCGGCCACATCGACCACGGCAAGACCGCGCTGATCAAAGCGCTCACCGGACAAGACACCGACCGCCTCAAGGAAGAGAAGGAGCGCGGCATCTCCATCGATCTCGGATTCGCACATCTCGATCTCGACGACGGCCGGCGCGTCGGCATCGTGGACGTGCCGGGACACGAGCGCTTCATTCGCAACATGCTCGCCGGCGCCCACGGGATCGACCTCGCCCTGCTGGTGGTCGCGGCCGACGACGGCGTCATGCCGCAGACGGAAGAGCACGTCGACATTCTCCATCTGCTCGGTACGCGCAGCGCCGTGGTCGCGATGACGAAGATCGATTTGGTCGACGCGGCGCGCATCGAGGCTGTGCGCGAGGAGATCGGGACGTTGCTGGCGTGGACGATGCTGGAGGGCGCACCCATCGTTCCGGTCTCTTCGGCAACTGGAGCAGGCCTCGCCGCTCTGCGTGCTGCGATTCAGGCGCGCCTGACCTCGCTGACGCGGACGGAAGGTCCGGCGTGGTTTCGCCTCCCGATCGATCGGGCGTTCGTTTTGCACGGTCATGGCCTGGTCGTGACCGGTACGGCGATCGCCGGGACGGTCCGCGAAGGCGAGACGTTGCGGATTGTGCCCGGCGGCGAGCTGACACGTGTGCGTTCGGTGCACGTGCACAATCAAGCGGTGCGCGAGGCGTACGCGGGCCAGCGCGTCGCGCTGAATCTCGGCGGCATCGGCCGACCGAGCGTTGCACGCGGCCACATCGCCTGCAGTCCGGCGCTCGACCGGACGACCGACCGCTTCGACGCCTGGGTCGAGATTCGCCCGGGACCGCGCCATGCGATCGCCAGCCACGATCGCGTTCGCGTGTTCGTCGGCACGGCCGAGGTGCTCGCCAAGCTGATCGTACTCGATTCCCGCAGCGAGCTGGGCCCCGGCGACGCCGGCTTTGCCCAGTTGGCGCTGCGCGAACCGATCGCGGCGTTGCGCGGCGACCGCTTCGTTCTGCGCGACGAAACGTCGCAGCGCACTATCGGCGGCGGCGAAGTCGTGCAGCCGTTCGCCGGGCGCCGTCGGCGCAACGACCCGGCGACGCTCAGCGGCCTGGCGGTGCTGCGAGCGGCGGACACCGATGCCGCGGTTGTGGACGCGGTGATTGCGCTCGAATCCGCGGCTACGCTCGCACCCGATTTTCTCATGCAGGCGGCACATTTCACTCCCGAACGTCTGCAAGCCTTGCTGACATCGGAGATGCGCGTGGTGGCACTGCCAAACGCCGACACGGTCGAGGCGGTCACCAGCCGCGAAAAGTGGGACGGGCTGCGTGCCGCCGCTATTGCCGCGGTTGCCGACTTCCATCGGGCGCAGCCGCGCACGCCGGGGATCGAGATGGAATCGGTGCGCTCCGCGGTGGCGCCCGCCGTGTCGGCCAAGGTCTTTCGCGCGGTCATCGATCGGCTGGTCGCCGAGAAGTCGCTGGTGCGGCAGGAGAGCGTTCTGCATTTGCCCTCCCATCACGTCGCGCTGGCGGATGCCGACCGCGAGCTGGCGACCCGGTTGACGGCCGTGCTTGGCGATGCGGGGTGGACGCCGCCCGATGTGGCGCACCTCGCGACGACATTGGCCGTGCCTCGCCCGCGCGTGCTTGGCGTGCTGCAGCACCTGGAACGCGAAGGCCAGGTGTATCGCGTCGCACCCGATTTGTACTACGCCGCGGCCGCGCTCGAACGGGCGCGCGCCGTGATCCGCGACCATTGCGGTGCCCACCCGCACATCACTGCCGCGACCTTTCGCGACTTGCTCAACGCGAGTCGCAAGTTCGCGATCGCCCTGCTCGACTACTTCGATCGCACCGGCTTCACGCTGCGTGTCGGCGACGCGCGCAAGCTGAGACGGTGACCGGTGGCGCTGATGGGACGGCGTTGACAAAACGGGGGGCCGTCCGTAAGCGGAGGGCGGCTGTCAAGGAGCGGACCTATGCGCATCCCGTCGGTGCTGGCGGCGATCATGGTCAGTTGCGTCGCGTGCGAGCGCGCGCCTGAGCCGGTCGCGACCGCGGTGACGCCGGCGAGCAGTTCGGCGGCCGCGCCGCGGCTGCCGAGCGGCACGGCCGGAGCGCTGGTGCAGCGTGCCATCGACGCCGCGGGCGGGTGGGAGCGCTGGATCGCCAAGCGCGACGTTGCCTTCGTGACCACGTTCACCGTTTACAATGCGATGGGCGACGCGTCGTCGGAGAGCATCGGCGTCCACAAGTCGCCGTTGCACACGACGCCGCGGGTGCGCTTTGAATCGCTCGGTCTCGCCGAGCCCATCACCCTCGGTTTCGACGGCAAGGAGGCGTGGATGCTGCGTGCAGGTCTGCCGGTCTACGAGCCCGCTCGCATGGTCTTGCCGCGCTTCAACATGATCAGCAACATCTTCTGGTTTTCGCTGCCGTTCAGCTTGGCGGAATTGCCGATGACGGTTGTCGATCTCGGCGAGAGCGGCGACGACCATCACTGGCTGCGCCTGAAGGTGACGATGAACGCGGACGCACCCGAGGCGCCGGGGGATTGGTTCATCCTCTATCTCGATCCGCGCGACGTGCTGATCGATCACATTCTCGGTCACATTACGGCGTCGTTCTTGAACCACAGCTTGTGGCTGGGCCAGTGGCTCGACTATCAGGACTGCGACGGCATCAAGAAGGAACGGCGCCGCCAGTTTTTCCCCGCCGACGCCGAGGCCGCGATCGTCGGCAACCTCGTCGTCGATCAACTGGTCGAGGACGTGCGCTTCAACAACAACTTCGCCGAGCAACTGTTCCGTAAGCCCCTGAAGACGAGCGGCGGCAGTTCTACCTGATCGAGGGCGGCGGACCGTGAATCAGAAGGAGACGCTGGCGCGGCAGATCGCCGCGCAGTTGCGCGCCGCCGGCTACACCGCCTACTTCGCCGGCGGGTGCGTGCGCGATCGGTTGCTCGGTCGCGAACCGTCGGACTTCGACATCGCGACCGACGCGCCGGCGGAGACGGTCCAGCACCTGTTCTCGCGCACGGTGCCGGTGGGCGTCCAGTTCGGCGTCGTGCTGGTCGTGATGGAGGGGCAGGCCTTCGAAGTGGCGACGTTTCGCGCCGACTCGGTGTACCTCGACGGGCGGCGGCCGGCGAGCGTCCGCTTCAGCTCGCCGCAGGAGGACGCGGCGCGGCGCGATTTCACCATCAACGGCATGTTCCTCGACCCGGTCAGCGATCGGGTGATCGACCACGTCGGCGGGCAAGAGGATTTGCGCGCCGGCATCATTCGCGCCATCGGCGATCCGACCGCGCGTATCTACGAAGATCGTTTGCGCACGCTGCGGGCGGTGCGCTTCGCCGCTCGCTTCGGTTTCACCATCGATCCCCAAACCTTCGATGCGATTCGCGCGGCGGCGCCGCACCTCGCCGATATCGCGTGGGAGCGCATCGGCGACGAGATCGTGCGCATACTCTGCGACGGCAATGCGCGGCGCGGCTTCGAGCTGCTCGATGCCGCCGCACTCTTGCCGGTGGTGCTGCCCGAAGTCGCCGCGCTGAAAGGCGTCGAACAATCCCCCGACTATCATCCGGAAGGCGACGTGTTCACGCATACCTTGCTGCTGCTCGCGCAACTCGAACAACCACGCGAGACGCTCGCGCTCGGCGCGTTGCTGCACGACGTGGCGAAACCGCTGTGTGCGCAGCGCGCCGAGCATCGCATTACGTTTTACGGCCACTGCGAGCGCGGGGCGGAGATGGCGGTGGCGATCTGCCAGCGGCTGCGGCGCAGCCGGCAGGTGTGGGAACGCGTCGAATGGCTGGTCCGCCAACATCTACGGGTCGCGGATGCGCCGAAGATGCGTGTCAGCACGTTGAAGCGATTTCTCGCGCAGGACGGCATCGACGAACTGCTCGCGCTGGCGCGACTCGATGCGCTGGCGTCCAACCACAATCTCAGCGCCTACGAGTTTTGCCGGACCAAGCAACTCGAATTCGGCGCGGCGCAACTCAAGCCGCCGCCGCTGCTGCGCGGTCGTGACTTGTTGGCGATGGGCTTCACGCCCGGGCCGCATATCGGCGAGATCCTCGCCGCGGTCGAGGAGGCGCAGCTCGACGGCCGGCTGACCACCAGTGCCGCTGCCGCTGAATGGGTACGCGAGCAGTATCCCGACGCGCAGGGCTGAGGACGTCGACACGCACCGCGCCCGCTTCGATCGTTTTGTTGCCGGCGAGATTTGAGACCCCTGTGGTCATCCGGTAGGCTGCGCGATCGTTGTGTCGAGTCAGAGCATGCGGAGCGTGCGTCTCGTTGGAGTGATTGCAATCGCGGTGGGCTGTGAGTTGGCTGCCGCACGCGCCCAGATCATCGGCGACGCCAACTGCGACGGCGTGGTGACACCCGCCGACGAGCTGGCCCTGGTTTTCCGCATGTTCAACGATGCCGACGACTGTTTCGGCGCCGACGCCAACGACGACGGACGGATCAGCGCCGCCGACTTGATCGCCTTCCCACCGCTGTTGATCCCGCCGACACCCACACCGACGCCGCTGCAAGGCCCGCAGATCACCTTCTTCGGCCTTGCCTCGGCCGACGGGCGCGCGATCGCGCCGTTGGGCGAGATCGAGCCCGGTGTGCCGGTGTACTATCGGCCGTCGGGCAACGGCTTCAAAGTCGTCGTCGAGGCGGCCCCCGGTTTCTCAGGGAGCGATGTCGGTCTCGTCGTCTACAATTCCAATTCGGCGAATCCGGCGGCGCGGCCCGACTTGCAGATCGAGGTGAACGAGCCGCTCGGCAACGGCAGCTCGGCGGTGTGCGACGACAACGGAGTGCCCGCGATCGATCCGCCGGACTTCGAGATCGCCCAGCCGATCTCCGACGCAATCAACGATCTGGCCTGCCACTTTCAGGTGGCGACGAGCCGACGGGGATCGTGCACCCAGGACTCGTACGGCTTCATCGACTTCATCAGTGACGGCGCCCAGGCACAGTACTGCCTCCAAGTGCTGACCTCATTACGTTTCCCCTTGACCGACACACAGGTGACCGTTCAGCTCCGCGATCGCGCCGGCAACCTCGGTGCGCAGCAAAGCCTGATCGTGCGCGTCACCACCGACCCGGCACCGTCGCCGTTCACCCCGACGCCGAGTCCCACCCCGACTTCGCCACGCCCGACCCGAACCTCAACGCCGACGCGGACCGTAACCGCAGCCTCCACGGCGACCGTGACGTCGACTGCCAGCGTCACGCGGACCGCAACGCCGACGCGCATTCCGTCTGTGACGTTCACCCGCACCACCCTCCTCACTCCGACGTCGACACCGATCGGGCCGACCGCGACCGTGACCAACACCCTAACTCGTTCCGCAACGCGCACGGTCACGCCGACCCCCAGCATCACGCGCACCGCGACCGCAACCGGCACGGTCACGCGCACCGCCACTCGGACATCGTCCGCGACGCGGACGTTCACGCCGACGCAGACATCGACCTCAACCCCGACTCCCGCGCTTGGGCCGGTCGTAACCTTCTTCGGCATCACGACCTCCAACGGTAGGCTGCCGGCCGACCCGCCGATCATCGAGAACGGGATTCCGGTCTACGTCCGGGCGAGCGGTCTTGGGTTCAACATCGTGGTTGAGGGTGCACCCGGGCTGTCCGGACGCACAGTCGCGGTCTCGACGTTCAGCCAGACCGGCCGCCCGGATCTGCAAATCGTCGCCAATCAACTGCTCGGAAACGGCAGCCTCGATGTCTGTGACAACGCGGCGCCCAACGCCGGCGGCGTACCGGCAGTCGACCCGCCGCGCTTCGACGACGACCCGATGATTACCGATGCGCTCAATGACTTCGGATGCCGCTTCACCGACGGCAGCGGCAATCCCGGCGGCCGCACCTGTGATAGCACGCAAGCCTGTGTCCTGTTCGACTCCGGCGATTCCGGCTGTGTGACCACCGACGACCGATGCGGCGGCACTGGGCTCTGCCGTCAATTCTGCGGGCAGATCTCACGCACGTTGGAGCTTCCCCTCGGCGACACGCTGTTCGAAGTCCGCCTGCGCGATCAAGGTGGCTTCGTCGGCGAGCCGGCCCAGATGATCGTGCGAGTGATGCCGTGAGTTGGTGAGTGGTGAGTCGTGAGCGGCGAGTAGCGAGCGCGAAGCATCGACTTCCGACCACTCACGACTCACCACTCATCACTAGTGTATCGTCGGCAGCGCAGCCCCCGGCCGTTGTTCGAGCTGCTCCAGGACGCGCCGGGCGATCGCGATGAACGCTTGACTCTGCGGATGCTCGGGGTTGGCCGCGACAAGCGGGTGGCCGGTATCGCTCCGCTCGCGGATCTCGCGCACCAGCGGCAGTTCGCCGAGAAACGGCACCTCGAACTGTTGCGCGACGCGTTGCCCGCCGCCGTGCCCGAACAAGTCGGCGCGGTCGCCGCAGCCGGGGCAGATGTGAAAGCTCATGTTCTCGATGACGCCGAGGACCGGCGCATTGACCTGCTGAAACATGGTGATGCCGCGCTTGACGTCGAGCAGCGCGACGTCTTGCGGGGTCGTGACGATCACGCCGCCGGAGAGCGGCGCCTGCTGCGCAATCGTGAGCTGCGCGTCGCCGGTGCCCGGCGGCAAATCGAGCACCAGCACGTCCAACTCGCCCCACTCGACTTCGCGGAGAAACTGCGTCAACAGCTTGTTGAGCATCGGGCCGCGCCAGATGATCGGCGTACCCTGCGCCACCAGCAGCCCCATCGAGATCACTTTGATGCCGAATTTTTCGAGTGGGATGATTCGCTTGTCGTCGGCGGACTTTGGGCGGTCGGTGAGCCCGAGCATCAGGGCCACGCTCGGTCCGTACACATCGGCGTCGAGCAATCCGACCCGCAGTCCGAGGTGTTGAAACGCGAGGGCGAGATTGACCGCCACGGTGGATTTGCCGACGCCGCCCTTGCCGCTCGCCACCGCGACGATGCGGCGAACACCCGGAATATCGGCACGCCCTTGTGGGGCGCGCGCAGGCGGCTGGGCTGGCGCGGTCGTGGCCACCTCGACGTTCGCGAACCCCATTGCCTGCACGGCTGCCACCACGTCGCGCCGAATCTGTTCCACCGCTTCTTCATTGGCGGTGGTTGGGGCGAGGGTCACGGTCACACCGGCCGACGCGATCTCGATATCTTTCACCATGCCGAACGACACGATGTCGCGCGTGTAGCCCGGGTATTTGACCTGCTTTAGTTGTTCGAGAATCTCTTGCGGCGTCGGCATGCGACGAACGTAGCGGGAAAGCGTCGCGGAGTGAAGCGGCACCGCGCGCTACGTCGACAACGTCGCGATGGTCACGCCGGAACCGCCCTCGGGCGGCTCGCCGCCGCGGTAGCTCTCGCAGTAGGGCGACGCGCTGAGAAATTCCTGCACCGCGCGGCGCAAGGCGCCGCTGCCAATGCCGTGAATGATGCGCACCGATGCATGGTTCGCTCGCACGCTTTCGTCGAGGAAGGTTTCGAGTTGGCCGATCGCTTCGCGCGCCCGCAAGCCGATCAGCGTGATCTCGGTCGGCAGCCCGTCGCGCCCGGCGGGTAGCGTGACGCGGGGCATTTCCACGTGGGCCGGCGCGGCACTGCCAGCCTTGCGTAGCTGCGCCGCCGGCACTTCGAAGCGCATGCTGCCGCGCTGAATCCACGCGCGCGCGCCTTTGATCTCCAACAGTTGACCAGTGATGCCGTGGGCCCCGACCGCCACCGTGTCACCCAATCGCGGCGGCCCGGCGTGCACCACCGGCTCCGCGGGCATCGGCTCGTCGGAACGCGCGGCCTGCTCGGCGATCGCGGTCTCCTGCGCGGCGACGAACTGCTCGAGCGCGCGCCGATCGGCGGCGCCGCGTTCGAGCGCGGCGAGCAGTTCGCGTCCTTGCTCCTTCAGCGAGCGCACGAAAGTGCGCGCGACCAGCAACTCGTCGCGCCACCGCTGTTGCCGCTTCTCGCGCAGCTCGGCCAACAATGTCTCGCTCTCGCGTTGTTGTTCCGCCAGCGCGTGCGCGCGCGTGGCGGCTTCGGCGTGGCGCTGCTCGAAGGCGCGACGGCTCTCTTCGAGTCGGCCCACGGCGGCGCCGAACGCCTTCGATTGCTCCGATTGTGCGCCGCGTGCCGCGGCGAGGACCGATGCCGGCAGGCCCAATCGCTGCGCGATCGGCAGCGCCAGGCTCTCTCCCAGTGAGTGGTAGCTCAATCGATAGCGCGGCGTGAGATCGGCAACGTCAAAATCGACGGCTGCGGTGATGCAACTGTCGCGGCTGAGCGCGAAGACCTTCACCGGTGTGCCGTGAGTGGTCAGCACCACGCGCGCGCCCGCCGCCTCGAACGTTTGCACCAGTCCGATGGCGAGCGCGGCGCCTTCGTCCGGATCGGTGCCGACGCCGGGCTCGTCGAGCAACACCAACGCACCGTCGAGGTCGTGCGCCAGCACGTCGGTGAGGTTGGCGACGTGCGCCGAAAAGGTCGACAAGTTGCGTTCGATGCTTTGCGCGTCGCCGACGTCGGCGAAGATTGCGCTGAAGCACGGCAAACAACTTTCTTCCGCCGCGGGAATCAGTAACCCGCTCTGCGCCATCAACGCCAGCAAACCCACCGCTTTCAAGGCGACCGTCTTGCCGCCGGTGTTGGGGCCGGTGATCACCAACGTGCGCTGGCTGGAGGGAATGAGCAAGTCTACGGGGGTCACCGGGCGACCGGTGAACAGCAGCACCGGATGGCGCGCCGCGCCAATGCGGACTTCGTCGGTGCCCAACAGCGGCTGAGTGCAGCGATAGCGCAGTGCGAAACGTCCCTTGGCGCTGAGCACGTCGAGCGCGACCAACGCCGCGAAGTTGGCGGCGAGTGCGGCATGCTCCTGCCGGATGAGGTCCGTAAGGTCGGCGAGAATGCGGCGGACGATCGCTTCTTCCTCGCGGGCGGCCATCAACAACTGGTTGTTGAGGTCAACCGCGAATAGCGGCTCGACATAAACCGTCTCTCCCGACACCGAACGGTCTTGCACGACGCCCGACATGCGCGAGGCGTGCGAGGCTTTGACCGGCACCACGAAGCGATTGTTGCGCAGCGTGACGTACTGCTCGGCGATGACGTCGGCGAGCGTCGGCCGCTGCACCAGCTCTTCGAGCCGGCGCGTGAGCTGATCGCGCAGCCGGCGCAGAGTCCGGCGCACCTCGGCGAGTTCGTCGCTCGCCTCGTCGGTGATGCCGGCGTGATCGTCGAGGGCACGTTCGAGCGGTTGCAACACCCCCGGCAATGCTTGCAATTGCGCGGCAAGATCGCCGATGTCGGCCAGCGCGGCCGCATGCTTGGACAACACGCTGCGCGCATGGGCCGCGACCCGCAGCACGGTGCGGATGGCGAGCAAGCTCGCCGCATCGAGAACAAAACCGGGATGGACCGCGCTCTTCAACGCGGTGCGGACGTCGGGAAACTCGCTGACCGGCGAAGAGGCGTGGCGATCGAGCCAACGCGTGAATTGCCACGTCCGCTCCAGTTCGGCAGTGGCCACGTCGAGCGTCGCCGACGGCGCAATCGCGCGACACGCCTCCTGCCCGGCGGTCGAGCAGGCGAAGGTCGCGAGCTGCGCGCGCACGCGATCGAATTCCAGCGCGTCGAGATCACGAGGGCGCACGCGCGGAGTATATCCGCGCGGCAACCGCCCGCAACCGGGCGCTACAACCCCGTCGGCATTTTGAAGGGCCAGTTCGAGGCGATGGTGCCGCCGTCGACTTCGAAAATCTTGCCGGTGACCCAGTTCGCGGCCGGCGACGCCAGGTAGAGCACGGCGCACGCGATGTCTTCGGGAGTGCCGAGACGCGCCATCGGCGTCATCGCGATCATCTGCTCGCGCAGGCCGTCGGCCGCGTTCAAGAACGGCGACAGCGCGTCCGTCTCGGTCGCGCCGACGGCGAGCGCGTTGACGCGGATCTTCGGTGCGAATTCGTGCGCCAGCAAGCGGGTCATGTGCGAGAGCGCAGCCTTGGCCGTGCCGTAGGCAACGAAGCCGATCTCGACGAGATGCGAGAGACCGCTGGAGATGTTCACCACCGCGCCCGTGTGTTTCGCCAAGTGGGGCGCGGCGAGGCGCGTCAGCAGGAACGCGGTACTGACGTTGAAGTGGAACGCGGCCTCGAAGTCGCGCACGCTCAAGTCGAGCGCGGCGGTCGGCGCGGTGCCGCCGGCGTTGTTGACGACGACGTCGATGCGACCGAACTCTTCGAGCGTGCGGGCGACCACGTGCTCGATCTGCTTGGTATCGTTGACGTCGCACGGTACGGCCAGCGCGCGCGTCCCGCGGGAGCGGATCTCGTTGGCCACCGCCTCCAAGCGCTCGGGCGTGCGGGCGGCACACACGACATGCGCACCGGCGTCGGCGAAGGCGAGCGCGCTGCCGCGGCCGATGCCGGCGCTGGCGCCGGTGACGATCGCGACCTTTCCATCGAGTCGAAACCGATCCAGGATCATCGTGAGTCTCCTTTGCGTGGTGGGGCGATTCAGCGCGCCGCGGCGCGGGGGTCGAGGCGCTCGCGCAAGTAGTCGCCCAGGAAGTTGAACGCCATGATGGTCACGAAGATGAACAAACCCGGCACCAAGATCCAGGGGTACTTCGTCAGATTCTGCACGTTCTGCGCTTCGGCGAGCAGGTTGCCCCAGCTCGCTCCCGGTTCCTGGATGCCGAGGCCGAGCAACGACAGCGCGCTCTCGCCGAGGATGAAGCCGGGGATCGCGAGCGTCGCGGCGACGATGGTGTAGCCGAAGGTGCCGGGAATGAGATGGCGCGTGACGATGCGCCATCGACTGGCGCCCAACGCGCGCGCAGCGAGCACGTACTCGCCTTCGCGCAACGACGACACCATGCCGCGGATGATGCGCGCAAAACCCGCCCAGTTGATCAGACTCATGATCGCGACGATCAGCAGAAAGCGCAGCGAGGATGAAATCCAACTCGGGATCACGGCGGCCAGCGCGAGCAGGAAGTAGAAGGAAGGCAACGACATCTCGACCTCGACCAGCCGCATGGTGAGATTGTCGACCCAGCCGCCGATGTATCCGACGAAGCTCCCGACCAACGTGCCGAGCGTGAAGCTGATCGCGACGCCGACCAGTCCGATGGTGAGGCTGATCCGCCCGCCGTGAATGATGCGCGAGAACAAGTCGCGCCCGAGTCCGTCGGTGCCGAGCAAAAAGAATTTCGGTGCGCCGTCGGGGGTGGTGAAGAGATGACCGTCGTGAAACAGCCGCACCGGCACCCGGTGCGCGGTCTGCAACTCGTACCGCCGCGTGATCGGATCGACCAACTCGTAGCCGTAAGTGTAGAGCACCGATTCGGTCCACCGAGTCGGAGCGTTCAGATGCAGCGGCGACGGCGGGCAGTGCGGAAAGCTGCGGTTTTGCTCGGTGTAGTCGTACGGCGCTACAAAGGGCGCCGCTGCGGCCGTAAGGTACAGCAGCGCGAGCGCGGCGGTGCTGGCGATGACGACGATGCCGGGGCCGCGGTGCGGATTCATCGGGTCGACTCGAGGCGAGTGAAGTCGATGCGCGGATCGACCAGCGTCAGCGCGACGTCGGCGAGCAGATTGCCGATCAGGAGCAGCAGTGAGCCGATCAACACCGACGCCATGACGAGATAGATGTCGAGCGAGCGCACCGCGTCGAGCATCAACGCGCCGAGGCCTTGCAGATTCATCACGGCTTCGATCAGCGCCGCACCGCCGAGCAGACTTCCCAACTCGTAGCCCGCGAGCGTGACGAAGGGATTGAGCGCGTTGCGCAGCATGTGTTTGAGCACCACGAGCGATTCCGGCAAACCCTTGGCGCGCGCCGTCAGCAAGAAGTCGGCGCGCGTCATTTCGAGAATGTTCGCGCGCATCAAGCGCATGAGGCTGGCCATGCCGCTGGTGCCGAGGACGACGACCGGCAGAATCAGATGCCGCGCGCGATCGAGCAGCCGACCGCCGAAGCCGAGCGAGTCGTAGTCGATCGAAGTGCTGCCGCCGATCGGAAACCAGCCGCTGCGCAAGGCGACGTACATCAACAGGAACGCGAGAAAGAAGTTCGGCAGCGACATGCCGAAGAACGCCAAGAACGACAGCACACGATCGGTGATGGAATTCGGCCGCAGGGCGACCAGGATACCGATCGGAATCGCCAAGCTCCAGGTGAACGCCATGCTGCTCACCGCGAGAATCACGGTGTTGAGGACGCGCGTGCCGATCAGGTCGGCGACGTTGACGCGATAGGCGATCGACAACCCGAGATCGAAGTGGATCGCCCGCCACAGCCACTTGGCGTAGCGAATCAGCAGCGGGTCGCCGTAGCCGAACTGCCGCTGCAACTCGACGATGGTCTCCGGACGGATCGACGGGTTCATCTTCAGCGTGCTGAAGAAGTCGCCCGGCGCGAGATTGATGACGAGGAACGAGAGGAACGTGATCCCGAGCAGGAGCGGAATCATATGCGCCAATCGGCGCAGGAGGTACGCCCCCATTACTCCGCGATGCGAATGCGCTCGGGGCGATACAGCCCCCACACGTACGGTTCGTAGTTCTGCACGTAGCGTTTCACCGCCACGAAGTCGCGCTGGCGCACGGTCTGAATCATCGGCAACTCGTCGTGCAGGATTTGCTGGATCTGAAAGTAGCACTGCCGGCGCTTGTCGAGATCGAGCTCGCGCGAACCCTGCTCGACCAGCTCGTCGATCTTCCGCTCCCACTCGGTCGCGGGACTGGTTTGATTCGGGTTCCACATGTGCAAGTTGCCGCTGGAGCGCAGCATGTTGGCGCCGTTGTGCGGCTCGACGCCGCCGGTGAAGCCGATCAGAATCGCGTCCCAGTCGAAGTTGGTGTCGAGCTTCTCGACCAGCGCCGGAAAATCGAGCGGACGGTAGTTCACCTTCATCCCCAGTTTGGTCCAATCCTCCTTGAGGATGGAGCACATCTTCTCGCGCACCTGATTGCCCGAGTTGGTGTAGAGGGTGAACTCGACCGAATTGCCGTCGCGATCCTTCAACACCCCGTCCTTGAGCACGTAGCCGCCTTCGGCGAGCAGTTGGCGCGAGGTGTCGAGGTTGTAGTCATAGTCGGTGAGACCGGGGTTGTGGAAGAGTTTGTTCTCGGGCGAAATGTCGGCAACCGCCGGCACGCCGTAGCCGTTGAAGCAGTTGAGGATCATCGACTTCTTGTCGATCGCATGTGCGACGGCTTGAAGGAAATGCTTGTCGGTGAACCAGGTCAATTGCGGATCGCGCTTGGGGGTGTGTTCGTAGTGTTTGGGGTTGCGGTTGAACACGACGAATTGGCTGCCGGTGTCGATGCCGGTCTCGCGCACGGTGATGGCGAGTTTCTCGCTCTGCGCTTGCAGGTCGGCGACTTCTTCGGGCCGCGGCGCGTGAATGTCGGTTTGGCCGGCCATGAACTTGAGATAAATCGTGTCTTGATTGGGGACGATCAGCACGGTTTGTTCTTCGAGGTACGGCAGCGCCGCGCCGGTGTCGTCGCGCCGCCAGTAGTCGGGGTTGCGGCGGAAGCGAATGTATTGCGCCGGCACGTATTGCGCCATGCGGTAGGCGCCGGTGCCGATGAGTTTGTCGGGCGGCGTGTTGATGCCCCATTCCTGTGAGAAGGTGCCCTTGTCGAGCGCCTCGCCGAGGACATGCTCGGGGAGGATCTCGGTGCCGATCGAGTTGAGCAGGGGCGCGAACGGCCGCGGCAGCAGCACGCGAACGGTGTGCTCGTCGACGGCGTCGACCTTGAGCGGCTTGCCGTCGATGGTGAGCACGTGCTTGGTGCTGTTGGGCACGCGATCGTCGAAGACGGCTTTGAACGTGAACACCACATCGCGGGCGGTGAACGGCTGTCCGTCGTGCCAGCGGACATCCTTGCGAAGAAAGAACGTGCACGTCCTGCCGTCCGCGCTGTATTCCCAGCGCTCCGCGAGCACGGGCTCCACTTCGGTGGTTTTCGGATTCAGGCGAACCAGTCCCTCGAACAAGTCGCCGAGAGCGACCGCCGATGCGCTATCGGCGACCATGATGGGATTGAACGTCTTGGGATCGCTGATCGTGGCGGTGGTCAGTTGTTGGCCGCGTTTCGCGCCGCTTCCCGCCGGGGGCGGGGTGGCGGCCGCCGAGCGTGACGACGGATCGTTGCCCCAACAGCCCGCGCAGGCGAGCAGCGCGCAGGCCAGCAGTGTGGCGCGATTCACGAAGTCGCCTCCGCATCGTCGAGGCGCACCTCGGTGGTGCCGGGGGGCGTCGGCAAACTGAACCAACTGTCTGCGAGGGTTGGATTGACTTCGATGTCTTGCAGATCGAGCGCGAGGTGGCGGCCTTCGGCGGGTACCTCCAGCTCGATGTGCTGCGGCATGTCGGCCTGCGCGGCGGAAAAATCGCTGAAGCGCGCGCGCCACACGACGTGTCCGTCGGGGTCGCGATCTTCGGTTGCGACGGGTTGCAACGCGCCGTTGAACCATACGACCTGCGCGCCGGCATCGAGTTCACGCCACCACTGAATCGCCGTGCCGCCCGAGTCGAGAGACACCACGTCGTTGCGGCCGGGTCGCGGCGGCGGCGTCCCGAGCAGGAGCTCGACCGCGTCGCTGACACGCAGATTCACATGAGCGTAGCGTTGGAGGTTCGTGCGCGACGCGCGGCCCCGGTACAGGGTCGCCTCGTTGCGGGCGTAGGCGGCGAGTGCGCCGTCGGCGGCGGTCAAGACGAAGACGGTGCCGAGCGGCGAGAGGACCTCAATCCGCAAGCGCGCCGGTCGCACGGCCAAGATGACCTCGCGGGCATGTCGGCGTTCCTCGGGACCGTCGTAGGCCATCCGCGCGAGCGTACGCACGCTGATTCGCGCGTCGCGCTGGCGTTGCAGCGCGCCGGCGAGCGTATCGGCGTCCGGCAGCGGACCCGTGATGGCGGGGGCAACGATCGACGGACGCCGTGCTGCGCAGCCGGCACTCAGCAGCAGCACGAGCGCGATGCCGGCCGCTCGGGTTCGCGTCACGAGCCCTTCTCGCCTTGCGAGTTGGTGCCTTGGAGCACGTTGATCTTTTCGCGCAGGCGTTGCGTCTGCGAGGTTTCTTTGGCGCGACCGAGCGCGTCGCGGTAGAGCCGCAGCGCTTCGGGGTTGCGTCCGACCTGGCGATACGCGTCGGCGAGATGTTCCATGATGGTCGGGTCGTCGTCGGTGCGTTCGACGGCGCGCTCGAGGTGCTCGATCGCTTTGTCGTATTCGCCGCGCTGAAAGAACACCCACCCCAAGCTGTCGACGTAGAAGCCGTCGCTCGGGTCGATCGCCAGCGCGCGACGGATCAAGCTCTCCGCCTCGTCCAAGCGGATGCCGGCTTCGGCGTACGTGTACCCCAAGTAATTGAGTGCGGCGCCGTTTTGCGGATTCAACTCGATGGCCTTCTGCATCGCCTCGATGCCGCGTTCCTTGTCGCCCGCTTCGTCGTAGAGCGCGCCGAGGGTGAAGTAGTACTTGTCGTTGCTGGGGTTGCTCTGCACCATCTGCTGCAGCAGCTTGATCGCGTCCGACACCGCGCCCTTTTCGCGATACAAGCTGGCGAGGTAGCCCAGCAATTCGGCATTGTCGGGCTTCGCGCTGATCGCGCGCTTGGTTTCGAGGATCGCGTCATCGGTACGCCCGGTCTGCTGGCGGATGTAGGCAATGTGCACGCGGGCGTCGGAATAGAACTCGCTGTCGGCCGGAATGCGATCGAATTCCTCGACCGCGCGATCGTAGGCTTTCATCTCGCCGTACACCGACGCGAGGTAGTAGCGCACGCGGTGATTGTTGGGCTCGGCGGCCAGCACGAGCGTGAACTCGGTGGCCGCGCGATCGTATTCTTCCTTCTCGAAGAAGATGAGGCCGATCTTGACGCGCGTCTCTTGCGGGTTGTCCTCGATCTTCTCCAGCTCTTGAAATTGCGACAGCGCCTCTTCGAGTTTCTTTTGTCCGACGTACACGCCGCCCAGCCGCTTGCGAGCCACTTTGCTCTTCGGGTTGCTGCCAAGCGCGCGCTGATAGTAGTCGATGGCTTTCTCGGGCTGCTTTTGCGCTTCGTACAGCAACCCCAGATCGACCAGCACCAACTCGGATTGCGGATTGAGCCGCAAGGCCTCGCGCAAGGCTTTTTCGGCTTGGTCGTAATTCTTGGCGGCGGCCTGCACCCGCCCGAGGTAGTAGAAGCCGAGAAACGACTGCGGATTGAGATGGGTGAGGCGCTGCAACGCGTTCACCGCGCGATCGTACTGCTGCATTTGGCCGTACAGGGCGCCGAGAAACAGCAGCGCTTCCTGATGCTGGGGATCGAGGGTCAGGACGGTTTCGTACTGCGTCGCCGCTTCCGGCTCGCGGCTGAGCGAGGAGTAGATCCCGCCGAGCAGCATTCGGGCTTCGACGTTCTCGGGGTCGCTCGCCACGACCACTTGGCACTGCTCCAGCGCCTCGTTGAGCATGCCGTTGCGGACGTAGAGCGTGGCCAGCCGGACGCGCAGCATCGGCGTTGCCGGATCGCTGGCGACGGCGGCTTCGTACTCCTTCAGCGCGCGATCGAGTTCGCCGTGGTTCATGGCGATCTCCGCTTTCAAGAAGTGTCCCAAGGCCGCCGCCTCGGGCGGGAGCGGTTGCGCCTCAGCCACTTGTGCTTCCAACTCGGGCGACCACGCGGGACTCAGCGGTCCGGGCGCAACGCGGCGATGAATGACCGAGCAGCCAGCCAGACCCCACGGCGTTGCAACCACCATAGCCCACACCGCCCGTCTGACGAGCCGACGGTTGAACTGCAACATCATCCCGATTCGGTAGCACAAACCCCCTGGGGGGTCTATCAGGTCGCCGCCGGCCGATCGCCGATCGAGCGCCGAGAAATTTCAGGGGTTGACACCGTTGACCGGAGGTGAACATACGTTTGTTCGCAACGTTTGGAGGATGATGGTGGTCGAGTCGGCCGCGCGCACCGACTGCGCGCGGCATGGGGACGAAATTCTGTTGACACTCGTTGAGCGGTCGACCTATAAGGCGGCGGCCGGTTGTTGAGCGGATCCGCGCGGGTGCTAGTTCCTTTCCACATACAGAGGGCGTGGCCGATGTGCCGCAGGCTTGCCTTCGTCGTGCTGCTGCCGTGGTTCGCGAGCGCGCGCGTGTGGGCCGCGCCACCCGCACCCGATCGGATTGCCGACAACCTTTACGGCACGTCGTTCGCCAGCGATCATGACGGCT
>Ga0335069_10003054_pt1 | contig 25489 bp, 24 predicted proteins | sample Lox_Sample_11_FD_206714 | JGI IMG/M metagenome (GOLD analysis project Ga0335069, IMG submission 206714) | Soil microbial communities from Loxahatchee National Wildlife Refuge, Florida, United States - Lox_Sample_1.1 | ecosystem: Environmental > Terrestrial > Soil > Wetlands | place: USA... | reverse complement strand
TGCTCGGGCCGCATGCCGAGCAGATGGCAGATCGCATAGACGAGATCGGCACGGTTCATGGTGTAAAAATGGAAGTCGGTCACGCCGTGATCGACAAGGTCGATCACCTGTTCGGCGGCGACGGCGGCAGCAATGAGCTTGCGGGTTGCCGGATCGTCGTCGAGTCCGTCGAAACGGTCGGCGAGCCAGGCCGGAACCGAGGCGCCGGTGCGCTCGGCAAAGTTTCTGGTCTGCTTGAAGTTCTGCACCGGCAGGATGCCCGGCACGATCGGGATATTGATGCCGGCCGCGCGCACGCGATCGAGATAACGGAAATAGAGCGCGTTCTCGAAAAAGAACTGCGTCATCGCCCGCGTCGCGCCGGCATCGACCTTGGCCTTGAGCATGTCGATATCGGCACTGACGGTCGGGCTGTCAGGATGCTTTTCCGGATAGGCCGAGACCGACACTTCGATATCGTGGGCGATGCGCTTGATGCCGGCGACGAGATCGGCCGCGTTCTGATAGCCGCCCGGATGCGGCATATAGCGTTCGCCGACGCCGCTGACCGGATCGCCGCGGAGCGCCACGATATGGCGCACGCCGGCGTCGGCATAGCCGCGGATCACCGCATTGATGTCGTCACGGGTCGCGGCGACACAGGTCAGATGCGCTGCCGGTGTCAGCATGGTTTCGGCCAGGATGCGCTTGACCGTCGCATGAGTGCGCTCGCGCGTCGAACCACCGGCGCCGTAAGTGACCGAGACGAAATTCGGCTTCAACGGCGCGAGCCGCCGGACCGATTCCCACAGCGACTGTTCCATCTCGGCGCTCTTGGGCGGAAAAAACTCGAACGAGACGTGCAGATTGCGGCGGGCACCTTCGACAAAACGGCTGGGACGCGGTGTGATCATCACGCTACCGGCCTCACGCGACTTGCGTCGACGGCTGGGCGAGCACAATGCGCGGATCGCGCGAGAGCCACAGCGACACCGCGATCTTACCTCCGGGGCCCGGCGCAAAGGTCTCCTGCCGCAGCACGTCGAGGCCCGCAGCCTCGAGCCATTGCGTCACTGTCTCAGGTGTGAAGCCGAGCCGAAGATGAGCGTGCTCTTCGCGCAGGAATTCGAGATCGTGCGGCGCGAAGTCGACGACTAAGAGCCGTCCGCCCGGGCGCAGCACGCGCGCCGCTTCGCGGATAGCGCGGGCGCTGTCGTCGAGGAAGTGCAGCACCTGATGGATGATGACGACGTCGAAGGAATCGCGCGGTAGCGCCAGATCATAAATGTCGCCGTGGCGTACGCTGCAGTGTTTCAATCCGGCGCGATCGAGCCGCGTCCGCGCCAGCGCCAGCATGTCGAGCGACAGATCGAGCCCGAGCCCGCGCTGAATGTCGCTTGCAAACAGTTCGAGCATGCGGCCGGTGCCGGTGCCGAGGTCGAGCAGGGCACGGATTGGCTTGTCGGCGAGCGCCGTCTTGATGGCGTCTTCGACCGCGGAGTCCGCGGCATGGAGCTTGCGGATGCGGTCCCACTCTGCAGCGTGCTTGCGGAAGTAGCTTTGGGCCGCGGCAGCGCGGGCCGAGCGCACGGCGGCAAGCCGCTCGCGATCGCGTGCGATCACCGGATCTTCCGCATCGAGTCGCGCAATGAGCGTGCGGGCGATATCGATGCCGCCTTGCTCGCCCAGCCGGTAGAAGGCCCAGGCGCCCTCGCGGAAGCGCTCGACCAGTCGCGCCTCGGCCAAGAGCCGCAGATGGCGGGACAGCCGCGGCTGCGACTGGCGCAGGATCTCGGTCAGGTCGGAAACGGTCAGTTCGGCTTCGGCCAAGAGAGCCAGGATGCGCAGCCGGGTGGCTTCGCCGGCAGCCTTGAGCGTCGTCGTCAGCCCGGCAAATGTGAGTTGTTCCTGATCCATAGGCATTTCCACTTGCCCTAAACGCGGCGATCGATATAAAGATATCTTTATGTCATTAAATGGATGGATGCAAGCCCACATGGGCGGAATCCCACCGCAGGGTGCGGCGGCATCCCCATCTGAGTGGTTAAGCCGCCGCGCTGCGGCACTGGCGGCTGTGGGATGCAAATGCCAATTTGCGGTTATGGCCGAAACGATAAAGCCCGCCGAAAGCGGCAGCAGTTACGGATTGCGCGACGGCGAGGTCGCCGTGGATCTGCCGGCGCGGCCGGACGCCTCGGTCTATTTCATCGGCCGCATCCACACGCCGTGGCATCGCCGCCAGGATTGCCCGAAGAATGCCCGCGAGTCGGATGCGGTCTGCACGGTCGAGCTTGACCCGCGCTGGGCGCCGGGTCTCCAAGGCCTTGAGACCGCCACCCATGTGCTGCTGCTCTATTGGATGGATCAGGCGCGACGCGATCTCGTGCTGCAAATGCCGCGGCATTATTCCGAGCAACGCGGCACTTTTGCATTACGCTCGCCGGCGCGGCCCAACCCGATCGCGGTCTCGGTGGCGCGGCTGGTCCGGATCGAGGCCAACACGCTTTCAGTCGTGGGCATCGACTGCCTCGACGGCACGCCGCTCCTCGACATCAAGCCGTATTTCGCCTCGACGGATTCCGTGCCGGATGCGGTGGTCGGCTGGCATGCCGGTCGGCGCCGCTAAAACAGCGGCGGCACGATGTAGAGCGGGATGACGCCGAGATAGATCACGCTGTCGGTGATCCGCAGCGGCAAGGCAATCCCCGGCTTCTTGTCGATCTCGATCGGCTGGCCCATGCGCTTGATGCTGTCGATGGCGCTCGCGGACGCATTCTGCCGCACCATGCCGCCCAATCCCGGCACCAGGCGATCGAGTGCATTGAGTCCCTGATTGGCCGAGCCGCTGCCGCCGGTGAGCCGGTCGATGCCTTGTCCGATCAATTGGTCGATGCCGAGAAGCGGGATGATGTTGTCGATGCCGACGACGCCGATCTGAATAGTCCCGTTGAGCTTGCCTTCCGCATTCAGTGTCAGATTTCCAGCGCCGACGACAATGGCGTCGGGCCGCTCGATCCGCACCGCTTTGATCTCGATGCCGCCGCCGGCAGCCGCCATCTCACGGAACAGCGCCGGCCACGGCTTCGGCGAAAAGTCGGCAAAGCCGCGCATGATGAAATCGATGTCGCCCTGCAGCGGCTCAGCCAGCAGCGGGTGAAATGTTGGCGCCTGCGCCGCCTCGAAATGCCCGGTGGCCTCGATTACCGGATTTGCGCGCGCGGAGCCGGAAATGATGCGGCCTGCGACATTCACAGCGTCGGCCTGGAAGACCATGCCGCTGCCCGGTCCGGCGACACGATCAAGGCGCGGCTTCGCGAGCCCAACGCTGATCGCCTCGGGATCGGGCGGCAGTCCGAGCAGGCTCAAGCGCGCGTCGGAAAAATTGGCGACGAAGACTGGCTGTCGGTTCGGATCGGCCAGTGTGACCGGACCGCTAATTTGGCCATTGAGCACTGTCGGGCGAAAGACCTGCGCCGAGAACGTCACGGCGCTGGCGCTCACATCGAAGGGCGGATTGGTGGTCTTGAATGTGGCGGCGGCCTGATCGCAGCGGCTGACAAAGCTGAACGGGAATCCGCCAATGCTCTGGGCGCCGCAGGCATAGACGCGGCCGAGTGCGGCTTCGCGCGCGATCCAGCCGGCCTCGGCCTCGCCGGCAATGCCGGCTGCGTAGTACCATAGTCCGGTCCAGCCGCCCGCGAGCGCGAGCAGCACCAGCGGCAGAATGAACGGCCACAGCGGCCGCCTCCGGCGCGGCGGCGGCGGTGGCGCCCGTCCCAGCCGCGGTCGCGGCTGCATCATGCTCATCGGCGATTGGCCGGCCATTTCTTAATCTTCGCCCCTGAAACAAACTCCTTCCGGAGCCCTAATCACCTGCGCGTTTGATTCTCGATTTCGTATCGGACTAGAGCGTTTTTTGAGCCGATGGAATCGGAAAACGCTCTGGCTCTTGTTTTGCCGCATTTTCCGACGGAAAACCGGTGTCCACTTTTCCGGAAAATGCTCTATATCGCAGTCAACCGTGTCCTTTCGAGGTTCAATGACAACGAGCGCCGCGCACGACGACGGGGAACTGTGGGTTTTCGGCTATGGCTCGCTGATGTGGCGCCCGGGCTTTGCCCATCTCGAACGCGTCCCTGCCCGCTTGATCGGCCTGCATCGCTCGCTCTGCGTGTTCTCCTTCGTGCACCGCGGCACGCCGGAGCGGCCGGGGCTGGTGCTCGGGCTCGATCGCGGCGGCATGTGCCGCGGCATTGCTTTCCGCGTGGCGGCGGCAACGCGCCACGCGACCGTCGAATATCTGCGGGCGCGCGAGCAGGTCACGAGCGTCTATGTGGAGACCCTTCGCCAGATCGAGCTCGAAGACAAAACACGACGGCGAGTGCGGGCGCTCTGCTACATCGTCGATCGCAGCCATGTGCAATATGCCGGCCGGCTGACGCTCGCCGAAAGCCTGCATCATGTGCGTCAGGGTCACGGTAAATCGGGCGCCAATCGCGACTATGTCATCGAGACGGTGCGGGCGCTGGAAGCGCTCGGCTATCGCGAGGGCGAACTGCATCTGCTTGCCGAGCGTCTCGGCGCGCACCCGCCGGCGGCGAAACTCGAGCCGTCAACGCCGGACGAAGCTCAAGGCCTCGCGCCCGACACCTGATCGCGTGCCAATGCTTCACGTATGAGACGCTTCACGTATCAGGCGTGCAGTCGCGCCTTCGATCGTGTCTTCAAGCCGGCGCGCAAACGCGTCGCGGTCGAGGCCGGGCGCGATCGGATCGAGAATCTCAACCACGATCGTTCCGGGCAGCCGCAGCAATGAACGCCGCGGCCAATAGAGTCCGGAATTGAGCGCCATCGGCACGCAGGGCACGCCGGCTCTGCTGTAGAGATAGAGCACGCCCGGTTTGTAGGCCGGCTCGGCGCCGGGCAGGCGGCGCGTGCCTTCCGGAAAGATCACGATCTGACGGCCGGCGGCGAGCGCCGCGCGTGCCCGCGCCGTCATACGCGCCAGCGCCGCCATGCCGGCCGAGCGATCGATCGGGATGAGACCTTCCTTCGACATGTACCAGCCGAACAGCGGCAGCCACATCAGCTCGCGCTTGAGGATATAGGTCGGATCGTCGATCACGGCGTAGAGCGCGAAGGTCTCCCAGGCCGATTGGTGCTTGCAGGCGAGGATGCAGGCGCCCTTCGGCAGTTTGTCGACGCCGCGCCATTCCACTTTGGTGCCGCAGATCACGCGCAGCAGCCACAGGCTGGTCAGAGCATAAGAGCGTACGAAGAGGTGCAGGGTGCGCCGCGGCAGGAGGAACGTCGGCAGCGCAACTATCATGTGCGCGATGACGTTCACGTAGAACAGCAGGTTGAAGATGACGGAGCGGAGATAGAGAACGGACGAGCGCGGCACGGAAGACCTGTCGGTTTGTCAAGAGCGCGTTATGCCGGCCTTGTCGCATCACGTGCCGGCGAAGCGCTCTCCGCGAAGGCGTCGAACCGCATACGCACCTTGGCGGCAAGATATTTCAGATATTCCGACAGCACCAGCTTGGTCGTGTCGCTGTTCGACCACCACGGCTCGATGCGCAAACGGTCGGACACGACCGGATAGGGGATCAGCGCCACGTCTGGAAGCTGGTGAGCGATTTCCGCCATGGCGCGCGGCATGTGGTAGGCCGAGGTGACGATGATCAGGGAATTGAACTTGTGCTCCAGCGCCCAGTGCCGGGTCTGCACCGCATTACCGAGGGTATTGAGCGCGGCATAGTCGAGATCGACGCAGCAGGTCAGCACGTTCTTGTAGTCCACAGTCTGGTGGGCGATGTCGCCGGGGGTGGTGCCGGGATTGACGCCGGTGATCAGGAGCCGCTTGCCGTGTCCGTGCGACAGCAATTCGAGTGCGTCCGAGACCCGCGAGGTGCCGCCGGTGAGGACGACGATGCCGTCGGCATTACGGTCGAGAGGAACCTCCTGCTCCGGCAACAGCCAGATGAAGAAGCCGAAACCCGCGATCAGCAGGACCGCGCCAACGAGCACAAGCTTGAGGCCGATGGCGCCAAAGCGCCGTCTCTTCACCGCAGACCGAAGGCTCGTCATCGTCGCGCGTCCCCTCGCGCCAAATCGCCGTCAGAATACACCGCAGCGCGGCCGAAACGATAGCCATTCCGGCGCCGGGTTGAAGCCGCAAGGCGGCTTCGGCGCGGCTTGCCGATCATGCTCTAGTCAATGCCGTTGAGGGTCTGATTGACGGTGCGGCGGGAGGCAAGTGCGGTGACGATGGCCATCAGCGCGATCAAGGCCAGGATTGTAACATAGCCGGCGATGCTGACGGAGAAGGTGCCGAATAAAGCCGCGGTTTCGTCGCCGCTTGGCGTGCCGGCAAACCAGGCATTGATGGCGGCGACGATACCGAACAGCGCGATGGCGGCGCCGCCGCCGATGGCGCCGCCCTTGAGGCCGAGGAGTAGAAAGTGACGCTGGAACTGGTTTGAGATGAAACTGTCGGTGGCGCCGACATAATGCAGCACTTCGACAATCGCGAAATTGGTCGCCATGGCGCCTCGGGTGGCGAAGGTGACCGAGAACACCGTGACCACGATGACCAAAGCCAGGATCGCGACGCCGGCGGCGACCGCCGTTTCCGCCATCGCGCGCATGCGGTCGATCCAGCCGCGATGGTCGTCGAGACTGGCGCTCGGCACTTGCGCGGCGAGTGCTTTGCGCAATGCCGCAAGGTTCGGCGCCGCGCCGGACGCGAGCTTCATCACGATCAGGCGCGGAATAGGCAGGTCGCCGAGGGCGAGTCCGGAGCCGAGCCAGGGTTCGACCAGTTTTTCCGATTCCTCTTTGGTATAGGCCCGCGCATCGGCGATGCCGCCGGTGGATTGCGCGATATTGAGGGCCGAGCGCACATCGGCCTCGATGTCGCGCCCGGAGACCGGGCGCACCTGGATCGTGGCCTCGCGCGCGACGTCGGCCTGCCAATCGCTCGCGGTGCTCACCACCATAGTGACAGCTCCGGCGGTCAGTGCGGCGAGGAAGGTCAGGATGGCGATGACGGCGGTGAGCGATCGCCCGGCGATCGAGCCGGAAGGCACGATCGCGGTCGGCGCCTGCGGCGCGTGCGCGGGCGGCGCCGTGGCGACCAGGTCGTCCCACGGCTCCGTCATCGGCTCGTTCAGCGTCTCGTACGGGTCAGTCGTAGACATTTTGTTCAATCGTAGACATGGAGCCGTCCGTCATGCAGCACCAACCGGCGCGCGTCGAATTCGTCCATCAAGGCGATGTCGTGGGTGGCGATGACCACCGCGGTGCCGGATTTGTGCAGTTCGATGAACAGGCGCAGCAGCCGCTGGCCGAGACTGGGGTCGACATTGCCGGTGGGTTCGTCGGCCAGGAGAAGCTGCGGCCGGGCGATCACCGCGCGCGCGATCGCGGCGCGCTGCTTTTCGCCGCCGGACAGAATCGGCGGCAGCGCGGTGATGCGCTCGCCAAGCCCCACCCAATGCAACAGCTCGATCACCTCGGCGCGATAGGAGCCCTCCTCGCGGCCGAGCACGCGCAGCGGCAGCGCCACGTTCTCGTAGGTGGTCATATGGTCGAGCAGCCTGAAGTCCTGAAACACGATGCCGATCCGCCGCCGCAACGTGGCGCGGCTGTCTTTGGTCAGGATCGCGGTGTCGCGGTCGAAGATCGTGATCAAGCCCCGGGTTGGCCGAAGCAGAAGAAACATCATGCGCAAGAGCGAGGTCTTGCCGGCGCCCGACGGTCCGGTGAGAAACTGGAACGAATGGCTGTCGATGCGGAACGACAGGTCGCGCAGGATCTCCGGGCCGAGTCCGTAGCGCAGGCCGACATTCTCGAATCGGATCACGCGGTTCTCCGGCTTGGCAAGGCTTGACCCTGGACTTGGAGTTGAACTGGGAGGTGAAGGCGGCCGGGTCCCGCCAGCCGTTGGCCCAAACGATTCGCTTTGGCCGCCACGTTAACATCCCTGGGAAGCCAATAGCCCTGAAAACCCTTGAAAAGCTTGGGCTCCCACCGGCCGGCCGATCCCGGCGGAGACGGTTTGGTTTCCAATCCGTTAACGGTTGGCCTGTTAGGGTCCCCGCAAAGGTGGCGAGCTCCTGATTCACTGATGCTGATCGTCTGCCCGAACTGCGCAACATCTTACGATGTCGACGTGGCAAGCCTGCGGCCGAACGGCCGCAAGGTGCGCTGCGTGCGTTGCAAGGAGGTCTGGCAGGCCGAATTGTCGCATTCCGACAAGCTGATGGCCGCTGCCGAGGCGCTGGCGCCGGTGCGGCGGGCGGTCGAGGCGATATCGGCTGGAGCGACGGCGGAGGCCGCTGCCGAGGACGGCGCGGCCGCTGCGGGAACCGGTCCGGCGCTGCCCCATGTCCAGACCCAGGCCGAGGCCTGGTTCGACGGTCCGGAAGACGATCCGAGCGTGGGCACCGATCCGTTCGCGGAGGACGCACCTCCGCTGGCGCCGACCGACCTCGACGCCGACAACCCGCCCGCCGGCGCGGCGCGTGAGTGGAATCCTACCCCGGCAAAGCCGAGCGCGGATATCGAGACGCTGGCGGCACAGCGTTATCCTGAAAATAGAAGATGGCTTGATTACCTGCGCTGGCCGTTGTCGGCGATGCAATCGGTCATTCTCGTCCTGCTTCTGCTCGACGCCATCGTCGTCGGCTGGCGCAATGATTTTGTCCGGCTGATGCCGCAGACGGCGTCATTCTATGCCCGGCTCGGACTGCCGGTGAATCTGCGCGGCCTGATGTTCGACAATCTCAACACCGAGGTCGAGCAGCATGAAGGCGTACCGATCCTCGTCGTCGAGGGTGAGATCTTCAACGTGACGCGCCGGATCATCGACGTGCCGCGGCTGCGCTTCGCCGTGCGCAATGCCGCGCGGCAAGAGATCTATTCGTGGACCGCGGTCCTGCCGCGGACCCTGCTGTCGCCGCACGACGCGGTGCCGTTCCGTACCCGGCTGGCCTCGCCGCCGCCCGACGCCCATGACGTGATGGTACGCTTCCTCAATCGCAACGATATTTACGCTGGATCACGCTGATGGCCAAAATCCTGATCGCCGAAGACGAGGAAGCGCTGCGCGCAATGTGCGCGCGCGGGCTCACCATGTCCGGTCATGACGTCATGACCGCCTGCGACGGCAGCGAGGCGCTGGACCTGCTCAAGCGCGAAAGCGGACGGTTCGATCTTCTGCTCACCGATATCCGCATGCCGATCATGGACGGTATCGCGCTGGCGCTGGCCGCGGCGCGCGACTTTCCCGAACTCGCCATTCTGTTGATGACCGGCTATGCCGATCAGCGCGAGCGCGCGCACGGGCTCGATGCGCTGATCCACGACGTGATCGCAAAACCGTTCACGCTCGCCGTGCTGCGCGCCGCCGTCGACGAAGCGCTCGCAGTCAACGCCGGCTAGTCTTCCGAAACGGCGTAAGGCCGCGGCAACGGCTCGCCCGGCAGATCGGGATGGCTGCGGCCGAAATCGGGCGCCGGCGAATCCTGGCCGATCTCGACAATGCCGCGGCGGATCGCGCGGGTGCGGGCGAAGTGATCGAACAGCGCCTGGCCGTCGCCGCGGCGGATAGCGCGGGTCAATTGCGCCAGGTCCTCGTTGAAGGTGCCGAGCATTTCCAGGACGGCGTCCTTGTTGGTGAGGAAGACGTCGCGCCACATAGTCGGATCGGAAGCCGCGATCCGGGTGAAATCACGGAAGCCGCCGGCGGAGAATTTCAGCACTTCCGAGCGCGTGACTTCTTCGAGCTCGTCGGCAGTGCCGACAATCGTATAGGCGATCAGATGCGGCAGATGGCTGGTGATCGCCAGCACCAGATCGTGATGCGCGGCGGGCATCGTTTCTACATTGGCGCCGAGCGCGCGCCAGAACGCCGCGAGCTTGTCGACGGCCGCGGCATCGGCATTTTCCGGCGGGGTCAGAATGCACCAACGGCCGACAAACAGCTCGGCGAAGCCAGCGTCGGGGCCGGAATGCTCGGTGCCCGCCACCGGATGCGCCGGGACGAAGTGCACGTTCTCGGGCAGATGCGGGCCCATGTCGCGCACGATGGCGCCTTTGACCGAGCCAACATCGGAGACGACGGCGCCGGCTTTAAGATGCGGACCGATCTCTTTCGCGACCTCGCCGCAGGCGCCGACCGGCACACAGACGATGACGAGATCGGCGCCCGCAACCGCCGCGGCATTGGTTTCGACGACCTGATCGGCAAAGCCGAGCTCGGCAACACGACGGCGCGTCGCGGCCGAGCGTGCGGTCGCCACGATCTCGCGCACTGCGCCCTGCTTGCGCGCCGCATGCGCGATCGAAGACCCGATCAGGCCGGTGCCGATCAGCGCGAGCCGGTTGAAGATGGGAGCAGGCTTGGTCACATGAATCTCCGCTCGCGCGCGGGCTGTTCGGGCCTGCGGCGCGGACGCATTACGATTGCGCCAGAAAATCCTTGAGCGCGCCGACCACCAGGCGATTGGCTTCCTCGGTGCCGACGCTCAAGCGCAGCGCATTCGGCAATTTGTAAGCGGTGGTCTGGCGCAGGATCAGCCCGCGCGAGGTCAAGAACGCGTCGGCATCCTTGGCGGTGCGGCCCTTGGTTTCGGGAAAATGGATCAGCAGGAAATTGGCGACGCTCGGCGTCACGGTGAGGCCGAGCTTGCCGATCTCGGCAGTGAGCCAATTGAGCCAGCGCGTATTGTGCTCGCGCGAGCGCTCCTGATGCGCGATGTCCTCGATCGCGGCAATACCGGCGACGATCGCGGGCCCGGCGGAATTGAACGGGCCGCGGATACGGTTGACGGCGTCGACGATCGCGGCCGGCGCGAACATCCAGCCGAGCCGCAGCGCGGCAAGCCCGTGGATCTTCGAGAACGTGCGGCACATCACGACATTCTCCGAAGTCGCGACCAGCTCGATGCCCGCCTCGTAATCGTTGCGCGTGACATATTCGGCGTAAGCCGCATCGAGCACGAGCATCACATGGCCTGGCAGGCCGCGATGCAGGCGCTTGACCTCGTCGAACGACAGCGCCGTGCCGGTCGGATTGTTCGGATTGGCGATGAAGACCATCTTGGTCTTCTCGGTCACGGCGGCGAGGATCGCATCGACATCGGCGGTGTAATTCTTCTCCGGCGCCACGACCGGCTTGGCGCCGGTGGCGAGAATGGCGATCGGATAGATCAGAAAGCCGTGCGTCGTGTAGATCGCCTCGTCGCCGTCCTTGAGGTAGGCGGCGGCGAGAAGATGGAGCAAATCGTCGGAGCCGGCGCCGCAGACGATACGCTCGGGATCGAGCCCGAAGGCGCGGCCGATGGCCTCGCGCAGATCGCTCGCCGCGCCGTCCGGATAATCCTCGAGGTGATCGGCCCAGGCCTTGTAGGCTGCGACCGCGCGCGGGCTCGGCCCGAGCGGGGATTCGTTCGAGGACAATTTGTAGACCTTGGCCACATTCGGCGCCGAGCTCTTGCCGGGCACATAGGGCTTGATCTCGAGCACGCCGGGGCGTGGCTGGGGACGCGTGGCAGACATTAGCTTCAGACTCCGGACGATCCTTACCTTCCCATGCCGGGGAGGGGTTTATTTGTCGGACACCGTATAGCGGGTCGCGTGACTGCCGACGAGGGCTTTGGAGCGGATCGAGGCGCCGGCCTTAACCAAGGCCTCAGCGACCGCATCGATGCCGCCGCGCTCGACCGAAACCAGGAGCGCCGCACCGTCAAAGGCGCGGTCGGGTACGGCGACCACGTCGGCGACCGGGGCGACCGCATTGACCGCGGCTGCGCTCCAGCCCGAGACCCGCAGGCTCCAGACCTCGGTCTCGGTCACCATGGCGTCGGCGGCGACGCGGGAAATCACAAAGACCGGCATGGCGGCCGGGTGATTGGCGCGCTCGACGAAGGGCAGGCGGGCGATGATTTTCGGCGCGCTGTCGAATTCGAGCGCCGCCCACCACGCCCCGGATCCGGCAGTGGCGAAGGCCGGAATGAGGCCGAGATCGCCGCGCGATTCCGACACCGCCTCGACCACGCTGGAGGCGCCCATATGCGCCACGAACGGCACCGTGAAGCCGAAATGGAACCGCGCTGAATCGCGCATCAGCGCGTCGCCGGCCGACAGATCGGCATGAACTGAAAACGGCGACTGGACATAGGTGAAGGTCGAGATGATAACGCGCCAGATGCTCTCGGCGGTGTCGAGCGGCAAGTTGCCGTGATGGCGCTTGACTAGGCGGCGCATCATGTCGGCCTCGCGGGCGGGCCGGAAGGCGGAGCCGGTTTCCTGGCTCTTTTTGACCGCGATCAGCCGGTCGATGATCTCGCCGCGCTCGATCAGCAATTCATGCATGTTTTCGTCGATGCGGTCGATCTCGACCCGCAAATCGGCGAGCGTCGGCGTGGTCTTCGACGATGGTTTTGACGGCGGCTTTGGCATTCGAGGGTCCCGGCTGCTGGGCCGATTGATAGGTGTCGTTAAGCCCGAAATCAAAGAAAACATTGACTTAAGGGACGACGGGCCTATTTACGCCGCTCTGGTCGCCGGCTCCGCCAATTGACCGTGCCTTGAGAGGTGGCGGCTGGACCGCGCCCCGCAAATGGCATGCTGTAAATGGCATGCTAAGGTTGGCCCCTTAAGGAAAGTGACGTCCAGGGAACCGGTAATGGCCGACGCCAGCGCCATGCTCGATCTTGCCGACCGCGCGCGCGAGGCGGATACGCCGCATTCGCCGGTGGTGCGCTTTGGCGCCAATGAGCCGCTGCGGCTCGATGCCGGGCTCGATTTCGCCCCCTGGCAGATCGCCTATCAGACTTACGGCACGCTCAATGCCGAGCGCACCAATGCGGTGCTGGTCTGCCATGCGCTGACCGGCGATCAGCACGTCATCAACGATCATCCGGTCACCGGCAAGCCCGGCTGGTGGGAGACCATGGTCGGACCCGGGCGGCCGGTCGACACCGAGCGCTTCTTCGTCATCTGCCCGAACGTGGTCGGCGGCTGCATGGGCTCGTCCGGCCCGGCCTCGACCAATCCGGCGACCGGGCTGCCGTGGGGGCTGGATTTTCCTGTCATTACCGTGCCCGACATGATCCGCGCGCAGGCGATGCTGCTCGATCATCTCGGCATCGACTCGTTGTTCGCCGTGGTGGGCGGCTCGATGGGCGGCATGCAGGTGCTGCAATGGGCGGCGAGCTATCCGCAGCGTGTCTTCGCGGCGCTGCCGATTGCGGCTGCAACGCGCCACTCGGCGCAGAACATCGCCTTCCACGAGGTCGGCCGCCAGGCCGTGATGGCCGATCCGGAATGGCGCGGCGGGCGTTATTATGCCGAGAACACCAGTCCGCGGCGCGGGCTCGCGGTGGCGCGCATGGGCGCGCATATCACTTACCTGTCGGACGCGGCGTTGCACCGCAAATTCGGCCGCCGTTTTCAGGATCGCGACAACCCGACGTTTTCTTTCGATGCCGACTTTCAGGTCGAGTCTTACCTGCGGCACCAGGGCATCACCTTTGTCGAGCGGTTCGACGCCAATTCCTATCTCTATCTGACCCGCGCGATGGATTATTTCGATCTCGCCGCCGACTATGACGGCGCCGCCGCCAACGCCTTCCGCGCCACGCCGACGCGGTTCTGCGTGATCTCGTTCACCAGCGACTGGCTGTTCCCGACCTCGGAATCGCGCGCCATCGTGCATGCGCTCAATGCCGCGGGCGCCCGCGTCTCGTTCGCCGAAATCACGACCGACAAGGGCCACGATGCGTTCCTGCTCAATGAGCCGGAACTGTTCGCCATCGTGCGCGGTTTCCTCGAGGGCGCCGCGAAAGCGCGCGGCCTGCCGGTGAAGTGACGATGCTCAACCGTCTCAAATACGATCTCACCATGGCCGGCGCGGCGCGGGCGCCGAACGGCTCGCGCGTCGACTTGCTCGTCGTCGCCGATATGGTCGAGCCCGGCTCGCGGGTGCTCGATGTCGGCTGCGGCGACGGCGAATTGCTGCGGCTGTTGGAGACGCGCGGCGTCGACGGCCGCGGCATTGAGCTCTCGCGCGAGGGCGTGAACGAATGTGTCGCCAAGGGACTCGCCGTGGTGCAGGGCGATGCCGACACCGATCTTGAGGATTATCCCGACGACGCCTTCGACTACGTCATTCTCTCGCAGACCTTGCAGGCCACGCGGCGGCCGCGCGAAGTGCTCGAGCACATGCTGCGCATCGGCCGCCACGGCGTGGTGTCGTTTCCCAATTTCGGCCATTGGCGGATTCGCTTGCAGATATTTTTCGGCGGCCACATGCCGCACACCGACAATCTGCCCTATGCCTGGTGGGAGACGCCGAATATCCATTTCTGCAGCATCAAGGACTTCCGCGAATTGTGCCAGGCCACCGGCGCCAAGATCGAAGAGGCAGTCGCGCTCAACGCCTGGGGCAGCCGGATGCGGCTGCGCATGCCGTGGTGGTTCTGGAATCTGTTCGGCGAGCAGGCGGTGTTCCTGCTCAGCCGGAGGGATTAGCAGAACTAGCTCTCCCGCCATTATAAATGTATGAGACTTTGCCGGCGCGACGGCGCGGGCCCGTAGCTCAATGGTTAGAGCTAGCGGCTCATAACCGCTTGGTTGGAGGTTCGAGTCCTCCCGGGCCCACCACGCATTCCGATGTTTGCAGATTATGGATTCATGGGGCCGCGGTCGTTCGCGGCTCGATTCCGCCTTGGCGCATTTGGCGGATCGGCAGGCATTTATCCGCTGACACTTTAGATTAATTGGGTCATGTAGCCTTGCTGCAGTGCCTTGAGCCGTCCGGTTCTCATTTATGGGATTCCCGCATCATGCCGCCGATGGTGTCTGCACTGCGCCGCCTGGCAGTTTGAGCCCGCAGCTCGCGAGGCTGGCGCGGAAAGGTTGCGTCATTGGGTCCTCAATTACCGAATTGGGCCGGCGCGCGGCAGGGCGCGTGGCTACCCGCATATCAGGAAATGTCCGCGCGAAGCTCACGTCACATATGCTTGTGATTGGAGGCTGCCGGCTTGGAGCCTATGATTTGGAGCCCGCGTCTGCTGTCATGGACAGAGCCGGCGGAATGACGGACAGTCCTTGGTGCTCGTGGCTTGGGAATTGGTAGATGAACGTCGATGTGCACGCTCATATCGTCGACAGGGAATATCTCGACGATTTGATTTCGACCTTGCGGCTCGTCACCGAGTCGACCGATGACGGCAAGAGCCTGCTCAGAAAGAACGGCTGCACGATCGCGTGGTCGCGCCCGGATATGTTCGAGATCGACCAGCGCCTCGCCGAGATGGACAAGAAAGAAATCGCCGTGCGCATTTTGTCGCTGAGTGCGCCCAACGTTTATTCATGGGACGAGACCAGCCAGGTGGCCGCGGCGCGGCATATCAACGACGCTCTGGCCAAATTGTGCCGTCAGCACCCGGATCGCTTCATTGGCCTGGCAAGCCTGCCGTTGAAAGACATCGAGGGTTCACTCGCCGAACTTGATCGCTGTATCAACGAGCTCGGCATGAAAGGCGTGACTATCGGCTCGAATATCGACGGCCTTCAGCTCGACGATCCGAAACTCGATCCGATTTGGGCAAGGATCAATGAATTGCGGCTGCCGGTCTTCGAGCATCCGATGTTCCCGAACAACAGTTCGGGATTTGAAGGATTCGAATTGCCGCTGCGGCTCGGATTGATCTTCGACACCACGCTCGCGGCCACGCGGCTGATTTATTCCGGGATATTCGAGCGCTATCCTGATTTTCCCTACATCATGGCCCATACCGGGGGAGCGCTGTTGATGGCGCTGGCACGGTTGGACAACGGCTATCGGCTTTTTCCCGATTGCCGCCGTTACATCAATAAGCTGCCGAGCGAGTATGCGAAGCGCCTCTATTACGACACCACGGCTTTCGATGACAAAGCGCTGAGCTTCGCGCTGAATACGGTGGGATCCGAGCAATTGCTTTTCGGGACCGACGATCCTTTCATCAATGCCGACACATCACATGTGACGAAATTGCCGATCAGCGCTACCGACAAGAAACAAATACTCGGCGGCAATGCCGTTCGCCTATTCGGATTATGACGCCGAAATTCTGTCGCCGGAGCAAAACCAATGGAGTGCCGAAACCGTGTGGCTGGGGATGGGATCGGAATGACTACATGCCACCATCGACGCGTATGCATCAGGAGCTTGCCATGAACGAGGCACTTCCTCTCGTCGGAGCGCGCAGCGACAACCAGATCCATCCGGGCTACATGTCCGGTTTCGGCAATTCATTCGAGACCGAGACCTTGCCCGGGGCTTTGCCGCTCGGGCGGAATTCACCGCAGAGGGTGCGCTACGGTCTCTATGCCGAACAGCTGTCGGGCTCACCTTTCACTGCGCCGCAGGCCACGAACCAGCGTTCCTGGCTTTACCGTATTCGGCCATCGGTCAAGCATTCGGGGGCATATCGGCGCATCGACGCGGGCCTCATTCGCACGGCGCCGTTCGCTCGCGATGAAAGCGACCTCCCGATCGGACAATTAAGGTGGGATCCGGTGCCATTGCCGGAAGGCGACGTTACCTTCGTGAGCGGACTGCGCACAATCACCACCGCGGGCGACGCCGACTCGCAAGCAGGAATGGCGGCGCATCTTGCTTTCGTGAACCGCGCCATGACCAATGAATATTTCTTCAACGCCGACGGCGAGATGCTCGTCGTGGCCCAGCTTGGCCGCCTGCGATTCCACACCGAATTCGGCGTTATCGACATTGCGCCAGGCGAGATTTGCATCATCCCGCGGGGCGTGATTTTCAAGGTCGCTCCGCTCGATGGTCCGGCGCGCGCCTATGTTTGCGAAAACTATGGCGCGGCTTTCACGTTGCCCGATCGCGGACCCATTGGAGCCAATTGCCTGGCCAATCGGCGCGACTTCCTGACCCCGGTAGCGGCCTACGAGGACAAAGAAGAGGCCTGCACCCTTTATGTCAAATGGGGCGGCGACATCTATGCGACCGATATCGAGCAATCGCCGCTGGACGTTGTTGCCTGGCACGGCAACTACGCGCCTTACAAATATGACCTGAGGACATTTTCGCCGGTCGGCGCGCTGATGTTCGATCATCCCGATCCGTCGATCTTCACCGTGCTGACAGCGCCGTCCGAAACGCCGGGCACCGCCAATGTCGACTTCGTTATCTTTCCAGAGCGCTGGCAGGTCGCGGAAAATACCTTCCGGCCGCCGTGGTATCACAGGAACCTGATGTCCGAATTCATGGGCCTGGTCTACGGCGTCTACGACGCCAAGCCTGAAGGTTTCGTCCCCGGCGGCATGTCTTTGCACAATCAGATGTTGCCGCATGGCCCCGACGAACAAGCCTTCGAGGATGCTTCGAACGCAAAGCTCGCCCCGACAAAACTGACCGACACATTGGCCTTCATGTTTGAAACCCGCTTTCGGCAGCGTCTGACACGTTACGCCGCCGAGCTGCCCCAGCGGCAGGCGCATTACGCCGACTGCTGGCAAGGCTTGCGGCGGCACTTCAATCCGGCGCGAACGGGCAGCGAGTGAACGCTGTGCAGATCGACGATACGCATAGGGCGAGCCGCGAGAGCTGGGTCGAGTCCGCGAACGGCCACGCCGATTTCCCGATACAGAATCTTCCTTTTGGAATTTTCTCCCGTGGCGACACCGCGCCGCGCGCCGGCGTGGCCATTGGCGACAAGATCTTCGACCTGCAAGCGGCGAGCGCGAAGGGTTTATTTGACGGACATGTTGCCGAAGCGGTGAGAGCTGCACACGGCGGAACCTTGAATGCGTTCCTTGCGCTCGGCGCCTCGGCGCGGCGCGCTGTGCGGTCGCGCCTCGTCGGCTTGCTCGATGCGGAGGGCGGCGAGCGTGGGCGTATCGAGGGCATCGCATCCGACCTGCTCCATGAGGCTGCGGATTGCACGATGCATCTTCCGGCGAACATCGGCAATTACACCGATTTCTACGCCGGAATTCATCATGCGACGAATGTCGGCAGAATCCTCAGGCCGGACAATCCGCTGCTGCCCAATTACAAACATCTGCCAATCGCCTACCACGGCCGCGCGTCCTCGGTGCGTGTGTCCGGCACGCCGGTGGTGCGTCCGCACGGACAGACCAAAGATGCCAACGATTCAGCGCCGCAATTCGGACCAAGCCGGCGGCTCGACATCGAATTGGAACTCGGCGTTTGGATCGGCCCGGGCAATGCGCTCGGCCATCCAATTCCGATCGCCGAAGCTGCTAGCCATATTGCCGGTTTTTGTCTGCTCAACGATTGGTCGGCACGGGATATCCAAGCCTGGGAATATCAACCGCTCGGCCCGTTCTTGGCGAAGAACTTCATGACCAGCATTTCACCTTGGATGGTGACGCCCGAAGCGCTGGCGCCGTTTCGAATAGGCTTGCCGCCGCGAGAGCTTGGCGACCCGGTTCCGTTATCGTACCTCGTTGATGAGGCCGACCAAGCGGCCGGGGCCTTGAACATCACGTTTGAAGTTACACTGGTGACCGCACAGATGCGCGCGAAGGGTTTGAAGCCCAAAGTTTTGTCGCGGCCCAATGCCAATGCTCTTTACTGGACCACGGCGCAAATGGTGACGCATCATACCAGCGGCGGCTGCGATCTTCGGCCGGGCGACCTCTTCGGCACCGGCACCATTTCCGGCCCAACGACCGATGCACTAGGCAGTCTTCTCGAAATGACCCAGGCCGGACGAAACCCAATTCAACTTGAGACCGGCGAAACGCGCAGGTTTCTTGAGGACAACGACGAGGTTACGCTGCGTGCTCGGGCGCACCATCCGGGTTTCGCAACTATTGGCCTTGGCGAGTGCCGGGGCAGAATAGTTTCTTGACGTGCCGGATTTCGCGGATTTTCCTGCATTTTTTCTGTCAGCGGGGAGATTGTCATCGAGACTGGTTCGATGTGCACTGCGGTCCCCACCATCCCTTGTCCCGATAGAGATAATGTGTCGAAATGAGCGCGGGGTCGAAAGAGAAGCGGGGGAAACGTCTCGTGAAGGTCTTACGTCTGACCGCGGCATCGGTGTTCTGGATTGTTGCGGCTGCAAATGCGTCCGCGCAGGTCGTCGACGTCGCGAAAATCTCATGCAAGCAATATCTGGCCGGCACCGTCGTGCGGCAGGATTACCTGTCGCTGTGGCTGAGCGGCTACGTCAATGGGACCCACAACGACACCGTCATCGAACGAAGCACGGTGCAGAATATTACCGACAAGGTCGGAACTTATTGCCGCGCCAATCTCGACGCGGGTCTTATGGATGGCGTCCAGACCATCCTCGGCGCAGGAAAATAGACTGATGAAAACGACGCATATTGTCGCCGCCATGATGTTGACACTCGGTGCGTTTCCCGCGCAAGCGCAAACAAGCGTCGACGTCGCCAAGATCTCGTGCCGGCAATTCATCTTCGACGACATTGCGCTGTCGAAATCCATCGCGGTCTGGCTTGCCGGCTATTACAGCGGTCAGCAGCGCAACACCAAGGTGGATTTGGACCGCATGCAGCAGAACATCGACAAGGTGCAGGATTACTGCCGGCTGAATTTGGAAACGCCCGTGATGGAGGCGTCGAAAAAAGCGCTTGGCATCGGCAAGTAAAATCGAAAAACGGCGCCTTACGGTGGGCGGTCTTTCAGTCAGGCGTCTCCAGTACGAGCTCAAAGCAGACTAGGACCGGATTGCGGCCACGCACCGGTTTGCCTTCGTGAATGCTTCCCATCATGTCGATGACGGCGATCGACAGATCGGCGCGCGGCTGGCCGCTGTGATCCGGCGCTATGTGTCCGGATAAAACCAAGATTTCGGTCGGGCGCTCCTGGATGATGCGGCCGTCCTCAAACTCGGCGCCGACGATGCTGCCGACGCCGCTGCGCACGGTCGCTTCATGGATATTATGCCGCCGGCATATCTCCTCGATGCCTTCGATCAGATCCACATTCGGCTTTATTCGTGCCAGAACGCAGCGCGGCTCCGACTTGTCCGGCGCCGGCGCGGCTGTGGGCCTGACAGGACGAAACAGCGTGAAATTTGTTTCCGGGTCGAACTTCGATTCCATTGACACCTGGTCGGTGCCGAAGGCGAAAGCCTGGGCCGGCGCCGATACGAAGGCTTCAAACGGTAGGACATGACCGCCGCACCAGCGTCCGGTCCGATCGTGCCATGTTGCGTGGCAGTGCAGAAACGGACCGTCATCTTTGCGGCCGTAAGTCAGATTGGCACAAACGACCTCAATCTCCCCGGCCGGCGCGTGCGGTGCGCTGTAATAGGCGACGTGCTCGGCATCGGGTGAATGAGCCGGCAGCACATAGCGGAATGGTTCGAAGCGCACGTTCTTGAACGTCACACCCGCGCCGGTGAGACCTGCCGCCTCGAGCGGCGCCGCGACAGCGTCGAGAAGGCTCAGGCCGGACCCGAGCGTGAAGTCCAATGCGCGCGACCGGCCCCCGAGACTATCGATCCGATTGGGATCGACAGGACCGGGGTGCCGGACGGCTTTAGGCATTGCTGTGAGCGCCATCTCCGCCACCCGGCTGATGTCCTAAATCCCGTAATGCTTCCGCGCATAGGTCGCCGAGATCTTCTCGTCGGCGATATCCTCTCGGACCAAGGCACTATCGCGTTGCTGCGGTTCGCCATAGCCGCCGCCGCCGGCCTGTTCGTGGCTGATCACCGTGTCCTTGCCGATTCGCATGGTGACTTTGCCGGGGAGCGGTGCGGTCTTGCCGTCCGCGGTGATGAAGCTTCGTGACATACCGCCGGGCTCGCCGCCGTTCAGGCCGTATGGCGCGAAGGCGGTGCGGTCGGTGCGCAGCTGCAACAGCGCATCATCGGCCAGCACCCGATAGCTGCGCTTAATGCCGAGGCCGCCGCGCCATCGGCCGGCGCCGCAACTGTCGGGTACGAAAGCATATTCCTCGACCCGCACCGGATGTTCGGCCTCCATGACCTCGACCGGCATGTTCGACAGGTTCTGCGAGGGATTGGTGATGGCCTCGACGCCGTCTTTGTCGGGCCGCCCGCCCCAGGCGCCGCAGATCATGTCGACAATGATGAAGGGCTTTCGGTTCTCGCGCAGCCCGCTGATGCAGACGACGCTGTTGCCGCCTTCGCCGGCGGCGGGCACACGATGCGGCACGATTTGCGCCAGCGCACCGAGCATGGCGTCGAAGATGCGGTAGCCGGTCAGCGCGCGGGCGGCGCAGGCGCCGGGCAAGACCGGATCGAGCACCGAGGCATTAGGCACCCTCACCTCGATGCAGCGGAACACGCCGACATTGTTGGGGATGTCGCGATTGAGCACGCAGCGCACGCTGAGATAGGTGCACGACTGCGTATAGCTCCGGGTCGAGTTCAGCGCCGCGCGCACCTGCGGCGAGGAGCCGGTATAATCGACCGTCAGCGAGTCGGCGTTGACGGTGATGGCGACCTTGATCGGAATGGGCGCATCGGTGAAGCCGTCGGAATCCAGGTAGTCGACAAAACTATATGTTCCCTTCGGCCATTGCCGGATTTCCTCGCGCGTCATCCGCTCGGCGTAGTCAATCAGCTCGTGCATGTAGCGGACGACATCGTCGGCGCCATAACGCGCGAACAGCCGGTTGAGCCCGCGGGCGCCGACCTGCGCGGCGGCGTATTGCGCCTGCAGATCGCCCCAGACGCGGTCTGGCACGCGGACATTGATCTTGATCAGCGTCTCCAGCGTCTCGTTAAGGACGCCGCGCGCATAAAGCTTCAGCGGCGGGATACGCAGACCTTCCTGGTAAATTTCCGTGGAATCGCTGGCATTCGATCCCGGCACGCGCCCGCCGACATCGGTATGATGGCAAATGACCACGGCGAATGCGCGCCGCTTGCCGCCGTAGAACAGCGGCACGAACATGAAAATGTCGGGCAGATGCATGCCGCCGTGATAGGGATCGTTCATGATCACGGCGTCGCCCTCGTGCAGGTCGTCGCCGAACTTGGCGAGCACCGCGGCGATTGCTTCGGGCACGGCGCCTAGATGCAGCGCGATGGTCTTGGCCTGTGCCACCATCTGCCCATCGGCGTCGCAGAGCGCGGCGGAGAAATCCATGACGTCCTTGACGATCTCGGAGCGCGCAATGCGCACCACCGTATAGGCCATGTCGTCGACGACGGAATCGAGCCCGCTCTTGATGACGGCAAAAGTGATCGGATCGAGCTTCACGATGCGCCCCCCATTTCGCCTGCCACTTCCATGACGATGCTGCCGACCGCGTCGCGGGCCACGGTGACATTCGGCGGCACGACGATGGTGGCGTCGAACTCGTCGATGATCAGCGGGCCGGGGCGGGGCGTGCCGCCGAGCATTTGCCGGGACACCACCTGCGTCTCGACGAAAGCTTCGCCCCGGCCAAACGATACTGCACGGCTCCGAGCGGCCTTTCCGGCCGGCTGAACGGCAGCGCGCATAGCGGCGAAATCAAGCCGCACGTCGCGCAAGCCGCGGCCGAGCAGCCGCAATTTCACGACCTCGATTGCGGTCATGTCGCGATAGCCATAGGTCTTGACATATTCGGCGAGGAACCGTTCGGCCATCTGCGCCTTGGCGCCAGGGCCGGAATCAAAAGCGACGGTCAGTTCGCTGGCCTGGCCTTCGTGGCGCAGGTCGGCCTGCCAGGCGAGCGCGACCTTGTCGTCCGCATAGCCGTCGCGCCGCAAGCGGTGGAGCATCTCGGTGGCAAGGCCGTCCATGGTGGCCTTGAGCTCGGCATCCGTCACATCGTCGAGCCGCTTCAGAACGGCTGTCAGCGAAGTGTGTTCGACATCGGCGCCCAGCATGCCGACGGCGGAGAACACACCCGACAGCGGCGGCACGATGACGCGCCGGATGCCGAGCTGCGGCGCCAGTTCGACGGCATGGATGCCGCCATTGCCGCCCATGGCGATCAAGGTGAAATCGCGCGGATCGCGGCCGCGCTCCACGGTGACGGCACGGATGGCGCGGCTCATCGCGGCATTGGCCACGGCGCGAATGCCATGCGCGGCTTCGACTGCCGTCATGCCGAGCGGGGTCGCGATATATTTTTCGATGGCCGCAAGCGACAGCGATTTGTCGATCGGCAATTGGCCGCCGGCGAGTGCGGTCGGATTGATGTAGCCGAGTACGATGTTGGCGTCGGTGACGGTCGGGAACTGATTGCCGAGATTGTAGCAGGCGGGTCCCGGTACCGCGCCGGCCGATTCCGGTCCGACGCGGAGGAGGCCTCCCTGATCGATGGTGGCCAGCGAGCCGCCACCGGCGCCGACTTCGGCGATATCGATTGCCGGAACGTTGAGCATATAGCCGCCGGCCTTGATGAATCGGCTCGAGGTAGAGATGCCGTCGCGAAACTCGTATTCTGACGTCATGCTCGGCTCGCCGTCTTCGATGACCACCGCCTTCGCCGTGGTGCCGCCCATGTCGAAGACGATGGCGTCCATGTCGCCGCGCGCCCGCGCCAGCCGCGTGCCGCCGACGACGGCGCCGGCTGGGCCCGAGGCGACGACAAGGACCGGCTTTTCGCTTGCCGCCGCCGCCGGGATCATGCCGCCATTCGAGGTCATGACCAGAACCGGCGCGGTGATGCCGGCTTGGCGCAGGCCGTCCTCTAGCCGGTTGAGGTAGCGGCGCATCGCGGCCAGGAGATAGGCGTTGACCACTGTCGTGCTGGTCCGCTCGTATTCCTTCATCTCCGGCAGGACGGCGTAGGACGCGGTCAGCAGCATTTGCGGAAAGGCCGTGCGGATGATCGCCTCGGCGCGCTGCTCGTGGCGCGGATTGCGATAGCTGTTGATGAAACAGATCGCGATCGATTCGATGCCGGCGACGGACAGCTTTTCGGCAGCAACCAAAACGTCGGCCTCGTTCAGCTCCTCGACAACCGCACCGTCGGCTGCCATGCGCTCGCCGACTTCCAGCCGGTGACGCCGCGGCACCAGGGGCTGCGGCTTCGACCAGGTGAGGTCGAACATTTCCGGCATACGGATGCGTCCGATCTCGAGCACGTCACGGAAGCCGCGTGTGGTGATCAAGCCGGTGGCTGCGCCCGATTTCTGCAGAATCGTGTTCGAAGCGACCGTGGTGCCGTGCAGGACTTCGGCGACCGCTGACGGCGGGACGGCCAGTTCGCGCAGCAAGGCGGCGACGCCGGCAATAACTGCTTCGCTGGGATCGCTCGGCGTGGTCGAAACCTTGGCCTCGTGCAGCACCGCGTCACCCGCCATCAGCACGATATCGGTGAATGTGCCGCCGATATCGACGGCGACGCGGACCGTTCTCTCGCCGGCTGTCAGGGAGGGCGTCATCGCATCATCTTGCAGGCTTCACACGCGAAATTCCACGCCTCGTTTGCGGCCTTGGAAGACATTGAGGAACAGCTCGTCGAGCGCCGGCCTGCGGCGGGTCAGGCCCTGCTCGTGGGCATACCCGACCAGCGTCGTCAGCGTCTTTTCATTCTTTTCGCTGAGCCCGTATTCCCAGGGATCGTCGCCGAAAATGCTTTCCTGCTCCTCCCAGGCCTCGCGATACCAGACCAGCGGCACGACGCGCGGATTGGTCAGCCGCTTCATCGCGACCTTCTTGGCGTCGTCGAAGGCGTGAAACAGGTTTATCGCGATCCACGGATTCTTCTCGACGATTTCGCGGCGGATGCCCAGCACATGCATGATCGGGAAAATGCCGGTCTTCTGGTAATAGGCGTGCTCCTCCTCGCGGTAGTTCGGGAACAGCCGCGCCACCCGCGGATCCTTTTCCAGAAGCGGGCGGATCAAGTCCGGGTGCAACAGCGCATCGATCTCGCCGTCCGCCAGCATCTGTTCGACTGAGCTGTCATGCGGCAGGCGCACGATCTTGAGCTTGGCCGAGCCTTCGAAATTGATGGTCTCGTCGAGCTCGCAGAACCAGGTGATCGATTCGAGCGGCACGCCATATTCGTGCTGGAGAATGCCACGCAGCCACACCAAGGCGGTCGATTGAAATTGCTTGAGGCCGATCTTGCGACCAGCGAGGTCTTGCGGCCTGCGGATGCCTTTGGTCGTGTTGATGAAGATGAAGCCGTGACGGAAGCGGCGATGCAGGAACACTGGAATGGCGTCGACCGCCATGCCCTGGTCGCGCGCGACGAAATAGGAGGAGCAAGAAACTTCGGCGACGTCGAATTCGCCGTTGCGCAGGAAACGCCAGTGACGGGTGGTGGAGTCCATGCCCGTGAGCAAATTGAGATCGATGCCCTCGGGCGTCACCGCGCCTTCTTTCAGCGCTCGTACGATCTCGTAGTCACCGCAGGCCAGCGTCAGTGGCAGTTTCGACAATCGGGTCTCCTTCAGTCGGATATCGGCGAATGCGTCTTCAGCTCCTTGGCGTACCGGGCCAGCGCGAGGTAGCGATAGATGCCGTGCACGAACTTGCTGTAGGGCAACAGCAGGAACAGCGCGCAGAC
>Ga0335069_10003053_pt1 | contig 25490 bp, 41 predicted proteins | sample Lox_Sample_11_FD_206714 | JGI IMG/M metagenome (GOLD analysis project Ga0335069, IMG submission 206714) | Soil microbial communities from Loxahatchee National Wildlife Refuge, Florida, United States - Lox_Sample_1.1 | ecosystem: Environmental > Terrestrial > Soil > Wetlands | place: USA... | reverse complement strand
CTGGAACGGGTGGTGCCACACGACGTTCGGCCCGGCAATGCGCGCCGCGTAGTCCTCGAGGGCGTTCGGCTCTGCGTCGATCTGGCAGCCAGTGACGGTCGCGACTGCGCCCACGCCATCGTAGGAGATCGTGAGTGCCACGAGGTCGAATGTGCAACCCGGCGGGAGCGCCGCGCCGATCTCGGTGTAGTCGCTGTTGCCAGCGGGCGAGTACGCGGCGATGGAGAACGTCGACGCCACGCCCTGGGTGAACGGCACGTCCGACATGAACCACTGCCCGCCAGCCGCACTCACCGTGAGCGAGAACACCGCGCTCTTGGTGGCCCCGACGAAATCCGTGACTTTGATGGTGAGCGTGTCGGTCTCGGCGTTCGCGGGGGTTCCCGAGAACACGCCGCCAGACGACATGCTGAGACCGGAGTCGAGCGAGCCAGCGGTGATCGACCAGGTATAGGGCGCCGTCCCGCCGGTCGCGGCCATCGATGCGGAGTAGGGCGTTCCGACCGTGCCTGCCGGCAATGGCGAGGATGTCGTGATCGAGAGGGCCGGCGATGCCGCCTGCCTGCCGCTCGCCGTCTCGAGGTTGATGGTGCGCGTGACGGGCATCTACACCGGCACTCCCACGTCCTCGTCGCACGTCTTGCAGAGTACGTAGGGCGACGTGCGGATCTTGGTGAGGTCGTCGTCGATCGTGCCGAGGACGCCCGAACCGCTCGCATCGAGGCAGCAGCGCGTGAGACGGCCATCGGCCATCACCATGCACCGGCCGCTCGTCACCCACTGGCAGTGCCGCTTGCCGGCAACGCTCACTTCCCACTTGACCTGGCCGGCCCAATTGATCGCGTGCTCGGCCGGATCATTCGACGTGCCCGCGAGGACGCCAGCTCGCCGTAGGGCGTTAATCGCAGGACCTGATTTTTCAGGACGATGATTGCTGACCCACACACGAGGACGGGCAGGAGCAATAGCACGAGCAAGCTCGTCAGTAACCACGACGCCGTTCGTAGCAAGAACAAGGTCGCATGAATCCCCAACAGCCTCACGAGCGAGGTGGACATTGCGCACGAACTCCGGGTGGATGGTCGACTCGCCGATGCCTGCGAGGTTGAGCTCGCGCTGCTTGTGCGTGCGCACGAAGTACGTCGCCCACTTGAGGGACTTGGTGTAATGCTCGTCGCTCATGTGGAGCTTCGGACGCTGCAGGTGCGGCGAGGGGCAGTACCGGCACCGCAGGTTGCAGTTCGAGGTCATCTCGATCTGGTGCAACGCCCGAAGCTCGAACGTGAGCATGTCCCCTCCCTCGGGTCAGGTCGCCGCTGGGGCCGGCGCCGGGGCCGCTGGCGTGTTCGCAGCCACCGCTGCGGCGAGTGCCGCCGCCTGGGCGTTGATGTTCGTCACGGCCGCCTCGACCGCGGCCGGGCTGATGGCGTTCGCGGCCTGGATCTGCGCCGCTAGGCCGTTGATGAGCGCGATCGCGCTCTGATCGACGGTCGTGAGGTTCGCCACGGCGGCGTTCAGGTCATCGAGGGCTGTCGTCATCTGCGTCACCTTCTGGTTGAGAGCCGCGACCTCGCTAAGGAGCTGGCTCAATTGCTGGGAAAGGGGGTTTCTGCGAAACAGGATCACCCGCGGACGTCCTGGTCCCCGTCACCGTCGTCCTCACTGGCGCCCTCTGGCGAGCCGATGCGTTTCGGCGGGGTTGGCACCCGCATCGTGCCGAGCGGCACCATGCCGGGGGGCGCCGGAAGCTGCGGGCCGCCTTCCATCGTGCTCGAGGCTTCCTGCTTGCGGCCCGGCTTGCCGGGGATCGTGAGCGAGCCGAGCGGCTTCATGCCGGGAGGGCCGGCGACGCCGCTCTGGGATTCTGCTGGGCCTTTGGCCATGGTCGTTACCTCTTGCGGGCGCCGCCGGAGCCATGGCGCGGCGTGACGGTACGGGGTGGTGCGGTGGGCGAAGGGATCACCGTCCGCGGTCCTGGCGGCTCGTAGGGGATTCTGGGGCCACCGCCGACGGTCGGCCTCGGCGGCGGCTGGTACGGGGTCTTGGCCATCTACTTGTCCTCCGTCAATACGACGTTGATCTGGCGCGTGCAGTAGTCGCTCGCCGACAGCACGAGGGTGTCGGTCAACGTGATGACCTTGACCACCGGGGCTGGCCTGACAATCGTGACGATCAGCGAGTCGGCTACTTGCACGCGTAAGTCCTTGATTTACCTCAAGTCGTGTGCGCCTGGTTGTGTGAGCCGCAGCGGATGCGCACGGTCAGGTTCAGGAAGTCCGACGCCTGCAGCGTCACGCCCATGCCGTTCACGCGGTTCGCGATCAATCCCGTGCTCGCGCTCGAGGACTGATAGTCGCTGATGCAACCGGAGTCGAGCGCGATGCCCGTCAACGAGTCAGTGTTGCCCGCCCACGTGCAGGTGAGCGCGATCCACTCGCGCGACTGGACCTTGAGCGCCGCGATCTTGCGGCCGTTCGTGACCTCGCCGACCTGCGCTTGCGTATCGGTGTCGGCCGGCGCGCCGGTGTTGGTGCCGATCACGATGTAGGCGAACGCGCTCACGACGTTCGCGGCGACCGCGAGGTCCGCGATCCGGTTCATGCCGGTCGCGGTCACGAGGTTCTCGCGGGTGCGCTCCTCGATCGTGCCGTCGGCGCGGATGACCTTGATGTCCCAGAAGCCCTTGAGGGCTACCGAGTCGTCCTTGCCTGCGAGGGCGCGGCCCGCGTTGCGGACCCGCTCAAAAATACTTTTGCTCATAGTACTTGGTGGCCTCCTTGAAAAGCCGGTCAGTCAATGCCGTGAAGTGCTCGCGGTTGTAGAAGCGACCCTTCACGGCCGATGCCGCCTTGAGCGGCGGATTCAGCAGCTTGAAACTCACCTCGGCCTCGAACCCGGTGTCGAGTACCTCGACGCAGACCGAGTAGTAGTCGAGCGCATCGATCAGCAGTCTGCTCGTCGCCGGATGGTCCTGGTCGATCATCGACCGGAACACCTTGATCGCGCGCTCGGCATCCTCCCGGTTCTTGGCCGTCACGACGCCGCCATGGCGCTGCGAGTCGAACACGATGCCCTGCGCGAGGTCCCGGATCAGCAGGAACTGGTTGAGCTTGCGCTGCGGGTACTTCTCGACGTCCTTGAGCAGCAGCGGCATGTTGCGCTCGTACCGCTTGCGGCGTACCGCCTCGGTGACGTAGCCGGAATGCGCGAACTGCACGTCGCCGCGCATGATCGCCTGCGGCGCACCCTCGCCAGGCGCCGACTCCGCGTGCTCATGCACGACGCCGTAGATCCGCGTCCGGCCGTCATTACGGAACAGACGGCACGGGTGATCTGTCGTCAGTACCTGCGCCGGCTGCGCCGAGTAATGCTGCTGCGGGAAGTGGACGGCGCTGATGAGCGACGGCCGCAGGTACTTGTGCAGGTTCTGCGAGTCGATCACGTTCTCATCGGCATCCATCCACAGAATCCACTGCCCCGCAGCCTCGTCGTGGACCGTGTTGCGGGCGACGTCGAACCCGGTGACGACCGGGGACTCGATGAACAGCGTGCGCACAGGCAACCACGGATTGTCGAGGCTGAACGCCTCGATGACGAGCTCGGTCGTGTCGGTCGTGCCCTTGTCGATGCCGATGACCACCTCGTCGACGTGCGCGGCGATCGAATCGAGCGCCGTCCGCAGGTGGTTGGCGCCATCCTTGACGATCAGGCAGGCGCTCACCGTTTGACGCGCCGAAAACTCGCGGCGGTGCCGCTCAGCATCGATGGTCCCGAGGGGCACGTCGGGCGTGAACGTGACGGAGGTGACGAACGAGCCGATCGGCAGTCCCGCCTCGTCGCCGCCGTGGGCCGCGCAGCACACCTCGACCTCGTGGCCAGCGAACAGTTCGTACAGGTCGGCGCGGGTGAAGTGATGCAGGTGCTCGCGGCCTGTCTTGTACGCCTCGTGCCCGATCCATTCCCAGCGGCCATACGGTGTCGTGATGACGAGCAGACCGTCGGGCTTCAGCAAGCCGCGGAACTTCTCGATCAGGCCGCGATAATCCCACACATGCTCGACCACCTCGCCAGCGAGGATGATGTCGAACAGTTCGTAGCGGTCCGGGTCGTAAAGCTGTTTGCCTGTCTCCGGGTCGTACTTGATGATCGCCTCTGTCCACTCCTCGCTTTCCTCGGGCACGGCAGGATGCACGCGCTGTTCGTGGACATACGGACACAGCATGTGCCGCGTCAGCGCTTCCTCGCCACCGTGCACGAGCGTGACGTTGTGGAGCTGGTCCTTGACCATCCACTTCATCGCGGCTGCGATCGCGCGGCCGGAGATGTCGACGCCCGTGAACTCGCACTTGCGTGCGTTCTTGGCGAGCGGCATCAGGTAGTGCCCGTGGGCGCAGCCGTAGTCGAGGATGCGGAGCCCAGCGCCCTTCGCGGCGAGCAGCTTCTTCGACATCGCCGAGACGGTCGCACGGAAACGAGCCGTGTGCGAGACGTCCTCGCCGATCACGTCCTCCTCGTGCTCGTCGTAATACTTCGACTGGTGCTTGAGGTAGTGCTCGGCGTACGACTCCGCGGTGAAGCGGAAGTTGTACATCGTGCGAACTTCGGCTGCGGCGCGCTCGAAGATCGCATTCGGCCCAGTGACGCCTGCCTCGATCACTGCCTCTGCCGTGTCGATGTCAGCCACTTCGATTGCTGACTTGAGGACCGCGGCGGCGTTGCCACTGCGCTTGCCCATCTCACGGTCGATCACCGCCATGAGTTGGTCTGCGGCGTGCGCCCATGTACGCGACTGTGCAGACTCGCGCTGCCACTCACGCATCTTCGGGTCTTGGTGCTCGCCACCGGCTGTGCCGATCGCCTGCCCATCGATGTACGCCCGGATGATGTTGGCGAACTTTTCCTCGTCGACCTCCGGGCCCTTGCCGTTGAGCTTCATCTTGACGAGATGCGCACCCTTGCACCCGTGAAGGGTCTCGACAAGCGCAGCGTGCCTCGATGCGAGGACAGGCAGGCCGGCCGCCATCGCCTCCATCACGGAGATGCAGGACACCTCCTCGAACTCCGTCGGGTAGACGAGCAGGTCGCACGCCTTCTGCACGGCCGCGAGCTTCGGCTTCGAGAGCGCGCCGAGCATGACGACGTTCGGCAGCCGGTCGCACCACGCGTCAAGCTGTTCGTAGACCGAGCGCATCTGCGGGACGGTGCAGTCGTAACGGCACACGTACAGGAGCGCGGCGGTATCAGCGAGACGCTCCATGATCCCGCCGGGCCGTACGAGATGTTCCAGTCCACGTTCGGGCCGCGACTGGTACAGGAGTTTGAATGCCGTGTCCTCACGGGCGATGTCCTCGTTCGGCGGGCAGTCGTAGAGATCGAGGTCGACACCGTTGCGCACGACATCGATGTTCTCGCGCGGGATCGGGTAGACCTTGGACACCTGGTCTGCGTGCCAGTCGCTGACGCACGTCAACGCGCTCACGTTCCACAGCGCATCGCCGACCTCGTTAGCCTGCCGGAACAGCGCGAGGTCGTGGAGCTGCAGGATGTTGATCTTGCTCGCCCACTGGTAGTGGAACGCGCGCGGCTGGCGCTGCACGATCAGGACGTCGTGCGGGGTCTTGGTGCACCACGAGTGGAACTTCGACCCGAATGGCGTCTCCTCACTCGGCTGGCCAGCCGAGAGGTACCTCACGCCGTCGAACGTGCCCTCGCCGTCAGGTCCCATGGCCGTGAACACGCGGACCTTGTGCCCACGCTTGGCGAGTTCACGAGCCAGGTAGTAGCCGGCCGTCTCCGAGCCGCCGAGCGAGCCTTCGTAGATGGTCGAGCCGTTGAACGGCAACCCGAGGCAGTGCAGTACGATTTCCATGTCATGCACCCCCGTTGACGGTGATGCTGACATTCACGGGCGCCCGTTCCCGTGCCCGCTGGAGAAGCCGGCCAAGCGCATCGCGGTCCTCGTCGATGCGCGCCTGTTTCTGCTCTAGCAGCTTCGCCGTGTGCGTCAGCATGACCTGCTGCTGCGCAAGACTGCTCTCGAGGCTGGCAAGACGCTTCTCCCACGCCGTCATGTCGGCGTGCCATTGCTCATTGCTTCGGGTTTCGTCGGTCACGGTGATCCTCCCTACTTCAGATGCCCTTGGACTTCTGCGGCTGGCCGACCGGCCTGTTGGGCAGGTCGACGAGTCCTTCCTTCGCCGTGCCGACGGCGACCTTGTGCGCGAACGCGACCGTCTCGTCGCTCACGGGTCGGCCGATCGCGCGGCCGTTCTTGAAATCGTCCTCGATCTGGTCGGCGATGTGGATGCGTTCGGATTCCGTCAGCTCGCCGATCGTTTTCGGGCGGTCGGTCTCGCGGTTGTGGGGAACGATGTGGCCCATTGTCACTTGTCCTTGAGTTGTGCCTTGCCGTTGACCATCGTGACGATCTCCTTGTGCCCGGTCGGCGCGGCAATACCGCCAGACAGGTAGTTGTCGCCAAGGTTCGTCTTTTCGACTGCGAGGTTGTACGCCTCGGTCGCCGTCATGTCGCCCGGCTGCTTGATGATGTACTTGCTCGCGGGGTTCGAGGGAATGACGCCACTCACGTGCTGTCGCCCTCCAGTGTCGTTGTCTCGACCACGACGTCCGCCAGCGTCGGAATCTCGCTGGCCGGCGGCGGCGGGGGCGCCTTCTTGGCCGCGTACCGTTCGACAGCGACGTGATGCGGGATCACGCCGCCAGGAAAGTCGGTCAGTGGCCGCTCGCCCATGAGGTTCGTGTCCGCACCGCGCTCACTGTCCGTCGCGGGCTGCGGGACTGCCTTCGGATCGGTCATTGCTTCAGCCTTTCCGTGATCGCACGGTTCCTGTAGCCCTTGTTGACGGCATCGTTGAAGTCGCGCAGGTCCCGCTGCCGCGATGCCTCACGGTGCTGTTCACCCGTCTCCACGCGCTCGCGGTTGCGGTTGCCTTCCGGCCGCGCCTCGCGATCCTTGATCTCACCCACTCCTCGGTCTCCTCAAAGATGCCGGGGCGTTGCGGCCCCGGCGAGTTGTCCAAGCACCAGCCTGCTTTGGGTTCAGGGGGGAGAGGCTAGTGCGAGGAGTTGACGTTGTAGAGCAGGAACCCGTAACTCGAGCCCGTGATCTTCTCGTCCTGGTAGTAGGCCGCCTCGATCTCCTCGGACTTGATCTTCGGGTCGTACGGGAGCACCTCGACGGCCATCTCCGGCACACCACCGGCCCAGCGGAACGAGTACCCGAAGGACGGGTCCTCACGCGTCGGGTTCGGCGCCGTGAACGAGACGAGCACGTTGTCCGGCCAGATCACCGAGACCGCCTCGGCCTGCGACTCGTTGGACGAGGAGTAGAACGACTGCCCGACCATCATGTCGTCGACCTCGAACACGGTCTTGACCTGCGGCAGGTTGACGTAGCCGCCGCCGTTGTTCACGCCGTAGATGAGGTTGCGCACGGTCACGTCGCGGCGGAACGAGTCCCACGCGCGGGCACCGAACACGACGCGATTCGGCCTGTAGCCGGTCGCGTACTTCACGTTGTCGATCGCCGTCCACAGGTTCGTCAGCGGCGAGCCGGCGCCGTTCCACGCGGACGTCACCGTCCCCGAGGAGCCGACGTTCGACGAGCTGTTGACGAGATTCGAGACCCGCAGGTCCCAGTCGAGCATGAGCTTGTTCAGGATGTAGCGGGCGCGACCGCCCACCAGCTCCGTCGCAAGGCCCATGTCCATGTTGACGCGATCCTCGAGCGTGAGCTCGGTCTTGAGCGCGTAGTTCTTGGCGAAGTACGAGCCGCTCGTGACGGACCGCGTGATCTTCCTCGCCTCAGTGCCGGGCGCGCGGGCGGTGTTCTCGATGGTCAGCGCTTCCTGGCGGCTGAACACCGGGTACCAGTCCGTCTGCTTGGCGACGCGGACGATGGGGAAGATCGAGTCGGCGATGATGCCCTGCGGCTGGTACCCAATGGCCATTTCGGTGAGCCACTGAGCCAGGTGCAGGTCGTATGCGCCGGTGCTCTGCGCGAATTTTGTCTTGTCCATGTTCGCGCCCCCTTACAGCACGCCGCCGAGCTGCACAGTGACGAGATCGCCACTGGCACACGGTGCGCTCTGCGCGGTCAGCCGGCACACGGCAGTCGTGCCGTAGGAGCCCACCGCAAGGAATCCCGAGGTCGTCACCGTCAGTGCGCAGCCGGCGGACGTGACCGCCGCGCCTGCGTATGCCTTGACGATGCCCTCGAACGCCACGCGGGCGAGCTGGCCCGCCTTCGCGTGAGACTTGAGAACGCCCGCCACCTTCGTCGCGTCGGCGGCGAAGGTGCCGTCGTGCGCCACGAACTTGTGGAGGGCCGCCGATGTCGACCAATCGTCGACTGCGACGACTTGATTGGTCTGGTATGGGCCGTCAGTTGCCATCTTTCTCGGTCCTCCTTACGAAGCGAACGCGGCGATGGGCTGGCCGCGGACGTGTCCGGTCTGCAGCAGGTGCTGCTTGAAGTCGAGCGCGAGGTCCGGGTCCGCGCGCATCACTGCGGCGTTGGCCTGGAAGATGTCCGCGCCCGGATGTGCCGCCTGGTACTCACGGACGCGCTTGCGGCGCTCCTTGTTGAGTTCCTCGGCCCGCTGCTCGATCGCCGTCGCGTCCGGCGAGCTGAACCGGCTCCGGTTGTCGTTCACCTTGGGGTCCTCGGGCTTGCCGAACACGATCTCGACGAGATCGAAGTCGAGCGACTCGTACGCGGCCTCGTCCTTCAGGTACTTCGCCGTGAACTCGTCGCGCTTGGCAGGCGTCACCTTGCCGGCGCGCACCTGGACGTCGGCGAGCTTCTTGAACCGCTCCTTGTTGGCGGCGATCTTCTGGTCGCGCTCGCGCTTGCGGGTCTCCTCGAGCTGCGCCTTGAGCCGTGCGTTCTCCGTCTCCGCGTCCTTGAGCTTGGTGCCCTGCACCGTGAACTGCTCGCGGAGCTGCGTGGCCTCGGCCTTGACGGGAGCGAGCGCGGCGTCAATGGCGGCCTTGATCTGTGCCTCATCCATTGCTTTGCGTTCTCCGTAGTTGGGGAAGGGGTCTGCCTGCGTGAACGCCGCACGTGCACCAACTCTCATGGCGGAGAGTTGTCGCGACATCGCGGTGAGTCCTTCCAGTTCCTTCAGGGCCGTGACCGCAGGTCGGTCAGCGCCCAGGAGTGCGACGGCATCGAGCACTGCGGGCCATCGGGACCCGTTCCACTCGACGTCAAGAAGCATCTCGATCGACACGAACTTGTACAGCTTTGCCTTGATGGCGTCCATCACTACCGCCGGCATACCGGTGAACGTCGCGAACAGCGACGTGCCCTCGCGCCAGAGGTTCGACACCCAGCCGATCGCCGGCTGGCCGTCCGTGACCTTCTGCTCGTCGTTGTGGCCGAGCTTGAGCGGGATTTTGCCGGCGTTGGCCATCGCCTGGAACGACTGCACGAGGCTGTCGAGGATGGCGCCCGTGATCTCGATGCCGTTCCACGTGCCGGTCTCGAACACGTGGGCTTTCTTGATCTCAGCCATCGCCGAACCCTCCGGTGTGGTCGTCGAGCGTGATGTTGAAGGTACGCGAGCGCGCGAACGGGCCGCGCAGCGGGATGCTGGCCTTGGACTTGTCGGAACTCAGGATCACGAGGGCCGCGGCGATGTACGCGACATCCTGCAAGGGCGCGACCGACAGCAGCGGCTTGCCGCCATGCTGGTCGAAGAACTCCGCCGCCGTCTCGAGTACGAACTCGGCCGGATACTCGAGCGTCAGTTCCTGGATGCGGTCGCGCAGGGTTTTCACGGCCGCACCGTCGGGTACAGGACCGACTCGTACTGCAGCCGGTCAATCAGCGCCTGCGCCTCGTCCGGCGTCGGCACGCGTGTGACGAACCGCCATGCGGCGTACCGGTAGAACGTGAACGTCAGTTCCTGCACTTCCCAGTGCTCCGCCATCTCGCGAATCGCGAGGCGAAGGATCGCACGGTACCGAGGAGCGTGGGCCACGTCGCGAGCAACCATGCGACGAGAAAGCAGCCCAGTGCTGCCAACGACGGCCAACTGTGGGCGTCCATCGCGATTCCCCCAAGGTAGTCGTAGCATCACGCCTTCCTCTTGTGTTGCAGCGCCAGCCATTGGATGTCGTGCGACAACTCGTCAAGAGCTGCGAATCGCTGTTGCTCGGTTTCGTAGTCAAACAGATAGATCCGCAAATTCGCTTGAATGCGCAGCACGCATTCGGCGTTCGCGCGTTCGAGTTCGGTGAACTCGGCAGGGATCGCCGGCATGATGACGGCCGGCGGGACGATGCCCATCAGTTCGTCGTAGCTCATTTGTCACCTGCTCCGAATCCATCCTGTGGTACAACGCCAGGCACACCGTCCTCCTTGCCGTCCCAGCCATCGACGGCGGTGATCGGCACGAGGATCGAACGGCAGTTGTAGTGGTTCGGCGGCCGGTAGGTGTCCCACAGCGGATTCGCCTCGTCCCACACGACGCCATCGAGTTCGGTGCAGATCTCCGTCGTGCGATCGTCGAGGATCGCGCTGTATTCGAGCGCGACCACGAACCCATCGAGGTCCGGGTCCTTGAACTGCGCGTACCGCGCCTCGTTGAACGCCTCGAATACGTTGGTGCGCACGAGCGTGTCGATGTACGGCGACTTGTTCTCGTCGGCGTCCGGTCCCAGCGTTTCCTTGAGCGCCTGCATCGAGTCAGCCATCGGCGAATCGCTCACCGCAGCGAGGTCGATGTAGCCCTTGTTGATGAGCCGCTCGAGGATGTTGGTCCTGATCTGCGCCGCGTTCGTGTCGCCCGACTTGATCGCGTTCAGGAGTTCCTGCTGGATGATCGCGCGGGCGCCGTCGGTGAGGTTGCCGGCCATCCTGAAGCTGTTGGCCTCGAGGAAGCCGGCGGCGTCATCGAGGGCGCTGAACTTAGCGCGCGACGCACGCAGTTTCTTAGCCTGAGCGATTTCCCGTGCGGCCTGGTCTTGTCCAAGGTTCCACCCGTTCTGCAAGGCGGCGCGGCAGGCGACCTTCACCCGCGCCACGTCTGATTTATCGAACGCCAGTTGGCCGACCAGCTCCGGTGTCTTAAGTAGGTCGTTGAGGTGCGCCGGTTCCAACTGGCGTGCGAGTCCCTTGGCCATCGCGCGCGCCACCGTCTGGCGGGCGGATGACGAAATCATCATCGCGCGGTGCTCGATCACGGAGAAGTCGACGCGCTGGCAGGCGCGCGAAAACGCCGCCATGGTCACGGTGCGCGGCTTGCCATCCTTGGTGTGTGCGCGGTACTGCGCCTTCTCGGTGTTGGCGTTCGCCTTGATGCCGCCAGCGTCAGGGCTGCCGGATTCCTGCTTCGCGGCGTTCGATGCGATCGGCTTCGTCGCGTTCGCGATGTCGAGCGCATTCTGCTGCTTCTGCGCGTCGAGTTCCTCGATCTGGTCTGCGGTGATCGACGGGGCATCGAGGATCTTGCGCAGCCAGATCTCGTCGTTCGCGGTCAGGTGCAGGACGCCAGCGCCGACCATCGTCGTCCATTGCGTGATGATCCACTGCAATTGCGCATCGGAAATCGGGTTGAACTTGAACTTCGGGTAGATGCCGTCACCGAAGTTCTGCTCGCAGACGTCGTTGAACGCCTGCTCCTGCAGCGTGTCCTCGAGCCTGACCTTGATGTTGGTCAGCGTCCACATGAACGCCTCGAGTTGCGTCTGCGACTGCGCGAGCGAGCCGTGCACGCCCTGCTCGCTGACGCCCAGGAGGTTCGGCACGAGCTGCGACTTCGCGATCGCCGTGTTATGCCACACGAGCGCGCTGTTGAACTGGTCGGTGTTGCCGGGTTGGACCAGCGATGCCTTGAACCCTTCCGGCAGCAAGAGCGAGCTTGAGGTCGTGATGCCGGCCATCGCGGCCATCAGGTCGTTGTACTCGGGCGTCCCTTGCGTGATGAGCTGCGAGCCAGGCGCGCGCTCGATCATCAGGAACCCGCCTGCGGTGCGTTCCATCCACAGGTTCCACAGCTTGATGATCGCGTCCTTGGAGAACCACGAGCGATAGGCTGCGCGCAGTTCCGAGCGGCCGAACAGCCAGTCCTCCTCGGGCTGGTGCACGTAGTACACGAACTTGCGGATGTCGAGGAAGTTCTTGAACCCGCCGATCAACTGGTAGAACTGCGTCAGGTTGCCGTACTGGTCGGCGACGAAGTAGAACGTGTTGAGCGGCTTCGCGCGCATCTCGCGGATGTAGTAGTACAGCGCACCGTCGATCTCGGTGTAGTCGTAGATCTTCTCCGTCAGCGAGTAGCCGAACTGCAGCCCGCGCAGGACGTAGTTCATCGCGTCGATGAACGAGCCCTTCATCGCGCGCACGCTGCAGTTCATGATGTTGATGCGGCGCTGCTGCTCGTCCTCGTCGATGCGGTCCTCGCCGTCCTCGTACTTGAACGACCATGGCCGCGCGGTGATCGCGTCGCGCTTGAAGTGCAACACCGCCTTGACCTGCTCGTCGACCATCATGCGGTCGTAGACGGCAAGTCCACGCTGCCCGATCAGTGCGTCCGAGTTGTAGCGCGGGAAGTCGTAGTTGCCGTAGAGCATCGAGCTCTGGTAGGCAACCGACTCCAGCGGCTTGAACTGGTGGGGAGGGTCGATCGGGTCGGTCGGTGGAATCGGTCCAACACCGCTCGCGCCTGATTGCCCGACGGGCGGATAGAGCGGGTCGACCTTCACCTGCCCGCTCGGCACCGGCTGCCCTGGCGTGTTGACGGTGCCGACAGCGGCCGGCTGGTTGAGCGCTGCGCCCGCTGCACGGTTCGCGCCGACTTTCGCGGGCGTGTTCGCGCCCTGTGACTGGTCGGGATCAGCCAGCACGCTCCGTGATCGCGGCGAGCGTAGGTCCGGCTTCGGCTGGCGCTGCGGCTTCGTGGGCTGCATCGTGCCGCGGTTCAGCGGGGCTTTGGCTTTCGCCATCCGTTACCCATCTCCGTCACGTTTGCCCCAGCACAACGCACGAACGTAGCGGTTGCAGGCGCTGCACTGCACCGACCCATCACGGTGCAGGTAGAACTTCTGCCCGTCGCAGCCAGCCTCGGTGTGCATCCACACGTACTCTTTCTTCGGCGTGAACTGAACGACGTTGCCGGACGGCACGAAAGGCTCTGGACCGCTGTCGCCGACGTCCATTACTTGCCGCGATGCCCGTGGTAGTTCGGGCCGCCAGGCGCCGCGCCCTTCGCCCTGGCAATCGCGCCGATCACCGCGCCAGGAACGCCCTTGCGCTTCAACTGCGCCGCACGGCCGCCGTGGCCGAGCTTGTTCGACTTGCCACTGATCTTGTCCTTGCCCGTCTTTTTCGTGTCGCCGGACTTCGCGTGCGAGGCACGGAACGTCTGCGGCTCCTGCGACCAGTGACCGGGGCTGTGATTGCTGTCCATCATCGTATCCGTCCTCCTTCGTTGACGTTCATGTCGTCCCACATCGTCGACTTGTGCACCATCACGCGCGGCAGTGTCTTGGCGCCGTCGGTGACGCCGGCGGTCGCAAGCGTCGGCGCCGTCGTCGCGTATTGCATCATGAGGCTGTCGGCGCGGTCCGGCGACTTGAGCCCGTCGCGCTTCATGTCCTGTTTGCTGACGAGATCCTCGACGCGATCGGTGCCGGGGTTCAGGAGGATGCTGCACATCTGCGCATCGAACTCGTCCCACGCGCTCGATTCGTCGGATTCATCGCCAGATTCGCCGGAGTCGATGAAGTTGGGCGCGATCGCAAGGTGGCCGTCACGCAGGTCATCGCGAAGCGCCATGTACGACTGCACGCGCCGATTGCGCCAGCGCTTCGTGTCGGCCGAGCCAGCGCCGCCCATGAACCGGATCACGCGGTAGCCCTTGCGCACGAGGTAGTCGTGCACACCCGCGCCGACGCAGTTGGCGTCGACCACGAAGTCATCGGCGCCCTTGTTGCCACCAAACTGCAGGAACAGCTTGATCGCTTCCTCGGCGAGTGCGGCCGTGACCTTGCCGCCCTCGAAACTGAACGATCGTTGCTTCAATCCGATCCGCCGTGTCTGGAAGTGACGGCAGACGGTAACGACGGACTTGTCCTCGCCGCCGTCTGCGACGTCGACGCTGACGCGCAGGCGGCCGATCGAGCCGTCGCCCGCCATGAACGCCTCGGCGCGATCCCGTGCCTCGATCAGCCATTCCGGGCTGACGAGTTGGAGCTCGCCCATCTCCGCAAACTCGCCGAAGCAGCGGATCTTGACGATGGGGCTCGACGGCCCGTACTTCGCGACCATCCGGTCGACCCAGGCGCGGCTGACTCGGGGCGCCTTATCGAGCGTGATGTGGATCTGGTGGAACTGCTGCGCGACGCTCACGCGCCGGTGGGATTCGGCGAACGTCCCGGCATTGCGCGTGGGATTGCCGATCAGCACGAGGATCTGCACGCGGCCGGTGCTGAGCGCACCGAAGATCGTCGGGAACAGGTGCTCCGAGACGCCAGACGCCTCGTCTACGAAGATGAGCTGGTGCTCGTTGTGCAGGCCGGACAGGTTATCTGCCTTCGCGGCGGTCTGCCCGAACGCGACCCACTCGGTTTCGCCGAACCAGCGCACGTACGCCTGGCCGATGTCCTCGGTCATGCGCTGGAAGTCAGGGACTGCGCCAGCGCGGATCTTCCTCACGTCGAGCATCATGCGTGTCGTGATCTGCTGGAACTTTGGCGCGATGATCGGGATGCGCGCGCCGGGGAATACCGATCCGAACCACAGGATCAGTTGCGCGCCCCAGAACGTCTTGCCGGGCCCGTGCATCGCGCGGACGGTGAAGTAGCCCTTAGCCGGCCAGCGCTGAATCTTGCAGTCGCGGCCGTACACGAACCGGACGTAATCGGCGACGGCTTCGTTCGCTTCGACCTGCCACGGGTCGAGCTTGACGCGCAGGACTTCGGCAGCGAACAGGTTGGGATTGAAACGATACCGCTGGAGGTAGTCGTCCGCCGCCTGCTCGGGGCTAACCTTTCGCTGGGCTGCCTGGCGCGCCATGTTCCATCTTTTCCGCGGACTTCTTGAGGGCCGCTGCGAACGCGCCGAATGATCCGTCGCTATTGATGTGATCGAGCTGCGCGCGATCGCCGTAGAGTTTCGGGAGCATCTTCGACAGCAGCCACTTGCGCGTGTCGACGCGCAGCTTCGAGCGCTCAGTGCACTCGCGGTCGACCTGCTTGACGATGTTGCCCGCTCGAGTCTCGCGCTCGATCCAGTCGTTCGTGCCATCGTCGGCGATGTCGGTCAGCGAGTCGGCCATCGCGAGCCATCCCTTCTCGCGCGCCTGCGCATATCGGTCGGAAAGACCGTCGCGATCGTCGTTGATCCAGTCGACAACGGTCGACATGTCCGGCCACGCTTCGCGCGTCGACCATTCGGGCGGGTTGCGGCAGATCTGCTGGAGGGGTTCGCCGAGTGCGAGGCGGTGCAGGATGTCGTCGGCGATGTCGCGGGTGTATTTGGTCGGTCGGCCTCTGGGGCGTTTGGGCGGCTGATCGGCCATTGGATGCTGTCGCTTCCCGCGGTCTTATCTGGCACGAGACTTGCCGGCCGTTATAGCCCTAACGCTGCGTCGCCGCAACACTTTGGTCGCGGAGAGTCAGGGACCCGGCGTGCTGCCACTCGCCGTCGATGTGCAGGCGCACGTACCGGAGTTTGACGTCGAACCGTTGCCGCGCTGCGTCAAGGAGGGCGAGGAGTTTGGGGTCGGTGGCGGCGATCGCGTCGCGGACGGTGGTGAATGCTGTCATGCAGCAATCCTTTGCACAATGCTCAAGGTCTGCACAACGTCAACCCTGTGCACACAGTCTCCCCTCCCTAGGGGGGAGACTATGTGTGTGCAGGGTCTTTGTGCACCTTGGGCAGACATTGTGCGAGTCTTTGGGCGAGACTTTGTGCAATTTAGGGCTCGACGAGCCCGATCTTGGGGGTGCGGTTGCCATACTGGCCGCAGGGGCCAATCTTGAGTCGGCCGACCTTCATAAGTTCGGCGAGACCGACCCGGATGTCTTTTTCGGTGAACCTCGGGTCGATCAGCATCTGGCGGCGGGCCGCCTTCGGGAGGTAGTTGGCGGCCTGAGGAGTGTTCGAGGCGTCGATCCCCATCACTTTCAGTTCGCGGAACAGCCGCAGCGCCTCGTCGGCCAGGAACTGGGGGGAGAACGAGCCGACCTTGGCCGGAGAGTCGGACACCTCGGCTGGCCGCATACAGCCGTCGACCCACCTGACCTCGCGGAGCTCGCGCGCGGAGTAGTTGGCCTTGCGCTTGGCGAGCCACCGCTGGTCGGCGTCCGGTTGCTCCTCGATGTCGATTTCTGGCTTCTCGCCGGGCTTCACATGCCCGAAGTACCACCTCGAGCGGCAACTGGCCTCCCAGGCGGTCGAGCCCGACCATTCCGACCCAACGGCCTTGGACGGGTGGCCGAGGAGGCATAGGGCCGCGTTCGTCGGGGCGAGCGCATCGCATAATGCCGTGACGAACTTCGTGACCTGATGGCGGTCGTTCTCGTTTCCGCCGAACACCTTGGCGATCGAGTCGACGAACACGACGTCGGCCTGGTAGTCAGCGATCTGCTCGCGCAGTTCACTCATCAGTTCGGTGATGCACAGGACTCCGTTCGCGAGTCCGGCAAGCGTAAGATCCCGGTCGTGGTAGTGCTCGAGGATCAGCCGTTCGGAGAACGCCGCGAGCGGCTGCCCGAGCCATCGGCAAATCGCCTCCTGCCGTCTCCACAGTTCGTCGTGGTCGTCCTCGCCGGCCCATACGAGGCACTTGAGGGGCTTTGGGACGTTCCCCAGCACGTCGACGCCGAGGGCCAAGCAGGAGGATAGGGACTGCGCCAGCGCCGTCTTGCCGGCCCCTGGAGGCCCTGCGAGGAGGGTCACGTGGCCCTTGCCGAGCCAGCCGTCGATCGCCCATGTGCGGGAGGGAGCGGCTGACTCTCCCAGCACCGAGAACGCGAGCGGGTGGCGTATCAGCACCGGTTCGGCAGGGGCGTCCACGAACCACGACAGGATCGTCTCGCGGTCGACGCCGGCGTCGGCGAGGTCCCATCCGTCCGGGAGTGACAGTCCTTTCGTCGACGGGTCGACTATTCGGACGCGCTTGGCCGTCTGCGAGAGCGCCTTGGCGACCCAGCGCATGGCCTGCCGTCCGGGCTCGTCGCAGTCAGGGACCAGCGTGACATCGCGCCCCGCAAGGCTCGTCCAATCGGCCTGACCGACGCTCTGGGCGCCGCCGGGCCACGTGGTCGCGACGACGGCCGGAAACAGCTTCTGGGCGGCTGCAGCGGCCTTTTCGCCCTCGAGCACATACACGGGCCGCTCGGGCTCGTTCGCGAGCTGGTCGAGGTTGTAGAGCGGTCGGGGGGTCGGGTGGTGCTGCCATTTCCAGCCGTCCGCCGTCCGAACGAGCGGGCGGATGTCCTTGCGTCCGTTCGGCTGGTTCCACCGGCACACGAGCATGATGACGTTGCCGGCCTTGTCGCGGTACTCCCATTGGTTGTGCGGCTGGCCGAGTTGGTAGTGATCCGTAGGGTACCCCTCGGCGTCCTTGCGCGGCCCGAACTCGACGCCCTTGAGCGCGAGCGCGTCGGCGATCTGCCGGTACGTGCAGCCGGCGTAGCACACCATCGCAACGCCATCGCGACCGTCAGCGAGGAACAGCGACGGGTTCGAGTCATCGTGGGCGGGGCAGCACGCCTTCCAGCCGTTAGGGCTCTTCTTGGCCTTCGGGAGCAGCCGCGCGATGCGTTCGGCGTCCCACTCCGCGCGCGCCGCCATCACGAGGATTTCCAGAAGCGGAAGTGGGGCAGCCGGCTCGCGATGGATTCGGCTGCCTTAAGTGAAAGCGCGCCGCGGCAATACAGCCATACGAGGAGGCGCTTCACGGTCAGCGCTTCGCCGCGAGCCTGGCGCTGACGATCGCGGCCCTGCGTGCCGTGAGTTCCTTGATCTTCTTGAGCGCGTGGATGCGGTCCTTCGGCCACCGGCTGGTCCACGCGATCTGCCGCTGTACCGCGATGTCGGACTCGATCTGGCGTTCCTCGTCGCTGATCGCGTCAGCGGTGCCTGCAAAGAGTTCGCCGGAGCGGGGCATGAGGAGGCATCAAACAGGCAAGAAGCGTGCCAATGCGCTGGCACAAATCTTGCTTGGGATACGCGGCAGGCTCATTCGAGGCTCTTGGCGAGCTTGTCGAGGCTGATGCCCGTCACGTCCCTGATGCGACGCAACGCGGGCAGGCTCGGCTTGTGCGTGCCGTCGAGCCAGCGCGTCACCTGCGACTTGTTGGCACGGATCTTGTCGGCGAATGCCGTGCGTGTGATGCCCTTGCGGTTGATCCATTCCTTGACGGGCTCCATGAAATAAACGCTACCATGGCGTTGACACGAGCGCAATGGGTTGCTAAGGTGACAACAGTGGACACGAAAGGAACGCCTGCCATGAAGCTCTGCACCGACTGCAAGCACTGCTCCCTCGTCGCCTCACCCGACGAGCGGGCCAAGTTCCAGGCGGATGGCAATGCGGAGTTCGCGAAGTGCCTCGCGCCGCAGAACTCGGCGCCCGATCTCGTGACGGGATTCAGCAAGCGCCTGCTCACCTACTGCGACTCGCAGCGCCTGTCCGAACTCGGGTGCGGCGCCGAGGGCAAGTGGTACGTCGAGAGCTGGTTTCCGCCGCGCTACAGCAAGGACGACCCGCAGATGCACGACTTGGGCGATCCCCCGCACAAGGACGAGTTCGCCGCCTACTGCCGGGATCTGGGCGTCGAGCCCTACGGCCCGCTGTGATCCATCCCTCAGGAGCCATCAAGTGATCAACGAAACCGTCGCCCGCAAGCTGCTCACCGTCGTGGACGCAGGACTCTGCGCCGGCGTTGGGGAGCCCATCCCCGGCCAGATGTGCGTGGAGGCCGCCGTGTGCTACGCGCTCGGCCAGCCGCACGGGGATAAGCCGGAGTGCGTCGCGCCCGTCCTTCGCTCGCTCAAGATCCGGCTCAACGACTCGGTATGGTCGAGCAACGAGGCCCGCGCCAAGGGGATGCGGCGTCTCGCGGTCGCGCAGCTTGGCAGCGCAGGCGTTCTGGACGAAGCCGAGTTCCGCAAGCGCGTCGTGACGCTCGCCATTCAGGTGTACGTCCCCATGGCCCTGCGAGCGGCTGCGGACATGAAGCGAAATGCGGCCCACAAGGACGCGCTGGAATCTGCGGCCGCAGCATGTGAGAACGAACCCACGCGCCATAATGCCCTGCAGGCGCGAGCCGCCGCCTGCACCGCCGCCGCCGCCGCCGAGGCCGACGCCGACGCCGCCGCCGAGGCCGCCGCCTACGCCGCCGCCTGCACCGCCGACGCCGCCGACGCCGCCTACGCCGCCGCCGACGCCGAGGCCGCCGCCTACGCCGCCGCCGAACGGGACCGCGTGTTGGCTAACTATGCCGAGCGGATCGTGCAGATCCTCATCGACATGAACGCGCCTGGCTGTCAGTGGCTCTGGCTCACGGAGGCTGCGTGATTCTCGTCCACCCCACGGCGATCGAGCGCGCGCCGCTGCGGTCGCTCGATGAATGGGCGAACCGCTACGGGCACGTCCTCGTGTGCGCGTTCACGAGGAGCGGCAAGAACGTGCTGATGCTGGAGCCGCGTAGGAACGTCACGCCGCTGAGGGGAGAGAAGCGATGAGTGAGGTGAAAAGGTGGGCCGCTACCGAGTTGGTGCGATTCGAGGACGGCTTGATTATGGAGCGTCGTGGGACTGACAGGTTCTCATCGAACCCAGCCGCGGCCTTCATCGCCGTCGTCCTCGCCTCCGACTACGACACCCTCAAGGCCGAGCGCGATCGTTATCAGGCTGCGTTGGAACGGATCGTGGTTAAAGCTGCAGACTTGCGTGAGAAGCCGGGCGAGGCGCTTATGTACATCGAGAACATTGCCCGCGCCGCCCTCCAGCGCACCCCATGAGAACCCCCCTCTACCGCCGGCTGCGCGTGTCCTGGCTGCGCTTCATCTCCCCCGCTCGGCCGAAGCTGGTCGCTCCGATGCAGCGTGACGCCGACCGCCTGCTCGAACTCGTGTGGCGCCAGCGCGTGGCGGAGAACGAGAAGCGCCGCCGTGAGCGCAAGGGCGCGCGGCTCAGGATCGTCGAGGATGACCGCGATTTGCCAGCGTTCTTACGGAGGCAGGCGAACCTATGAGCGACTTCGCATGGTTCTGTCTGATGGTGATGGTTGTGGCGCTCGCTGCCGCACTATCTAACAAGTGGAGTCGCTGACGATGCCCGTCATCCACTTCATCGACGGCCGCCCCGTCACGGATGCCGAATGGTTCGCGCTGCTCCGCGAGATCGCGCGCGATGAGGAGACGGACGAGATGATGAGGGTGGGATTCAAGGCGATGGCGGCTGAGGATGCGGAACGCAAGGCCAAGGAGCACGAGCATGAGTAGGATCGCCGATTACGCCCCAGCGTTCGTGGTCATGTTGTGCGTGGTCATGATCGCGGGCGGCGCCGTCGCGTGGAGCACAGAGGTTGTTGATGCGTGGCGGCGGCGTCAGCGCGGGCTCGCTGCCCCTGACCGCTCCGTGTTCCGCGAGGGCTCGATCGAGCGGTTCCGCGAGGAGTTGCGCAACGGCGCCGCGCTCCCGAAGCACGACGAGATGGACTTTGGCGACGACACATTGCCGGCGTTTGTGAGGCGCCAGGCAGATTGATTCAAGCGCGCCGGCCGCTAGCCGGTGGACCAGATGCTGGCTGACCCGCCGCGACATGCGCGGGCAGTGCTGGCAAGGAGACGACGATGGCAGGGTTCAGGAAAGCGAAGGCCGAGCAGGCGGCACTCAAGATCGGCATCTATGGCCCTCCGGGGAGCGGCAAGACGTTCACGTCGCTGTTGATCGCCGAGGGCATCTCGAGGATCAGCAAGAAGCGCGTGGCGCTCGTCGACACCGAGCACGGTAGCGACTTCTACTGCCAATCCGTCGCGACGCGGGCGACACACCCGGAAGCGTTCGACTTCGATGCGCTCTACACGCGCTCGATCATGGACACCGTGGCCGCGGTGCGCGCCCTCAATCCCGAGGAATACGGCGTCGTCATCATCGATTCGGTCACGCACCTGTGGCAAGCCTGCATCGAGGCATACGGCGGCCGGCAAACCTCCGCTGGCACGATCCCGATGCACGCGTGGGGCAAGATCAAGAAGCCCTACAAGGACCTGATGACGACGCTGCTGTCATCGCCGATGCACGTCATCATCTGCGGCCGGCAGGGGACGGAGTACGCGACCGACGAGGAGACCGAGGAACTGAAGGCGGTCGGCGTCAAGATGAAGGCCGAGGGCGAGACGCCCTACGAGCCGCACATCCTGATCCGCATGGAGGCCATCAAGCCGCGCAAGACCAACGAGCTCGCGATGATCGTGGCGTACGCGGAGAAGGATCGCACGGGCGTGCTCGCCGGTCGGTCGTTCGTGAACCCGACGTTTGATTCGCTGTGCAAGCCGCTGCTGCCGTTGCTCGGCGCGAGCCAAGCGCAGATCGAGACGCTCGAATCGACGGCCGTCAAGGACGCCGAGCAGATCGCAGCGGACGAGGCGCTTCGGATCTCGCGCTCGGCGGAACTGCTGAAGGAGTGGTCGGCGCAGGTTGCGCTCGCCAAGAGCCAGGACAGCCTCAAGCAGATCGGCAAGCTCATCACGCCGGAACTCAAGTCGCAGATGACGCCGCAGGACGTGCAGTCGCTGCGCGAGGCGTACCAGACGCGTGAGAAGGAACTGGCGGGGAAGGTGGCGGCATGAGTGCCATGACGGATTCAGCCGGCAGTACTCTGCAGTCGGCCGTCGCCGACATCGAACCCGCTGCGGCGACGAAGCTGAGCGTGATCGCGGACGAGTGTCTTGCGCAAAGCAACTACAACCGCGAGAAGGCGATCCAGTTGCTGCAATCGCGCGCCGCGGATGATCCGGTGCTGGCGAGGGCGATCATTGCCTCGGCCAGCCGCTACTTCATCCGCCAGGCGGAGTTCTTTACGAGGCAGAAGTTGCGGGTCGTTCCGAACAAGGACGACGCGAGCGGGCTGCAAGCGGTCGCGCGGCTGCAGATGCGCTGGCTCGACATGGAACTGCTGCCGAATGGCGTGCGGCTCGGAGACGCGCTGCAGGTGGATCTGAAGCACGCGATCGAGACCAAGCACGACGAGATCAAGGGGCTAAAGCGCAACGCCGCGTTTTACTCCGAGATTATGCGCAAGTTGCCGGTCAACAAGCGGGTGCGCGATCAGTTTACCGACAAGCAGCTCGAAAGGCTGTGGGAGAACCTGTCATGAGCGGCGACCACACTTCGATTGACATCCAAGACGACCGTGTCGCCGCTCCCTTTTCACTGGGGCAGGCCGCGGTCTTGACGTTACCCAGCCCAACGCCGCCTGCCCCTTCTCTTTCACGGCAGGAGGCCATTGACGTGACGTCACCCGAAGGCGTGATGCTTCCTGCCTCTCTTTCACCGGAGGCGGCCACAACTGTTTCGGCACCCATACCTGCGACGCCGCCTCCCTCTCGTTCCAAGCGCGCGGCCAGGTCCTGCACGTCACCCAAGCAGTATTCGCCGCGCGCACCTTCAAAGGCGGAGGGGGCCGCACGCGCCCCGTCATCCACACCATCCGCGCCCTCTTCGCCGACCCGTTCCAAGCCGAAGAGGGCCGGTGTCGCACCGTCACCCAGTGTTGCAGCGCTTTCTTCGGCGTCTACTTCAAAGGGGAGGAAGGCCAGCAAGCACAAGTCCCCCGTTCGCGCGGTGCCTTCCTCCCCGCCCCTTTCGCAGGAGGAGGCCACACGACAAGTGGCACCCGCTGTCACCACGCCTCTTGCTGCGATCCTTCCCGGCGACGGGGAGATCACAGAAGGCAAGTCACCCAGGTCTGGCCTGTCTCCCCTCGTCGCCACCATCAAGGAGCTGCACCGGCGCCGTCAGGACTTCCTGAACGCCGAGGGCTCACTCGCACGCCAGAGCAAAGCGATCGAACGACGGATGCAGGCCACCGCCTTGCCGTCTACCATGACCGCATCGTCTGCATCCGCCCCTTTGAATGGAGGCCACGCAGCGGGAGATACCCTGCCTAAGATTGCCTCCGGTAGCGAGGACCACGATACGGACGTTAACCAATTTGGTGGCGTCCTCGCTGCCACCTTCCAACTGCGCGCCGCACAGCGCTACCTGAAGCGCGAACGCACACGCATCGAGCGCGAGCTGCAAAAGCTCGCCATGACGCATCCCGCCTACGCGACGTTCGTGGAACCGATCTGCGGGTTCGGAGCGCTCGGGTTCGCGCAGATCATCGGCGAGGCCGGCGACTTATCCATCTACGCGAACCCCGCGAAACTGTGGAAGCGCTTTGGGCTCGGGCTCGTCGACGGCATCCGCCAGCAGCGGTTCTCGGACCCGGCGCTTGCGCTCGCCCACGGGTACTCCACGCGGCGGCGTTCGGTGATGTTCGTCATCGGCGACTCACTGCTCAAGAAGCAGAACGCCTACAAGGAGCTGTACAATTTGCGCAAGGCGTACGAGATCGAGAAGGCGAAGGCTGCGGGCCTTGAAGTCCGGCCGGCCAAGGTCGGCGATCCGCGTGACCAGGATGCGCACGGGTTCCGGTCGCTGATGAAGATTCATCGCCGCTCTCAGCGGTACGTCGAAAAGCGCCTGCTCAGGGACCTGTGGCGGGCGTGGAGAGCCGCATGATCCCCATCGACTACCAGTTTAAGGGCGACACGATCGCGACCGGCTCGACCGAGCACGTGCCGCAGCGCGGCGATTGGGTCGAGCTGCCCGCGGGCAAGTTCGAGGTCAGCCGCGTCGTGTGGAAACGCGAGGGCCAGGAGGCGCGTGTCGTCGTGCTGCTGATCGGGAGGACATTCGCGTGATGGTGCTGTGCAGAATCCCCGCCATGAGCCGGCGCCCGCAGTTCTACGAACTCGACCCCTACGAAGTGATCGTGCCGGATCTCGGCTACGACACGGCGCCCAAGATGGTCGCGAGGCGCGTCGAGCGCAAGCCGCGCGCGTGGGCTTGGTACGGCGGCACGGCCGCGATCGGTGCCACGAAAACCGAATCGCGGGCGATGGCGGAATGCGTGCGGAACGGCAGCGAAGGTCGCCAGCCACGGCCGCGTGTCATCCGGTTGGCACTGGGAGCGGGGTGAGTTTGGTGAACAAAGTGTCAGACCAAACCAAGTTGGAAAGCAGCGACCCCGACGTGATCTCTGCCATAGACAACGGCGAGCTCCGCGGGCGCGTCATGAAGGACGGGGCGCTCAACACGATTGCGGTGGTGAGCCTCGATGACCTGGAGCGTTGGAAGTCAGGGCGAGCAGCGGTGAGCGAGGAAGGGAGTCAGCCTAAGGTGGCGCCATGAATGAATGGAGAACTATCGACTCAATACCAAGAGGGGATATCACGGTCCTCGCGTATTTCCCTACGCGGCGCGGGTACATAGCTCGGCAGGACGTTATCCCTATCAGATGGAGCGGATGGGGTGGCGGATGTTGGGAGAACGCTACTAGTGGGCAAAAGGTGCACGACAAGCCAACGCATTGGCTGCCGTTGCCAGATCCTCCATCTGAAGAACGAGAACCCAGAAAGTGAGAAGTGAAGTGATCGGTAACGCCACGCTGTACTGCGGCGATGCTCGGGAGATCCTTTCGAGTCTCGCGGCCAACGTGGTTGTGACCGACCCACCGTGGGACCAAGCAAAGGGGATCGCTGGCGCCGACAATCCTCGAGGTCTATTCGCCAGCGTCGCGCCTGATCTAGCTAGAGCACGATGCGTGGCTATTCAGCTGGGCTGCTACACGGATCCTTGTTTCTGCGCCCCTATTGCGGCGCTGATGCCATTCATTCACGCCTGTTGGCTTAGGTACGTTCCACCTAGTTACAACGGCAGGGTGCTCGTGGAAGCCGACGTGGCATATGTCTATGGGAAACCGCCAAAGTCAGCACCTGGCCGACGTGTACTACCGGCTATGGTCGCCAGCTACCGGCGCGAGCCGTCAGAAGCGGACTTTATCAAGAGGCACGGCAGGAATCGCACGAGGGCTCAAGCTGCCGAATCTGTAGCGAAGCAAGCGCACCCCATGCCGCGCTGCCTGAAGCATGTCCGATGGCTGACAGAATGGCACAGTGACCCAGGGGAGACAGTGCTTGACCCATTCATGGGGTCAGGGACTACCGGCGTTGCTTGCGCAAATCTCGGCCGTCCGTTCATTGGTATTGAGGTAGATCCAGCGTTTTTCGACTTGTCCTGCGAACGGATTGAACAGGCGCAGCGGCAGCTGCGAATTGCCTGACCACCTTCCTACGGAACAGAGCAGCCATGAACCCCGTAAAGAATCCCAACGATCCGGTCGGCAGCCACCACGGCGATCCGATCCTGCTCGAGCGGGACATGAAGCTGCTCGCCGACT
>Ga0335069_10003051_pt1 | contig 25497 bp, 25 predicted proteins | sample Lox_Sample_11_FD_206714 | JGI IMG/M metagenome (GOLD analysis project Ga0335069, IMG submission 206714) | Soil microbial communities from Loxahatchee National Wildlife Refuge, Florida, United States - Lox_Sample_1.1 | ecosystem: Environmental > Terrestrial > Soil > Wetlands | place: USA... | reverse complement strand
AGCTTGTTGGCGACGCTGGCGTCGATCGTGCCGGAGCGGGTCCATTCGCGCAGCATCGGCTCGAAGGCCGCGAGGCGGAAGAACAGGTGCTCCGACTCGCGCTCGACCGGTCGCGTGCCGCTGATCACCGACACCGGGTCGATCATCTCGAGCGGCGTGTAGGTGTGGCCGCACACCTCGCAGCTGTCGCCATACTGGTCCTTGGCGCCGCAGCGCGGGCAGGTGCCCTTGACGTAGCGGTCGGGCAGGAACATCCGCGCCTCGGCGTCGTAGGCCTGGCGGATCGTGCGGCGCGCGATGTAGCCGGCGGCGTCCAGTGCGCCGTAGATCCGGTCCGTCATCTCGCGGTTCTCGGCGCTGTGCGTCGAGTGGAAGAAGGTGTGCTCGATCAGGAAGCCCGCGTAGGTCGCGCGGTGCTCGGTCGCGACCGCGGCGATCAGCTCCTCCGGCGTGATGCCCTCGGCCTGCGCCTTGAGCATCATCGGCGTACCGTGGGTGTCGTCGGCGCAGACCAGCACGCACTCGTGGCCGGCGAGCCGCATGTAGCGCGCCCAGACGTCGGTCTGCACGGCCTCGAGCACGTGGCCGAAGTGCAGCGGGCCGTTGGCGTAGGGCAGGGCGTGCGTGACGAGGATGCGGCGCATGAGGGCGGAGACGGGCCTGGATGGGCCGTTGATTATGCCAGCCGCCCGGCCGGGCCGCTCAGGCGTCGTTCTTGTACTGCTCGAAACGCTGCTTGCTGATCGCCTTGCGGAACGCCTCGCGCCCGGTGATCACCTTGCTCTCCAGCAGCTGCTGGATCGCCATGTCCATCGTGCGCATGCCGAAGCTGGCACCGCTCTGCATGCTGTTCTCCAGCTGGTCGATCTTGCCCTGGCGGATCAGGTTCTGGACCGCCGGCGTGTTGACCAGGATCTCGAGCGCCGCCACGCGGCCGGCCTGGCCGGCGCGCGGCAGCAGCTGCTGCGAGATCACGCCGCGCAGGCTGGTCGACAGCATCGTGCGCACGTGCGACTGCTTGTCGGAAGGAAAGGCGTTGACGATCCGGTCGACGGTCGGCGCCGCACCGTTGGTGTGCAGCGTGCCCATCACGAGGATGCCCATCTCGGCGGCCGACACCGCCACGCTTATCGTCTCGAGGTCGCGCATTTCGCCGACCAGCACGACGTCCGGATCCTCGCGCAGCGCCGAGTGCACGGCGTCAGCGAACGACGGCGCGTGCACGCCGACCTCGCGCTGGCTGATCAGGCAGCTCTTGCGCGGGTGCACGAACTCGATCGGGTCCTCGACGGTGAGGATGTGACCCTTGAGGCGCGTGTTGATGTCGTCGATCATCGCCGCAAGCGTCGTCGACTTGCCGGAGCCGGTCTTGCCGGTGACCAGGATCAGGCCGCTGTTGGCGCGGCACAGCGTCCGCACCGCCTCCGGCATGTTGAGCTGGTCGAGCGTCAGCGCCGCCGACGGGATCACCCGCGCCACGGCGCCCATGCCGTTCAGCTGGCGCATGACGTTGACCCGAAAGCGCGCCAGGTTCGGCACCGCGTAGGCGAAGTCCGCGCCCTCCTTCTCCTCGAAGCGCGTCACCGCCTTCGGCGGCATGATCTCGTACAGCGTCTCCCTGACGAAGTCCGGCTTCAGCGCCTCGGGGCGCAGCGGCTGCAGCTCGCCGTACACCCTGAGCCGCGGCGGGTCGCCGGCGATGAAGTGCAGATCCGAACCCTTGCGGTTCAGCACCTCCGACAGGTACTCGTCGATGCGTGCCATGCTCGGGTCTCAGGCGCTCGGCGCGTCCATCTTCGGCAGCATGCTCGTGTCGGTCACGTAGCGCTGCAACAGCTTGCGGTCGGTGGCGTAGACGTAGGCGTCGTCCGGGTCGAGCTCCTTGGCGAGCACGCCGGCGAGCAGCGACTGGTCGAGCAGCTGCATGCCGCTGTCGCGGCCGGTCTGCAGCTGCGCCGGGATCTGGTGCGACTGGTCGGTCTGGATCAGCTTGCCGATCGCGCGGTTCATGATCATGACCTCGCAGACCGCGCGGCGTGCACGGCTGTCGGCGCGCTTGACCAGCACCTGCGTGATCACCGCCAGCAGGCTCTGCGACAGGAAGCTCTTGGTCTGCTCCCGCTCCTCGATCGGCAGCGCGTCGATGATCCGGTCGATGGTCTTGACGGCGCTGGTCGTGTGCAGCGTGCCGAGCACCAGGTGGCCGGTCTCGCTGGCGGTCATCGCCATGCGAATGGTCTCGGCGTCGCGCATCTCGCCGACCAGGATCACGTCGGGGTCCTCGCGCATCGCGGCGCGCACGCCCTCGGCGAACGAGGGCACGTGCGTGCCGTACTCGCGCTGGATGATCTGCGCCTCCTGGCTGCGGTGCACGAACTCGATCGGGTCCTCGAGGCTGATGATGTTCAGGCGCCGGGTGCGGTTCAGCTGGTCGATCATCGCCGCGAGCGTGGTCGACTTGCCGGTGCCGGTCGAGCCGGTCACGAGGATCATGCCCTGGTGGTAGTCGAGCAGCTTGCCGACGACCGGCGGCAGGTTGAGGCTCTCGAGCGTCGGCACCGACGACGGTATGGCCCGGAAGACGGCGCCGACGCCGGTCTCCTTGCGGAACACGTTGACGCGGAAGCGGCCGCCGTCCTCGGCGACGTAGGAGAAGTCGAGATCGCGCCCGGACTTGAACAGCTCGGTCTGGTTCTTGGTCAGGATCTCGTTGACGTAGGCCTCGAGCTCCGAGTCGCCGAGGTTGCGGAAGCGGATCGGCATCAGCTCGCCGTTCATCCGCAGCATCGGCGGCACGCCGACCGCCAGGTGCACGTCGGAGCAGCCCTGGGCCGTGCCGAGCTTGAGGAAGGCGTCTATGCGGGGCATCGCGACGCGTCCGCCTAGGCGAACTTCTCGAGGGCGGTGCGCAGCTCGTCCATGCTCTGGAAGCGCTTCGCCTTGTCGACCGCCATCGCCTTGACGACGAGGTCGGAGAGCGCCTGCGGCAGCTGGTTGTTGACCTCGATCGGCGGCCGCGCCTTGCCCTGCACGTGCTGGTACATGACGGCCATGTGGTCGCCGCGGCTGTACGGCGGCACGCCGGTCAGCATCTCGTAGAGGATCACGCCGGTGCTGTAGACGTCGGCGCGCGGGTCGACCGGCTTGCCGAGGATCTGCTCCGGCGCCATGTACTTCGGCGAGCCGATCACGTAGCCGGTCTTGGTGAGCTGCACGTCACCCTCGCGCTGCGCCGCGGCGACGCCAAAGTCGACGATCTTGAGCAGCCCCTGGTCGTTGATCAGCACGTTGGCGGGCTTGAGGTCGCGGTGCACGATGCCGATCTCGTGGGCCACGGTCATGCCGGTGGCGATGTCGATGCCGTACTTGACGGCGCGCTGGATCGGCATCGGCTTCTCGTTGACGATCTCGGAACCAAGCGTGTGGCTCGGGAAGTACTCCATCGAGATCGCGTAGTTGCCGCGGATGAACAGGAAGTCGTAGATGCGGATGACGTTGCGGTGCGTGATCTTGCGCGAGTAGCGCAGCTCGTGCACGAAGCGCTGCATCATCTCCTCGTCCCCCGACACCGCCGGGTTCAGGAACTTGAGGATCAGCCGCTCGTCGACGACAGTGTCCTCCATCAGCAGCACCGTGCCGAAGGCGCCCTTGCCGATCTTCTCGATGTACTTGTAGCGGCCGTCGAGGATGTCGCCGGACTTCAGCGTCGAGATGTCGAGGCGCTGGGCGGCGGCCTCGTTCTGCCGGACCAGCTCGGCGAGGTCGGCGTTCTCGATCAGCATCGTGCGCGCCGGCGCCGCGGCGACGTGCTCGGCCTTGCGCTGCGAGGCAATCTCGGCGGTCGAGAAGCGGGCGTCGAGGTCCTCGAGGGCCTTGTTGGCGGCGACCACCACGGTCTGGTCGGTCGAGACCTCGCCGAGCGCGCGGATCTTGCCGCGGATGGTGTCGGCGTTCGCCTCGTCGCTCAGCCGGGCGAGCGCGTGCATCGTCTCGACGCGGATTTCCTTCTCCGGGCGCGCGAGCTGGGGCAGCAGCGCCTCGATGACCCGCGCGTCGCCGAGCTTGCCGAGCGCGCGGATCGCCGACGGCACCGAGCGTGCCGGGCCCTTCAGCATCTCGACCAGGCGCGGCAGGGCGCGCTCGCTGCCGATCTCGGCCAGCGCATCGACCGCCCGCTCGCTGACCCACCAGTCGGTGTCGCGGGTCGCCTGCAGCAGGTAGTCCACCGCCCGCTCGTCCTTGGTCAGGTTGAGGATCTCGATCGCCGTGCGGCGGATGTCCTCGTCCGGGTCGCGCACCAGCAGCAGCACCGCGTCGACGACGCGCGGGCCGCCGATCTTGCCGAGCGCGTCCGCCGCCCGGCTGCGCACCCACCAGTCGCTGTCCTTGATCGCCTCCAGCAGCAACTTGATCGAGTTGGCGTCGCCGACCTCGTTGAGCACCTCGACGGCGGCGCGGCGCGCGTATTCCGACTCGTCCTTCAGCACCGGGATCAGGTGGCGGACCGTCTGCGGGTGGCGGGCGCGGATCAGCAGCTCGATCGCGCGGTTCGTGACCTCCATGTCGGGGTCCGCGAGCAGCGGCGCGACCGGCTCGATGTCGCTGAGCGCCGGGGTCTTGAGCAGCGCCGCGAGCGCCGCCTGGCGGACGATCTTGGAGGGGTCCTTGAGCTGGCCGACCAGCGCCCGCTGCACTTCCGGAGTCCCGAAACGCGACAGGATGTCCATCAGGTTGATGCGGACGAGGAAGTCCTTGCCGTCGAGCCGCGCCAGGAGGTCGGGCACCGACTGCTCGTCGGCGACGTCGCCGATGATCTTGAACAGCGCCGCCTTGTCGCCGGAGTCGTGGGCGTAGGCCGCCGCCAGCAGGTCGCGCAGCGGGAGCCTTGCCTTGTGCGCCGCGATCACGTCGATCAGGGCGGGACCCGCGAGGTCGGGGTTCTTGAGCGCCTCGAGCAGCAGCCCGGCCGGAAACGCCTTGGCGCTCGACAGCGCCCAGGCCACGGCCGCGGTCGTGCGCGGGTTCGGCTCGGCGAGGCCCTCGAGGATCAGCGGCACGTTCTTGGCGTCGGCGAGCGCGGTCAGGACCTCGACGAAGGCCATCGTCGCGTTCTTGTCGGCCGAGGCGAGCGCCTCGATGACCATCGGGATGGCGTCCTTGCCGATGGCGATCAGCTTCTCGACCGCCTTGCGGACCGCGGGGTTGGATGGGTCGCCGCCCGCCTTGATATCGGCGAGGAGCTTTTCACCGCGGAGCGACGATAGAAACTTCACGGGAGAATTATGCCATAGGGACCCCCGCCGGCCGCCCCTGACGGTGACGGGTCCGCTAGAATGGCCGGTCCCTGTAACAGACCCCTCCCGAATGAACGCCAACGAGCTCCGCGCCCGCGCCGCTGCCGTCGTCGACCCCTATCTGGGCCAGCCGCTCGGCGCGGCCGTCACCGGTACGGAAATTGTCGGCCCGGACGCCGTCTTCGACGTCACGCTGGGCTTCCCTTCAGGCGGCTACGAAGGGCAGCTCGCGGACCTGCTGCGCCCGGCGCTGGCGGCAGCCGGCTGGACCGGCGGCCTGCGGCTGCGGCTTAGGTCGGAGATCGCGGCGCACGCGGTGCAGGGCAACCTGCAGCCGCTGCCGACGATCCGCAACGTCCTGGCGGTCGCCTCCGGCAAGGGCGGGGTCGGCAAGTCGACCACGGCCGCGAACCTGGCCCTGGCGCTGGCGAAGCAGGGCGCCCGCATCGGGCTGCTGGACGCCGACATCTACGGCCCGAGCCAGCCGCTGATGATGGGCCTCGAGGGGAAGCGCCCGAACACCCCGGACGGCAAGCAGATCGAGCCGCTGCGGGCGCACGGCGTCGCCGTCATGTCGATCGGCTTCCTGATCGACCCCGACCAGCCGATGGTCTGGCGCGGGCCGATGGTCACCCAAGCGCTCCTGCAGCTGCTCGGCGACACTCTCTGGGGCGAGCTCGACTACCTGATCGTCGACATGCCCCCCGGCACCGGCGACACGCAGCTGACGCTCGCCCAGCGGGTCCCGGTCAGCGGCGCGATCATCGTCACCACACCCCAGGACATCGCCCTCGCCGACGCCCGCAAGGGCCTGATGATGTTCCGCAAGGTGTCGGTGCCGGTGCTCGGCATCGTCGAGAACATGGCGACGCACATCTGCTCCCGCTGCGGCCACGAGGAGCATATCTTCGGCGCCGGCGGCGGCGACCGGATGGCGCAGGAGTACGGGGTGCCGCTGCTCGGCAGCCTGCCGCTCGACGTCCGCATCCGCGAGCAGACCGACGGCGGCCGGCCGACGGTGGTCGCGCAGCCTGACGGGCCGCTCGCCGGCGCCTACCTCGAGATCGCGCGCCGCACGACCGCGCGCCTCGCGGCCGGGGCCGGGGCGACGGCCTTTCCGACGCTGTCGGTCAGCGACGACTAGGGCGCCGGGTTGCGGGCTGGCAGAGGTGGCGCGAGTCGCCGCGGCCGGCGCACACGCGCCGGCAGTGAATTCAACGGGGCCGGGGGATAGATGAGCATCAAGTCAGATCATTGGATCCGGCGCATGGCCGCGACCGGGATGATCGAGCCGTTCGAGCCCGGGCAGGTGCGGTCGGTCGACGGACGCCGGATCGTCTCGTACGGGACCTCGAGCTACGGCTACGACGTGCGCTGCGCGAACGAGTTCAAGATCTTCACCAACATCAACTCGACGATCGTCGACCCGAAGGCCTTCGACCCGGCGAGCTTCGTCGATGTGACGGCCGACGTCTGCATCATTCCGCCGAATTCCTTCGCGCTCGCGCGCACGGTCGAGCTGTTCAGGATCCCGCGCAACGTCCTCGTCATCACGCTGGGCAAGAGCACCTATGCGCGCTGCGGGGTGATCGTGAATGTGACGCCGCTCGAGCCCGAGTGGGAAGGCCACGTGACGCTCGAGTTCTCGAACACGACGACGCTGCCCGCCAAGATCTACGCGAACGAGGGCGTGGCGCAGATGCTGTTCTTCGAATCCGACGAGGTCTGCGCCACGTCCTACAAGGACCGCGCCGGCAAGTACATGGGCCAGCGCGGCGTGACGCTGCCGAAGACCTGAGGCGTCGTCCTACTTCGGCGCTGCCGCGGCGCCTGCGTCGAGCCACTTGAGCGAGCGGATGGCGAGCGTCATGCGCGCCTTGCCGTCCTCGCGCTGCTCGGCGCGCAGCGGCAGCCAGCCGAGCGACGGCGCGTACCAGTACTGCCAGCTGCGGCCGTGGCCGTCGGAGTCCTTGCGGTCGCTCTTGAAGATCACCGTGTCGAACTCGCCGATGTCGGTCTTGAGCCTGGCGGCGCCGACGCGGCTGTAGACGAAGCGCTTCAGGTCGCGCCCGTCGAGCATCGTGTACTCGTGCGGTTCGCGGCCCGCGAGCAGGTCGACCAGCACCACCGCGCGGATCGACATCACGTCCTGCGTGCCCGGCTCGATCTCGAGGTCCAGCGGCCGGCCGCGGGCGGTGCCCGTGATCCGGCCCTTGCTCCAGTCGTAGCGCAGGTCGCTGTCGTTGCTCTTGTCCGAGGAGCCGTCGTCGATGAAGTAGTGCGTCGGCTCGACGCCGCTCGGCGTCACGCGAAACCAGCCGCGCTCGATCGAGTTCGGGCTGACGAAGAAGCTGGCGAGGAAGTTCGGATGGGCGTGCGTCTCGTAGATCCAGCTGTCGGGCTGCGCGTCCGGCCGCAGCCTGAGCTCGAGCTCGCCGCCGCTCATGCCCTTGAACAGGAACTGGTAGACGACGTCGTGCGGCCGCAGCCCCTGGCCGAGCGCCGGCGCCGCGGCGAGCAGCGCCAGCGCGAGCCCCCAGCGTCCGGCGCGCCGCGGCGCGCGCCTGCGGTCAGGATTCGGCATCGAGATTCTCCAGTCGCAGCGGCGCCGCGAGCGGTGCGCCGTCGAGCGTGACGCGGCCGGCGTGCGAGCGCAGCCGCCCGGTCGCATACCAGCCGATGACCATCGGGTAGAGCCTGTGCTCGGCACGATGAACCCGGGCTGAAAGGCTGTCCACCGTGTCCCCCGGCAGCACCGGGACCGGCGCCTGCGCGACGAGCGGCCCGCCGTCGAGCTCCTCGGTGACGAAGTGCACCGAGCAGCCGTGCCAGCGGGCGCCGGCGTCGAGGGCCCGCTGGTGGGTGTTGAGGCCGCGAAACTCCGGCAGCAGCGACGGGTGGATGTTCAGCATGCGATCCGCGTAGCGCGCCACGAGCGCCGCGGTGAAGATCCGCATGTAGCCGGCGCAGACCACGAGCGCCGGCCGGTAGGCGTCGATGCGGGCGGCGAGCGCGGCGTCGTGCGCGTCGCGGTCCGGAAAGTCCCGGACCGGCACTGCCTCGGCGGCGATGCCGAGCGCGCGGGCGCGCTCGAGCCCGAAGGCCGCCGGCCGGTCGGAGATGGCGGCCCGCAGGTCGATCGGCAGCGCGCCGGAGCGCGCCGCGGCGGCGATCGCGGCGAAGTTGCTGCCGGAGCCCGACAGCAGGACGACGACCGGCAGGCGGCCGGCCGGCTCAGCCGTCGAGGACGACACCGCTCGTGCCCGGGCGCACCTCGCCGATCACGGTCGCCGTCTCGCCGAGCGCCTTGAGGCGTGCAAGCGCAGGCGCGACGCTCGCCGGCGGCACGCACACGGTCATGCCGATTCCGCAGTTGAACGTGCGATGCATTTCGGTTTCGTCGATGTTGCCGGTCGCCTGCAGCCAGTCGAATACCGGCGGACGCTGCCAGGCGCGCCGGTCGAGGTGCACCTCGAGGCCCTCGGGCACGACGCGCGGGATGTTGTCGAGCAGACCGCCGCCGGTGATGTGCGCGAAGCCGCGCACCGTCAGCTCGGCCTGCAGCGCGAGCAGCGACTTTACGTAGATCCGCGTCGGCGCCAGCAGCAGGTCGTAGAGCCGCTGGCCGCCGACCTCGGTGGCCGCGGTCGCGCCGCCGAGCGCCAGCAGCTTGCGGATCAGCGAGTAGCCGTTCGAGTGCGGTCCGGAGGAGGCGAGGCCGATGATCGCGTCGCCGGCCCGGGTCGTTGAGCCGTCGATCAGCCGGTCCTCGTCGGCGATGCCGACGCAGAATCCGGCGAGGTCGTAGTCGGCGTCGTGATACATGCCCGGCATCTCGGCGGTCTCGCCGCCGACCAGCGCGCAGCCGGCCTGCACGCAGCCCTCGACGATGCCGGCGATGACGCGCTCGGCGACCGCGACGTCGAGGTGGCCGGTCGCGTAGTAGTCGAGGAAAAACAGCGGCTCCGCGCCCTGCACGACCACGTCGTTGACGCACATGGCGACCAGGTCGATGCCGATGGTGTCGTGGCGACCGGTCTCGATCGCGAGCCGCAGCTTGGTGCCGACCCCGTCGGTGCCCGACACCAGCACCGGCTTGCGGTAGCGCTCGAGCGGCACGCGCACCAGCGCGCCGAAGCCGCCCAGCCCGCCGAGCACTTCCTTGCGCAGGGTCCGCCGGACGTGCGGCTTGATGCGCTCGACGAGCTCGTCGCCCGCGTCGATGTCGACGCCGGCGTCACGGTAGGTCACGGAAGGGCGGGAATTGGACATAGGGCGACGCCGGGACGGGTTTCGAGGCTATGGTATTTTACATGGTGATCCGCGTCGCCGCCGGTCGCGCGGTGGCCCGCTTGCCCCGCCGGGAAACGCATGCGCTCTGTCAATCGAATCGCCGCCACGCTGCTCGCGGGCCTGCTGCTCGCGGGGCTGGCGGGGACCGCCCGTGCCGTGCCGCTGGAGGGCCTCTATGAGGGGACCGCCAGCGGCGATGCGACCGACGCCGGACGCGCCGCGGCGGCGACCGAGGCGCTGCGCCAGGTGGTCGTGCGGCTCACCGGCCGGCGCGCCGCCGCCAGCGACCCGGCGCTCGCCGCGCTCTATGCGGACGCCCCGGTGCTCGCGCGCACCTTTCGCTCCGCGGCCGGCAACCAGCTGGTGGTCACGTTTGACCAGGATGCCCTCGACGCGCGCCTGCTGCAGGCCGGCCAGCGGCTCTGGTCGCGCGACCGGCCGCTGACCCTGGTGCTGCTGGTCAGCGCGGTCCCGGGAGCCGCGCGCAGCTTCGGCGCCCCGGCAGGCCCCGAGCTGCGGCGCACGGTCGTCGCCGCCGCGCAGCTGCGCGGCCTGCCGCTCGCCTGGCCGACCGGGCTGCCGACGGCACTCGAGCAGGCGCGCGTCGACGACGCGCTCGCCGGCCGGCTGGAGCCGCTGCGGGAGCTCGCCCGCCAGTACGGCGCGGACGCGCTGCTGGTCGGCCGTGCGGCGCCGGGCGCGACCAGCTGGTCGTGGAGCGGCCCGGCGGGCGACGGCAACGCGAGCGGCGGCGGCGACGAGGGCGTGCAGGCGCTCGCCGACCGCTTCGGGGCCCAGTTCGCGACCGCCGGCGTGCGCGGCGGCCAGATCGATGCGGTCGTCCGCGGCGTGCGCGACCTCGCCGGCTACGCGCTCGCGGGCAGCGCGCTGGCCGCGCTGCCGAGCGTGCGCAGCGTCGCGCTCGAGGAGGTCAGCGGCAGCTCGCTGCACTTTCGCATCGCCTTCGAGGGCGACGCCGACGCGCTGCGGCGCGCGGCGCGCGAGTCCGGTCGGTTCCTGCCCGACGACTCCGCTCCGCCGGGGGGCGCGCTGCAACTCGTGCTGCGGCCGTGAGCCTGGCCTGGATCCCGAACGCGATCTGCGTGCTGCGCATCCTGCTGGTTGCGCCGAGCGCGCTCGCGCTGCTGGCGGGGCGCTACGAGCTGACGCTGCTGCTGTTCGGCGTCGCGGCGGTCTCCGACGGCCTCGACGGCTGGCTCGCCAAGCACTTCGACTGGACCTCACGGCTCGGCAAGATCCTCGATCCGATCGCCGACAAGCTGCTGCTGGTGACGGTGTTCCTGACGCTGGTGTGGACCGGCCTCGTGCCGCTGTGGCTCGGGGTCGCGGTCGTGGTGCGCGACGTGCTGATCGTCGGCGGCGCGATCGCCTACCGGCTGCTGATCGGCTACGTCGAGGGCCGGCCGACGCCGATCAGCAAGCTGAACACTCTGCTGCAGCTGTCGTTCGTGCTGGCGGTGATCGCCGCGGCCGCCTGGCGCAACGTGCCGCGGCCGCTGGTGGTCGCGATCGGCGCCGCGACCTTCGTGACCACCGTCGTCAGCGGCCTCGACTACGTGCTCACCTACGCGCGCGAGGCGATCCGCGCCGGCCGCGCGGCCGCGCGCGCCGCGCCGTGATGGAGCAGCTGCCGCTCGGCGTGCGGCTGCGCGCGGCATCGACCTTCGCGAGCTTCCAGCCCGGGCCGAACGGACCGCTGGTCGCGGCGCTCGAGGCGCGGGCGGCGAGCGCCGGGCTCGCGCCGCTGTGGCTGTATGCGGCACCGGGCGCCGGGCGCAGCCACCTGCTGCAGGCCACCTGCGCGCGTGCCGGCGCACTCGGGCGGCGCGCGGGTTACCTGCCGCTCGCGGCGCCGTGGCCGGCCGCGGAGATGACCGCCGGGCTCGAGCAGCTCGACGTCGTCTGTCTCGACGACCTCGAGCGGGTCGCCGGCGACGCGGCCTGGGAGCGCGCGCTGTTCGCGCTCTACAACGACCTCGCCGAGCGCGGCGGCAACCTCGTGATCAGCGCCGGCGCCGCGCCGGCGGCGCTGCGCATCGTGCTGCCGGACCTCGCCTCGCGGCTCGCGGCCTGCATCGTCTGGCAGCTGCGCCCGCTCGACGACGCCGAGCAGGGACTGGCGCTGCTGGCGCGCGCACGCACGCTCGGCATCGAGCTGCCGGAGGAGACGCTGCAGTACCTGCAGCGCCGCCTGCCGCGCGATCTCGGCGCGCTGTGCGATGCGCTCGACCGGCTCGATGCCGCGGCACTGTCGCAGCAGCGGCGCCTGACCGTGCCGTTCGTCAGGTCGGTGCTGCAGTGGACGGTCGACTGAGGCGCAGGAACGCGAGCGCCGCGATGAACACGGCGAACGCCAGCAGCACGAGCGCGCCGGCGTAGGCGCGTGCGCCGGGGTTGGCGAGCACCTCCATCAGCCCGTAGCCGAGGTAGGGGGTGGTCAGCAGCGTCGCGGCCAGGTAGCGCCGTCGATCGCCGCGCCACAGGCCCGGCGCGAGCGCGAGCCATGGCGCGACGCCGAGGACGGCGGCCAGTGCCGCGGTCGGCGCGCCGTGGCGCGCCGCGTGCCAGCGCACGAACAGCGCGCACAGCAGGCCGGCCAGCGCGAGCGTGGCAGCGCGCGCGGCGCGCCGCGCCGCGCCGCGCGAGCTCACTTGCGACGCGGCGGCGCGAGCCGCACCGCGACTTCCGCGACCCGCCGGCCGAGGTGCTGCGCCAGCAGCTTCTCGTCCTCGTCGAGCGCGCCGCCCTCGGTCCTGCCGATCGCGCCGGCGCCGTACGGCCCGCCGCCACGCGCGGTGCGCGCGACCGCGGGCTCGGTGAACGGCAGGCCGCAGACCAGCATGCCGTGGTGCAGGAGCGGCAGCATCATCGACAGCAGCGTCGATTCGTGGCCGCCGTGCTGCGTGCTGGTCGAGGTGAACACGCCGGCCGGCTTGCCGACCAGCTCGCCGCTCGCCCACGCGGCGCCGGTTCCGTCGAGGAAATACTTCAGCGGCGCGGCCATGTTGCCAAAACGCGTCGGGCTGCCGAGCACCAGGCCGTCACAGCGCGCGAGGTCCTCATGACTCGCGTAGGGCGGGCCGTCCGGCGGGACTGGCGCCGCCGGAGCGTCGATTACCGTGCATACGGGCGGTACCGTGCGCAGCATCGCGGTCACGCCGTCGACGCTGTCGACGCCGCGGCAGACCTGGCGAGCGAGTGCAGCGGTGCTGCCGTTGCGCGAGTAATACAAGACGAGAACGGTCAGCATTCGGAATTCGGCCGGTTTGCGGCGGTGGTGCTTGCTTGACGCAGGATTCAGGCGCTTGCTAGCGTCTTCGGTCGTGTCTCGGAGAACATGATCGCATGTTTCGCCGCTCGCAACTCGGCGGGCTCGTGGTGGTGGCGCTGCTGCTCGGCGCCTGCGCGGCCGCGCCCGTGCAGACGATGAGCGACACGCGCCAGACGATCCGCGCCGCCGAGGCGGCCGGCGCCGCCCAGGTCGCGCCGCAGTCCCTGGCGGCGGCACGCGACGGCCTGAAGCGCGCCGAGGACATGATCCGCGTCGGCAACTACCGCGCCGCGCGTCGCGAGGCGGCCGCAGCGCGCCAGAGCGCCGCTGACGCGCTGGCCGCCACCCAGCGGCACGAGGCCCAGAACTGAGCGGCTAGCCGCGCCAGCGGCTCGACAGCCGGGTCAGCACCAGGTCCGGATACTCGCGGCGGCCGACGCTGCCGTTGTAGCGCGCCAGCGCGCGGCGGTAGTCGTTGCGCTCGAGGTGCATGTAGTAGCCGAGGATCTCGCAGCCGAGGCGCACGTTGAAGTCGACGCTGCCGAACAGCCGGTTGTCGACGCCGAGCCGCCGCGGCCAGAACGGCATGACCTGCATCAGCCCGACCGCGCCGGCGTGCGAGACCGCGTAGCGGTCGAACTGGCTCTCGACGTCGATGACCGCGAGGATCAGTTCCGGCGTCAGCAGCAGCTCGAAGCGGTGCTCGTCGCGGTAGCGGGCGACGACGGCGTGCGACTCGCAGTAGACGTGCCGCAGGATGTCGACCCGCAGCTCCGGGTCGGCGACCACGCGCCGCAGGCGCGGCTCCTGCAGCTTGAAGAACACCTCCTCGCCGAACTGGTCGTCGTGGCCGTCGCAGCGGGTCGTGGCGATCGCGCGCTCGAGCACCGCCCGCAGTTCCGGGTCCTGCTGACGGTCGGCGTGCGCGGCCGTCGCGAGCGCGCTGCCGAGCGCCAGCGCCGCGAGCAGGCGCCGCGCACGGCGCGCGGCGCCGTCAGCCCGCCGGGCGCGAGCGCAGGAAGGCGACGGCGTCGGCGACGGCGAACTCCTCGCTCTCGGCGGCACGCCGGTGGCGGTACTCGAGCCGCCCGGCGTCGAGACCGCGCTCGCCGACGACGATACGGTGAGGTATCCCATACAACTCTGCATCCGCGAACTTGACGCCGGGCCGGGCGTCACGGTCGTCCAGCAGCACCTCGAGGCCGGCGGCGCCGAGCTCCGCGTACAGCCGCTCGCTCGCCTCGCGTACGCGCGCCGACTTCTGGTAGTTGATCGGCACGACGACGACGTCGAAGGGCGCCAGCGGCTCGGGCCAGATGATGCCGCGCTCATCGTGATTCTGCTCGATCGCCGCCGCCACGACGCGCGTCACACCGATGCCGTAGCAGCCCATCAGCATCGCCACGCTCCTGCCCTGCTCGTCGAGCACGGTCGCGCCGAGCGCCTCGCTGTACTTGCGGCCGAGCTTGAAGACATGGCCGACCTCGATGCCGCGGGCGATCGACAGCCGGCCCTTGCCGGACGGGCTCGGGTCGCCGTCGACGACGTTACGCAGGTCGGCGGCCGCGGGCTCCGGCAGGTCCCGTCCCCAGTTGACGCCGGTCAGGTGCGCGTCGGGCTCGTTGGCGCCGCAGACGAAGTCGGCGAGCGCGAGCGCCGCATGGTCGGCGACGATCGGGCAGCGCAGTCCGACCGGGCCGAGGAAGCCGATCTCGGCGCCGAGCTCGCGCGCGATGCGCTCCGGCGCCGCCATGCGCAACGGGCTCGCGACGGGCGCGACGCCCTGCGCCTTGAGGGCGTTGAGCTCGTGGTCGCCGCGGATCACGAGCGCGACCAGGCCGCCGTCGGCGGCCTCGACGATCAGCGTCTTGAGGCAGCGCGCGGGCGGCACCCGCAGCAGCGCCGCGAGCTCGGCGATCGTGCGCACGTGCGGCGTCGGCACGCTGCGGCGCGCCTCGAGCGCCGCCGGACGCGGCCCCGCGGGCGCCACCGCCTCGGCCTTCTCGATGTTGGCGGCGTAGTCGTCGCCGTCCGAGAACGCGATCGCGTCCTCGCCGGAGGAGGCGAGCACGTGGAACTCCTGCGAGCCGGTGCCGCCGATCGCGCCCGGGTCGGCGAGCACCGCCCGGAAGCGCAGCCCCATGCGGGTGAAGATCCGCGTGTAGGCCTCGTACATCAGCCGGTAGCCCTGGTCGAGCGAGGCTTCGTCGACGTGGAAGCTGTAGGCGTCCTTCATGATGAACTCGCGCGCGCGCATGACGCCGAAGCGCGGCCGGATCTCGTCGCGGAACTTGAGCTGGATCTGGTAGAAGTTGACCGGCAGCTGGCGGTAGCTCTTGAGCTCGCGACGCGCGATGTCGGTGATGACCTCCTCGTGCGTCGGCCCGTAGACGAAGCCGCGTTCGTGGCGATCCTTGAGGCGCAGCAGTTCCGGGCCGAACTGGTCCCAGCGCCCCGACTCCTGCCACAGTTCCGCCGGCTGGATCGTCGGCATCAGCACCTCGAGGGCGCCGGCCCGGTCCATCTCCTCGCGGATGATGCGCTCGACCTTGCGCAGCACCCGCAGGCCCATCGGCAGCCAGGTGTACAGACCCGCGGACAGGCGGCGAATCAGGCCGGCGCGCAGCATCAGCTGGTGGCTGACGATTTCGGCCTCGGCCGGCGGTTCCTTGAGGTTCTGGAGCGGATAGGCGGACAGACGCATGCGGGATCGGGCCTCGGGCGGCGGCGCCGGGGGGAGCGCCACGGAGCGGCATCTTATCAGGGGGAACGCGCGGTCCGCGGCGCGGTTGTTGGCGACAGCCGGGGGCCCTATCATTCGGGAATGTCCGATCTCGACGCCGCCCACGATGCTCCGGACCGGTCGCCGCGCCGGCGTCGCGGGGTGTACCTGCTGCCGAATCTGCTGACGACCGCGAACCTGTTCGCCGGCTTCTACGGCATCGTCGCCGCGATCGACGGCAACTTTGACCGCGCCTGGGTCGCGATCTTCGCGGCGATGGTGTTCGACGGGCTCGACGGCCGGATCGCCCGCTGGACGCACACCGAGACGCTGTTCGGCAAGGAGTACGACAGCCTCTCGGACCTGGTGGCCTTCGGGCTCGCGCCGGCGATCATCGTCTACCAGTGGGGCGTCGCCCGGCTCGCGGAATACAACGCCACCTGGGGCCGGATCGGCTGGCTGGTCACGTTCTTCTACGCGGTCGCGACCGCGTTCCGCCTGGCGCGCTTCAACACCCGCACCGCGTCGGTCGACAAGCGCTACTTCGAGGGCCTGCCGTCGCCGGGAGCGGCCGCGGTCGTCGCGGCGTTCATCGGCACGGCGCACCGCTACGACCTCGGCGGGCCCTACGGCCTGGTGCTGGCTTTCGTGGTCACGGCGGTAGCGGGCCTGCTGATGGTGAGCCGGATCTACTACTCGAGCTTCAAGGGCGTGAAGCTGACCGGACGCGTGCGCTTCACCTACGCGATCCTGATCCCGCTCGCCTACGTGGTGATCTCGTTCGATCCGCCGGTGGTGCTGCTGGCGCTGTTCGGCAGCTTCGCGCTGTCGGCGCCGTGCGCCGTCGTCTGGCGCCGGCTGCGGCGGCGACCGCCGGTCGCCGCCGGCAAGCCCTGATGGACGCGCGTCGGGCTGCGATCCTCGGCGCGATCGGCATCGACCGGTACGTGGCCCGCGCCCAGCTCGCGGCCGCCGCGCCGGCGTCGGCGGCACCAGCCGCAGCCACCGCCGAACTCGGCTGGGACGGGCTCGCTGCGGCAGTCGCCGCCTGCACCCGCTGCGGGCTCGCGGCGACCCGCACCCAGACCGTGTTCGGGGTCGGCGACCGGCAGGCGCGCTGGCTGGTCGTCGGCGAGGCGCCCGGAGCCGACGAGGACCGCCAGGGCGAGCCCTTCGTCGGGCGCGCCGGCCAGCTGCTCAACTCGATGCTGCGCGCGGTCGGCCTCGAGCGCGAGCAGGTGTTCATCGCCAACATCCTCAAGTGCCGCCCGCCGGGCAATCGCGATCCGCTGCCCGAGGAGGTGCGCTGCTGCCTGCCGTACCTGCACCGGCAGATCGCGCTGCTCGATCCGCGGCTGATCCTCTGCGTCGGCCGGATCGCGGCGCAGAACCTGCTGGGCGTCGACACGCCGCTCGGCCAGCTGCGCGGCCGGGCGCACGAGCTCAAGCCGTTCGCGACGCCGGTGGTGGTCACCTACCACCCGGCCTACCTGCTGCGCTCGCCCGGCGAGAAGCGCAAGAGCTGGGCCGACCTCAAGTTCGCGATGGAGGTGGCGCGTGGCCGCGGCGCATGACGAGTGGCGCGAACCGCGCATCACGCATCGGCGCATGGCGGACGCGGACCTGCCGGTCGTGGTGTCGCTCGAGAACGCCGCCTACATGTTCCCTTGGAGCCTCGGGATCTTCCGCGACTGCCTGCGGGTCGGCTACACCTGCCGCGTGCTCGAGGCACCGGACGGCATCGGCGGCTACGGCATCATGTCGATGGGTGCCGGCGAGGCGCACATCCTCAATGTCTGCGTCCGCGCCGACCTGCGCGGCCACGGCGTCGGCCGGCGACTGATGGTGTGGCTGCTCGACGAGGCCCGCGCCGCCGGCCAGGGCTGGGTGTTCCTCGAGGTCCGGCCGTCCAACCGGCCGGCGATCCTGCTGTACGAGTCGCTCGGCTTCGCGCCGGTCGGCCTGCGCCGCGGTTACTACCAGGCGGTGGGCGGCCGCGAGGACGCGCTCGTCTACCGCCTCGATCTGGATGCCTGGGGCGCGGCTCGCGCACGCGGCGCGGCTGCCGTGCGGCGCGACGGCTGACCGGCTACCATTGCGGCCCCGCGAGGCCGTAGATCCCCATGAACGAGCTGAACCTGGGCGCCGAGATCGAGCGCCGCCGCACCTTTGCGATCATTTCCCACCCGGACGCCGGCAAGACCACGCTGACCGAGAAGCTGCTGCTCTTCGGCGGCGCGATCCAGATGGCCGGCACGGTCAAGGGACGCAAGGCGGCGCGGCACGCGACCTCGGACTGGATGCGCCTCGAGCAGCAACGTGGCATCTCCGTGACCTCCTCGGTGATGCAGTTCCCGTACCGCGAGCGGATCGTCAACCTGCTCGACACGCCGGGCCACGAGGACTTCTCCGAGGACACCTACCGCACGCTGACGGCGGTGGACTCCGCGTTGATGGTCATCGACTGCGCCAAGGGCGTCGAGGAGCGGACCATCAAGCTGATGGAGGTGTGCCGGCTGCGCGACACGCCGATCATGACCTTCGTCAACAAGCTCGACCGCGAGGGCCGCGAGCCGATCGAGCTGCTCGACGAGATCGAGCGCGTGCTCGGCCTGCGCTGCGCACCGGTGACCTGGCCGATCGGCATGGGACGCGAGCTGCGCGGCATCTACCACCTGCGCCAGGACCGGATCTACGTCTACACGGCCGGCGAGAAGGGCCGCGCCGGCACCAACCTCGTGATCGACGGCCTCGAGTCGCCGGCGGCGCAGGAACTGCTCGGCGAGCGCCGCGAGGCGCTGCGCGACGAGATCGAGCTGGTGCGCGGCGCGACCGCCGAGTTCGACCTCGACGCGTACCGGGCGGCGCGCCAGACACCGGTATTCTTCGGCTCGGCGATCAACAATTTCGGCGTCGAGGAGCTGCTCGCGGCGTTCGTCGAGCACGCGCCCGGGCCGCGGCCGCGCGCGACGCTGACGCGCACGGTCGCGGCCGCCGAGCCGCGCTTCTCCGGCTTCGTGTTCAAGATCCAGGCGAACATGGACCCGGCGCACCGCGACCGCATCGCGTTCCTGCGGATCTGCTCCGGGCGCTACCAGCGGGGCATGCGCCTGCACCACGTGCGCCTCGGCAAGGAGGTGCGGGTCGCCGACGCGCTGACCTTCATGGCGGCCGACCGCCAGCAGGCCGAGGAGGCCTACGCCGGCGACATCATCGGCCTGCACAACCACGGCACGATCAACATCGGCGACACCTTCAGCGACGGCGAGAAGCTGACGTTCACCGGCATTCCGAACTTCGCGCCGGAGCTGTTCCGGCGCGCCGTGCTCAAGGATCCGCTCAAGGCCAAGGCGCTGCAGAAGGGTCTCGCGCAGCTGTGCGAGGAGGGGGCGACGCAGCTGTTCCGGCCGCTGCGCAACAACGACTCGATCCTCGGCGCGGTCGGTCCGCTGCAGTTCGAGGTAGTCGCGTTCCGGCTGCAGGACGAATACAGCGTGCAGTGCGTGTTCGAGGGCGTCGCGGTCGCGACCGCCCGCTGGGTCGAGTGCGCGGACCCGAAGAAGCTCGGCGAGTTCCGCGAGCGCTGCTACGAGCACCTGGCGCTCGATCACGCCGGCGAGCTCGTCTATCTGGCGCCGTCGCGGGTCAACCTCGAGCTGACCATGGAGCGCTGGCCCGGCGTGCGCTTTCGCGAGACGCGCGAGCACCTCGCCACGGCCGCCTGAGGGCTGTTCAAATTCCGAGCAGTGCTTGGTGCACTGCAAGAGGGCCGCGCGCGGGGCTCCGACCAAGGTCGCTTGTGTCGCACCCGACGATCGTCAATCATGTTCGCGGCGCTCAAGCGACGACAGTCAGGGGAACAGCGATGGCGAAGCGAATTGCGTATGTCACCGGCGGCATGGGCGGCATCGGCACGGCGATCACGACGCGGCTGTGCGAGGGCGGACACACGGTGGTCGCCGGCTGCGGCCCCGGCTCGACGCGCCGCGAGCGCTGGCTCGGCGAGATGCGCGCCAAGGGCTACGACGTGCATGCCTCGGAGGGCAACGTCGCCGACTGGGAGTCGACGCGCGCCGCCTTCGAGAAGGTCCGCAACGAGATCGGACCGGTCGATATCCTGGTGAACAACGCCGGCATCACCCGCGACGGCACGCTGCGCCGCATGTCGCTCGACGACTGGCGCGCGGTGATCGACACCAACCTCAACAGCCTGTTCAACGTCACCAAGCAGGTCATCGACGGCATGCTCGACCGCGGCTGGGGGCGGATCATCAACATCTCGTCGGTCAACGGCCAGAAGGGCCAGTTCGGGCAGACCAACTACTCGACCGCCAAGGCCGGCATCCACGGCTTCACGATGGCGCTCGCCCAGGAAGTGGCCAGCAAGGGCGTCACCGTCAACACGGTCTCGCCCGGCTACATCGCCACCGACATGGTCACCGCGATGAAGCCCGCGGTGCTGGAGGCGATCGTCGCCACGATCCCGGTCAAGCGCCTCGGCAAACCCGAGGAGATCGGCTCGATCGTCACCTGGCTCGCGTCCGAGGCGTCCGCGTTCGCGACCGGCGCGGACTTCTCGCTGAACGGCGGCCTGCACATGGGCTGAGGCGGGTCACCACCGCGCCGGGTCGAGCCGATAGAAGCCGGCGAGCTCGGCGTACAGTTCCGGGTGCTCGGCCCGCAGCTCGCGCGGCAGGTCGAAGAACGCCTCGGTCGCGCAGGCGAAGAACTCCGCCTCGTCCTCGATGCCGTAGGGGTCGAGCAGCGTCTCCTCGCCGGCGCCGGCGCGCGCCTCGAGCTCGTCGAAGGCGCGCTGCATGACCGCGGCCCAGCGGGCGTAGTCGCGCGGCCCGTCGAGCAGCGGCGCGCCGTTGGCCGCGCCTTCCTCCTGGTCCAGGTAGTGCGCGAACTCGTGGATCACGACGTTGTAGCCGTCGCCCGCCTCGCGCACGTCGCGCCACGACAGCAGGATCCGCGTCGTGTCGAGCGACTGGCCGCTGAGCGTGCGCTCGCGCTCGGTGACGACGCCGTGTTCCTCGACGTCGTCGCGCACCACGAACTCGTCGGGATAGACGAGGATCGCGCGCAGCTCGTCGAACACGTGCTCGCTGCGGTTGAGGATCAAGAGGCACGCCTCGGCGGCGATCGCGACGCGCATCGCGTCGCTGAGCACGAGTCCGCCGCAGCCGACGAACTCCCGCTCGGCGAGGAACACGCGCACGCGCGCCTCGAGCCGCGGGCGCAGCGCCGGCGGCAGGCGCCGCCAGGCCCGCGTGCGCGCGAGCGCCGCGCGCTCGGGGCCGGTCGGCGGGCTCGCGAGCAGGCGGCCGCGGCGTCGCCGCCGCAGCAGCGGCGCGCCGACGATCCAGCCGAGCACCAGCGCCGCGATCGCGAGCGCCGCGGCGAGCGCGCTCACCGGCGCAGCGCGCGCAGCCGTTCGCCGAAGTCGCGGGCCAGCGCGTGGAAGCGCGCCGCGTCCGCGGCCGTCGCCGCCGGCAGGTAGCGGGCCGTCACATAGGCGTCGCCGAGCGCGGTGACCGCCGTGCCGAGCGCCGGCATCGCCGCCGCCACCCGCCGCGCGTAGTCGAGCGGGCCCTCCGCGGGCGCGCGCGGCACGCCCGCCGCGGCGAGCCGCGCGCAGACCGCGCCCCAGCGCGCCGCGAGCGGGTCGCGGGCGCGCGGCCTGAGCTCCCAGGCGAGCCACGCCGCGAGCCCGAGCGCCGCGAGCGCGAAGCCGGTCGCGAGCGCGATCGCGAGCCCCTGCCAGCTGCGCTCGCCGAGGCCGACGCGCTCCAGGAGGCGCTGCTGCCGGGCCGGGTCGAAGTGGATCACGGCCTCGGTCCAGGCGGTGCGCGCCGCGTCCCACAGCACGCGCGCGCGCGCCAGCCACGCGAGGTCGCCGAACAGCCGCTCGCCGGCGGTGCCGGCCAGCGCCCGCGGCAGGCTGCCGCTGCGCACCCGGTCGGGCGCGACCGCCGCGGTCGGGTCGACGCGCACCCAGCCGGCACCCGCGAGCCAGACCTCGTTCCAGGCGTGGGCGCTCGACTGGCGCACCAGCAGGTAGCCGCCATAGGCGTTGAACTCGCCGCCCTGGTAGCCGGCGACCACCCGCGCCGGGATCCCGGCGGCACGCATCAGCACCGCGAAGGCCGAGGCGTAGTGCTCGCAGAAGCCCTGCCGCGTGCCGAACAGGAACTCGTCGACCGGCTCGGCGCCGAGCGGCGGCGGCTCGAGCGTGTACTCGAAGGCCTCGGTGCGAAAGCGCTCCAGCACGCGCCCGATGTAGTCGCGCTCGTCGCGGCTGTCGGCGCGCAGCGCGAGCGCGAGCGCGCGCGCGCGCGGCGCGCGTCCCTCCGGCAGCCGCAGGTCCCGCCGCTCGAGGTCGCGTGGCAGCGCGCCCGGCATCACCGCCGCCTCGGTGGCCGAGCGCAGCGAGTAGCTGAACGCCGTCGTCACCGGCACGCGCTCGCCGAGCCGCGGGTCGAACCGCACCAGCGTCGTCGCGCGGCCACGCAGCACGCTGTCGGCGGGCCACTGCACCACGGTGTCGAGGCCGGCGAGCCACTCGCGGCTGGTCGGCTCGAGCACGATGCGGTAGTCGTAGAGCGCGCCGCCGGCGACGATCTCCGGTGCGGCGAAGTCGGCGACGGTCGCGTAGCGGCGCCACTTGCGACCGTCGAAATCCTCGAGCGCCAGCACCCGCCAGTAGCGGCGCTCCGCCGGCGGCGGCGGGCCGGCGAACCAGGCGCGGAACGCGGGTTCGTCGGACAGGCCGAGCTGCGCCACGTCGCCGGGGCTCATCTCCTCGTCGATGCCGCTCAGGTGCCGCGGCGCGCTGCTCGGCAGCGCCCAGAAGCGGCCCTCGATGCGCGGCACGAACAGGAACAGCACGACCGCGAGCGGCAGCCCGAGCGCCAGCAGCCGCGCCGCGAGCCGGAACGGGCGCACCGCGGTGTTGGCCTCGACCGGCCGGTGCACGCGCGCCAGCGCCGCGGTCAGCAGCCAGGCCGCGGCGAGCACGTAGACGAGCCGGCTGAAGCTCTGCTCGCGCAGCAGCGTCGCGAGGCACAGCAGGTAGCCTACGAACACCAGCACCGCGTGGTCGCGTGGCGCGCGCGTCTCGAGCAGCTTCAGGCACGCCATCACCGACAGGAGCGCGGTGCCGGCGTCGAGGCCGTTGAGCGTGCGGTAGCCGGCGAACACCGCGAGCGTCGCGCCGAGGGCGGCGCCGGTGCGCACGCTGCGCGGCGGCATGGCCCAGCCGCGCTGCTCGGCCAGCAGCCGCCACAGCACCGTGCCGGCGAAGGCGGCGCTGATCCACACCGGCAGTTCCACGACGTGCGGCGCGAGCGCGAGCGCGACGGCGCCGCAGGTGACCGTCAGCCGCTCGACGCCGGGCGAGCGCTTCACGGCGGCGCCGCCGGCAGCGCGAAGGTCGCGAGCCGCGCCAGGCAGCGGTTGCGGTGCGTGAGCCCGGCGCCGGCGCCGACCTCGCCGTCCGGCAGGCGCAGGCCGTAGCGGTCGCCGCGCTCCTCGGCGTCGACCACCCAGCGCGCGAGCCGCGCGAGCCGCGCCTCGAGGTCGCGGCCGGGCGCCGTCGCGAAGTCGAACAGCATCGGCGCGCGGGCCGCGCCGGTGTACTCCTTGACCACCAGCTCGCCGCCGCGCGCCCAGGCCTTCCAGGCGATGCGCCGCGGCGGGTCGCCGCTGCGAAAGGCCCGCAGCCCCGCGAAGTCCTCCTCGCCGCTGGCCCGGCCGTCGTGTGCGGCGCCCGGCTCCGCCTCCGGCGGCGGGCCCTCGCGATCGCGCGCCGCCGGGCGCGGATAGACGAGGCACTCGAGCTCCGGATGGGTCCACGTCCAGGCGGTGAACAGGCCGAGCGGGAAGCTCGACTCGATCCGCAGCCGGGCGAGCCGCACCCGGCCGCGCTGCACGGTCGGCACCGCGACCGCGGCGCTGGCGCTCAGGCCGGCGCCGAGGCTGACCGCGGGCGCGGCGCGCTCGCCGGCGCGCAGCACCAGGTCCTCGCGCACCGAGGGCGCCGCCAGCGTGAACGAGAACTCCGCGTCGTCGCCGGCGAAGGGTGCGCGCGTCCCGGCCGGGCGGATGGTCAGGCCGGCGAGGTTGTGGTGGCACTGGTGCATCGCGACCCAGCCGCCGGCGGCGAGCAGGAAGGTCAGCGCCAGCGCCAGGTTGTTGCCGTAGTTGAGGCCGGCAAGCAGCATCGCGAACAGCATCGCCGCATAGGCGAGCCCGAGGCCGGTCGGCAGGATGTAGACGCGCCGGCGGGTGATCGTCACGGTGCCCTGGTCGGGCCCGTGGCGGCGGCGCGACCAGGCGACCAGCCGCTCGGCGCCGGCGCGGCGCAGTGTGCGCAGGCGTCCGCCGATGGCGCGCTCGGCCGCGGTCACGGGCCTGCTCAGGGTACCGCGACCGCCCCGAGCAGCAGCCGGTCGAGATCGGCGGCGTGCGACCCGTCGACGGCGGTGCGCAGCTCGAGGCGATGGCCGGCGACCGCGCGCAGCACGGCCTGGACGTCCTCCGGCACGACGCCGGGGCGGCCGTGCAGCAGCGCCCACGCCTGGCTCGCGCGCAGCAGCGCGATCGCGGCACGCGGCGACAGCCCGGCCTCGAAGTGTCCGGACTCGCGCGTGTGCAGCACGAGCGCCTGCACGTAGTCGAGCAGCGGCTCGGCGACGTGCACGCCGGGCACGTGCGTCTGCAGCGCCTGCAGCGTGGCGGCGTCCAGCAGCGGCGCGAGGCCGGCGAGCAGCTGACGCCGGTCGCGGCCGCGCAGCAGCTCGCGCTCGAGCGCGGCCGCGGGGTAGCCGAGCTCGATGCGCATCAGGAAGCGGTCGAGCTGCGACTCCGGCAGCGGGTAGGTGCCGAGCTGGTAGCTCGGGTTCTGGGTCGCGACCACGAAGAACGGCTCCGGCAGCGGGTGGGTGCGGCCGTCGACGGTGACCTGGCGCTCCTCCATCGCCTCGAGCAGCGCGCTCTGCGCCTTGGGCGTGGCGCGGTTGACCTCGTCTGCGAGCAGCAGCTGCGCGAACACCGGGCCCCGGTGGAACTCGAAGCGGCCGCTGTCGCGGTCGTAGACCGAGACGCCGATGACGTCCGCCGGCAGCAGGTCGCTGGTGAACTGCACGCGCTGGTAGCTGAGCCCGAGCGTGCGCGCCAGCGCCTGCGCGAGCGTGGTCTTGCCGACGCCGGGCAGGTCCTCGATCAGCAGGTGGCCGCGCGCCAGCAGGCAGGCGAGCGCGAGGCGGATCTGGCGGTCCTTGCCGAGCACGATGCCGTTCAGCGCCGCGATCACCGGCTCGAGCGCGCGGCGCGTGTCGGCGGCGTGGCTCACGCCGGCGGCCCTGCGAGCCGGCGCACGCGCGCCAGCTGCGCCTCGAGGCCGTCGAGTTCGCGGCGGAACTCGGCGACCCGTGCGCGTTCCTGCTCGACCACCGCCGCCGGTGCATTGGCGACGAAGCTCGGGTTGCCGAGCTTGGCCTCGGTCTTGCCGAGGTCCTGGCGCAGCTTGCCGATGCGCTTGTCGAGGCGTGCGGCCTCGGCGGCGACGTCGATCAGCCCGGCCATCGGCACCAGGATCCTGAGCGCGCCGAGCAGCGCGACCGCCGACTCGGGCTCCGGCTCGGCGGCGGCCAGCGGCCGCAGGCTGCCGAGGTTGGCGAGCCGCTCGAGGAAGTGCCGGCCGCGCGCCAGCCGCGCGAGGTCCTCGGCCGAGGCGCCGGCCAGCAGCACGTCGAAGCGCCGCGACGGCGCGATGTCCATCTCGCCGCGGATCTGGCGCACGGCGAGGATGAAGTCCATGAGCCAGCGCATCTCGGACTCGACCGCCGGCTGCCGGCGCGCGGCCTCGCTCGCCGGCCACGGCTGCAACATGA
>Ga0335069_10003050_pt1 | contig 25499 bp, 24 predicted proteins | sample Lox_Sample_11_FD_206714 | JGI IMG/M metagenome (GOLD analysis project Ga0335069, IMG submission 206714) | Soil microbial communities from Loxahatchee National Wildlife Refuge, Florida, United States - Lox_Sample_1.1 | ecosystem: Environmental > Terrestrial > Soil > Wetlands | place: USA... | reverse complement strand
GTCGCGCCCTCGCTGCCGGAAGAAAATCGCCGCCTCGCTCACCAGGAACTCATGATTGCCGAAGGCAGCGACTGGTGTTGGTGGTACGGTCCGGAACATCAGTCCGAGAATCGGCGCGAATTCGACGAGCTGTACCGAAGTCACTTGGCGAACGTCTATCGCGCGCTCAAACTCGCGCCACCCGACGAACTTTCGCGTCCGATCCTGATGACTCAAGTGACAGACCTTCACGAACCGCCGCTCGACTCAGTCCACGCGGTGATCGACGGGGAAGTAACTTCATACTTCGAGTGGATGGGCGCTGGCCATTATCGGATGGACCACCGTTCAGGATCCATGCACGCGCAGGTTTCGCCCGTACGCGATCTGTATTACGGCACGGATTCCGCGAGCCTATATATCCGAATTGATTTCGACGGGATCACCGAGTTCAGCGGTATCGAGTTACGGACACCAGGGCAAGCCATTCCGCTATTAAACAATCAGCAAGTTGAGCTTGCGCATCGAAAGATTCTGGAGATGAAGATCCCGCTAAAGCTACTGGCTGGCTCTGCGCCGATTCGCTTTCAGATTGCGCTCGCCAGCAGAGATCTTCATCTCGAGGTGATCCCATCGGACGGTTGGATCACCTTGGAGCCGACAGCCGAAAGCTAAAAGCCAACGGCCAATCGGCAACAGCTATTAGCCCCTCCGGCTCGAATACTTATTCAAAGACCCAATGAACTTTCCGGCAACCGCTGGGGTCGGCGTGCTTCCCTGTACGATCTCCGCGTTAGTGAGCGGTTTGCTGTACAGTTCCTTGTTGGAGTCATCGTCAGGCCGAAGCGTTGCACCCTCCAGGGAAATACCAGCGAATAAACCACGCGCCCGAGAGTAAGTCAGGATCTCGGCATGCATCTGGGCATCGGTGGCAGCTTCAGAAGTACGTCCCACCGGACCTGCGGCCGCCGATGCATCCGCACCCACCGTAAATTTGCTGGATAACAGCTTCTTCACCCCGCCCATGTTCATCACCAGCAAAACCACATCGGTCTCCGATCCACCGATCTGAAACCCAAAGCTTCCACCCTCCACGCGAATGCCTGCCGGAGCTGACCATCCCGCGCCAGCCTTACGGCAGGACATAAAACCTTTTCCGTACTTGCCGCCGACAATAAATGCACCCTTTTTCAGCCCCGGAACCACTACGACGCACTCGGACTTATCGAGCAGGTCCTGTGGGATTCCCTTGTCCGGCGAGGCCATAATATCCGCCATCACATCCGCTGCCGCATCGAGACGTTTCGCTGCATCTCCTGCGCCATACACCAATCCAACGCTAACCACGAGCGAAGCAACCGTGCACATTTTCATTTGGTCTCTCCTCCACACGTGATTCTAGCAAGCGCATCAGCGGACATTGCGTTTTGCAAGTGAAAGCTGCGTTATACTACGACCCGACGGCAACTCCGTCCATAGGAGGACCAGCTTGGCAGAGTGGACTTACGCGCAGAACAATCCGGCCGAAGAGCTATGCCTGCTCCACCATTTTGCGATCAAGAAAAGACAGGCCGATGGTGATGTGGAGTTTCTGATCACCGTTCGTGAATACGTCTCTCCGCCCGATCCTTCCATGAAGTTCCTCGCGCAGGCCGACAAACAAACCAATCAGGCGGTCGCGCCTTTCACGCCATCCGGCTGGGGAACGTCACTGGTGCAAGCCTTGGCCGACTGCATCAAGGCCATCCACCGCTTCCCGTATCACCGGACAGACAAGACCTAGACTGGCGTTTTCCCCCATGCCCCTCGAATCAGGAACTCGCTTCGGTCCATACGAAATTGTCTCGCCGATCGGGGCAGGAGGCATGGGCGAGGTTTACAAAGCGCGCGACACACGGCTCAACCGCACCGTCGCTTTGAAAATCCTTCCGCCGCAGGGAGATCGCGCACGCTTCGAGACCGAAGCCCGCGCTGTCGCCGCGTTGAACCATCCCAACATCGTCGCGCTTTACGATGTCGGCGAAAATTACATCGTCAGCGAACTGATCGACGGCGACCCACTGCCAGTGCCGACCCAGCCCATCCGCAAACTATTGGACTATGCCGTGCAGCTTGCCGACGGGCTCGCGGCCGCGCACGCCGCAGGCATCGTTCATCGCGACTTGAAGCCGGCCAACGTTCTGGTAAATCGCGAAGGCCGCGTGAAGATACTCGACTTCGGGCTGGCCAAAACGGTGTTCACCGAAGCTGGGAACGAGACCACTGCCATTACGACGACCCAGCCCGGATTGATCCTCGGCACGGTTGCATACATGAGCCCGGAACAGGCGCGCGGACAACTTCTCGATACGCGCTCCGACCAGTTCTCGTTCGGGCTCGTCCTCTATGCGATGGCGACCGGCAAGAAGGCGTTTCAGCGTGAGACGACCGCGGAAACGTTGACCGCGATCTTGCGAGAAGATCCCGAGCCGCTCCCGCTCACGATTCCCGCGCCGCTTCGCTGGATTATCGACCGCTGCCTCGTCAAGGAACCGGAACACCGCTACGACAGCACGCGGGATCTATATCAAGAACTCCGGACTCTGCGCGATCATCTTGGCGAGACCGTTACGTCGGCCATTGAGCCTATTCAGCTACCTCCTCCACGGCGGCTTTGGCTACTCGCCGCTCTCGGTACGGCACTCTTGGTTTTGATCGGCTTGTTTTGGGCTGGTCGCCGTCTGGATACCTTCGATACGCATCTTCAGTTCACGCCGATTGCCAACGAGCCGCCTCCGGAGAGCCACCCAGCCTTTTCTCCCGACGGCAAATCGATCGCCTATACGCGCGACACAGACTACGATCCCGATACGGAAGAATTCCAGCAGTTGATGCTTCGCACGCTGGAGGCACCTGCGCCCAACGTCCTGGTTCCAGGGATTCCCGACGTTATTTCGCTGGCTTGGTCAGCGGATGGAAATCGCATCTTTTATTTGACGAGGGTCCGCGACCTTTGGGCCGTTACGGCTGCCGGCGGAGCGCCGCAAAAACTGATCGAGTCCATGGGCTCCGCCTTCGGCCCAACGCCGGACGGCAAGAGCCTGCTCACAACTCGGGAGACCGAATCCGGCGGCGAATCCCACATTGAGTTCGGCGCGAGCGAACCTCCGGGAGCGCCGCTGCATCCGGTCTCGGGAATATCCGTTCCACTCGATACGGCCGGTTCTCGAGCGATCCTTGCCTTTGCTCCGGATGGATCCAAGTTCGCGATCCCTTGCGGAAAGGGTACGAAGTCCGACATCTGTATCGTGAGCTATCCATCCGGAAAGTGGCATACCGTCACCGCACCAAAGCCAATTCGCTCGATTACCTGGTTCGCTGACAGCCGTCACTTTGTGATCAGCGACCGGGATTCGATGCGTGTCCTGGATAGCGAAACCGGGCGCGGACACGCCCTGCTGAGCACACCGTACGTATTGCAGCAGGCGTCGCTCAGCCCCGACGGTACCAAGCTTATCTATTCCACAGGCACAGCGAACTACAATATCCAGGAATTTTCGCTGGACGGTAAGAGCACCAAACCACTTGTGGAAAGCTCACTCCAGAACACCAATCCCAACTGGTCGCTGAAGGATGGAAGTTTGGTCTACATTCGCAACTATGCATCTGTCAGCGAAATCTGGACCCGTTCCTCCGACGGCAGCCGCAACACGCTACTAGTGAAGTCGACCAGAGGAGCGCAGAGCTTGACAACTCCGCGCTTTTCACCGGACGGACACGCTATCGCCTATGCTGAGGCCGACCGCCTGTTCACAATTCTCGCCGAGGGGGGACGTCCCGTCGAGATCTTTCGCGACAAAGCAGGGACCATTGTTTCGCTTGACTGGTCACCCAAGGGCGATTCCATCGCGTTCATCGAGAAGATCGCATCGGATTTCAAGATTCTGCGGGTAGCATCTAGCGGAGGCCCTTCCTCTACCGTTTCTGGTAATGCCGACCGGACATTTTTCGATGTTCGCTGGTCTCCCGACGGCAAGTGGCTTGCCTGCTTCGCGCCCTCTGAAGTGCGCCTTATCAGCCCGGAAGGAAAGGATGAGCATCAGCTCACCAATGATATTTCAGCCGGCGATTTCAGCCGCGACGGCAAGACTTACTACGATGTTCGTCGCGATGACGACGGACGATGGGTTCTCGTGCCGCTGGACGTCGCTACTGGTCGCGAAGGCGCCGCGGTCGCTCTTCCACTGACTGGCACAGTGTATGTCGGCTTTATGAGCCTGAATCCGGATGGAAAGCGCTTCGCTATCCATGTCAACGATCTCAAGTACGACCTGTGGATGATCGAAGGTTTTCCGCAGCCCGCTCAAGGCCTGGCACGTCTCTGGAAGAACTGGGTGAATCCCCAATAATCATCGCGTCTATTGCTTGGCACCGGCGAGCGCGCCCGGAGCGCATGTCGGGCAAATTCCGTGTCCGCTGCCGTTAGCTTCGATAAAGCCGCAGAACGTCGTAAGATGGTTCAGTTCAGCTGCACTCAAGCTGCCGTTCAAAAACTCATCTTCCGAGGTAATCAACGCACCGCCTGCAGCTACGGTGGGTGAATGCAACGCGGTTGCCCACGCTCGCAGGCCCGACGCCAGAGGAGCCTTGTTGGATCCCGCGGTACCTGGGTCGCATGTCGCGTTTCTGCCGTCGACTAACGTGGCGACTAATTTCACGACAATCGATGCCGGAGTGGCCGGTGTCAAGTTGTTATGAATCAGGTCCGCTGCTTCGAGGCTAGCGAGCCCGTTCGCGGTCACCGGACAAGAACAGCACTCGATCAGCTCTTCCTGCGGATCGAAGACATACACATTCACGCAGATGTTCCCCGGTGCATTTCCGTGCCGTGAACTTCCGCTGTTGGTAAAGTTCACCACCCCGCCGGAGGTCACATGGGAGATGTATTGAATCTGAAAGGCATCGGCGACTTCTGTCAGCACAACACTATCGAAATCGGCCTGGCCGCCTTCCCCGTTATTGGTCAAGACAAGGCTGATCGTCGAGCCGACGTCTGCCGAGACACTCAGATAAGTCGCCGTAAAAGTGGAAAAGTTCCCCTGCGTCGGCGCCGTTCCGCTGACATTGATCACGTTCGATCCGATGACCAGTTGTGCTGTGCCGCTGAATGAGCCTACATCTTTCCGCCAACCGAGATCAACCGATAGCGTATAGAACGCTCCCGCAGTGGTGACGACGCCAACATTCTGCGTGAGCGACCCGGTGTTCACATAGCCGACCTTTACACCATCCGGAATCGAGTTGAAATATTGCGTATTGGCCGGATTTCCGGGGTTGAACTGGCCGCCGTCGCCGTTTGCTGACAATGTCCACCCCGTGAACGACCCAACGCTATAGGAACAGTTCGTTCCCGGGCAGGAGTTCGGGAGCGCACCCGACGGAACCTCAAACGAGGGGTTGACCACGTTCACAGTCGCAGTCGCAGCCGTCGCCAAAATCATCAACAACAGAATCCCGTTACAAATATTGCGAGCCTTCATCGCCGAACCTCCGCGCAGGCAAACACCCTGCGCTTAGTAAGAATGGATTAGCCCTTAGTACGTAGTTCAATCTACTAGTACTTTCGTCCTAGTACAATCCTCCGGATGGTCTAATCCAAATGGCTTAGTCGATCGGGCGAGGACGGCATCCTATCATGAGATTTGGGCAGACTCGCAGCACTACTGACGCTTCTGTCCGTTGCAAATGCAGCGGCAGCGGTCGATCCACGCGCGGAGTCGGTCGCACGGAAGATCGATCTTATACAGTCGGGCAAAGCGAAACCCGGAGCGGTGTTCGTATTCACGGTCGCGGACTTGAACGCCTGGGCGCGGTTCAAAGCCCCGCAAGTGGTACCGCAAGGTCTGCGCCAGCCGCGTCTGGAATTGGGCAACAACTCGGCCACCGGCTACGCCCTAGTCGACTTTCTGAAGGTCCGGCAAGGCGCGGGCGAAGAAACCAACTGGCTGGTGGCGAAAATCATTCAGGGTGAGAAACCGGTAAAGGTTAGTGCGCGCATTCAATCGGCGAATGGGCGGGTTACCGTGAATCTGCAACGCGTCGAGATCGGCGGATTGGCGGTGAGCGGCGCGACGCTGGACTTTCTGATTCAGACGTTCTTCCTGCCGTTCTATCCCAACGCGAAGATCAATGAGTCCGTGGAACTTGCAGACGGAATAGATCGGATCGAAGTGACGCCGGCTGAAGCGCGCGTTTACATGAAGAAGTGATCACTTCCCTTTTGGGATCAACGAAGAATGGGAGGCTACACACCGCCACTGATTCCCGCGCTTCACGAACATCGCGGTGATTCGATACGACGCTGAATCCTCCTTGCCGCCGCTTTCCCAGCGCATTTTCTCGCGGCCGTTGACGACCGCCGCATTGCCATAAATGCGAGGCTTGAGTTCTTCGTAGTCGAACGACAGATATTTCGTTGTGTCGGTCTGAAACATCTTATCGGCCTCCTCCTTTGTTACCACCACACCTGAATCCCCGGAATAAGTCCAATCATCGTCACGAACCCGATCCAGGCGTACGGGATCGTGCTTCAGGTAGCCGTCCGCCCAGTCGCGCATGGTTTGAAGAACGGCGGCTTTGTCGGCGTCGTCGTTCGCCACGGTCGATGATTGCTTCGGAGTAGTGCATCCTTGAACAATCAGTAGGATTAGTAGAGCAGCGGAAAGCTTCAGCGGCAACATGCTCGGCAGCGTATCACGCTCACGAGAACAGGAGCAATCGTACTGGAACGAAGCCGGCAGATTGCCGCGATCCAAATGTTTGTTATATATAACACTTTGATATATTCGGTGTATATGAAACCGCTTCTCATCCAGCTTGATGAGCAAACGCTTTCCGCTTTGAATCGAATCGCGGCCCCAGGAAAAAGGAAGCGTTCAGAATTCATTCGTCAAGCGATTCGAAAAGCCGTTCGCCAAGCGGAATACAAGGCGATGCGCGAAGCGTATCGAAAACAACCTGACGCGGATACTGAGCCTGATGATTGGTCGGCCGCCGAGGAGTTCAAGGCGTGAAACAGTATGAGATCTGGTGGGCAAACTTGCCTGCGCCTGCTGGCCGGCGGCCTGTATTGCTATTGAGTCGAAACGACGCTTATCAATATCTAAGCAAATTCATCGTTGCAGAGATCACTACCACCATTCGGTCGATCCCTGTGGAGGTCAGATTAGGCAGACGGGAGGGTCTGGATACGTCTTGTGTCGCCAACCTGGACAATGTGCGCACCGTCGCGCGCCAGAAGCTTGATACACGCGCGGGCGCCCTGTCGCCCTTGCGTCAACGTGAAGTCAAACGCGCTCTCGGCTACACGTTGGCGTGGGACGAATTGATCGATGCGTGAGTCCAACCTATTAGAACAGTTATTTAGGCGCCCGCTCGCTGCAGGCACAACTCGAAGCCAATCAGATCCTCTCGAATCTTGAAATGATCGAACTTGGTCTGAGCAAGCAAGCGTTTGAATTCCTCGCGCGTATAGGCGCGCTTGAGCAGCATAAAACGAAACGTCAGCTTCGTTATGATTGTGTTTACCGGCCCGAGGTGCATGCGGTCCACCGCTTCGCTGATCGATTCCGGCGTCGCATCCTTCTTCAGATCAATAATCATCGCGCGGCCGCCTGGCTTAAGCACTCGATACATCTCTTCGAGCGCTCGAACGGGCTGTGAGAAGTTCTTGAACGCAGCCCGGCACAACAGGAAGTCAAAAGACTGATCCGCGAACGGAAGATTGGCTGCATCTCCATGCTGAAATTCCACTCGGACTCCAGCGTCCACGGCATTGTTGCGAGCGATGTCGACAAACGTCTGGCTGATATCTATGCCGGTGATTTGATAATCGCCGAGTTTCGCTAGCTCGATGGCGAAATACCCGGGCCCCGGCGCAACTTCGAGGACGTGACTGCCAGGTGAGAGACGCTGGGCAACACGCGCCGCAAGGGTCTTGAATTCATCGAGCGATTTGTGAGTGAGGGAGGCGTACCACTTTGCCGTCAAGCCTTCCATGCCGAGGCCCTTATATGGCTTTTGTACTAAAGCTGGATTCATAAATACGTCCTACACGACGATGGTAACCACGCGCGGGGGCGAAGCCCAGTTGGAATCGGCGAGTGACCCCTAATAACCGGCGAATCGCGGCTTGGGGCACCTAAATCGAACTAATGGGCTTCCGCAATCGGCTCGTTACGGGATCATGCGGATTCTCTTGCCGCGTGCCAGACGCATGACTCCGAAGTCGCGGCGATCCAACGTGAAGATCGTGTCGATCCCCTCGCGGATCGCTAGATATGTTAGAGATGCATCAGCGAGTTGAACTCCTGCGTCAGCGTATTTTGCGAGTACATCCGCCACTCCGCCGAGGTCATCTTCGTTCAAGGCAGCGAGCTGAAACGGATTCCTGCTGAACGATAAGAGAAAAGCCTTGATCGCTTCCGGGTGTTTGCGGAAAAGCCAGGCTACTTCAGTGATTACTGGCCAACAGGTTAGTAACGGACCTCGGATTCTTTGGAGTTCCGCCGTGCATTCTTCATGGTGATCGTCGCACGCTGAGAGAACAGCCACAATAGGACCCGTATCGACGAGCACGTGCCCGTTCATTGGCTTCCAAATCCTTCCATATGCCTGGGATTGGTGCTGAGATCCGGGCTTAGGCCCTGTACTGCTCCAACTAATCCAGCCTTCATCGCATGTTCAAATGCCGAGATTGCTTGATCCTCAGCCTCGAATTGCTGCTCAATGGCGCCACGAATGACGTCGGATTCACCGACGCCTTTTCTTCGCGCCGCATCCCTCACACGCTTGCGTAGCGAGGCCGGGAGCCGCACAGTGATTCTCTGGGTCTTCATGGCTTCTTTGTCTGACAGTATAGCAGATTTGTCAGACATCTATGCTCCGTAGAACCCCAACTCCATACAAGGCGCAGGCTCACAAATCTTCTTTGGTTTGCGACCTACCGGGCGGTTGGTAGGTTTGCTCTTGACATGCTTCAAAAATGCTACTCTTACTGAATCGAACCCAAGGAGGTTCCACGATGAATCGCCGTTCCTTCCTCGCTTCGCTGGGCGCCGGATGCGCCCTGGCAAACAGATCTTTCGCGCAATCATCGAACAGCCAACTGTTCTGGACGGTGGAAACAACCTCCGGAAAGGTCCAGGGCATCGCCAACACCGGCATCAAGGAATTCAAAGGCATCCCCTACGGCGCGCCCACTAGCGGAAAGAATCGTTACATGGCGCCGCGCAAGCCGGCCCCCTGGGCCGGTGTCCGCGAATGCTTCGGTCACGGCCAAATCTGCCCGCAAACGCTGGCGAACCTGAACAGCGATTACGCCATGCTCATCCAATGGGACCTGCACACCGGCGGCTTAGGCGAAGACTGCCTCTCGCTGAACGTCTGGACACCCGGCCTCAACGACGGAGCCAAGCGTGCGGTGCTGGTCTCGTTCCACGGTGGCGGCTTTGCCACCGGCTCGGGCAACGGTCCTGGATACGATGGCGCTCAGCTTGCCAAGTTCGGCGACGTCGTCGTGGTCACTGTGAACCATCGTTTAGCGAGCTACGGCTATTTGCACCTCGCCGATCTCGGCGCTCCTGAGGAGTTCTCCCACGCCGGCGTCTGCGGAATGATGGATCTCGTCGCGTCCCTCGAATGGGTGCGAGACAACATCGCCAACTTCGGCGGCGATCCGTCGAAGGTCATGATCTTCGGGCAGTCGGGAGGCGGCGCGAAGACGTCTACGATGCTCGCCATGCCATCAGGGAAAGGCCTCTTCCACAGTGCAGGTGTGCAGAGCGGATCGTCCTTGCGTTCGGCGACGCGCGAAACCGCAACAAAGTCCGCCGAAGCATTACTCGGCAAGCTTGGCATTGCGAAGAGCAATATCGCCGATATTCAAAAAGTCTCCTGGCAGCAGATCCTCGAAGCGCAAACTTCGCTTGGGACTACAGCCTCGTTCACACCGGTCGTGGACGGTCACGTTTTGCCTCATCATCCGTTCGATCCGGCCGCGCCGCCCGAGTCCGCCGACGTTCCAGTGATCATCTCCACAACTCTGGAAGACGCCGCGCTCCGGCTGACCAACTTCGACCTCACCGAAGACGGCCTCCACAAGATGATGACCGAGCGCTACGGCGCGAAAGCGGATCCCATGATCGCCCTTTACCGCGCGCGTTGTCCCATGAAGTCCCCGTACCTGATTCAAGCGCAGATCGACACGGATGTTGCTGGACGGCGCGCCGCAATCACCCAAGCTGAGCGCAAGGCCGCTCTCGGCAAAGCCCCCGCCTACATGTATCTTTGGCAATACGAAAGCGCCGGCTTCGGCGGAAAGTTCGGGGCGGTGCACGGAACCGATGTTTCGGCATCGTTCTACAACTTCCGCGATGGCGTAGGCGGCACGGGCTCGCCGCAGGAAAGGGCTTTGTGGGGGACCTTCGCGTCGGCATGGGTTTCGCTTGCCAAAACGGGAAATCCAAACAATCCGCGAACGCCGGAATGGGCGCCATACGACACTACAAAGCGCGCGACCATGATCTTCGACACCGAAACCCGCGCCGAAAACGATCCGCGCGGTGAGATCCGAAAACTCTGGAACGAGATGCCCGCGCCGGGCGCACGTCGCGGCTAAATCCATCAACGGCCCCTAAACTGGAGGAGTGGAACTCCGCGAGGTTCGATATGCTGCTCGGTCGCTCCGAAAGAGCCCCGGATTCTCAGCCGCGGCGATCCTCACTCTCGCTCTAGGCATCGGCGCTAACACGGCGGTCTTCAGCGTGCTGCAGGGTGTCGTTTTAGCACCGCTTCCATACCAGGATCCAGATCGGCTGGTTCTGGTTCTGGTTTATAACCGGACGCTGAAGTATCCGACGTATCATTCTTACCCGGACTTCCTCGATTGGAAGCGGCAGTCGCGGTCCTTGGAGCAGATCGCAGCTTACAGCAATCAAGGATTCGATCTCACAAATCCTGGCGCACCAGAACATCTGTCTGGGAAAGAAGTGACCTCCGGATTCTTTAGCACTTTGGGCGTGAAACTCGCGCTCGGGCGTGAATTCTCCGCGGAGGAAGATCGCTTCGGCGGAATGCCGGCGGCGATCCTCAGCGACCGTATATGGAGGGAACGCTTTGCCTCCAGCCCGCAAGCGCTCGGCCGCGCGATTACGCTGAATGGCGCAGACTACACAGTAGTCGGTGTTCTACCATCAGATTTCCGCTTTGGGAACGAGAACGCGGATGCTTACACCGCGCTCGGACATGACGATCCGTTTGTCCGGAACGATCGTACGAACCACGATGTTGCAAGCATCGCGCGGATGAGACCGGGCGTGAGTCTGGGCCAGGCGCGGGCCGAGTTGAATGCGGTTCAGGCGGAGATCGACCGGCAGAATCCCACGACGGAACGAGGCTTAGAGGCGTACATTGAGCCGCTCAAGCATTCGATTGTCGGCGATGTCTCGAATACCTTGCTCCTGTTGCTGGGCGCTGTGGCGCTGGTTTTATTGATTGCATGCGCGAACGTCGCCAATCTATTGCTCGCGCGGTCTGCCGGACGTTCACGAGAGTTCTCCGTGCGGTTGGCACTCGGCGCCAATCGTATGCAGGTGATGCGGCAAGTCGTCACCGAGAGTGTCTTGCTCGCAATGGCCGGTGGGATCGTTGGGCTGGCCGTCGCAAAGTTGGGACTCAAAGCGCTTCTGCTGACGTTCGGACAAAGTCTTCCACGCTTGGAGAACATCGGCTTCGACGGTCCGGTCCTGTTTTTTGCGTTGGCGGCTTCTATAGCTGTCGGAATGTTGTTCGGGCTGTTGCCTGCCTTGAAAAGTTCGAGTGCCGACTTGCAGGGTTCGCTTCAGCAAGGTGGTAGAGGCTTGACCGGTGGGCCGTATCGAACGCAAAGTGTTCTTGTTGTTCGTTCAAGTGGCGCTGGCGTTGATTCTCTTGAGTGGTGCAAGTTTGCTGTTCCGCACGATTCACAATTTGTGGGCGGTGAATCCCGGGTTTGACTCTCAGCGAGTCATTACTTTTCAGGTTGGGCTTTCTCGCTCGGCCGCGACCACCGCGCCGAAGATTCGCGCGGCATTCCAACAGTTGGTCGATCGAGTCCGTCAGATCCCGGGCGTGGAAGCAGCGGACATCACCGCCCTGGTGCCGATGGGGGGCGAACACAACGAAGGACCGTTCTGGATCGGCACGCATCAGCCCGCATCGATGGCTGAGATCCCGAGAGCGATCTACTATCCGACGGGCCCGGATTACATAAGCACGATGAAGATCCCGCTTCTTCGCGGTCGCTCGCTTTCGCGATCCGATACCATCCACTCCGAGCGCGTCATTCTCATCGACAATCTCTTGGCACACACGCATTTTCCCGATCGCGATCCAGTGGGCCAGACGATCACGGTTCCGCACTGGGGGCTTGCGCGCGTGGTCGGCGTTGTCGGACATGTGCAGCACTACGGTCTGGACAGCGCGGTAGCCGAGAAGCCACAGATTTACTATTCGTTTTATCAACTCAACGACGAATGGGTTCCATCATTTCGCAGCGAGGTATCGATTGCGGTGCGCTCGGCGGTCGATTCGGTGGCGATTCTGCCAGCCATCCGAAATGCGATTGCGAAAGCTGGCAGCGATCAGCCGATGTACAACATTCATGCGATGCAGGAGCTCATATCCGGCTCAATGGATACGCAGAGATTGCCGATGTTCCTTCTGAGCGCTTTCGCGTTGCTCGCATTGGCGCTGGCGTTCGTTGGAATTTACGGTGTGATCTCGTACGCGGTGACCCAGCGGGTTGCAGAAATTGGAATCCGCATGGCGCTCGGTGCGGTGAAGTGGGACGTTCTACGGATGGTGATGGCACACGTCCTCAAGCTGACGGCCGCCGGAATTATGATCGGAGCAGCCGCAGCATTGATCCTCACGCGAGTGCTATCGAGTTTCTCGCATTTGTTGTTCGGTGTAAGCGCAAACGACCCGCTGACGTTGAGCGCGGTGTCTTTGCTGCTGATCGTGGCCGCACTGCTGGCCTGCTTCCTTCCAGCGTGCCGCGCCGCAAGCTTGGATCCGATGTCCGCGCTTCGTCACGAGTAACCATGGGGCAGGTCCCCGACCTGCCCAGTCGCGCAGGTCGGGGACCTGCGCCACAATAGACTTCATGGAAGGACGTGCCTGGCGATCTTAGTTTGGTGGCTCGACCACTCGCGCCCGTTTCCGGCGCACGTAATTCGCAATGGCCCACAGCGCGCTTGGGGCGGACTCAGTGTGGTGGTTACCCGCCAGTACGTTGCGTGAGAACGTCCTTAATGTTGCGTTTTACGCAACCGGCGGCGGTAAATGACCATGTACTGGTAAGGGAAGGCACGGTAGAAGAGTACCGGGGGCTTGGTCAAGTCGGATCGCTTGTGCCCGAGCCCTGGGTTTTTCGCCAGCAATTCGAATACTCTGAAGAGCTCAGACTCGACCTTGTCTGCGAATTCAATACCAACGTCCCAACGCAAGACGTGACCAGATCTCGAAAACGTCGTCTTCGGAGTCTGGCGACAGAGTGTAGCGGCTCATTCAGGCCGCTTGGGCGGCTTCTCGTTCAACCATTTCGCTTTCCTAGCCTGGAGATGCTCGCGCGCGATTTCTCCGGAAATTCCCTCGCCGCTATCGAGTTGTTCAATGGCGTGTGCGATTTTGGCATTGATCATTTCCTTGTTCTCCACGAGCGTCTCGATTTCAGCGGCCTGCGCAGCCAAAGCGTCGTGAATTACTTCCTCCGCGTTCGCGAAAGCGCCACGTTGAACTCGCTGCTGGATGAGCTTTTCATCCTCAGGGGTCAAGCGAATGGTCATACTTTCAACCTAAGCGACCCCTCTTCTGCTGGTCAAGTACGCCTGGCTTATCCCAGAATCCGTGTAGCGGCGTCTTTGCCCATCTTCACGCAGTCGGGTAAACCGATTCCGCGATAGGCGTTGCCGGCGAGATACAGATTCGGAACTTTTTGCAAGATCCCTTCGAGTTCCTGGACTCGTTTTTCGTGGCCGACCGTATACTGGGCCATCGAATTTGCCCAGCGCGAGATGCTATGGAACACGGGCTTGGCCTGTAGACCCATGATCCGGCGCAACTCCGCGACCGCGTGCTCCACGAGCGAGTCGTCGGATTCCTTCAATGCGTCGCCGCCCATGAAGCAGCGCAACAGCACCATGTCGTCAGGCACGCGATAGCTGAATTTGTTGCCAACCCAGGTGCAGGCCGCCATCAACTTACGCTCGCGCTTGGGAACCAGGAATCCGAAGCCGTTCAGCGGATGATCGAACGTGTCTTTCCGATAGCCGAGTGACATGGTCACCGAAGACGTATAGGGGACCGCGTTCAACAGATTCGAGATGTTGCCGTTCCAGGGCTGCAGCAGTTTGGCTGCATCGCCAGCCGGCGTCGCGACGACAACATGAGTCGCGTCTATCCAATTGCCGTTTACTCGGACGCGGAATTCTGATCCGTTGCGCTCGAGTGCATCGACCTCGCCATGAATCGTATCGGCGCTAGGCTTTAATGCATCCACCAACTGGCCGAGGCCGTTCTTCAAGGTACGGAAAAGCGAGCCACCAGAACCTGAGCCTTTCGGCTTCGGCGCGGCCAGAACACCACGGGTTAAGCTGCCATACTTGGCTTCGATCTCTGCGAAACGGCCGAGCACGCTCTTGACGCTCATCTCGCGCGGATCGCCGCCATACACGCCTGCGAGCAGCGGTTCAGCCAAGTAGTCAATGGATTCCTGGCCGTAATGATCCAGGAGGAAATCGTAGACGGATCGGTCGGGCAGTGGCGCCTTAGGGGCACGGCGGAGAAACTCCAGGCCCATGCGGATCTTCGTGCCCCAAGTCAGGAGGTTTGTGCCGATGAGCGGCATGATCTTGGTCGGGACCATCATCATCAGGCCGTCGGGCAAGGGGACGAGCTTGCCCTTCTTCAGAATGTAGGTAACACGCAGATGGTCGTTCGAGCCGATCACTTGGTCGCCAAGACCCACCTCGCGGATCAATTCCATGGCCCATGGCTTCGCCGCCATGAAGCTGTCCGGACCGCCTTCGAGCAGGCAGCCTTGCTGGGTTGTCGTTCGGATTACACCGCCAAGCTGTTGAGCCCGTTCGACGATGGTTGGCCGCAAGCCCGCTTTGTTCAGATAGTACGCGGCGGATAGGCCCGAAATTCCGCCGCCGATGATCACGACCTTCTTGGACATAGAACTAACAAACCAGCACGCGAGGTGCCACCGGCGCTACATGCGAAATTCGCGAACGAAGTCGACAACGGCGCGGACGTTGTCCACTGGAGTCTCGGGCAAGATACCGTGGCCCAGGTTAAAGATGTGGCCGGGGCGAGTTCCGGTGCGTTTTAGAATTTCGTGAACCCGCATGCGCAATTCAGGGAGCGGCGCGAATAGAACTGCTGGATCCAGATTGCCCTGCACGGCGGAACGATAGCTGATATCCATCCAGGCCTGATCGATGTTGACGCGCCAATCGACCCCCATCACGTCGCCGCCCGCAGCGTGCAGCTCTTTGAAGAATCCTGCAGCACCGGTACCGAAGTGGATCACCGGGACGCTCGCCGTGCGCAGCCGCTCGATCAATGCGCGGGAGTAGGGCGCTACGTAGCGAACGTAATCGTCAGGACTCAATGCGCCTACCCAGCTATCGAATACTTGAATGGCTCTGGCCCCCGCCGTAACCTGGCCGATCCCAAACGGACCGAGCACGTCCACCAGCTTGCCCATCAGCCGCCGCCACAGCGTTTCATCGCGATACATCATTGTCTTGGTGCGGATGAAATTCTTCGAGGGCCCGCCCTCGATCATGTAGCTGGCGAGCGTGAACGGCGCGCCGACAAATCCGATCACCGGAACGCGGCCGGCTAGCTGCCGCACTACGAGTTGGATGGCCTCGCCCACATAGTTCAGCTCGTCGGTATTCGAGATCGATAACGAATCGACGTCATCTGAGGTTCGGACGGGATTATCGATCTGCGGGCCTTCGCCGGAAACAAACTTCAGCTTGAGGCCCATGGGTTCGACAGGCAGCAAAAGATCGGCGAAGATGATGGCCGCGTCGACATCCAGCACTTCGATCGGTTGCAGGGTGACCTGGGCGGCGAGTTCCGGCCGCCGGCAGATTTCCAGGATACTGGCCTTGGCCCGAATATCCCGGTATTGTTTCATGTAGCGTCCCGCCTGCCGCATAAACCACACCGGCCGTACATCTGTCGGCCGGCGCCGGCAAGCATCTAAGAATCGACTGTTCATTGAAGCCATTCGCATTGTGCACCTGGTCTCGCTTCGCAAAAGTAGACTCGAAAGTCTTTGCGCTTATGCTTGGCCGCCCACTGACGGCCTAAGATATAGTAGGGCTTGGTCCAAGCCTCAGTGTCAAGCGTTCGGGGTGCAATAACTGAAGTTGATAGCATTCCTTGGGCTGGATAGCCCGTCCGCGGGTCCATAATGTGGCTGTAGATGTGGCCTTCGGCATAGAAGAATTTCTCGTAACTGCCCGACGTGGAGATCGACTCGTCTTTCAGATAGACGGTTTCGACTGCTTTTTCGGTGTTTTTTGGGTCTTTTATGTCGATTTTCCAGCCCTTTTCGTGGGGCGGAGCGCCGATCGCGTAGATGCTGGAGCCGCCGCCGGAGACCAGGGCTCGGGCGATGCCATCATCCTTTAGAATCTGTGCGATACGGTCAACTGCGTAGCCTTTTCCAATGCCTCCGGGGTCGATTTCGACGCCTTTTTTTGCAAAACGAACCGACTGGTCTTTGGGGTCGAGCTGTATGTTCTTGTATCCAATCAGGTTCAGGGCTCCCCAGACCTCGGCCCGGTGGGGCAGGTGGCCGGTCCCTTTGTAGAATCCCCAAACTTTCATCAGCGGGCCGACGGTTATGTCGAAGGAGCCTTCGCTTTCTCGGCTGTATTCCAGGCACGCTGCTAGTAAGTCGAATGTTTCTTTGGAGATGTGGACTGGGTGGTCGGCGGCTTCGCGGTTGATCTGGCTCCATTCGCTGTCGGGCTTGTAATTGGACATGAGGTTGTCGAGGCGGCGGGCTTCTTCGAGGCCCTGGGCGACGGCGGACTGGAGCTTGCCACGGTCTTCGCCGTAGGCGGCGATGGTGAAGGCTGTGCCCATGGCGTCGACGCTGCCTTCGACGCGGAGGAGTTGCGGGTCGGTGGCTAGGGCGGTGGTAACGGTTAGTAGAAGGAACAGAAAACACGGCGCGCTTTGCTTCGCGCCTGCGCAAGCCGGAGGCTTACGCCACTTGGCTTCCCCCAGAACAGTGGCTAGGTTGATACAGGGTGCCTGGCTCGGGGTCATTCGGGGTCTCGGGGGCGGCCTTTCTTGATGCGCTTCAGGAGATGGTCCATCTTGCCGCCGAGTTCGCTGGCTACGTCCGCTTCGAAATGGAGCTCCGGGATGCGGAAGAGATCCAAGCGGTCGGCTAGTTCGTGGCGGAGGAAATTGCGGGCATGATCTAGCGCGGCTAGAGTCTGTTTTGTGTCGGCGCCTTCTCCTACGCCGACGCGGACGAAGGCGTGACGTTTGTCTGGGGAGATTTGGACGCTGGTGACGACGGCGGTGCTCAGGCGCGGGTCGGAGAGCTCATAGGAAATCATCTCCGCCAGCTCTTCCCGGATCGCTTCGGTGATTCTTTCGACGCGATGATCCATGGCACTATTCGATCCATTCCACGGTGGTGCCTACCAACAGCGGGCCAAGCATGGAGACGGCGTCGCGTTCGACCAGTTGCAGGGTCTGCTCGGCATGGTTGTGGTCGCCTGATACCGTGACCGCGGCGATGAGCGATCGTTGCCAGAGTTCCTGATAATCGATCTCGGCGACCGCAACGTTGAATTTGCTGCGCAGCCGATCCTTTAGACCCTTGACCGTGTGACGCTTGTCTTTGAGTGAGTGCGCCTCGGAGAGTTGCAACTCCATGGTCAGCACGCCGACCGTAGGCATTGTGTTCTAACCAACGCCCTAAACGAGGGCTTCGGCGGCAACGCGCTCCGTGGTGAATGCTTCGATAACATCCCCGGGCTTGACGTCGCCGAAGTTGCGAATCGTCACACCGCACTCGAACCCGCTTTTCACTTCGCTGGCGTCGTTCTTGAAGCGCTTGAGCGATTCGACCTTGCCGGTAAACACGACCACGTTGTCGCGCAGGATGCGGACGTCGCTATCGCGCTTGATGAAGCCTTCGGTGACCATGCAGCCGGCGACATTGCCAACCTTGCTGATGCGGAACACTTCGCGAACCTGGGCGCGGCCTTGGAATACTTCCTTGAAAACCGGTTCGAGCATGCCCGTCATAGCGCGCTTCAACTCGTCGGTCAGTTCATAGATGATGGTGTGCAGGCGGATGTCCACTTTTTCCTGGTCGGCGAGTGCGACGGCGTTGCGTTCCGGACGCACGCTGAAGCCAACGATGATGGCGTTCGATGCCGAGGCCAGCAGGACGTCGGTTTCATTGATGGCGCCGACACCGGAGTGCAGCACGCGGATGCGAACTTTGTCGTTCGATAGCTTCTGCATCATTTCGCTGAGGACTTCGGCGGTGCCGCTGACATCGGTCTTCAAGATGATATTGAGTTCCTTGACCTCGCCTTCTTTCAACTGCTCGTGCAGTTGTTCCAGCGTAATTCGACCGGTCTTGGACATGGCGGCGTCTCGAGCTTTGCTCTCGCGATAGATGACGATTTGCTTGGCTTTGGCGGTGTCCGTCACTACCTGGAACGTGTCGCCGACTTCCGGCAGGGAATCGAGGCCCAGAACTTCGGCGGGCATGGATGGCTCGGCTTCGCGCAACGGCTGGCCGCGATCGTCGAACATGGCGCGGACTTTGCCGAAGACCGAGCCGCAAATGAAGTAATCGCCAACGCGGAGCGTGCCGTTGCGGACGATCACAGTAGCGACTGGACCGCGTCCGCGATCGAGCTCCGCTTCGAGCACGTTGCCGACGGCGGGACGATCAGGATTCGCCTTGAGGTCCTGCATATCGGCGACGAGCAAAATCATTTCGAGGAGCAGGTCGAGATTGGTCTTCGCTTTCGCGGAGACCGGAACCATTACCGTATCGCCGCCCCATTCTTCCGAGAGCAGGCCGCGGTCGGCGAGCTGCTGCTTGATGCGCTCGGGCTGGGCATCCGGCTTGTCGATCTTGTTGATGGCGACGATGATCGGAACGTTCGCGGCTTTGGCGTGATCGATGGCTTCGAGCGTTTGCGGCATCACACCGTCGTCGGCAGCCACGACCAACACGACGATGTCGGTGACCTTGGCGCCGCGGGCGCGCATGCGGGTGAACGCTTCATGGCCAGGGGTGTCGATGAAGACAATCTTGCGGCCGTTCTTCTCGATGTGATACGCGCCGATGTGCTGCGTGATGCCGCCGGCTTCCCTCTCGGCGACGTTGGCGGAACGGATGGCATCGAGGAGCGAAGTCTTGCCGTGATCGACGTGGCCCATGATGGTGACCACGGGCGCGCGACGGACCTGATTCGATGTATCCTCGGCCTGCTCGATCTCTTGCGTGCGCTCTTCCTCGAAGCTGACTTTATTTGTGGAAGCTCCGAAATCGCGAGCGATCTCTTCGGCCATCTTGACGTCGAGGTTTTGGTTGATGGTGGCGAAGATTTTTTTCTCGACGAGCTTCTTGATGACCAGGTTGGCTTTGATGCCGAGCTTTTCTGAAAGCTCTTTGACGGTAATGCCTTCCGAGACGGTGATCTCGCGGTCTATCGGCGGAGGAGCGGCGGGTTCGGATCGCCGCGAAACGGGCATCCGGAGACGACCCTCTTCCTGTTCCTGATCCCGATGACGATCGCGCGACGTGGGCTTAGCCTGATGACGGCGCTGCTGCTCGGTGCCGGGCAGCGGAGTAGCCGGTTCAATCCGTAGGGGCGAAGTCGGATGGAGGGTACGACGGCGCAGTCCAGGTGCGGCTCCGCCTCCTGGTCCCGGGACTCCAGGACCACGCATGACGGGCTGGCCGGGACGAATTGGGCCACGATAGATCGGCTGACCCGGTACGGGCGTCGAGCTACGCGTCGGCATGCCGGGACGAGGGGGCTGGCCGGGCGCTGGACGCGTTTGTTGTAACCGCGCGACCATATCGGGCCGGGGAGGGACTACGGGCCGAGCGGCGGGCTGTCCTGCCAATGGACGGGCTGCAGGAGCTGCTGGCACTCCAGGTGTAGCCGTTCGAAGCGGCATTGACGGAGCTGGTCCAGGCGTTGGTTCCACGGCTGGGGGCGCAGCTGCGCGCGAAACAGGATGGGCCGGAGTTGCCGCAGCCTGCGGTTGTGTTGGAATACCGGGCGCTGCCGGAGGAATCGGCTGGCGAGGGCCAGTAAGAATCTGCCCAGGACGAGGGGCCGCGGGTGCGGGACGAGCGGGTACTGGCGCCGGTGGGCCAGTGCGCAAAGGCGGATGGATCGGCGCACTACCGCCTGCGGCCAGTGGCGGACGCAACGGAGCAGGTTTCGGCCGGGCGGGCTCTTCGGCGACTGGTGCAGCGCCATTTTCCGACGTAGCAGCGGGAGCTTCCGTGGTTGCAGGGGCAGGAGTCGTCTTCGCTGCGACGACAGGTGCTTCGGGAGTTACGGGAACCGTGACCGGTACCTCATGTTCAGCTTCGGGCTCGGCAACGGCAACCGAGGGCGCGCTGTACACTGTTTTGGCAGCGGGCTGGTCGCCACCATGTACGCGCTTGCGAATCAGTTCCGCAACCGGCTCATCAATCGAGCTGGAGTGCGTTTTCTTTTCGGAGACGCCGAGTTCGGGCAGCATTTCGAGTATTTCGTGTGAAGGAATCTCGAGTTGACGTGCCAGCTCGTTGATGCGGATTTTACTCATAAGTTAGACAGCAATACCCTCTTAACCGCGCTTACCCGACTTCCCCCGAGTTCTTTATAGTATCAGATTCTTTTTCCGGAGCTAATTCATCTCCGTCCATGGATTCAGTAGTTTCCGCGACTGAATCGGATGCGAGAACAGGAGCTTCCTCGTCGGCCGGCACCCGCTCTTCCGCGGCGGCGTCAACCGGCTCGGCCGGCTGTTCGAACTGAGCATAGTAAGAGTTGACGGCAATCAAAATGCCTTCTACTTCGTCTGGCCCGACGCCTGGAATCGCCTGCAGATCTTCCGGGGTCATGGAGCCCAGCTTTTCGACGGTTCCGATCCCGGCTTCAAACAACTGGCCAGCGATCTGCTCATTCAAGCCGTGATCGATCAGCACCGAAACAGGTGCGCCGGCTGGCACAAGGGCGGCCATGGCCGACTCCACTTCCTGGCGTTTTTCCTCTTCGCTCTTGATGTCGATCTTCCAGCCAAGTAATTTCGCCGCGAGCCGGACGTTCTGGCCCTTCTTACCAATGGCGAGCGACAACTGTGTGTCGTCGACAATCACTTCCATGTGCTTTTCGTTGGCATCAACGATGGACACGCGCGTGATCTTGGCGGGACTCAAAGCGTGGGTCGCGAAGACCACAGGGTCTTCCGAATACTCGATGATGTCGATTTTTTCACCGCGCAGTTCACGAATGATCGACTGGACGCGCATACCCTTCATACCGACACACGCGCCGACGCTATCGACATCGCGGTCGCGGCTTTGTACGGCAATTTTAGTGCGCTCGCCTGCCTCGCGCGCGCAGCCTCTGATCACAACCGTGTTGTCGTAGATTTCGGGAACTTCCTGCTCGAACAGACGCATCACCAGTTCCGGAGCGGCGCGAGAGACGATCACGCCGGCATTCTTGCCGGTCTTCTCAACGCTCTTGATGACGCAACGCGCGCGATCCGCTACGCTGAAGTTTTCGAGCTTGCTTTGTTCTTTCTTAGGCAACCGAGCCTCGGTTTTGCCGAGATCGACGACCAGATCCTGGCCTTCGATTCGCTTGACAGTGCAGTTTACTAATTCACCGACGCGGCCGGAATATTCCGAGTAGATGGTCTCGCGCTCAGCCTCGCGCACCTTCTGCAGAATCACTTGCTTGGCGGTCTGCGCAGAAATACGGCCCAATGCCTCGGTGGGCTTGGGAAAGCGCATTTCCCCGTCCACCTGGACGGACGGGTCAATACGATGGGCGTCCTCGAGCGAGATTTCCTTATCCCGGTCCTGAACATTTTCGACAACCTTCTTCACACCGAAGATCTCGAGCACGCCCTTCTCATTAAAATCAGCCACCAGATCCTCGGTGGTGCGGAAGTGCTTGCGAGCTGCAACGAGCATGGCATCTTTTACCGCGTCGATGACGATCTGCGGATCGATGCCCTTCTCCTTGCTCAAGATCTCAATGGACTGATAGATAGTTCCCACTGTTTCCTCTTCTCAACTTGTCCGGGGGTTCTTTACCACTCAAACTTCAGGTTGGCTTTTTCGACCTGCGTTAGCGGGAAGTGAATCACCCTGCCGGAGGCTGGCTCCAGAGCGACGATTCCTTCCGAGTAACCCGCGAGTTTGCCTTCCCAGCGGCGCTGGTTCTCGACGGGTTCCCGAAGTACGACTCTCGCCTTTTGACCCACGAATCTCTCAAAATCTTTCGCTTTGTTCAGCTTTCGTTCCAAGCCCGGCGAGCTGACTTCCAACGTATAGCTATCACCCGGTATGACGTCTTCCACATCGAGGATGGTACCGACTTGCTGCGAAATGGTCTCGCAGTCACCGTGAGTAACGCCCTGCGGCCGGTCGATAAAGATGCGCAGAAGCCGACCGCGACCTGCGCCCAGGAGTTCGACGTCGACAATCTCGATGCCTTCCGAGTTGCCGACCCGCTCGGCGATCTCCGTTATTTTGTTAACGATTGCCTCTCTGCCCGCTACAGACATTGTGAACTGCAATAAAAAAGTGGGCTTTCGCCCACTCAGTACATTCGACAGTTTCATTATACATGAGGGCGGTGGAGGGGAGCTAGTGTGGACGTTGATTTAGGGCGATTTTAGGGGTTAGCGGCCGCTCTCGAGGATCTTTCGCTCGATTTCGATGACGCGGCGTTCGAGGTTATTCAGCCGGAGGTCGCTGGCGGTGTCCATGTTCGAGATGTCGGCGGACATCTTGCGCATGCGGACGTCTGTGTGTTCCTGGTACTGGAAGAAGGCTCTCAAGAGCTTGGACTCTGAATCGTGAATGAGCCCTGAAACCTGCTGGATAATGCGCTTCTCGACTTGTTCCAGGTCGGCGCGCGTGGCCGGCGTGTTGCCGTTCCCTTCCATATAATCATTCTTTCCGGTCCGGGCGATGGAAGTCAATTACCCTTAGGGTGTTAGGCCAGTACTAAAGATAGCGCTTTTGCTATTCTCTAATGAAAGCCGCGTTCCGTCCCCTCTGAGGTGTTCTTTGCGCTTTTTCGGTCGGTGGCTGGTGATCTCGTCTTTCCTTGCGGTTGCGGTCGCGCAGACTGCTTCACTTTCCGGTGTCGTCCGGGACCCGACACAAGCTGCTGTTAGCGGCGCTGCGGTGACTTTGTCGGATGATGAGAGGCATCTTACTCGGGCCGTGGCGACCAACGGCGAGGGCGTTTACAGTTTCGCCGCACTTTTGCCTGGCACTTACTCGATCACTGTGGCAGGAGCTGGGTTTCGATCGGCTGAACATCGGGCGTTCACACTCAGCGTCGGCGAATCGGCCCAACTCGATTTCACGCTCGAACTTGCCGCAACGCGGGAAGCGGTTACGGTCAGCGGAGAGGCTTCGCCGGTACGGTCGGATTCAGCGGCGGTAAGCACTGTAATCGACCGGCAGCTCATCGACACACTGCCGCTCAACGGGCGCAGTTTCCAGACGTTGATCGCGCTGACGCCTGGCGTGGTGATGACCAAGGCAAGTTTTGGGGAGCAGGGCCAGTTTAGCGTGAACGGCCAACGGGCGAATGCGAATTATTTCACGATCGACGGGGTCGGCGCGAACATCGGCGTGAGCTCCGGGCTGACGCTGGTGCAATCGGCTTCCGGATCGTTGCCGGGATTGGGCGCGACTGGAGGGACAAACACGCTCGTCGCTGTGGAATCGATGCAGGAGTTTCGCGTCCAAACTTCGAGCTATGCGCCCGAATACGGGCGCACGCCCGGCGCTCAGGTCTCGATTGTTACCCGCTCTGGAACCAATCAACTCCACGGATCGCTATTCGATTTTTTCCGCAACAATGTGCTCGACTCCCGCGACTGGTTTGCGAATCAGCAGTCGCTGCCCACGCCGCAGCTGCGGCAGAACGACTTCGGCGGAGTGCTCGGCGGGCCGATGCTTCTGCCGCGGGTTTACGATGGACGAAATCGGACCTTTTTCTTCTTCTCATACGAAGGCCTGCGCTTGCGGCAGCCGCAAGTGGAGACGACGGACGTTCCCTCAATAGACACCCGGAATCAGGCAATAAGGTCCATACAGCCGTTCCTGAACTCATTTCCGCTGCCGAATCGTCCGCCGACGCGCTTTGGCTTCGCGCCATTCGTTGCGACGTTTACCGATCCATCCTCACTCGATGCGACCAGCCTGCGCGTCGATCACATGATCGGGACCCGTGCGACGCTGTTCGGACGCTATAATCACGCCCCGTCGATCACCACGGCCCGGCTCTACGCGATCAATAATCCTACCGATACGATCTCGGGCACGGATACCATCACGCTGGGCTCGACCCTGCTGATTTCCACCAAGCTGACAAACGACCTGCACTTCAACTTCAGCCGCACGACCGGAGCGAGCTACAGCAGGCTCGATAACTTCGGCGGAGCGACGCCGCTCGATCCCTCGGTGCTCTTTCCGCCCGGCGTGAACCCCAAAGATGCATTCGGCGGCTTCTTTATTCCGTCGGGCATCGATTCCAGTTATTACCTGGGCAAGAACGTCTCGAACTCCCAGAGGCAATACAACGTGGTAGATGGACTGTCGTTTCTCACTGGAGGCCATCAGTTCAAGTTCGGCGTGGATTGGCGACGCATAGGAACTTACAACGGCGCGCGCGCCTACGATCAGTTCGCTTATTTCACCACGCCGCAATCGGCTGCGGCAGGCGTCGCGTCGAGCGTCATCATTGAAGCGCAAGATCCGGGATCGATTCTCTTCCGCAACTTGTCTTTCTATGCGCAGGACGCCTGGAAGATCCGGCCGCGGTTGACGTTGACCTATGGAGCACGCTGGGAGATCAACCCCGCGCCGGAAGGCGGACCCGGCCATCCGCTGTACACATTCCAAAACTACAACGATCCGAGAAGTCTTCAACTCGCGCCCGTGGGCACGAGCTTCTACGCCACAACGTTTCACAATATCGCGCCTCGCGTGGGAATCGCTTACGAGCTGCGCAGGACGCCGCGCTGGGAGACGACTCTGCGCGGAGGTTGGGGCATGTTCTACGACCTCGGCGGCGGATTGCTCGGCCAGGCCGCGGCAAGCTTCCCCTACTATCGCCAGACGAGTTTCTACACAACGTACTATCCGCTGCCGCCCGAGGCCGCCGTGGCGC
>Ga0335069_10003049_pt1 | contig 25501 bp, 31 predicted proteins | sample Lox_Sample_11_FD_206714 | JGI IMG/M metagenome (GOLD analysis project Ga0335069, IMG submission 206714) | Soil microbial communities from Loxahatchee National Wildlife Refuge, Florida, United States - Lox_Sample_1.1 | ecosystem: Environmental > Terrestrial > Soil > Wetlands | place: USA... | reverse complement strand
CCGCGATAGAGAAAATCTTTGCCCAGGGTCAGGCGGCTGGCGGGTTTGTCGGATTTCAGATCCTGCAGGTAAAGCTCAGACTTCGTCCATCCTTGCTCGACGGTAATGAGGAGCCAGCGGTCGTCGTTGGAAAGTTGGACGTTGGGCCAGTCCTCGGGATCGCGGCCCTCGCCGAAAATCTTGTCGTCGGTGTCGACCGGGCTTCCGAGAAGATGGAAGTAGACGTGGCGGTTATACATCTCCTGTCCGGCGGGGACTTCACCCTTGCTGGGATAACGCGTGTAGTAGAAACCGGAGTTGTCGCTGAGCCAGGCAACGGAGGCGGCGCGCGTGCGCTCGATGGTGTCGGGAAGGATCGTGCCGGTCTTGGTCTCGATGACGTGCAGGGTGGACATCTCGGAACCGGAGGGCGAGGTTCCGTAGGCGACGTACTTGCCGTTTTCGGAAGGCTGGTACCAGTCGAGGGCGATGGTGCCGTCGGCGGCGAGCGCGTTGGCGTCGACCAGGACGCGATCGGGGCCGTCGACTTTATCGCGCACGTAGAGCACGGGCTGGTTCTGCATGCCTTCACGGCGGGTATAGAAGTAATGATGTCCGGCGATCTGCGGCGGCGTGATGCTGCCGATGGAAAGCAGTTCCGTCAGTCGCTGGTGGATGGCGTCGCGTCCGGGGAGGCGGTCGAGGATGGCGCGCGTGTAGGCATTCTCGTCGGCAACCCACTTTTCAGTCTTGGGATCGTCGGCCTTTTCGAGCCAGCGGTAGCTGTCGATGACGCGCGTACCGTGGAACATCTCGGCGATGGGCTTGGGCTCCGCGACCGGTGGAGCGTCTGGGACGTGAGCAGCCTGCGGCGCAGATTTGGAATCATCGGCGGCAAAGACCGCAGCCCCAATCATAAGAAGAGAACTCAGAGACCAGATCAACCCGCGACCTCCTGCCATATCCACCTCAGCCTACCAGAATGAGATGCAGCCGGAAGTAATCGAAGCCGTACGGCAGGGGTTCACCGCCAGCCAGCAAAAATGCTATGATGAGTTGCGATGGATCGGGCGCCAGCCCGGTCAACAACACTCCTCAGTAGCTCAATGGCAGAGCATTCGGCTGTTAACCGAAGGGTTGTAGGTTCGAGTCCTACCTGAGGAGCCATTCTTTTGCCCCGATTTTCCAACCGCTTACGTTAAATCCCAAAATTTTGTACTGCTTTTGTACCGCCGACTCGGTTTCGCAGCATTCTCCCGTCTGGGCGGTATTGGTAGGCAGAGGGGAAATTATGGCGGTTGTGAAGGTTTATCAAAGGCACTCGAAGAAGTGCCTGAAGGAACAGAAAGCTGGTCAGCGCAAACGGTGCAAGTGTCGCCTCTGGCTGCGATGGGGCAAGAACGGCAAGCGGTCCGCGAAGACACGTTCTTTGGAGATTGCAACCAAAGCCGCTCGCAAGCTGGAGCAAGAACTCGAATTCGAAGCCCTCGGCATCGAAGCTCCGAAGAAGCCAGACCACATCACTATCGAGGCTGCTATTAAGCTCTACCTCGATGAGATGGCGCAGAGGGGTGTCAAAGACCCCTCCAAGCCGCGACGGATGCTCGCGTGGCTGCGAGAATATGCCTATCAAAAAGGAATCATTCTTCTCAAGGATGTCACGGCGTTGCTATTGACTGAATGGCGGAATGGGTGGACTTTCAAGAAGGACAGCGACAGCCCCGCCGTGCACTGGTCGGTTGTCAAGACCTTCTTCAAGTGGGCATTTTCGCTTGACTTGATTCCAACTAACCCTGCGGCGAAGCTGAGGTCGCTTGCCTACGGTCACAATCAGGTTCTACCGCTGTCCCGCGACGAGTTCGACCGAATCCTCGTGGCAGTCGATCAATGCGATTTCACACGAGATGTAGCGTATAAGGTGAAGACCTTTATATTGCTCCAGCGCTGGTCGGGTCTGGCGTGCATGGATGCTGCCACTCTCAGCCGCTCCGCACTGGCTCCAGACAACAACATCTCGCGAGAGCGCACGAAAACGAACAACGGCGTATTCGTGCCAATCCCAGACGCAGTTGCGGAAATGCTTCGAATGCTGCCAAACGCCGATCCCGAATACTTCTTTTGGAACCCAAAACGAATGAAGCAGACATCCATCGTTGCCCAGTTTGGAGACTGGCTTCGGGCCGTGTTCGATAAAGCGGGCGTGCCCCATAGCACCTCGGAAATGCTAACCCATCGGTTCAGGCACACGTTCGCTGTTGAATTGCTTATGGCTGGTGTCGGCATTGAAGAAGTCAGCAAGTTACTTGGTCACAAGACACTGCGGACGACCGAAAAGTACTACTCTGCGTGGATTAGGGAGCGGCAGCAAAAACTCATTGTCGAGGTCAAGGACGCGTGGAAGCACATGCAACTGCCCACAGCGATATTTCCCGCCAAATGCGACTTGCAGTGAGTGCTCGCCTTACGCGGGTCGGGCGGAACTGCAACGCGCCCGCGCAGATAATCATTGGATTCGCTTCTTGTGAAGTACACGATTAAAAACCGAATGCGGAATGCGCAGTACACGATACCTGCGCTTGTTCAACTGTTCCGGCGATCCCAAGTCCACCACACCCGGCTCATCCGCAAACATCCTTGTGACCTTGTCCGTACTAACTTTTAGAATCTCCGCAGCCTCCGCTACGGTGTAGAACTGCTCCTGCATTGTTGACTTCAGCCTCCCACTTCATTGCCGCGACTCCCGTCCCGGTCAATCTTCTTCTTAGTTACTCAATTTTCGGTCTTTTGTGTAATTCTGCGATTTTGACTGATATTCGACCCATCTCAAGCTGTCCATCCCGAAACGCCTGTCCAGAGCCGCGTTTGGAGCGATCCCCCTAGACCTTGTAACGTGATCGTGCTATGCTCGAAATGGTGACTGATATTGCCTTCTGGGCAAACAAGGGGTCACATTAGGGCGAAAACGCTCGCCCGGCTTTGCGCAGTGAGCGCCCAGCTAGAGTCGTGGACTCGCGAACCTTTATTCGAGCTTAACCAGCCCACCTATCACGGTTAGCTCCCAATTTTTGGGGGCTACGTGTCTCTATACAACATTCGCAAGTCAGAAGCGCCAGATGGTGCCGCAGCCGGAATCAGTCCAGCCGTGGCAGGCGCAGAAGCAGCAGCCAACCAGTCGCGGTCCGTCACTGCGAACTCAAACCACCCCGCGAAGCCTCGCCGAGTACCATCGAAGAGAAAATCACAGATGGCTTCTGTTGCAGCGCAACAGAAGTCGAATGCGGGCAATCTGGTAGTCGCGCCTGCGGGAATGTTCGCGTGTGTGGACTATTCCCGGTACACCGATGAGGAGCTTCACAACGCCACAGTTTCCGCTCTCGCCGCGTACACGCAGAAGCGAGAAGAAGCGGACGCCTACGCTTACGACGTTCTCATTCCTGCGCTGAACCAGATCATCCAGCGTTACAAGCAGCAGGGGCGTGCCACAGCATACAGGCTGAACGGCTGCCCCACGGTCGAGGAATACTTCGAGAGCATCGGGCTGAACTACTCGACGGTCCGATCTTGGAAATCCCGTGCGCAGCAACGACTGCTGCAAGCCGCGACGGATGCGGGCACCAAGCCCGCGCCGGGGCGCACATCTGACCGTGACCCCGTTCCGCACTTCAATCGGGCTGAGCGGAAAGCGCTGATCGAAGGCAACCACCGCGCCGTCGAGATGGTGGATGCTCTCGAAGCCGGACGGGACGCAAAGCACGAGATCACCGAGTTCAAGGCGGTGATGAACGCGAAACGGCTGGACGACATCATGCAAACACATGAGCAGGAGCCTGATTACAAAGGCATCCTCATTAAGGTGGTGCAGACCGTAGCTGACATGAAAGCCGCATTGCCCGCCGCGTTCGTCAAGTCCGTGCGCGATCTGACGAAACCCTGCAAGTTCAAGATCGCAGTCACTCCGGGGCCGACCCACAAGAACAATGGCAACTCTGGTGCGGATGCAGGTAACGGTGCGATGACGCGAAAGCGAATGCAGATCGCCCCGATCCCGCAGAAGCCGCCCGAATGGTCACCTCTCGAACCCGGCAAGAAGTACACCGTGCGCCCGCATCCGCAAGGCGGATCGGGCGTATACGAAGTCGGCGGTTCGACTGTCTGCTGGCAAAAGCATCCGAGTCAGGACGAAGCGTGGGACGCGATTGAGGCGGTTAACTCGGTTCCCGCATCGGCACCGCAGCCCAGCGACACCTTATTGGAGGTATCGCATGCGTGAAGCGTCAGAGCCGCGCAGCCGAGAAGCCGCACCAAGCGCCTGCTCCCGATGGCACTGCGATGGCAAGTTTCGGTCCGAAACGGAACTCAGCAATGGAGGAAATATGAAAAAGCTTGGAAATGGGAATGATCACCGTATTTATCAAAAGCAGCAATAGGAGACACAATCACATGGCAAAGAACAAAGAGACATCCTATCGCGGGACAGGCAAGGGGCAGAAACTTCTGTCCGGCACTCGCGACCAGCTAATCAAAGACCTTCAGCGAGTTCACAAGGTTTTCCCCACAGCGCAGCCGGATCGTGACTTTTACCGCGTCCACGGCAAGTACAGCGACGCTGCGGTCAAGGTGCATTTTTCGCGCTTCAAGGAATTCGCAGCAGCCGCCGTGCCGGAGATGACGCCGGATGAAGCGTTCAAGCTGGCGGTGCGGAGCCTTGACAAGGCAATCGCCCTCGTCAAGAAATGGCACGAAGACGCGGAGTACGGCGAGGGCTGGGACAAGCGCCAAAGCGACGTCGTGAATGCCCGCGTCCACGATCTGGACGAACAGTTTTCCATCTGGCGGCTGATCAAGGAAATGGACGCAGAGGAACAAGCCGAGGAGCCAGTCCCGACCGTGGTGCTGCCCGACCCGGAATTTTTGAAGGAGAAACAATGAGCATAAAGAGCATAAAGAATCTGGAAGTCGCAATCAAAAAAGCCGAGCACCTGTTGCTGGTGCTCAAGCGGATGAAAGACGACCCGCAGGGTCATCACACCAACATACCATCCACAGACCCGGAGAAAATCCTCTTCGGTCGCTGGCAGGCGGTGGTGGGCGACTTCCAATCGCTGGTCGATGCCCTGAACAAAGAACTCGAACGCGAGGGCGCGAAGCTAAACTTCGACACCGAGGAGTTCGCGGACGTGGAAGTCGAGGGGTTGATCCAATGATCAAACCAAAAGGCATGACGGCGTATGTCGTCCTTGGCAGCCGCAGGAGCACGACAAAGGGGTCGTACTCGGTGTGTTCACAAGCGGGAAAAACGCCGAGGAAGCCGAGAGTCTTACGAGCATGGACACCACGGTGCTCAAAGTGAAACTGGACGAGAGGCTACAGCACCGACACAAGTTTCATTCCTCCTCAGGCGCAGCCTTCGTATGCTCGTGGTGGTCAATCAATTTCGCCAGTCGAGAGGGCTGTGGGCTGGCGTTCTGCGAGTGCTCGTCGCAAAAGAACTTGGCGATGCGGCCCGATTGTAGTTCCCATACGAGCACGCACGTTGCTGGATGCGGCAAAGTTCCCTTTCTCTCACACCTCGGTGGTTTCATCGGTTGTTGCATAAGGGGATCTAGTCGAATTCCTTCCTCATAAGAGATTTTCAAATTCATTTATCCAAAGACAGTATTTACAACGTAAGCGCCGTAGCGGGCACGGGAATTTGGCAGCTACCAGATTCCTTATAGGTGGGTGTCGATAGACATCGGGAAGGGGCGTTCTTGGAATCCCGCCCCTTTCAAATACTTCCACCGTAAACCAAGCCGGACTCACCATCCGTGGCAGTAAAGACAAATAGGATTCCCATGAAATTTCCTTCACAGAAGTTTGCATGCGACCGCCTATGGGCTGGTCGCTATGAGTAGATCATTCGATAGGGCAATGGCACGCGCATGCGCATCCGAGAACGGCAAACAAGAGACGTTAGACAGTCTCGCCGCTCAGGACAAAGCCGAAGCCGCCAAAGAGAAGAAGTTCCGACGCGCAACGAAACCGGAAGACAAATCCACGGCTCGCTTGGTAATGGAGTCAAGCCTCTATCACAACAGCCCCACGGCGCGACTGATTCTGAATCAGATTGTCGCCTTGGCGATGGACGAAGACAGCCGCTATCCAAAGGACTCGCCATATGGCGACGACAAGGTGGGCTGGTGTTGGATGGCGCAATGGGAACTATCCCTGCGCTGCGGCATCGACTCTGATGGTCGCACACTTCGCTACTGGATAAAACGCTTCCGCCAAGACGAGACCGTTCTCTACCGAGAATGGTGGGATGACTACGGAACGCACCACGCCGAATACAAAGTCGTGCGCGAGGCGTTCTTGGCGTTCCAGCGACCGGATGACAAGGAAACGGCTCTGGCTACTCGACCGAAGCGTTACGCCGAAGGGACCCGCAAGCCTAACAAGGGCAGCTTCAGCACCGCGAACCAGCCCAGACGGTCGGCTCTGCGCCGCGCCATCATGGAGGAAGACGATGAATAGACCCGCGGCAAGCTCAACCGTTAGCCCCGGCAAGCTCAGCCGTAGAGCCACGGCAACCTCAGCCGAGACCCACGGTAAGCTCAACCGTTGGGAGTCCGGTAGGCTCAGCCGTGAGTCCACGGTTCAGCTTACCGCTCAGGTAGTTAATCACTTAGTCTTTGAACCTTTCAGGTTGTTTTTACAGGAAGTTGACCAGCTAGACCACACAGCTAGTAAGCGGCTGACGCCGCGCACTAGCATCCGGCGTGTCGCTCGTCCAAGTCAAAAGACAAAAACCTCTAAAGGCTTTCGGAGCTTGGCATGCTAGCAAACCAAGATCAAAACCAAAGCCCAAGACAGAGGGGTGTCGCTGGTGAGGACGACTCCAAGAAGAAGCCGACCGCTGGTTCCATATGGGCGCAAGCCAAGGCGATCCTCACAGCCAAGGCAGAGAAGTCGGCTGCCAGAAAAGCAGCACGCGATTCCCGTCCAGTGCCGAACTACATCTGCTACCCGGCTGCGTTCCCACACTTCGATCCTAAAACCGGGCGCGGTGCGCCCAGCCCATTGCCGTCGTGCAATGTCTGCGGTGATAGGCTCCAGCCGATGGAGAACCACAAGTGCTCCGGCATCTGGAAGCCGAAATACGAGGTGTTCACGGACGAGCGCAAAGATCGTGCAGACCAACGCCGGGACGAAATCCGCGAGTCCCGCTGGAGCCAGCGTCCTCGCTATCCGGTATGCGACAAGTGCGGTGAAGAGATGCCGGACTACTTCGAGGATGGTCAGCGGCACTGGGATGACCACGAAGGCAGACCAGTGAAGAACCCATTTGCCCTTGGCGGCGAACACGACGGCGATCTGGATGGCTACGAGGACGAACCCGAAGAGGATTACTGCGAGGGTGACGACGATGGCTACAATTGCGACTAGCGCGACTTTGAGTATGAGCAACTCGAAAACATTGAAACATCAGAACTGCTGCTATCACCGATGTCTCGAACCGGGCACGATCCACGTCGGCCCGAACGGCGGCGACTCGCATTGGATTTGCCGCCGTCATCTCGAACGCTGGAACCAAGACCGTGCTCGATTCCTCGTAGATGGCGGAGGATGCGAGATGCAGGAACTCGGCGAAGTGCAAGGTAATAGCGCAAGAAAGTCCGCTGTGCGAACGTAGAAGGTGACATGACCGACAATGTCCCAATTCTCTTTGTGCTTGGTCCCTCTGGCGCTGGGAAAACCACGCTTGGTGAGTGGGTCGAAGAAGACCTACATTTCCTCTGGATCGAATTAGACCGCTGGATGGAGACTGACGGAGTCGACCAGGCAAACCTTCGCCCAGAATGGAATGAACTCATGGATCGCTGCCAAGCTGGCGCGATAGCGAAGACTCTTCGGGCGCGAGTCTTAGAGAAAGGTGCTCACGGAGCGATCCTGACGTTTTCGAGTCGCCTCGTATTCTCCACCTCGCAACTCGCGTCTCTCGAACACGCTGGAATACGAGTGCTGGTTCTGTACGGAAGTCAGGAAGACTGCTTGGCGGCGTTCCTAAAACGTGAGCGGGAGTCCGGTCGAAACCTCCCGAAGGAACATTGGTTGGGCAACAATTTCGACACCCACGAGCGACTAGGCAACCCAATCTACGAACGCTACTGCCTTCAGGTGTTTCAGGCGGGACGGTTCCTAGACCGTGCAACGCTGATGGCAGCAGTGAAAAAGCATATCGGGTGACCTCTGCTGTAGTAGCTAATTGGAGATTCTTTCGCAATTCAATGTCATCCTACGAGGTGAAACCACACCGTGTTGCCGAGCATCGTGCTTTCAGCGGTAAACTTTAGTTCCCCTGTATAAAGTGCTTCCTCACCGTCTGCTCGTTCAACCGTAAACTGGATCGCTCCGTCAAACTTGCTCAGTTGGAAATACGTTGGGCTTCGTGCCGCCAACTGATTCAAAGCCGGGTGCGGGATTTTGATGTTTTTTGCTGAAACCACTTCTGCGGTTGAATCATTCTTGAGAATGTCGTGAACTTTTGCGCCAGTCTCCGAGAGCAGGCTGACAGAGATCACGCGGAACTTATCCGCAGAGATGATCGACAGCTTATTCACATGTTCTAGCCCTTCGTTGACCGAAATGATCTCCGCGTGGGGTTTCCACTTCGCCGCTTCTAGCCTTTTGAGTTGTGCTTTGTGACGTTCTTCTTCGCGTTTGGCTTGTTCCGCTTGTTGCTGCCTCAAGTCTTCCTGAGTCTTTGCAAGGGATTGGATGGTGTCATGAAGACCGCGTATCTGTCCTGAATAGTCCGGTCCGTGCTTCAGCGTGTAACGAGTCGTAAGAATGGAAACGACCGCCGCAACAAGAGCACTAACCAGAGATGCAATGATTGCAATCAGCATATGGTGTCCTATTTCGCCTGTCACTCATCTTGCCGCAACTTACTCGGCATGGCTAGTGGAACGAAAAGAAGCACCCATCCGCCACTCCAGCAGCGATTGTCTACGGACAGTCCCATCACTGACACCGCAAACCCGCGAGTGTTCTTCTCCACATAGCCGCGCACCTAGAAACCCACGTTCATTCGACCGCACACCCGCGAAGCTCAAGTCTTGACCGCCACGCAGTATTTAAGAGCTAAGGGCGGTCAGGACGCCGATACGTCGTGAAATTCACTTCGGGACGGGTGTCACATCGGCGAAACCGCAGGCTGTTGGCTAGGAATGCCGCCCCTAATCTTTGAACAGGATCAGGAGCGATGTTGCATGAACACACCAGAAAAAACCCTGAAGTTTCTCGATGAGGGCTATAACTTTCCTTCAATCGCCGAAGAGACCGGGATAACCAACGAAGACGCGAAAGCCCTTCACACAGCCAAGAAGCGGCGGTCCACCGTATGGCACTACACCTATAACGCCATCGTGGACATCCTTGAGTCCGGCGTGCTTTTGCCACCAAGGATGACGCCACACTTCAACGAGCGAGATTTCTTGATCCGGCAATTCGGCGAATCCATCAAGAAGGACAAGGGATTCCAAGCCGATGCCAAGTTGCTGCTGTTCAGCCAACGAGAGGACTGGGAGCCAGCGTCCTATCGCGCTGCCCGTCTGGGCGGCAGGATCATCCCGTTGCACTACCTCAATGACTACGAGCTTTACGGCTGGCGCGTGTACCGCGTGGGCGTGAGCCGCGACCTGCTCCACCCGTGGATACGTCTGAAGCGTCTGTGCGGAATGCCACCTGCAATGGCAAGATCGTTGGAACAGTATGCACGCGAGATGGGCAGCAACCCATACGATTGGTGGGGCACCATGCGCCCAATTTCGCAGGATAAGTGGAGAAGTGTTGAGGTCTACAACCCAGTGACGAAATCTTGGGAACCCCTGACTGGAATACCAAAAGTTGACCAACAACCAGCACCGCCAGTACCGGGTCCGACGTTTGCACCCGATGTTCAGGGCAATGTGGCGGCAGGACGAGAAATCGTGAGCAGATCGTCGCCAGCAGCAAGCTCCACATGGGGCTACTTGTAGTCCCAATTTCCTTTTATGATTGGGCACCGACGAGGATCAGACATGACCAGTAAGAGTGAGACGTGCGCGATCTGCGGTTGCCTACTCAATCGCTCTGGCAAATATGCTGACTCCACGACTGAAGGGCGTTCGCATGCCAGTAAGCACCATTTTGTCGCCGAACGCTTCTTTGGACGTTCAAGCAACCGCCGAGGCACGAAGCGTGAGGGAATCTTCGCGACTTGCCCTTGGGGGCACGAAGGCAAGGGTGCGGTGTACTGCTACGAGTGCCATGAGGAACTGCTGCACAATCCTGTTTTGCTGCCAGAAGACATCCGCGCGTTCTCTGCGCTAGTCAGAATCCGCAAGCTCGATGAGGAACACAAACCCGAACACCGCGAGAAAATAGCGGGTCGCGTCAGTCTGTTGCACGAAGTGATCGCGTCAGGGCTTGATGTATTGTTGGGACGGGAGCATGCCGAAAAGTGACGAATTGGAAAAGAGCGCAGAAGAGAGCAGCAATGACCGCTCGGTGGGCTGTGACGATGACCAAGGTTCGCATCCGCCAAGCTCTAGCTCGCACGCGCTGGCAGTTGGTGACGTTCTGCGGAGGGGCTGGCGGCGAATCTGTCGGAGTTGTGGACTTGATCGCCGTCCGTAAGGATCACCGCCTGTTGCTTCCGGGTGCGAAGCGTGGCGACCGATTGCAGATAATCCTGATTCAGGTCAAAGGCGGCAAAGCCGCGATGCCGACCGAGGAGGACGGGCACCGACTTCGCATTGTGGCTCGGCATCACCGTGCCCGACAGGTTTTGCTGGCGACATGGAACAAGGGAACAGCCGCACGTTTCTACCGACTAAGAAACAGAGGCGGCAAAGGTCTTCGGGACTGGATCGAGATTGACGACCTGAACGTCATCTTCAGATGACGGCTCGCGTTTCGGATATGGCAGAACGTCCCACCTCAGAGCCGCTCTTAAAGTCCGTTTCATCCTACGGTCCCCAAAAATTCCGACAAAGCGATGCTTGCATCGGTCATCTTTGAAGAACTCGCAGCCTTCTGCAATGAGTAGCTGCTTTTGCTCCGCTCGGCTGCGCTTATATCGTAGCTTTCCGAATCGGCGATCACGTGTCAGAAGATGAACGTTTCGCGCATCGTAGACTTTGCCATCTGGTCGTCTGAACTTTTCAGTTGGGCTGGTAGGACCACAGTAAAGAAAATTGCACGCCCTAAATATCACGCCTCTCTCCCCGGCGTCGGGATCAGCGTAAGCCACGACAACGTGGTATCCCTTTTTGGTCATCTCGCGACATGCTGCACTGACTAGGAAGGACGCTGCTGAACCAGTATGCGTTCTTCCATCTGCCGAGCGTCTAAGGGGGTCAGCCCAAGATAGAGTGCAGCCTCTCGTGAGCGTCGTTACTTTTGCTGCGTGCTCGGTGCCGCACACGGATGCTCTGACCTTTGTTCCAGCCGTGCTGCCAAAACAAACGCAACCCGCGAGGTGCTCGCCAAAAAACAATCCAAATGCGTGCTCGGTACTACCCAAACTTCCGAGCCACTCCTGTGCAACTATCAGATTGCGAGCGTCTTCCAGCGAAATCTCGCGCACGCTGGCATTCTTGAAATCACTGGCGAGCACCAGCTTCTCGGCTGAGAGAGGATCGGGTTCTTCTGCCATCCGCTCACGGATCACGCGCTGAAACGCTTTTCCGTTCGCCGGATAATCGACAAACCCTCTTGCGAGTTGAGCCTTTGATTCTGAGACCTGCCGCATCGAATTCTTGAGTGCAAGGATCAGCTTCTTCCTGATTGTTGGGTTCAAACGATTGCGAAGCCGAACAACTGTTTCCAGCTTTTCTCTCCTGCTCACTGACTCGATGTCTCGAATCAGTTCTGAAGCGGTCACGTTTACATCCGGCTCTGTTATGACCTCTGTGGGCGTAGCAATCTCCCGAATCTCACGAACCAATGCCGCGTTGGTCAATTCGCCATTTTTCTCGCGAGCTTGGATCAGCGCCCTTTCAAAGGTGGATTCATCCACTAGCAAGGCGAGCCGTTGCCATTTCGATGACTGATCCTTGCTGATACCGATCTCGTCCAGCTTCGGAGGTAAGGCGGTAAACGACGCCGACCGCCTTTTGGTGCCATCTTTTCGCGGTCGCCCTTCTCCCCGCGTACCGGGGTTCTTCTCCATCTCCAACAGCAGTTGCCCTGCTCGACGCTCTGCGCGAATCCTGATCTCGGCAGCCATGTTTTGCATGTCGAGGTCGCCAGCCAATTTGGCATAGGTTCGGACTGCTTCCGCTTTGTCGCGGATTTTCTTCGCCTCATCAACGCGGTAGGCAGACGCGATAGCTTTGCGAGCGGCGTCGTATCGGATCAGGGCAGTCACAGGGAGAGTTTCGAACAATAGCGGACCAACGCAAAGTTACGGAGGTCACGAATCCGCTTCGCTGCTTCAGCAAGGGTTTGCAGGCATTCCGATTACTCGGCACAATGCCATATATGCCCCCGGAGTTACTTACCTATATTGTCGCGAAGGATTTGACTGGCAAAGATACGAAGCGCGACGAGTTCATCGAACGCTTGAAGAGGTTCCCACGGAGCATGGTCATCCGCCTTTGCAGCGTTCTGAATCTGCTGCTCTCGAAGTGGTCGGGGGATTACGACTTCGATTCCCACGCGAAGCTCGCCCGTTCGTTCTTCCCACCGCCAATAGCTGAGCGGATCATCAAGAGTGGTCGGCTTGCCTTCCATCGCCACCAGCTTCTTTATGTGGCGCAGGAAGCGCTACGACATTGCGACGAGAACGGCAGGGACATAACAACTCCGTATTGGGGTGGTTTCGGCGTCGTCTTGCTGATGGCGAGCGAGCTTCTGTACATGCCGTTGCCAAAGGGCGAAACAAAAAGCGAAGAATGGGCACGCAAGATTTGCCTTCTGTTGCCTGATATGGAAGCAAACGGGGTGCAGAGCTACCTCCTTAAAATTGTGCGTTCGTATGTGATGACATCCCAGTTCATCGAGCCGCTGCGAGGCAAGCCGAACTTCTTTGATCTTGCCGCTGTGTTTGAAGCCGCAACCGGAGTGCCTCTGGAGGTCTATCAAGCACTGATTTTCGGGGCGATGACACGATTCATCAAACTGGATGACATAAAGAAATCGAACGATCTTGCTTCTTTCGCCGTGCCCGCCACTTGGTTTCGCAGCACGACCGTGCCGCCAGCGCAGATCGAGAAATTTTTCGAGTACGTGTCCGCCAATGCAGATGCGCTCGCGGCAGTGGTGAACGAAAAGAAACCTGTGGCAAATGATTTCACGATTTTCCGCAACAAGCCCCTATTTGCCGACATCGGTTACTTTTTCCCGTTGGACGTCGCGATATTAGCGGAGAAATTTGACAGTGGGCCATTTTGGCGAGTGCATGAGCACATCGCCCCGGAGGATCGAGGGCGGTTTCACTCGTTCTGGGGCAACGTTTTTGAGGAGTACATCAACTGGTTGCTCCGGCAGTGTGTCGATGGAAAGGACAATCAGTTCTATCCCAACCCCAAATATGCTGCTCGTCCCACCGAACAAGTGTGCGATGGGATTATGTTGTGTGGTCGAAGTGCAGTTCTTATCGAATACAAGAGCAGCACGTTCACGGTCGCGGCGAAGTACAGCGGAAATCCGCAAGAACTCGAAAACGAACTTCGAAAAAAACTCGTGGGCACGTCTGAGTCGAGGAAAGGGGTTTATCAGCTTGCGGATGCAGTCGAGAAACTGTGCAGGCAGGAGAACCCTGACAAGATTGAAGGAATTGACATGACGCAGGTAAGCACTGTCTTTCCGCTCATCATCACACGCGATGACTTAGGGTCTGCGCTCGGAACCAATGCCTTCCTGAATCTACACTTCCAAGACCTTCTGAAGGGTAAGCGATACTCTCGTTCAGTGACTCCGATGTTCTGTCTGTCGGCTGACGATCTGGAGAAATTGTCGGCTTACCTGCCCGACTGCGCACTCGCTGAAGTCCTCTCCGCTCGGTACAAACGGGACAAGGTGCTGCAATCTTCATTCTGGCTGGTTGAAAACTCAGTGTTGAAAAAGAAGGGAGAGAGGAAGCCCACGGTGTTGGTCGGAGCGAGCGGTAAGCTAGGACGCATGATGGCAGAACGCCTTGGTCTGAAAGATGATGCGCCTCAGAAAGTCGAATCTGGCGCGACCACCAGTCCTGCCGAGTGACCTCGGCAGCCCACCACCGGACGCCTGTGCCTACCCTTCTGAGGGACGCGGGTAGCAATGAGGAACTTCGTCCGGATGTAGTCAGAAACAAATCAATGTCGAGGATCGAGCGATTCGTCCAGTCTACAATTCCCAAGGTCCGCGAACACAATGTCCGCCCTTCTCGCGACTGCCTCAAGGTTGAGATCCCGTGCTTTATTTGGATGGTCGTTGAGAAGCCGCTCCCTAGCTAAATCCTTTTCGACAGCTTTCTGCTCCTCGAATGAATGGACACCATTTCTCGCTAGTACCGCTGCGACGGCGTGAGACCTATTCTTAGCAAGTTCGATGTTGCTACGCTTCGAATTTGGTCGGTACGGCACCGAACTGGTGGAACCCACAATAGTGAAGTGTGCGCCTTTGCAGTCACGCAACGCACGCGCCCAAAGCTCGACATTGCCAATCGCATCTCGGTTCATCGTCCATTCCCCATTTGGAAAAAATGCGACACCCACAGCCCTTAAGCCGCCGCCGTTGACTATAACAGGCGGCTGAGCGGCGATAGTCATGTTGACTCCGACAGGCTGAATCTTCGTAATCCTTGCCCCTAATGCTCCCAAGAATGTTGCCACGAGCGCTACAGTCGCGAGTTCCAGCAGACCGATCCGCTGTGAGCGCCGACTACGCCGCCCCGTGAAACCGACACGCGGTTCCGGTGACTTCACAGGGGGATGTGGCTTAGGCGTATCCTCCCTAGCTACACCAGCGTTTTCTGGAAATTGGCTTACAATGCCTGTCCAGATCTGCTTCAAAAGAGATTTTTGTCGCGAGGATGTCTCTCGCGCCGTCTTTTCAGTTGTTGTTTCCTCTTTCAGCATGGCTCCCCGCATTAACCCACACTTTGTTGGTGCACCCTAAAGCTCCTTATAGACAATCGCGTACACGATCCAGTCGGCTTTTGACGGCTTCAATTGGAGGATGTTCCCATTGGTCGTGACTTCATCAGTAGAATAGGAGAATGGCCCCACACTAACTGTCGTTCCGCTCGCATCGGTCTTGGCGGACGATACTTGAATCTGTGGTCTTTGAAGCAAAACAATACGAACGGGAATACGGGCAATTGTCCCCGTTGGGCCAAAGAAACTCGGTGTACCTCCGTACCATGGCCCGTTCTGACTGCTCATCAACAGATCTAAGTCAAGCCATGGGCGAGTGATAGTGAGAGAGACAAGTTTCAATTGCTGTGCCTGTGCGACACGTGCGCCGTCCGGCGTCTGCCTAACCCCCGGTACAACGAATTCGACAGTGGGAATAATCGTGTCAGGATCTCTTATTGATTCCAGAGCAGGTGCGGTTGAGACGCGCCTCAAATTATCGGAATGACCATCAGGAAGTTCGATCTGTGGTTTGTCATCGCCGTAGTACATTCTCAAGGCTCTACCGAGCCGAGCCTCAGTTGGCCCGCTATTCCGTCTTTCCAAGTAGCCAACGAGGGCGTTCAGTGCCTCCTGCTTAGGATCGACGGGCTTTTTGCTTTTCTTTGCAGTCTTCGTTTTGACGCTTCCGTCCACCCTTGCGTGCTTGTAAGTTTCGAGCAAGCGGTAATAGGAGGGATCTTCTGCTTGTGTGGGGCGCAGGCTTAAGAGAAACGATTCATAGTTCGATTCAAGCTCGTTGCCATTTCCGGTATATTCCCTACTGGGCGTTGGAATTTGGTTGGAGAGTTGGTAGAGGGTGTAGGTGTGTTTCGGCACTGTATCCCAGTCCGCAACATACGCAGACGTATTTATGCTGACCCGTTCGTTTGATTCGTGAGTGACGTATGAGCTAATTACATCATCCAGAGATTCCGGTGGAGGGGTCTCGACTTTTAGGTGTATCACGGGGAGGTATGGTGCAATCAGCGGAACCGCTATGTATGCACCCACGAGCACAATGGCAGTCGCGATTACACGGTAGATGATGGTCATGGCAACACCTTGTTTATCACTCCGAGAAGCACAAACGTATCCGCACTCGTACCAATGATCACAGTATGGCTGTTTTCATCCCAGTTCTCGACGTTGACGCCACCTGTGCCGTTAATATCTGCGTGCCACGGCCCCACGCTTATCGACCCGCCCCCGGTAAAAGACTCGTGAAATGATCTGTAATCCGCAGCGCCCATTCTGAGGGTCACCTTAGGGTGGTATGCGGCAATAAACGTTTTCGAGACGAGCGGGAATTTGCCGTCTTTACCCCACAACGGTAAGTTCTGCTTAAGCTCGGAGTCTGGATAAATATCGGCATTTTGGTAGGTCGATATTAAATCCAGATCCAACCACGGACGCTTTACGTCAAACTTGATAACGACAGGGGCGGCAAACTCCAAGGAAAAATTGGTGTCGTCCGTGTGCACATCATGACGCTCATGATGCACGTCCACCGAAAATGGCCCCCATCCACCACCGCCGCCCCACGAGTCCCACGACTCGTTTTTGCTGGCTGTATGATGTGTGAATTTCAGATCGAGATCTGGGTCGCCTTGGTGTGTCTTGGCATTCGCGAGCGCGGCAGGTATGTCAATCAGAGGCTCGCACGGATAGGCACTCTCAGGGACTCCGCTATAAGTCATGACATTTGTCAGTTCAGAATGAATGAAATCATTAAGACCTTTCCCAACACCGGACAAGCCTTCCTGTCCAACATATTTTTGCCAACGACTCAATGCAGCAGTGTAGGAGATTTCGTCACCGGCTACATCTGCGCCATGCTTCCGTTTCCACTCGGTGTAAGAGGTTCGCTGTTCGAAAGGCAGTACGGCTTCCTTTCCACGAACGTCAAGCCAGTCACTCAGCATCTTGTCCTGATCTTTCTTTAACTGGTCAGCTACTTTCTGCGCATCGGCGGCAGCTTGCCGCTGCTTGGCATCCAGTTTCGGATCGGCATCCTTCGCTTTTATCCCAGTGAGGAACTGATAGTAGCGCTTACTTATTGTCTTATCGGTTGAGTTGAGAGTAGCCCCCCATTGAGGCAACTGATCGCATAGGCTATAAAAGGCGTATTTTCCGCCACTGTCACTCCATTCGACAACCGCTGGCAAAATTGTTACTTGGACTTCGGGAGCAGTAGCATCCTTGTCAATGATATGTGCGATTTTCCAATTGATCCCATCAATTTGGGTGATGTCCTGCCCACAAACAAATTCAGAAAAGGTAGCAAGGACAAAAACAAGAACCGCGCAAAAGATTGTTCTCACTGGATTGTTTCGCATATACTCTCCGAGTAGGATCACCTGATCCCGACATTTTGTACACCTCACCCCGATGAACACACGATTGATCGCAGTGTTCTTCAGTGGTCAGGAACACACTTATTTTGTTGAAATGCTCGGCGAGTAGAAGCCCCCTCGGACGAGAAGCGCAAACAACGCTTCATCCTTCATTCGCCGAACTCGCGTTAACAATACCCACGCGCAGGTGGTATGTCAACAAGGGAATGGTTTCACTGCCACAGCGACGAAGACATACTTCACTTACCGTTCACCTTACGATCAAGCCATGAAGTGAAGACCGAACGAGAAGCATGCCTAAGAGTTTCGGAGGATTTAGTGGGTGTGGTTTGTGGGGGGTGCTTGTTAACCATTCTCCCATCACGGAGATTGATCTGGCACTGAAGGGGGCGCGATCTGTTTTTTACAGACGACTCAGGCTTGAAAGTAAGGATCGCTTCCGCGCTCGCGTACGCTCATCGTCCTTTTTCGATTGCCCATATGGTGTGCCGCTCGTTTTGTCAGATTCTCGGTCAGCGCGAACTTGATCAGAATTGTTTTTCGAAAGCCGTTTGAAAGTCCGCGAATAGGCCCGTTCCGCTCAGTTCTTTGCGATACTCGATACCCAAATCCCAAGTGATTCGCTGGTTATTACGATAATAAAGAGTTCGGAGTGCCTCGACTTGAGCCGAAGTCGGCTTCCCATAGACCTGCACGTTCACTTCGCAGTGTGTGGACGCGATAGAGACCCGAAGGGCACGATACTGCGTCCACATCACGCCGTTCTTATAAAGTGGATGCAACTCCGCAATCACGTCCTGTTTGCGATGGTCCACTTGCAACATGCGGCAAATGGTTTCGAAATGATTCCAGAGTCCGGTGTTCACATCGTCGGTGCCGCCGATGAGGGTACCGTCTTTCAAGAGCCAGTACCAATAGCCCTTCACTGTCGATGCTGACTGTGGAGGCAGGACCTCAGTTGGGTTTTTCGGGAATCGCATGTCGTCTGTGCTAACACTTCGGGATAGCTATCACCCTAAGCAAATCCTTATCGGTGCCTCGGTGACGTCGTCTTACGACTGCGCCCCGTCTTTATCCGCGCTTCCCGCGTCCTGCCGTCAACCCCGCCTTTGTTCCACAGCATGGAACGGCAGGCTTTCGAGGGGCAGTTCGGCGGGTTCTCCGTCTCCGGTATCCACCGATGACCGCAGACGTCGCATTCGGCGACCCGCATTGTCTTCCAGCCCATGCAGCGATTATATCGTATTCTGCCCTAAGGACATAATATTCTTGACATCTTGGGGCAAGTACCGAGATAATATGTCCTATGGACAGAATGCAGTCAGATCGCTCAAAAGCAGCCATCTATGTCCGCGTTAGCACCGCCGACCAGCACGTCGAGTCACAGCTTTACGACTTGCGCGAGCTTGCTGCTCAGCGTGGTTTGGAGGTCGTGCAGGAGTACCGAGACAGCGGAGTCTCAGGGAAAAGAACGAGACGTCCGGGGCTGGATGCGCTCATCGCGGATGCACGGCAGAAGAAATTCTCTGTGGTGCTGGTTGCCGCTTTCGACCGAGTCGCGCGAAGTGTGAAGCACTTTCTGCAAGTGATGGACGAGTTCGACAGTCTCGGCATCGTTTTCATCTCACGGCGAGAGAATATCGACACCAGTGGGCCTATGGGACGGCTCTTTTTGACGCTGATTGGCTCGATTGCCGAACTGGAGTCAGACTTGATCCGCGAGCGCGTGTTGGCTGGCATGCGAAGAGCCAAGCTGGATGGAGTACGAATCGGACGCGCTCCGATGAACCTAGATCGGGCAGCCATAGTGCGCGACCGAGTCGGCGGAATGACGTTGACCGCCGTCGCTAGGAAATGGGGCATTTCCCGCAGTTTAGTTTGCAAGCTAGTTAATAGATCACGGGCTGGTGACAAGGGGGCTGTGCTGCCGTCACCCGGCGTTGTTGATTCCGTTCACGTTATCCAGTCGAGTTCAGCCGGGGCAGGCAGGTGAAGAACTTATGCAATCGTCACCTCAGAGGGAAATGAGCCACCGCGACCAGATCGGCAAGGTGTTCCTCGTCCGGCGTCACGGCTTGAGGGAATGTCTCGTCTGTGGCGAGTTGTTCACTCGAACCACGGCTCGTGCGCACGGTGAAGTGAATTGCTACCCGGATTTCAACATAGGAGGAACCAGTGAAAACGTTCGACAACAGCGGCAAACAGATCGGCAGAATTGACCAGTCCTTCTCCAAGGACAAGTCGGTCACTGTGCATGAGATTCGCAATATCACCACAGTCACGGTGCGCGACCGCAACACCGGAAAGGTGACGACCGAGACCCTCATCGGGCAGTCGCCTTTCGGCACTAGCGAATGACCTGCAAGGCACGCAACGCACCGGACGATCAACTCCCCCGATAGTCTCAACTCTCTCTCCAATGTGGCACCAACGAGGAGTCTTATGCGATCTCCATCGTCAGAGAAAATTGAATGCCCGCTGTGCTGTGGCACAGGCGAACTCAGCCGCACAGAGATTCTCGACCGACTTGGCGTTAAAGACTTCGCCCGTGTTGCCCAGCTTTCCGCCGAGGAAGCGTTCCGGCTGCTTCAGAGCAAGCACAGTCACGAACATCAGGCAGTATGGTCACGGTTCGAATCAGAACTCACGAAGCGTGTCGCCGAAATTAGGGAGAGCCACAAAGACGAACTTCGCCTTGCCAATTCGGAGAGGGAGACTCTGTCGCGGCGTGTCGAGGACTGCTTGCGGGAACTAGGGCAGGTCCGAGAACGAAATCAGGAACTCGAAGGCGAACTGTCGAAAGCCGCCCGGATCGGCAAGCGCGAGGAAATGACTTTCGAAGAAGAGGTGCGGACGTGGGCAGGTGTTTGGATCAGCGACAAGCTCCCCCGCAATGGTGACTATATTCTCGCGTACCGCGCACCGAACGGCGATCCTGTAGACCCGCGAATTCTCATCGACAACAAAGACAAAGCGACTATCTCGGAGAGCGACATCGACAAACTGGTTCGCGATGCCAAAGAGCGTTCAATACCGCTGGCTGCGCTCGTCGCACGCGAGGAGAGCCAACTTCGACAGGTTGACCGGGATTCGAGGTGGAGTCGCAAGGACGGAGTGTGGTTGCTGCGAACCACTCGGCAATGGATAGTTCGCGACCTCGACGTTTTGAAGCCGATCTTCGAGCGCATGCGAGAGCAAGGCTTCGACTTGCTGGAGAAGAACGCAGTTCTTGCCAACGAGCTTCGCAGGACGTTCCCTGAGATTGACCGGATCGAGAAGGAACTCGGCAAAGCGGCAAAGGCGATTCAATCGGCGTCGGTGATGGTCGTGCGATACCGGGAGCGGCTGCGCGATCTCTGCGACAGCGCTGCCAACACAAAGATCGTTCCAGCTTTTCATCGCGATCTCGACAACAGCAGCACGCTGAGCGCCTAGAAGATTTCGCCCATGCTTCATAGGAGGCAAGATGGATACTCGCACGGAAGCAAACCTGAACCAGATGGCGGCGGACGTTCATTTCTTGGCGACACCGTTCAGAATGCTCTGGCATGCCCTGCTGTGGTTACTTTTCCTGCTGTTCGCGCCCGTCATCCTCGTGAAGGTTCCAATTCTGGCACTCAAGTACGCATCGCCCGACGATATTTGGTTGCTCAAATGGGCTTTCGGAGTGCTGGCTCCGTTCGTTGCGGCATTCTGGTATCTGCTGGTCGTGATGATCCCCGCGCACAAACGGGGAGAGAGGGGCTTGCTGTTCCATTTCAAGGCATTCGCTTCAATGGGCTTCGCGTTCTTCGTGTCGGCTGGCGCGATGTTCATGTTCGCGACCAACTACGGTGTGCGATACGAGTGGGACGACCAAGGGTGGTTCAGCGGGGCGTGGCTCGCGATGCTCAGCCCGTTCGGGCTGCTATACGTGTGGCGACTACTCAAGCGCACTTTATTCGGGAGGGGCTGATGGAGGAACTTGCTCGATATTACTTAGCTCAAGGCAAAACCGTCCGGGCAGCAGCATTGATGATGAAGCTGGTCGAGGCCCACCCGACTCCGCAGAACCTCGAACTGCTTGCGGAAATCTACATGCAGCAGGGACTTTTCGATGACGCGGCAGAACTCTACCTGCGTGTGGTGAAAGCGGGGTTGAGGTGAAGCCCTTAACATACGAGGAGGCGCTGCGGTGAGGATTAGCAAATCAAAATTCGTTGCTGGCGTACAGTGCCTCAAGCGTCTTTACCTGCAAGTCCATCAGCCGGAACTGGCGACCCAGCCCGATGCTGCGGCAGAGGCGATCATCCGGCAGGGACAGGACGTCGGCATGCTCGCCCGCACGCTGTTCCCCGGCGGAGTCGAGGTTGATTGCTCACGTGGACTAGCTGATGCTATCCGCACAACTCGCGAGCTAGTTGCCAATCCCGAAGTCCCGGCGATCTTCGAAGCGGTGTTTGAGCACCAGAACGTGCTCGTGAAAGTGGACATTTTGCATCGGCGCAGGGACGGTCGCTGGCGGCTCATAGAAGTTAAGTCCACAGCACAGGTCAGGGAGCACCACCTCGAAGACGTCGCTGTCCAGCACAGGGTCGTTTCGCGCTCCGGGTTGGACGTGGCGACCGCATGCTTGGGACACATTAACAGCAATTACATTTTTCCGGGCGGCGAAATCGACCCGCGAAGATTCTTCCGAATACGCAATCTGACACGGCGAGTCCAGCGGTTGCAGCCCAAGCTGACGTTCCAACTTCGGTCGCAGTTCACCGTCCTCGCCATGTCTAACGCACCGGACATCGCGCCCGGTCGGCACTGCGCCGATCCAGTCACCTGTGAGTTCTACGACCGATGCAATTCTCCGCGTCCCGATGACCATATCGGCTACCTGCCTCGTATCCATGCCAGCGCGATGGAGGAACTGGTGGGGATGGGCATCGAGTCCATCCGCGAGATACCTGAGGACTTCGAACTCAGCGAGGTTCAGAGGCGTGCAGCCACGTGCGTGCAGAAGGGTGAACCGTGGTTCAGCCCGGAGTTGTCTTCTGAACTGGATAAGCTGGAGTACCCGGTCGTTTTCGTAGATTTCGAAACCATAAATCCATGTGTTCCTCGTTTCGCAGGTATGCGCCCTTACGACCACTTGCCTTTTCAGTGGTCGGTGCATGTCCAGCGGCAACCGGGTGCAGAACCAGAGAACTACGAGTTTCTCGCCACAGATTCGAGCGATCCCCGGCGCGAGTTCATTAGCTCTCTTTGCCATGCGCTCGGCGACAGTGGAAGCATCGTCGTGTATTCGTCGTTCGAGTCGCAAAGACTATCCGACCTTGCAGCGTGGTTGCCGGAATATGCAGATCGGATCGGCACGATCCAATCCCGCTTGTTCGATCTCCTGCTTCTTGTGCGGGAGCATGTTTACCATCCGGCGTTCGCAGGCTCGTACTCCATCAAGTCGGTATTGCCTGCGCTGGTGCCGGAAATGAGCTATGAAGGCATGGAAGTCGCCAACGGTCAACAAGCGGGTCTTGCGTGGGATGCGCTCGTGCTCGGCGGCTTGAATGATGATGAGCGCAAACGGATCGAGAAGGCTCTGCGGGCTTACTGTGGGCAGGACACACTGGCGATGGTCAAGTTACTGGAAAAACTCAGGCTCGTAAAGTAGGCACTCGCCGCAAACGACTGCCTATTCACTCTTCAGAGGTGTCGCTGCGACAGCAAGTACGAGCGGCCCACCGAACGCCTCGACCGTTTCGTCGGAATCACGACCCGCTACCGCCTTCCCAGTTGCATTCTCGATAAGGTCGAGCAATCGACTTGCGCGGTCTCGGATGAAAGTTTCGTAATCGTCTGAACGAAGCAGAATGGGATCAATCTCGTGGGTCGCAAGAAGCTCATCTATTCTGCCTGCCTTAATGCCTTTGTTTTTTTCAATACGTTCCAAGTATTTGCTGGGGGCATCGCCCTGCAAAAATCGGTTTGTAGCCGCCGCCAAAGGAGTTTTGTTGATAACGCTGTTCCACTTTTCCCTCTTCAGTTTTCGTGCTTCACACCAAGCACGGGGGAATATGTGATGGATGTCAATCGCTTTGTCGAAGTAAGTTGCGATGTCGATTGCGGTGCCAGCCACAAAGTCTTCGCTCCCTGACTTCATGAGCAGTGCTGCCATGCCCTTATATGCGGCAGACAAACGCGACTGTAGCGACAAAAGTCTTCGGGGTGCGAAGTTCGAGTCGGTGACAGTGCGCGGCTCTGATCCTCCATCAATCCATTTCAAAACCTGTGGTAAATCCAAAGCTAAGCGAGTCTCGCTCGCGCTGCCATAGAGTTCGCCAAAGACTCCGCACCAGAACCAGCGCGACACTTTCTCCTTCACAGAGTATTGGTCGATTCGGTCTGACAGCGCTGCGCAAATGGCTGCCAATGGGACTAGCTGAGCCGCGTAAGGTAAGGCGCGATCATCAAAAATCTTCTGTTCTGCGAGCAGTTCTGCTGCTTTCCGAAAGCCTTCCTGAATCGAGTCCGCCAGCCTACGATAGTCAGCAAGAGTTAGTTCGAGCACGTCTGCCCGCTTACACGAAACTGGAGTGTTCTTTATCAAAGATCGCTCGTAACTCGCCAAAAGCGTAATCGCCGTCAGGAACGAAGTGCCATCCACAACATCCAGTGCGGGGCGCTTTTCGATAATCTTCTTCTGTCGAGATTCCCAGTCTGGGCGAAGCTCAAAATTCTCCGCTGCAAAGGTTGCCGTCACGAGTTCGAAAACAGTCAGGACGACACCGCCCGTGTTAACTTTCTCGAATACTTGGCAGACTGCTGCGCGAGGAGTGTCATCCGTCAGTTTGATGACCGGAATTCGATACTCTTGAAACCTCAACCACACGGACTGCTGAAACCTCATTAAGAACTGAGCTTCTTCCGGCGAATGCCCGTGATAAGCGAGGTAAGCCATTGTCCAGTTAGCGTACCCAGCGGCATCAAAAAGCAGTGCGACCGGAAACATACGTTGGGCAAATTGCAACTGGGGTGTCGAAAGGTCTCGAATTATTTTGCGACCGAAGTCTTCAGTTTCGGTTAGCGTGGCTGGCAAGGAAGCTACCGCGTTCTCGCGGTCAGCCTTCTCATCCAGACACAGCTTCATATCCAAGAAGTAGATGCGCTCAATATCCACACCTTTTTCAGTGGTCGTGTTCACGGCACGACCGCTCTTAAGAGCGAGAAACATGGAGGTCAGACGTTGCTGTCCATCCAAGACGAACGTCTTTGGTTTGATTGGCACACCACCTTGGACACCCTCAAACAGTCGCGGTTTGAATGGGACTCCTCCAGCTTCAAGAAACATTACAGCGCCAATCGGATAAGAGAGGGAAATGCTCGCGATCAGGGAACTGATGTGGACATCGTCCCAAACCCAGCCTCGTTGGAAGTCGGGTAACTGGATGTCGCCCTTTCCAATCTGATCTAAGACATCTTTCAAAAATGGGGCGTCAACGCTAAATGCCATAGCACTCTCTTTTCTTATGCGATTTCAATCTTCACGCTGTCAGCGAGATTCAGGTCCCGCAGGATTTGCATTAGTTCCTGCTGGAATCCTTGAGCCGTGTCGCTCTCCACTTGAACCGAGACATCGAGCTTCATGACCAGTTCGTTCCCAGTTTTCAGTTTGGGTATGAGCGTTCGACCAAGGCGATTCCAGACCTCGGTCGGAATCTCACCCCGAATCGTGAGCGTCCTTTCGCGTGCTGCTATGGCGACAGCCCCGGCTTTAGGCGGTGCGAACAGTGGACCGCCACCAGTTTCAATATCGCCGCCTGCCGCCGCTCCCGGCGTTTCCGGCACTACCTCGACTGCTTGCACACCCGACTTGAGTTCCTGTGCTCTCTTCGGGAGCAGCAGGTACACATCGGAATCGAAGCTGATTTCCTCCTGCGGCAGTAGCTCTCGGAACCATACCCGCGAATATCCGTCGCCCTTCGCGCCCGATGCGTAGCCGAAGTCGCCGTTGATGACGAAACCCGGCAACTTCGCCTTCAAGTAGCTGTCTGGCTCCAGCAGTCGTTCCAGCGT